>Ga0222664_1000123_pt1 | contig 61005 bp, 51 predicted proteins | sample AntAcemetagen604_FD_181147 | JGI IMG/M metagenome (GOLD analysis project Ga0222664, IMG submission 181147) | Saline water microbial communities from Ace Lake, Antarctica - #604 | ecosystem: Environmental > Aquatic > Non-marine Saline and Alkaline > Saline | place: Antarctica: Ace Lake... | reverse complement strand
AAAAGGATCGTGGCGCCTTTTTCTCGTGCGTCATCTACGAGGCCAGCGATATCTCGTTGGCCATTGGCGGTGGCCAACGGCCCCACCTGAGTTGCCGGGTCCATCGGGTCACCCATCACCAGCGAGCTCATTTCGGCGACAAAAGCTGAGACCCAGGCGTCGTACACGTCGTCATGAATAATGAAACGTTTCCCCGCAATACACGACTGGCCGTTGTTGTTAATCCGAGCGATTACTCCGACTTTTGCTGACTGCGCGATGTCAGCGGAGGGCATGACCACGAAAGCATCAGAGCCACCCAGCTCCATGACGGACTTCTTGATTTGGCGACCAGCACGCTCGGCGACGGCGCGACCCGCGGGTTCGGAACCGGTCAGAGTGACGGCTTTTACTCGCCAATCGTCGATGACCGAATTGACCATAGCTGCACCGATCATCAGCGCACCGAATGATCCCTCGGGGAAACCGCCCCTGGTAAACAGAGTATGAAGGTAGAGGGCAGATTCGGGCACGTTCGAGGCGTGCTTCAAAACCCCAGTGTTCCCGGCCATCAGGGCTGGGGCAGCAAAGCGCATGACCTGCCATAGCGGGTAATTCCAGGGCATGACCGCAAGAATGACGCCGAGGGGCTGATAAGACGCGAACGCAGCACTGGCGTTCACACTGCTGGGGTCCTCAAGTGGCTCATCAGCCAGGAATGCTTCCGCTTGGCAGGCATAAAAGCGCATGTTTTTGACGCATTTGAGGACTTCTGCCTCCGCCTGCGTGATGGGTTTGCCCATTTCCCGCACCAACATCGGTGCAAGGGTGGATACATCGGACTCCATGAGGTCCGCTGTCGCATTCATCCACTGGGCTCGCTGGGTGAAAGATTCGTTGCGAAGAGACTCGTGCGCCTTTTGGGCTAGCGCGAGCTTCGACTCCACAATCTCTGCGGTGTCTTCGGGGTACTCCTTTCCTACGACTCCGGTGGAGGGATTCGTGACGGACATCGCCATAGTCATCTCAAACTTTCTTGAAGATTGTGTCGGCTCTCGCAGCTGACAATCAGAGTTTCTCTCTGCGCCTGTTCGATGGGGAGAGGCTCAGTTTATCCTGCGATTCGGAACCCGTTGCGTTACTTCACCGGCGTGCTTTTCGCCGAGTCAGGTCGTTTTTTGGGCTGTGCCAAGAAGGGCTCTGGCGGTAGATTCGTCGAAGATTATGTCAGTAATAACGCCGGCTGCCAAAGCGCCCCGAAGCGCCTCTAGGCGCTTCGGGCCGCTGACCACACAGACGCGGCGTGGAATCGCCCTAATCACGTCTAGCCCTGGTCCGCTGGAGCGCTTGTTCGCGTCAATGTCCTCCCACGTGCCATCTGCCCGGTAAAAAACGGTCGCGACGTCGCCTACGATTCCCTCGTCGCGCAGCGCTGCAATCTCAGGAGCACTGAGGTATCCACCGGCGTAGACCTGGCTGGGAACTTCCGCATCCGTAGACCCCAGTCCAAACAGCGCAACATCGGAGCGTTTTTGAAGGTCGAGAATCCGTTGGGTGCTTCGTTCTTCCCAAAGAAACGATTTAGCTTTGGGGTTATCGAAAAATGCTGGGGCAGGGAAATGCTGAATCTGGGCCGAAAAGGCTTCTCCGAACCGCCTCAGAATTTCACCGGAGTAGTCCACGCCGCTGGTCTGGTCGTTTCCCGCTCCGTTGAGCTGAACGATTTGGCTGTTTGCCGTTATTCTGCTCGGAAGGTGACGGCTTACCGCGCTGATTGTCGAACCCCACGCGATTCCCATGGTCATGCTGGAGGAAAAAAACTTACTGAGCATTCGTGCGGCGCTGACTGCTACCCGCTCCAACCTGTCGACGGGTGTCGTTCCTTCTGGCACGGGAACCAAGTGGGCTGAAACCGAAAAACGATTTGAAATTTCGCCCTCGATCCTTCGGGGACCGTCTTCTGGGGAGTTTATTTGAATATCGACGATTCCCAGGGTCCTAGCCATATCTAACAGGCGAGAAACTGAGGATCTGCTCACGTTTAGCTCGTCACCAATTGCGTCCATTGTGAGATCTTGCAAGTAATAGAGCTGTGCTGCCCGGAGGGCCTCACGCATGCGGCTGTCGTCTTGTCGTCGGGCTCCCATGAGCGCTATTGTTGCACGTTTGTGCAAAAGGTTTGGTAAATCGTTCACCCGGGTTTTCCTGGTGTTACTTTCTCACCACGCAAGGTAGCGAAAGGGAGGTGTTTGATTGTCCAAAATCCGCTCCGCGGGCCTCCAGAAATTCCAGTCGAGCCCTTTCGCTGATGTGCTAATCATCGGTGGTGGAATAAACGGTATCTCGACTTTCAGAGAACTCGCGCTTCAGGGAGTGAATGTCGCTCTGGTGGAAAAGAATGATTTTTGTTCGGGGGCCTCCGCAGCCTCGTCCCACATGATTCACGGTGGCATCCGTTATCTCGAGAATGGCGAAATTCGGCTGGTCAGGGAATCCTTGCTAGAGCGCAATCGTCTGCTCGCAACTGCCCCTCACTTTGTCAAGCCGCTGAAGACAACAATGCCAATTTTTTCCCTCTTTTCGGGGGTCCTCGCGGCACCCCTTCGGTTGTTTTTTCATCGCGGTGGCAAACCACAGGAGCGGGGCGCGCTACTTATCAAGATCGGCTTGTTGCTGTACGACACTTTCGGTCGCAACGGCGGGACAATGCCCCGGCACCAGTTTTTCGGTCGGAAAAAGACACTCGAAACGCTGCCCTTCATGAACAAAAATGTGAAGTTTTCGGCACACTATTTTGATGCTGCTATCGAGAATCCTGAGCGGCTAGGGCTCGATCTCGTCACCGATACTCTCGCCATTGGCGGGCACGCGCGGGCCATCAACTACGTGGAAGCTGTTTCTTTCACCGAGGGAAAAGTGGTTCTGAGGGACACGGTGTCTGGTGAAACTTTGAGCTTCGAAGCGCCAGTCGTCATCAACGCTTCGGGCCCTTGGACGGACATCACCAACAAGGGATTAGGGCTGGAGAGCTCCTATCTCGGGGGGACGAAAGGTTCCCATATTGTCCTCAATAATCCCGAATTGCTCGAAGCCTGTGATGGGCGCGAAATATTCTTTGAAAATAGCGACGGACGCATCGTGCTGATGTACCCGATCTTGGGACGTGTGCTCCTGGGCACAACCGATATCCCCATTGATGACCCAAACGAGGCTGTCTGCACGGAAGAAGAGGTTGATTACTTTTTCAATTTAGCATCCCATGTTTTCCCCACTATTGCGCTGGATCGGAGCCAAATCGTTTTCCGGTATTCCGGCGTTCGCCCCCTTCCAGCGGCGGGTGATTTATCACCGGGAGTGGTCTCACGCGACTATCGAATTGTCGAGGATACGGGTGAGGGAGGACAGAAGATCCTCAGCCTCATCGGAGGCAAATGGACCACCTTCCGTGCGCTTGGAGAACACCTCGCCAATGAAGCTCTCGCTTTACTCCACGTCTCGCGGCAAGAGTCAACAATCGGTCTTGCCATCGGTGGGGGCAAGGGTTTCCCCGTTACAGCGGACGATCGTGCCCAGTGGGTGCAACAGTACAAAGGCTCACTCAGCCCAGAGCGCGCAGATCAATTACTCACCCGTTATGGGACTGTTGCCCTCCCCGTTATGGAAGATATTGCTCAGTTCGGTGACGAGCCCCTCACCCATACTCCCTCCTATTCCGTGGGGGAAATTATGTCGCTGGCGTTGCGAGAGCATGTGGTTACTCTTTCCGATCTCATTTTCCGAAGGACCCTTCTTGGTTTCGTCGGAGAGATTTCCCGTCAAAGCGTGTCGGAAATTGGGAGTATCATCAGCCCACTCCTCGAATGGTCCGAGGTTGAGCTCGCACAACAAGTTTCCCTAGTCCCCATGGAAAGGTCGCAACGATGACTCTCGAGTTAAGAGGAATCAGCCTCTCTGATTCCACCGACGATCTTCTTTATGAGGTTTCGGCAGAGTTCCACAATGGAATGAACGTCCTCGTCGGACCGACGCTCGCAGGAAAAACCACCCTCATGCGCGTAATTGCAGGACTCGTTCCTCCTACTAAGGGACAGATGTTTCTCGATGGCGTTGATATAACGAAGCGGACAGTGCGGCAGCGCTCTGTGTCATTTGTCTACCAGCAGTTTATTAACTACCCGGCGATGAGTGTGTTTGACAACATCGCTTCTCCTCTAAAGATTCAGAAAATCAAACCGAGCAAGGCCGAAGTGAAAACCCGAGTGGAGGAGTTGGCAGAACTCCTTGGGCTCACGCCTCTTCTCGATCGAAAACCATCCCAGCTCTCTGGTGGTCAGCAGCAGCGCGTGGCAATCGCTCGCGCTCTGTCGAGAAAGTCCGACATCGTGCTTCTCGACGAGCCGCTGGCGAATTTAGATTACAAGCTCCGTGAGCAGTTGAGAGATGAGCTGCAAAATATTTTCTCCGAAGCGGATAACGTGATTATTTATTCCACGGCAGAGCCAGCCGAAGCTCTCGATTTTGGAGTAAAAACCTTTGTGCTCTCGCAGGGCCGCATCGTCCAAGAAGGTTCAGCGCTCTCCCTCTATGAGAAACCCAGCACGGTCGAAGTAGCAAAGGTGCTCAGCGATCCGCCTATTAACCTCATCAGCTCAAGCCGGAAGGGTGGCACCGCAAGCTTCGGGGATGCAACCTTTACTTTGACTCGCCCGGAGCTGGAGGAACGAAGCGAGTTCACGCTGGGTATCCATCCCCATCGGATCACTATTGAGCGTCAGACCCCCGAGGACGTTTCGTTCACGGGGGCCGTCGAGCTCGCCGAGGTCACCGGGAGTTTGACCTATGTCCATCTCGAGCTCACGACGGGGGAGTACGCGGTGATTGAACTCGATGGCGCTCACATCATCAATCCCGACCAAATCGTTACCGGCTACTTTCACCCCCGACACCTTCAGGGGTTTGATTCGGCCTCGGGGGACGCATTGTTCTCAACATCGAAGGTGAGTAGCTAAATGGCAACGATTCGGCTGGAAAATATCGCCCACAGTTATGACGGTGGGGCCACTTACGCCCTCAAAGAATTCAGCATGACCTGGGAAGACGGGAAGGCCTACGCCCTACTCGGCCCCTCGGGTTGCGGAAAAACAACTCTCCTGAACCTGATGTCGGGAATTATCAAGCCCTCACAGGGCCGCATCTATATGGACGACGTGGATATTACTGAGAAGCCAACAGAGGAGCGAAACATCGCTCAGGTGTTTCAATTCCCGGTTCTCTACGACACGATGACGGTCCGGAAGAACCTTGAATTCCCGCTCAAGAACAGAAAAGTGCCAGCCCACAAGATCGAAGAGCGCGTCCAAGTCATCGCTGAGCTTCTGGGGCTTGAAGATCAGCTCGATGTGCGGCCCGCAAAACTTCGGTCCGACTTGCAACAAATTGTGAGCTTGGGCAGAGGTTTAGTGCGAGAAGATGTGTCGGCAATTCTGTTTGACGAGCCCTTGACTGTGATTGATCAAAACTTCAAATGGACCCTCAGGAACCGTCTGAAGCGCCTCCACTTGGCAACGGGCGTTACCTTGGTCTACGTAACCCACGATCAGACGGAAGCTTTGACCTTCGCCGACGATGTGCTTCTCATGAGGGATGGCGAGGTTGTGCAGGTGGGTTCGGCTGAGGACCTCTTCTTAGAGCCAAGCCATGAATTCAGCGGATACTTTATTGGGTCCCCTGGAATGAATTTTCTCGACGTGACGGTGGATTCAGGGGTCGTTACAGCAGACGGCACGGCACTTGGCCGGACCAGTGACGGATCTCTTTCAGGCGCCATGCGGCTGGGCATAAGGCCTGAGTTTGTGGTGCCCGCGGACAAGGGTGGCCTCGAAATGACGGTTCAAAGGGTTGAAAATCGAGGGGGCTTTCAGATAGCAGTTCTCTCCTTCGGGGCTCATGAGGTTCTAGCAAAGGTCGAGTCAGACATTTCTCTGGAATCGGGGCAAAAACGTAACTTCCGCTTCGACCCGGCACGAACGTTTCTGTTTCAGCATGAAAAATTTGTAGCCATGGTCGATACCGGGTCAAGAAAGGAATCGCGATGAACTTGAAAAAGAAAAATAATAAGGCCTGGCTTCTCGTTCTGCCGGTTGTGATTGTTGTGGCCTTCACGGCCATCATCCCGCTCATGACGGTGGCGAACTATTCCGTTCAGGATGTGTTTAGCCCAACAAATCGACTTTACGTCGGGCTCGATTTTTTCCGACAAATCGCAACGGACCCGGCAATCATCGCTGCCTTCCAGAGGAACCTGATTTTTTCTACCCAGATTCTTGCCATCGAGATTCCACTGGGGATAATCATCGCAAAATTGATGCCTCGCCACGGGTGGAAGGCAGCGGCGGCACTCGTTATCGTCGCGATTCCCTTGGTCATTCCCTGGAATGTTGTGGGCACGACCTGGCGGGTCTTCGCGAGGCCCGACGTTGGGCTCCTAGGCGTAACGATTAACCAGTTCCGAGAATTTGATATTGGAAACACACCCTCCGATGCTTGGGCCACCATGGTGATGATGGATGTTTGGCATTGGACGCCTTTGGTTGCACTGCTTGTCTATGCGGGACTCCGAGCGATTCCGGATGCCTACTATCAAGCTGCCTCAATTGACGGGGCTTCCGTTATCTCAGTGTTTCGTTTCGTGGAGCTTCCAAAACTCCGTCGGGTATTAATGATCGCGCTTCTGCTGCGGTTCATGGACTCCTTCATGATTTATGCGGAGCCCTACATATTGACCGGCGGCGGTCCTGGTACCGCTACCGAAGTGATGAGCATCTTGCTTGCTGTCATTGCCGTTATCCAATTCGATTTAGGCAAGGCGGCAGCATTTTCGTTGATTTACTTCCTGATTATCCAAATTTTTTCCTTCATCTTTTTCACTGTTCTCACACTCGACGAGCGGCCGGGTTCCACAAAGAAGCGTCAAAAGAAGGTCGTCGCTAGCCGTAGACAAGGCGTAAAAGCGAAGGAAGGTTCCGCATGACGACTCAAGCAATCTCCATCACACGGGAAAGCAAGGGGGGGTCCTACTTCGACTGGAAAAGCTGGCTTTTTTGGTTGATCATGGCTGTGTGGTCTGTGCCGTTGCTATGGCTCATGTCGATGTCTGTCCGTTACAACGAAGACATCCTTTCGGTCTTTGAAATTATCCCCTCGAGAATTTCTTTCCGCGGTTATATCGAGTTCTTCACAGAACCGCTGTGGTACGGCGCACTTATCAACTCGCTGAGCTACACGACAATGAATATGGTTCTTTCCGTTGCGGTGGCCTTGCCAGCCGCGTACGCGTTTAGCCGATTCACTTTTTCGGGAGACAAACACCTCTTTTTCTGGCTGTTGACCAACAGGATGGCTCCCGCAGCGGTATTCCTCCTTCCGTTCTTTCAGATGTACCAGGCATTGGGGTTGTTTGACACCACCTATGCGGTTGCTCTGGCCCACATGCTGTTCAACGTTCCTCTAGCCGTATGGATTTTGGAGGGTTTCATGTCTGGCGTTCCGCGGCAACTCGATGAAATGGCAGAAATCGATGGCTATTCCTTCGGACGATTCTTTCTCACCGTATTTGTCCCCATGATTCGAGCTGGAATCGGCGTGACGGCCTTTTTTGCTTTCATGTTTAGTTGGGTCGAGCTGTTGATTGCCCGTACCCTCACGGGGCCCAACGCGATGCCTTTGGGGGTGCAGATGTCGACGACATCTTCGGCGGCCGGACTTGACTGGGCTTTACTCTCGGCAGCGGGCGTGATCGCCATCGTCCCGGGGGTCATCGTGATCTGGTTTGTCAGAAACTACATCGCAAAGGGCTTTGCCCTGGGAAGGGTGTAAGCAATGTTTTCGTGGATGTATTGGACGGTTCCGGTGGCAATTGCCTTCACCGGAATTTTCATCATGATAGCGGGCATGACCGTGTGGGGCCGGTACCGGACCCCGGTGTTGCGGCAGGGATTTCTCCGAATCGTCACCGACCGGGGGGATCGGCTTTACATAGCCTTCGTGGTCTTCGCCCTGTTGATGGTGTTGTCGTTCGCTTTTTCCATTCCGAGCGCTCTTGCCAGCGCTGCCGTCGCCGCGAGCGTTTCGGCGGTGATTCTCAAATGGGGATAACACAAGGTTTCGGGGAGGCGCCTCAAACGCCTCCCCGAAAACGAAACTTGAGGTTCTCAAGTTTCATGTCACAGCAGTCCAGGAGTCTATCAACGACTTCTTGGCGCAACGGAAAGGTAATCAATGAGCACAATTGACGTTCTTAAAAGAACGCGCAACGTTGTAGCTCTCTCGGCCGTGGCAGCGTTGACGCTGTCCGCGTGTGCCGGTGCAACAGGGGGAGGGGATTCGGACGCAGGTTCGAGTGTCCCCGCCGTCGAAGGCACTGTCGAAGAGAGAGCCGCAGAGTACATTGACCTGTATTTCCAGGACAGCGTACTTACCAAAGAAGAGCAGATGGAAGAGCTCATGTGGTTCGTCGAAGCAGCCGAACAGTACAAGGGCTTAGATGTTAATGTTCTTTCAGAAAATATCCCCACTCACGCCTACGAGTCAGAGACTCTTGCAGCAATTTTCTCTGACTTGACCGGCATCAACCTGACCCACTCTTTGATGGGTGAGGGCGAAGTGATGGAGATTATTTCCACGGAGATTCAGACCCGTACCTCGGTGTATGACGGCTTCGTCAACGACACCGACTCCATCGGTGGTCACCAACGTGGTGACTACGTCTACCCGATCAGCACCTTGGTCGATTCATCCCCAACGCTGCCAACCCTTGACCTCGATGACTTCATTGGGTTGAGCTTTGGTACCGGTTCGGATGGGGTCATCTACCAGATGCCCGACCAGCAGTTCGCGAACCTTTACTGGTTCCGCTACGACTGGTTCTCCGACGCTGATATCCAGGCCCAGTTTAAGGATCTCTATGGTTACGACCTTGGTGTTCCCGTTAACTGGTCCGCATACGAAGACATCGCTGTGTTCTTCTCCACTCAGGTAAACGGAGACGGCACAATCGATGGCGAGAAGGTCTATGGTCACATGGACTATGGCGCAAAGCACTTCTCGCTCGGATGGCGCTTTACTGACGCTTGGCTCTCGATGGCGGGAAACGGTGACACCGTATTCGACCCCGAGACCGGAGACCGCACCCCCAACGGTATTCCCGTTGACGAGTGGGGTATTCGCGTTGAGAACTGTAGCCCAGTCGGGTCGTCTGTGACTCGTGGTGGAGACACCAATGCTCCTGCATCGGTATACGCGGTGCAGAAGTACCTGGACTGGTTCGAGTATGCGCCTCCTGGGTCTCAGAACATCAACTTCGATGAGTCCGCACCTGTCGTGGGTGAAGGAAGCGTTGCGCAGCAGATGTTCTGGTACACCGTGTTCACACGAGCAACTATTGACTCGCCCGCAATGAGCGACGCCAACGGTGACCCTGTGTGGAGAATGGCTCCAAGCCCCCACGGTGAATACTGGCAGGACGGCCACAAGTTGGGCTATCAGGATGCTGGATCATGGACGTTCATGAACCACGCTGACGCTGATAAGCGTGACGCTGCATGGCTCTACGCGCAGTTCTCTGTCTCTAAGACGGTTGACCTCGCAAAGTCCATCCAAGGCCTCACGTTCATTCGTGAATCCACCGTCAACTCCGACTGGTTCACTCAGAACGCAGGTGACTACGGTGGGTTGGTTGAGTTCTACCGGTCTCCAGACCGCGTGAACTGGACGCCAACTGGTACGAACGTGCCTGACTACCCATCAATGTCCGCTGAGTGGTGGCAAGCCATTGGTTCCGCCGCTGCTGGCGAACTGACGGCTCAAGAGGCGACGGATCAGCTTGCTACCAAGCAGGATGAGATCATGGCGCGCCTCGAGGCAGCCGGTGTTCACGATGAGTGTGGCGTGAAGCTCAACGAAGAACGCGACGCTCAGTACTGGCTGGATCAGCCTGGGGCTCCATACCCCAAGCTGGCCAACGAGAAGGGAACTCCTGAAACCGTCCCATACGACGACCTGGTCGCCGGATGGTTCGCAGGTGAGTCTTACCTCGGCTAGTTAGAACTGAAACAAGGGTGTTGCTGGCAGGAGCTTTTCTTCTTGCCAGCAACACCCATTTCTTTCCACGATTCAGAAAGGTTCAACCCTGTGATCAAAGACCTGTCTCCGCGCCTAGCTCTCTCCGACGGCTTTGCCATTCCGCAGTTGGGTCTTGGGGTATACAAGGTGGAGGACCGAGAGGCTCGCGACATAGTTTCTTTCGCCCTGCAACACGGCTATCGGCTTGTCGACACAGCTGCGATGTATGAGAACGAGGTGGGAGTAGGCGAAGGTCTCAAACGGTCGGGGGTGCCGCGGGAGGAGCTCTTCGTCACGACCAAGTTTTGGATGGACGATCTCGGGTACGAAAAGACGCTGGCCGCGGCAAAAAAGAGCCTTGAACGGCTCGGGCTCGATTACCTCGATCTATATATGATTCACTGGCCTGCTCCCGAGCGCGGACTTTTCACAGAATCCTGGCGGGCTATGGAAAAACTTCAGGGCGATGGGCTCATCCGCTCAATTGGCGTGAGCAACTTTCATCCTGAGCATTTGGATCAAATTTTTGCCATGGCGAGCTCTCCGCCGGTGATTAACCAGGTGGAAATGCATCCGTTGCTCACTCAGGATGCTGTTCTTGCGTATAACTCCAGCCGCGGAATAGTTTCTCAAGCGTGGTCCCCACTTGCTCGAGGGCAAGTGCTTGACAGTGATGAGCTCGCTGAAATTGGGGCAAAATATGCTAAGTCAGTTTCTCAAACCGTTTTGCGGTGGCATCTTCAACGAGGCTATGGGGTTGTACCTAAGTCCGTTCGCGAAGAGCGGGTACTTGAGAATATTGATGTTTTTGATTTCGCCCTCAGCACTGATGAAATGAACTTTATTTCCAGCCTCAATCGGAACTTTCGCACTGGGGTTGACCCTAACGATCGAAACTAGTTACCACAGCTCGGCAATTTGGGCACCCCAGATCTCAACGCATCACTCGAAGCTCGCCGCCTTTTCTCGGATTGGAATCAACGGATTGCCAGGGCCCAGTCCGGCTGTCAGTGGCCTCGCTTATTGTGGGGACAGCGAAAGGAATCACCGTGAGCACATGGATTGTGACGCTTGAGGGAGGAACGCCGATTGGTGTGGACCAGGGCACGCTGTCCCGGATGGCCCTCGATCGACAAATCACCCCGGACAGCGTGGTGAAAGATGAAGAATCCCAGACCGAGTATCGGGCGGGCAGCATTCCCGGGCTCTTTTCACCAAAAAGCTGGGTGGTTGCTTTCGTCCTCTCTGTGCTTTTGGGTTATCTGGGGATTGACCGCTTTTACACTGGCCGGGTGGGGTTGGGGATTCTGAAACTTCTCACCGCTGGTGGTGGTTCGATTTGGTGGATTATTGATGCCATTCTTTTCGGAACCCGGAGCGGTCGGGATCGCCAAGGCCGAAGAATCGCTTAAGCCCTGGGGATAACACGGTATTTTTCCGGCGTCAGGGGTTATCCTGAAAATACATGGCGACCCCTACTGATCCGATAGACCGCATCCTCGCGACGGATTCCTCTGAGCCTGCTCCCATCAGCGTATTCAGTGGTCCTACCCAAGTCCTCGCCAGTCCCTTCGCCTCCCCGACCAGGGGGGACCTAGACCGTGAAGAACGACAAGGCCTGAGGCGGGTTAGTGGACTTTCCACCGAACTCCAAGACGTCACCGAGGTTGAGTACCGCGAGCTTCGACTCGAAAAAGTGGTGTTGATCGGTGTGTATGACCGAAGCAGCGCTCGGGAGGCCGAAAATTCCCTGAAAGAGCTTGCTGCGCTGTGTGAAACTGCCGGAGCCCAGGTGCTCGATGGTGTTATTCAGCGCCTGCCCCACCCCGATGCCTCCACATATCTTGGCAAAGGTAAAGCTCAGGAGGTCAAAGACATCGTCTGGGAGTTGGGCGCTGACACCGTTGTCGCAGACTCTGAACTTGCGCCCTCTCAACGCCGGGCTCTCGAGGATGTGCTGAAGGTTAAGGTCATTGACCGCACCGCCGTGATCCTCGATATTTTCTCTCAACATGCCAAAACTCGAGAGGGTAAAGCCCAAGTTGAGCTAGCCCAATTGCAATACCTACTCCCACGACTTCGCGGGTGGGGTGAATCTATGAGCCGTCAGGCAGGTGGCCAAGTTGGTAGCGCTGGCGCCGGAATGGGTAGCCGCGGACCGGGTGAAACAAAGATTGAGCTCGACCGACGACGAATCAATACCCGCATGGCCAAACTGCGGACCCAAATCAAAGGTTTTGGACCTTCTCGCGAGACGAAACGTGCCAATCGACGCCGCACGGGCATCCCTAATGTCGCTATTACGGGCTACACCAATGCGGGTAAGTCGTCTCTGCTGAACCGGTTGACCAATGCTGGCGTGCTCGTCGAAGACGCGTTATTTGCCACCCTTGACGCGACAGTCAGAAAGAGTGTGACTCCCTCAGGTCGCGCGATGACCCTGACAGACACGGTGGGATTCGTGCGAAACCTCCCCCACGAGCTCGTGGAAGCATTCCGGTCAACCTTGGAAGAGGTCGGTAGTGCAGACGTGATTGTTCACGTGGTCGATGCCAGCCACCCTGATCCGGGTGCACAGCTCGCCACCGTGCGGGGCGTCATCTCCGAAGTGGGCGCGAGTGACGTGCCCGAGATCGTGGTGTTCAACAAGGTAGACAGTGTGGATGCGGGAATGGTCCTCCAACTCCGAGGTGTGGAATCAGATGCCCTGTTTGTCTCCGCTTATACCGGCGAGGGCATTGAGGCCCTTCTGGCACGTATAGATGATGTGTTACCCAAGCCCTCGACCAAACTCAGCGTAACGATTCCCTTTGACAGGGGGGAATTGGTGGCACGGCTCCATAACGAAGCAATTATTGAATCAACGCACTACGACGAGGCCGGAACATCGCTCGAGGTTGTGGTGGATGACCAGCTGGCTGCCACCCTGGAAGAGTTCGTCGTTCGTTCCTAGATTTGCTCGCCGGCAAGAAGCGCGCTACCAATAATTCCCGCGTTATTCAGGAAACGCGCGGGTATAAGTGGTGTGCGGGCGTCCACGAGGGGGAAAAACTCTTCGTGGCTTGCCGAGATTCCGCCGCTGATGACGAACAATTCGGGGGAGAACAGATCTTCCACGTGGCGATAAAACTTAGTGAGTCTGTGTGACCACACTTCAAAGCTCAGGTTCTCTCGTTCCTTAGCTGAGTTGCTGGCGCTTCGCTCTGCCCACTGTCCCTCCATCTCCAGAAGCCCAAGCTCGGAGTTGGGAACCAGCACACCATCCATCAGGAATGCGCTACCGATTCCGGTGCCCAGTGTCGTCAGGATGACAAGCCCTGCGACACCGTTAGCTGCGCCCAATCGGGCTTCGGCAACGCCTGCTGCGTCCGCATCGTTGACCATCTGAATCGGCTGGCCGAGGGCCTTCGTGAGTTCCTCGTTCGCAGGAAAATTAATCCAGTCGTTGGAGACGTTGCTGGCCGAGCGAGTCCGCCCGTGGGTCACGACAGCGGGAAAGCACACCCCGATGGATTCGCCACCGGTAGGGGTGAGGCGGTTCACGATGGTCTCGACCACGTTGAACACATCGGCGGGGTGGGCGCCCGCGGGTGTGGGGATCTTGATGCGATCAGAGAGCAGTGCACCAGTGGCTAGATCAACTCTGGCGCCTTTGATTCCGCTGCCACCGATATCAATTCCGATCGCTTGGTTCATGGCAGAGTCAAGATTTCTGCTCCGGTTTCGGTCACCACGAGAGTGTGTTCAAACTGGGCGGAAAGTAACTTGTCCTTCGTGGTGACGGTCCAGCCGTCCTCCCAGATATCCCAGGCAATGGTGCCGAGGGTGAGCATGGGTTCAATCGTGAACACCATTCCAGGCTCCATGCGCTGGTCATACAGGGGAGCTGCGTCGTAGTGGGGGATGATCAGGCCGGAATGAAAAGAAGACCCCACACCGTGTCCGGTGAAGTCGCGGACCACTCCGTATCCAAAGCGCGAGGCGTAGGCCTCGATAGCGCGCCCAATCACGTTAATCTGACGCCCCGGAGCAACCGCTTTAATTGCGCGTCGCAGTGATTCTTCGGTTCGCTCCACCAGCAGGGTTGCTTCCTCGCTGGCCGTGCTAGCGATAAAAGTCTTGTTGAGGTCCCCGTGGAAGCCGCCGATATAGGCCGTGATGTCGATATTCACGATGTCGCCTTCTTCCACGACCGTGTCATCAGGGATGCCGTGGCAAATGACTTCATTCAGCGAGGTGCAACACGATTTCGGGTATCCGCGGTAACCCAGTGTTGACGGGTATGCACCGTGGCTGGTGACATAGTCGTGAGCGATTGCGTCCAGTTCATCGGTGGTCACACCGGGAACAACGGCGGCACCGGCGGCCTCGATAGCTCCGGCGGCAATTTTGCCCGCCCTACGGATGGCCTCAATCTCCTCTGGAGAGTAGACATCATCCCCCTCGTGGTCGCGGGGCGATTTCTTCCCCACGTATTCCGGTGCCACGATGGAGGCATCCAGTGGCCGCTGGGGTGAGAGAGTGCCGGGGATAAGAATTCCTGAAGAGTTTTTTGGCACGGTTAAGTCTAAACGGGAGACGAGTCATGGCAGACACAGCGAAGTGGTGGTACAACCACAAGACGGGCGAGGTTGAGCAAGGGCCCCAGTCGCTGGGGATGGAGCGTGATGGCCCCTTCGATTCCGCAGAGGAGGCCGCCAGGGCACCAGAAATAGCTCGAGAGCGCGCCAGGGCGTGGGAAGCGGAAGACGCCGGGGGAGAGGCTTAGCTCTCTTCGAAACCGTGTTCTGGCCCGGGGAACACACCTTCGGAGATGTCCTCGCGCCACTGACTCACTGCGTCGTGGAGCACCGTGCGCAGCGACGCGTATTGCTTGACAAACCGCGGGACACGCTCGGTGTTGAGTCCGGCGAGGTCTGACCACACCAAAATTTGGCCATCTGTGCCAGCCCCGGCACCGATCCCGATGGTGGGAATGGTCAACGCCTCACTCACCTGGCGGGCGATCGTGCTCGGCACCATCTCGATAACAACAGCAAAAGCCCCTGCATCTTGGACGGCCACAGCATCCTTCATAAGGGCTTCTGCGCCTGAGCCTCGGCCCTGCACAACGTGGCCGCCGAGGCCATGCTCGCTTTGGGGCGTGAAACCCACGTGACCCATGACCGGGATTCCTGCTTCGACAATCCGTGCGATGTGTTCCTGAGAGCGGACACCACCTTCAAGTTTGACGGCGTGAACACCCGCCTCTTTCATGAATCTAATCGCGCTGTGGAGGGCTTCATCCGGGCTTGCTTCATAGGAGCCAAAGGGTAAGTCAGCGACTACCAGCGCCCGGGTTGTGGCTTTGGCAACGCCTCTGGCCAAGGGGATAAGTTCGTCCACTGTCACGGGCACGGTGGTGTCGTAACCGAACACGACGTTGGCGGCAGAATCGCCGACAAGGAGAAAATCAACCCCCGCCTCGTCGAAGACACCCGCGGTGAGAAAGTCATAGCTGGTGAGCCCAGAAATCTTGATGCCCTGCTCTTTCGCCTGAGCAAAATGGCGAACACGGACTTTCTTGGGCGAGGGGGACATGAGGCGAGCTTACTCGGGGCTCTCAAAACTTGTCAGCTTGTTGGTGACAGGAAGCCGGCGGTCTCGACCAAAGGAGACGCTGGAGATGCGGGTACCGATGGCGCCTTGGCGGCGCTTCCATTCCGCCCGCGAGACAAGGCTGACGATGTCGTGAACGAGGGAAGGCTCAAAGCCTTTCTGAATGATCTGCGGAGCATCGAGGCCCTGGACGACCAGCAATTCGAGAATTTCATCGAGAATTTCGTAGTCCGGGAGACTGTCCTGGTCTTTCTGGTCGGGACGAAGCTCTGCACTGGGTGGTTTATCTATCGAATTGGTGGGAATAGGTCCAATGAGGCCCAGCGTCAGAGCCTGGTTGTTGCGCCAGCGGGCGAGTTCCCACACCAGGGTCTTAGGCACGTCCTTGATGGGGGCAAAGCCTCCTACGGAGTCGCCATAGATAGTGGAATACCCCACGGAAAGCTCAGATTTGTTTCCGGTGGTGAGGACGAGGTGTCCTTCACCATTGGAGAGCGCCATCAGGAGCACGCCTCGAGCCCGAGCCTGAACATTTTCTGCTGCCAGTCCGGTCAGTCCTAACTGTGTGTCGAAGGGCTCGACAAGGCCTTTGATGCTTTCCACCCGGTAGGAGATTCCCAGGTTTGTTGCCAGTTGCGCAGCGTCATCCAGCGAGTGCTGGCTGGAGTGAATACTCGGCATTCCCACCCCAAAAACACGATCTGGCCCAAGTGCGTCGACGGAGATAGCCGCACACACGGCTGAGTCGATACCCCCCGAAAGCCCCAAGATAACGCTCGCAAAACCGTTCTTGTCGACGTAATCGCGAACCCCGGTTACCAGGGCTGCCCAGAGAATGTGGAGGTCGTCCTCTACTCGAGCGGGCGCGACAGCGAGGGGCTGCTCACCCGCTTGGCGGATGTCAGGGACCTCGTGGAGGACGGTGTCGGGCGGGAGAGAAGATGTTGTGTCCGAGGCGGGGAGGGAGAGCTCTGCAATGACAAGGTCTTCGCTAAACCAGGCGCCCGAGTGTGTTCTCGTGCCCTGGGGGGTGACGACCATGCTGTCGCCGTCAAACACCAGGTCGTCTTGACCACCGACAATATTTACGTAAGCGATGTGGGTGTCCATGGATTGAGCCCGACTAGCGACCAGTGGTTGGCGGACATCAGCCTTATCTCTCTCAAAAGGCGAAGCATTGGGCACGATCAAGAGACCGAGGGGGTAGGGCGTGAGTGTTGCTACAGGCCCATCCTCGCGCCACAGGTCCTCGCAGATAATCAGTCCGGCATCGATCCCTCCGAGGCGAAGAATCAGGCTCTCGGTGCCGGGAACAAAGGTGCGAAATTCATCAAACACGGCGTAGGTGGGCAAATGGTGTTTGGCATAGGTGGCGTGGACGTGTCCGCCAGCAAGAACGCTGGCGCAATTGGTTGCTCGAGCGGGAGAGTGGAGCGTGGTTGCTGCACTCGACACCTTGTGCGGGCCTGAAGGATGACCCACCACCACCGCCATGTCGCCCATCCCTTCGGCCTGGAGCGCCTCGGCGAGGCTTTTTAGGGATGCCTCGGAAATCTCGAGAAAATTGTCCCGCAACGCCAAGTCTTCAATGGGGTAACCCGTCAGGGAAAGTTCCCCCGTGAGCAAAAGCTGTGCCCCTTGGTCGTAGGCCTTTCGCGCCATAGTGAGAATGCCGTGCGCGTTCTTGTCCCGATCACCCACGGTGGGGTTAGTTTGGGCAAGAGCCAAGCGAAAACGGGGCATACCCAGTAGCCTAATGCCAGAGCTTTTTGCGCCGCCGTGCGCCCAATCCGGGGGATGTTATGGATAAACAACGCGACTTTGTTTTGCGCACCATTGAAGAGCGCGGTGTGAAATTTATCCGCCTATGGTTTACCGATGTCGTCGGCACGTTGAAGATGGTCGCGGTTGCACCTGCCGAAATCGAAGGCGCCTTTGCCGAAGGTCTCGGAATTGATGGATCCTCGATTGAGGGTTTTACCCGGGCGTTTGAGGCTGATGTCTTGGCTCACCCCGACCCCACGACGTTTCAGATTCTGCCCTGGCGGGGCGAGGTCGATCCCACTGCTCGGATGTTCTGTGACATCACCACCCCGGATGGTCAGCCGGCGGCCGTTGACCCACGCCACGTACTCAAGCGCCAGCTCGAAAAAGCAGCGGACTTGGGTTTCACCTTTTACACCCACCCTGAAATCGAGTTTTACCTGCTGAAATCAAGCTCCTATGGCCCCCAGGGACCAGAACCCGTGGATTCGGCGGGGTATTTCGACAACGTGCCCGGTGGTAGCGCCCACGACTTCCGTCGTCGGGCCGTGCGTATGTTGGAGGACCTCGGGATTTCTGTGGAATTCAGCCACCACGAGGCGGGTCCTGGGCAAAACGAGATTGACCTGCGCTACGCAGATGCGCTCACCACCGCAGACAACATCATGACCTTCCGCACCGTGGTGAAAGAGGTGGCTATCGAGCAGGGCGTGTACGCGACGTTTATGCCCAAACCGATGGCGAACCACCCAGGTTCAGGAATGCACACCCACCTGTCGCTGTTTGAGGGTGACACCAATGCCTTTTTTGACGCAGGAGGAAAGTACCAACTTTCCGCCATCGGGCGGTCCTTCGTCGCCGGAATTTTGAAGCACGCGCCTGAATTTACGGCTATTACTAACCAGTTTGTGAACTCGTATAAGCGGCTGTGGGGCGGGCACGAAGCACCCAGCTACGTCACCTGGGGCCACAACAACCGCTCGGCGCTGGTGCGGGTGCCGTTGTATAAGCCGAGCAAAGGCCAAAGCGCTCGGGTGGAATACCGCGGAATCGATTCCGCGGCAAACCCGTATCTCGCTTACTCTGTGCTGTTGGCAGCCGGGTTGAAGGGAATCCAGGACAACTACGAGCTACCCGCGGAAGCAGAAGACACGGTGTGGGAGCTGAGCGAAGGCGAACGCGTTGCACTGGGATATGAGCGCCTCCCCGCGAGCCTTGATCAGGCATTGACTCTGATGGAAAACAGCGAATTGGTGGCAGAGACGTTGGGCGAGAGGGTGTTTAATTATGTCCTGCTCAATAAGAAGCGCGAGTGGGAAGCCTATCGAGCGCAGGTCACCCCTTATGAGCTCGCCAGCAACCTCGAACTCCTCTAATGACGTGCGGGGATGACTAGAACACCCTCCACCCTCACGGCACTGATTAGAGCTGGCTTCAGCCAGCTCAGCGTGGCTCAGGCTGGGCTTGCCGAGGGCGGGTGGGAGCCGGACATGTTTGCCCCCTCGGCACACCCCGATGCCTCGCTCGCAGCGGTTCTCTCGCTGCGCTCTGCCCACCCGGTTGAGTGGGCAAAAATCCAGCGCTCCGCCACAGCGACGAAGCGGCTGGTTCTCCTCACCGGAGTCAGCACCGGGTTGACAGATTTCCTGCTCCGCAGGCCTGAGCAATGGAGCCTCTTGTCGAAGGACCTGCGGAGCCTTCCCCAGGCAGCGGGGTGGACCGACACTTTTAGGGATGCCACCTCGGGCTGTGACACCGCGGCAGCAGTCGAGGCTCTCCGCGTTGCTTATCGCCGAGGTCTCTGCCAGGTGGCGCTGTTTGATGCTCAGTCATCGCAGCCGCTCCAGGTGTTGCCCCTGGTTGCAGCCTGTCTCGCGGACATGGCGGGAGCGGCCTTGGAAGTCGCCTTGGAGATTGCGAGACGCGATCACGGACTCGAGGTCAGTGCGGTTCCGCTGACCATTATGGGTATGGGCAAAGCCGGGGCCAGGGAGCTCAACTACCTCAGCGACGTGGACGTCATCTATGTCACGGACACCCCTGCGGGCGCAGACGCGGAGAAAGTCCTCCAGGGTGCGACGATCCTCGCGAGAGACACCGCGCGGCACCTGATGGAATTTGGCAAAGAACCAGGCCTCTGGGAGGTAGATGCAAACCTGCGCCCCGAAGGCAAAGATGGCGCCCTGGTCAGAACCCTGGACTCCCACCTGGCCTATTACGGCCGGTGGGCCAGTGACTGGGAATTTCAGGCCCTCCTCAAAGCCAGGCCTCTTGCCGGCGATCCCGACATTGGGGCCCGCTACCTGCAAGCCCTGCGGCCACTCGTATTTTCAGCTTCCACCAGACCTGGCTTTGTGGAACAGGTCCAGCGCATGCGTGAGCGCGTCACCAACAACATCCCTCCCGACCAGCTCCACCACCAGTTGAAGCTGGGGCCTGGTGGTCTGAGGGACATCGAGTTCACCATTCAGTTGCTGCAACTGGTCCACGGCGCAGCTGATGAGTCGATTCGACAGCGGGATTCGTTGGGCGCCCTCCACGCTCTTTCGGAGGCTGGGTATGTCGGTCGCAGTGAAGCGGCCGAATTTGATCACGCCTATCGGACGCTCCGGTTACTTGAGCATCGCATTCAACTTGGCGCCATGGTCCGTTCCCACGTCATGCCCCAGGATGCCGATGAGTTGCGCATTCTTGCCAGGCGCACCCGCCTGGCAGAAAGCGCCGAAGCTCTGGTGGAAATCTGGCGAACCACCCAACGCCAGGTTCGTTCCCTTCACGAAAAACTCTTCTACCGCCCGTTGCTCTCGGCCGTTGCGAGTTTGGACGAGCCAGGCGGCTCACTTTCTAGTGACCAAGCAGCCTTGCGCCTTCAAGCCTCAGGTTTCGCCAACCCTCAGGGGGCCCTGAATCACCTTTCTGCCCTCACCAGTGGGGTGTCTCGCAGGGCTGCAATCCAGCGAACCCTGTTGCCGGTGATATTGCAGTGGCTCTCAGAAGGAACCGATCCTGACGGGGGATTACTGGCCTTTCGCCACCTCAGCGACGACCTGGGTGAGGCGTATTGGTTCTTGCGGATGTTGCGAGATTCCTCCGGTGCGGCCCAGCGCCTGACCCAGGTTCTCTCTACGAGCGGATTTGTTCAAAAGCTTTTTGCTCGCGTCCCGGAGGGGGCGGAGTGGCTCGATGATGATGGCGATTTGGTGCCGCGCACACAGGAGTCGCTGAGCGATGAAATCCAGGCAACCCTTACTCGCCACGGCACAGACGAAGAGGCCGCAGCGAAAGCGCTCCGAGCGCTGCGCCGGAGGGAACTTCTTCGGTTGGCGATGGGAAGCATGGTGGGTGTGTCTGACACCACAGCTACGGCTGAGGGCCTGTCTGACCTGGCGGCCGAGTATGTCGGTGGATTAGTTTCTCTGGCTCTTCGCGGGGTCGAGGGAATCAGCTTTTCCATTATCGGAATGGGTCGCTTGGGCGGACGAGAGATCGGCTTTTCCTCGGACCTGGATGTTCTCTATGTCTTCCGCGACGAGGGCGCTGGGGATCAGGCCACCACGGTGGCCAACCAGGTGGTCAAAGATGTGAAACGTCTGGGCGAGGACGTGCTGTTTCCGCTTGAACTAGACGCAGGCTTGCGCCCGGAAGGCAAGAACGGTCCCATGGTGCGCAGCTTGGATGCCTATGCGCAGTATTACCAGCGCTGGGCACTGGGTTGGGAAGCGCAAGCGCTCCTCCGGGCAGCCCCATTTGCCGGCGCAGCGGATCTCGCTCAAGACTTTCTCGACATGGCGATTCCTTTCCGCTACCCCTCGAGTTTCTCCCCTGAACAGGCCCGGGAAATCCGACGAATCAAGGCTCGGGTGGAATCTGAGCGACTTCCCCAGGGGGCTGATTCCTCCAGGCATCTCAAACTGGGGCGGGGATCGCTCAGCGATGTGGAATGGGCCATTCAGCTCTTGCAGCTCACCCACGGTCACGACTACCCCGATATTCGAACCCCGTCAACGTTGGATGCGTTGCGAGCGCTCACCGGACATGAATTGATTTCCCCTGACGACGCACAGCAACTCGAGGAAGCATGGACCCTCGCTTCGAGTGTGCGAACCGCCCTTGCGCTCTATGGAGCGAAGTCGAGTGATGTGTTGCCCGATGACCGGGCAGGGTTAGAGGGAGCCGCACGCTTGATGGGCTATGGCCCACTCAGCGCCAGCGCTCTGGAGGATCGGTATCTCAGGGTCACCCGGCGCTCTCGGGTGGTGTTTGAGCGCCTGTTCTACGGCTAGGAGACGCAGGAACGAACTGGCGGGCCCCATCCCACGATAGGGCCCGCCAGAGATTTCGTTCTAGACGCTGAAATACAACTCGAACTCGAAGGGGTGTGGACGCTGCGCCATCGGCGCGATCTCGTTTTCCCGCTTCATCGCGACCCAGGTCTCGATCAGATCCGGCGTGAAAACGCCGCCCTTGGTCAAGAACTCGTGGTCTGCCTCCAACGCCGCCAACGCTGCTTCTAGCGAGGTAGGAAGTTGGGGGATCGCCTTGGCTTCCTCGGGGGGAAGCTCGTAGAGGTCTTTATCCACGGGCTCGTGTGGCTCGATCTTGTTCTGGATTCCATCCAAACCAGCCATCATCTGAGCGGCAAAGGCGAGATAAGGGTTACCGGAGGCATCGGGCGCACGGAACTCGATGCGCTTCGCTTTCGGATTGGTTCCGGTGATCGGAATCCGGATCGCAGCGGATCGGTTACCGGCCGAATACACCAGGTTGATGGGGGCTTCAAAGCCTGCCACCAAGCGGTGGTAGCTGTTGAGGCTGGGGTTGGTGAAAGCAAGGAGCGCTGGTGCGTGCTTCAGGATTCCACCGATATACCAGCGGGCCAGGTCGCTCAAACCGCCATATCCGGCCTCGTCATAGAACAGGGGCTTGCCCTCGCTCCAGAGCGACTGGTGGGTGTGCATTCCTGAACCGTTGTCACCCATGAGGGGCTTAGGCATAAACGTTGCCGTCTTGCCCCACTGCAGCGCCGTGTTCTTGACGATGTACTTGAACTTCAAGATGTCGTCGGCCGATTTCACCATGGTGTCAAAGCGGTAGTTGATTTCCGCCTGACCTGCGGTGCCGACCTCGTGGTGAGAGCGCTCCACGATCAAACCGGCATCGGCAAGCTTCAAGCAGATGTCATCGCGCAAATCGGCGATGTGGTCAACGGGGCTCACGGGGAAGTAGCCGCCCTTATACGGGGTCTTGTTCGCCAGGTTTCCACCCTCTTCGTGACGCCCCGTGTTCCAGGCACCCTCGATCGAGTCGACTTCGTAGAAGCTGCGATTCTGACGCACTTCGTAGCGAACATCGTCAAAGATGTAGAACTCCGCCTCAGGAGCGAAGAAAGCTGTGTCAGCGATACCCGTGCTGGCGAGATACTTCTCGGCCTTATGAGCAACCTGACGGGGGTCACGGCTATAGATTTCACCGTTGCGCGGGTTGTAAATGTCAAAGAGCATGATCATTGTTTTTTCGTCGCGGAACGCATCCATGTACGCGGTGGTGACATCGGGAATCAACTGCAAGTCTGATTCGTGAATTGCCTGAAACCCGCGGATGGACGAACCATCGAAGAGCTGACCGACGGTGAAGAATTCTTCATCGACGGAGGCGGCGGGGATGTTGAAGTGCTGCTGGACGCCTGGCAAGTCAGTGAAACGAATGTCAAGGAACTTGACATCGTTTTTCTTGATGTAGGCGAGTACTTCCGAAGAGTCTTTAAACATTCTCTTCACTCCTATATTCGTGGGATAGAGGGGCCCGAGGTTTCGGACCTGACCCCACAGTACTGGGAGGCAATTAACCGCGCGTTCCCGCAATGTTTCGGCAGTGTTACAGCCTTTTAGACTGAGACCATGACATCACGCGAGAATGACTGGCCCGGCAAACGCTTTGGGTTGCCCCAGGAGGGCCCCCGGTCCACACCGACGTACCTTCGAAGAGCCGCGGGACTCGTTGTGGATTGGGCCTTGTCGCTGGGGATTGCAGCACTCTTCTTCAACTTCGAAGGGTTCGCGATTCTTCTGGTGTTTGTCGTTCTTTCAGCTCTCGGTGGCCTCTTCGCAGCGGGGTCGCCCGGTCACCTCGTTGCGCGGATACGTATTGCACCGATCAAAGGGGGCGCGCTCGGCGTTGTTGCACCGATTGTGAGACCGCTACTCATCACGTTGGTACTACCCGCGGTGCTGGTGGATTCGGATATGCGAGGGCTTCACGACCGGTTAGTCGGCACCATCTTGGTGGTGCGCTAGCGGGGTTTAGGCGCGCGAACTTTTGACGGGTCCATTCCCTTGGGAATAGGCATCGAATTGCCTTTGGAGAGCGAGGTGAGACGGTGAGAAACGGCGAGGACTTCAGCTTTACGCAGCGTGTTCTTGAAGGAACGCAGCTGCTTGTTCAGCTTGTAAAGGGGGGTGGAGTTCGCGTCTGTCCCGACGTGAATAAAGTGCACGGGAATTTCGGGAATCGCCCGTAAGACCGAGCGCCGTTCGTCTTCGAGCATCTTTTTGATCTTTGTTTGTGAGCCCTCGGCGATCAATACAACACCTGGTTTCCCCACCGCGCGATACACGGCCTCTTGGGTCCGGGGGTTCACTGCTACCGGGAACTCGCTGGCCTGCCACGTGCGACGTAGGGCGCTGCGCAACACGGCACCGACCGCGCCGGGTTTGCCGGAAATCTCTTTATACGCCGCTTTTTCCGCGCGCTGACCCAAAATAATCAGGGTCACCAGCACCGACAACAGCAGTCCGGTAACGATGTACAGGATGAGGGTGAGGACACTGCCACCGCTGAGCAGCAGTGCCACCGTGATTCCTGCCCCCAAGGGCGCCAGGAAAGTGAGAATAAGGATGGGAACCAGGAGCTTGTCGGTCTTCCGGGTCAGGTTAAGGACCTGCCACAGCTGCTTGATGCGGCCCGGCTCTTTTTCGACCTTCTTCTTTTTGTCAGCCATGGTTTCTCTACATTCCTAGATCGGCGTCAAAGTCGCCTGTTTCAAGGCGATCTTTGACCATGGTGAGGAATCGGGCAGCGTCGGCGCCATCCACGATTCGGTGGTCATAGGACAGGGCGAAGAAGACCGTGTTGCGAATCGCAATCGAGTCATCACCGCCGTGGGTGACCACCACGGGCTTTTTCTGAACGATTCCGGTGCCGAGGATCGCGACTTGAGGCAGGAACACCACCGGGGTGTCAAAGAGCGCTCCGCGGGAACCAGTGTTGGTCAGGGTGAACGTTCCGCCGGCCAGCTCATCGGGGCTGAGATGGTTCGTTCGGGTGCGCTCTGCCAAGTCTGCGATATCGGCAGCAATGGCGGCGATGTTCTTGTCGCCGGCGTTTTTCAATACCGGAGTCAACAGGCCGCGCTCAGTATCCACCGCAATCGAGATGTTCTCGGTGGCTGGATACGTGATCGTTTCGCCCTCGACCACAGCGTTAATAATCGGGTGCACCCGGAGCGCTTCAGCGGCGGCTTTGACGAAGAAGGGCAAGAAGCTGAGCTTCTGACCGGTGGCAGCCAGGAACTGATCCTTCACCGCGGTACGCAACTCGGCGATTTCGGTGACATCGATTTCCACAACGGTGGTGAGCTGTGCGGTTTGTTGCATCGACGCAACAGCGCGCTCCGCAATCACTTTTCGTAGGCGACTCATCGGCACATTTGTTCCACGAAGTGCCGATGGCTCGACGGTCGTGGGGGCGGCTGCCGCTGCAGGCGCCACTGCCCCGGAGGCAGCAGCGACGATGTCTTCTTTACGGATGCGACCGCCCACTCCGGTGCCGGTAACCGACTCAAGGTTGACTCCATGGTCGTTGGCAAGTTTGCGAACAATGGGAGTGACATAGGGCATGGACCGCGACCCACTGGGGCTTGCCTGGGGAACGCTCGGTGCTGGGGCGGGCACCGGAGGGGCGGTCGCTGCTGGTGGTAGGGGAGCCGCAACGGGTGCCGCAGGCGGAGCGACGGGTGCCGCAGGCGGGGCAACTGGGGCCGCAGGGGCTGCAGCGGGAGGAGGGGAAACCTCTTGAGGGGCTGGAACAGCGGCAGGCTCAACAGCGGGGGTTGCTTCGGGCGCTGGAACCGCGGGCTGCTCGGCTGCAGGCTCCTCGACTGCGACAGCGGGTGCTTCCGCTGCGGGTGCGGCAGCACCGCTGCCATCACCGATACGGACCAGGGGAGCGCCAACCTCAACAGTGTCATCTTCTGCGACAAGAATCGCTTCGATTACGCCGGCAATCGGGGAGGGGATCTCGGTGTCGACCTTGTCGGTGGAAATTTCGACTAATGGTTCGTCGACAGCAACGCTGTCTCCGACCTGCTTCAACCAGCGTGTGACGGTGCCTTCGGTGACGGATTCGCCAAGGGCTGGCAGATTTACTTCTTGACTCATCTCGAGTGTTCTCCTTTTGAGAGTGTTAGGTGTCTCGGTTGATGTTCTTACAGCGCGTGGAGGGGCTTGCCGGCAATTGCCATGAAAGCCTCTCCCAGAGCTTCGTTTTGCGTGGGGTGAGCGTGGAGCAGTGGTGCGACATCTTCAGGATAAGCATCCCAGTTCACCGCAACCTGGGCTTCCCCAATCAGCTCACCCACGCGGGCGCCGATCATGTGAACGCCAATGATGGGTCCATCGATCTGGCGAATGACCTTGATTGATCCTGCGGTTTCCAAGATGTGGCTCTTGCCATTGCCGGCCAGGTTGTAGTCATAGACCGAGATTCTTTCGGCGCCGAATTCTTCGGTCGCCGCTTTCTCGGAATAACCCACTGAGGCAACCTCGGGCTCCGAGTAGGTGACCTTCGGGATGTTGCGATCCACGACCACCATGGGGTTCAGCCCCGCGAGCTCTTCTGCGACGAAGATGCCGTGTTGGAAGCCACGGTGGGCGAGTTGAATGCCTGGAACAATGTCGCCCACGGCGAAAACACCGGGGATGTTCGTCCGCAAGCGCTCGTCCGTGAGGACGAAACCGCGGTCCATCGTGACACCAACGGCTTCGAAGCCCATTCCTTCGGTCTTGGGACCGCGACCCACGGCAACCAGCATGATGTCGCCAGTCTCCACCGTTCCATCTTCGAGCGTCACCGTAACGCCAGTGTCGTCCTGTGTCGCGGACTGAAAGCGCTTGCCAATGTGGAAGTTGATGCCGCGCTTGCGATAGGCGCGTTCAAACTGCTTCGAGATTGATTCGTCTTCTGCGGGAACCAGGTGGGGCAGACCCTCCACAATGGTGACCTCGGCGCCAAACGAGCGCCAGACACTGGCGAATTCCACGCCAATGACTCCACCACCCAGCACGATGACCTTGTTGGGAATCCAGTCCATGGCCAACGCCTGCTCGGAGGTGATGATTCGCCCACCGATGTCGAGGCCTGGCAAAGACTTGGGATAGGAACCCGTGGCGAGGATCACGTTCTTGCCGACCACCGTGTCTTCGCCCACCGAAACCGTCGTGGGGGACACGAGCGTGCCGACACCTTCAATGGTGGTGATGCCGCGTGCCTTGATGAGGCCCTGCAGCCCCTTGTGCTTCGAAGCAACGATCCCGTCCCGGTAAGCATTCACGGCAGGAAGATCCACCGACTCTAACGTGGCGCGAACACCAAACATGTCCGAATGCCGGGCAGAGTCGGCAACTTCGGCGGCGTGCAAGAGAGCTTTGGTGGGGATGCAACCCACGTGAAGACAGGTGCCACCCACCTTGTCCTTCTCAATGAGGCCCACGCTCATTCCGAGTTGACTGGCACGCAACGCCGCGGCGTAACCGCCGCTTCCTGCACCAAGAACGACAAGGTCAAAAGTGTGCTCAGCCACTGGTGAAAACTCCCTCACAGGTGAATCTGGATAGACCGCGTGGACGAAAACCGCAACGCGTCATGCGAAAAACAAGCCTACTACCCTCGACCCTTTTCTCTGCCAGGAGCTACTAGCTCATCAACAGCGAAATGAGTGTGCGGGTGAGGGCTCCGGTGGGGCCCTTGGGGGTGTAGCCATAAGGACCCGATGAGTTTGCCGCAGGACCGGCAATATCGAGATGGGCCCAGGGAATCAGTTCCCCCGATTCGGTGGTTCCCACAAACTCTTTGAGGAACTGGCCAGCACTCAACATGCCGCCCAACGCTTCGCCCAGCTTCACGTTCGCGATATCAGCCACATCGGATTTCAAGTACGCCCGCATCTCGGGGGGCAGCGGCATGTGCCACACGAGTTCCCCCGCGTTGGTCGCGGCCTCCTGCACGAGACCAACGGCCTCATTGCTGCCCATGAGGCCTGCGTAGCGCTCACCCAGGGCCATGCGGGCTGCCCCGGTCAGGGTTGCGATATCAATAATCAGATCGGGCGAAAGCGCGCTTGCCGCTTGCAGACCATCGGCCATCACCAATCGCCCCTCGGCATCAGTGTTGAGGACCTCCACCGTTTTGCCACCCTTAATCGTAATGACATCGTTGGGTCGGGTTGCGGTGCCGCTGGGCATATTTTCTGCCAGACAGAGGTAGGTCGTTATTTCAGCAGGTGCGCCCATTTCGGCAGCAGCCAGGGTCGCGGCGGCCATGACGGCTGCGCCTGTCATGTCATATTTCATGCCCACCATCGCGGTGGGGGCTTTGAGGGAGAGACCACCGGAATCGAAAGTTATGCCTTTGCCCACCAGTGCCACATGGCGGGTGGAATTCTTCGGGGTATAGCGGAGGACCATCAGCCGAGGGGGGTTGATGGATCCCTTCCCAACAGCTGAAATTCCGCCATATCCTTCCGCTTCGAGCCGTTTCTCGTCCAGAATTTCGAAGGTGAGGGAGGAGCCTTGTGTCCGTTTCTCGATTTCGGCAACGAACGAAACCGGGTTCAACAGGTTGGGTGGCGCGTTGACGAGATCCCGGACCATAAAAACCGCTTCACACCCGCTCACGACCCGGGCAAGGGCCTCTGATGACAGAGATCCAAGGAATGCGACCCTGGGGGAAGTGTCTTTTTCCTGTGAGGTGATTTTCTCAGTTCGGTAGGAGCCCAGTAGAGCTCCTTCGAGAATTGCTTGGGCTTGCGCCTCGTCACTGTGGGGAAGAGCGAATACCAACCGGGTGGGAGAATTCACGCTTTGAGCCGCGTAACCCGCAGCGGCTCTGAGTGCCTCCGCACTCGAGCCTGCCTCGCCCAGACCGGAAAACACGACGCTCGCCGCAGTCATGCCGTGGGGAGCGGGAACTCGCCAGGTGGAGTCCTTCGCTCCGTCAGCTTCAATGTGAGCAAGAGCCTGTGTCAGAGCTTCATAAACAGCTGGCGAAAAGCCATCTCCCAGCACGAGGGGCCCCTCTGCAGTCTTTGATACTCCGATGACAACAGTGTCTGTGGCCGTGAGGGATTCGAGCGAGGGTACAAGGGTGGGGGCGTGTAGGGGCATGGCATCATGCTAGCCATTCCCCGGACCCCATTTCCCGGTATCGCTGGAAGCGAAGTAGGCGCTAACGGCGTGGGTGGGGAAGTAGAGTTGGGACATGTTTGATGACCGGCTCTTTCGCGAAGCGATGGAGCTTTCGGACGTCCCCAAGGGACTGCCCTTAGTGGCTGGACTCACGGGCTTTGCTGACGCAGGGGGAGTCGTCACCCAAGTCAATCGTTATTTGCTGGATGCGCTCGAGTCAGAGCGTGTGGGGACATTCAACAATGACCTCTTGATGGATTACCGCGCGAGACGACCCGTGTTTCAGTTCGAAGAAACACACCTCACCTCCTACGAATCTCCGCGATTGAGCCTCGATTTGGTGCAGGACGAACTGGGGTCACCCTTTCTTTTCCTTTCCGGATATGAGCCCGATTTTCTGTGGGAAACAATGTCCCAGACCATCCTTGGGCTGATCGATTCGCTGGAGGTCTCGACCAGCAGCTGGGTGCACGCCATCCCCATGCCGGTTCCCCACACCAGGAGCCTGGGGGTGACGGTCAGCGGTAATCGCGAAGACATCACCGATGCGCTTTCCGTGTGGCGCCCCACTACGGGTGTCCCCGGCACCCTGATGCACCTCATTGAATACCGCCTCCAAGAGGCTGAGCACCCCACGGCAGGGTTTGTTGTTTTGGTGCCCCACTACCTCGCAGACACCGAATTCCCCGACGCTGCCATCACGGCTTTGCAAAGTGTGACCAAAGCAACCGGGCTGATTTTTCCCACAGATAGTTTGCGCGAGTCTGGACGGGAGTTTTTGACGGGAATCGGCAAGCAGGTCGAGGACAACACCGAGTTGGAGAAACTCATTGAATCCCTCGAAAAACGCCACGACTCCTACATGGAAGACAACGCCGTTCCGTCTCCTCTGATGGACGCCGATGGCGAAGTGCCCAGTGCAGACATGATTGGTTCGGAGCTTGAAAACTTCCTGGCTAAGCGCCACCCCGGTGTGGCCGAGTCCACCGAAGACTGACCAGCCACGCCAGGCTTTGGCCTGAACTCCAAGGTGCTCAACGCGTGCCATAATGGGAGAAAGCCCTGTGGGGTTCTTCGGGTGGAATCTCGAGGGACTTGACAAGGGTTTTCTTACTGCCCGCTATCAGGAGTGAAGCATGGCCTCACAGACAGATAAACCCTCTTCCTCCTCTGAAGCGAGCAACAAAAGCGCTCCCGCAAAGCGAAGCTTCTTTGACCGGATCACCGGTCGAGCCTCGAAACCCTCTCCAGAACCTCAGAAAGCACCCGCCACGCCTGTGACCCCTCCCGCACAAAAAAAGACTTCCCCTTCACCAAAAACTGCTGCCAGGACGCCCGCCAAGAAGGCGCCTGTGACACAAAAGCCGGCTGCTAAGAAACCTGCGGCTAAAGCTGCTGCGGCGCCGGCGGCGAAGGCCGCAGCGAAGAAGCCTGTCGCCACGAAGGCACCCGCTTCGAAGACGGCGGCAAAGACTCCCGCGAAGAAGGCAGCCGTCAAGCCTGCAACGAAGGCCACCGCAACGAAGGCCACCGCCGCGAAGGCTCCAGCAACAAAAGCTGCTGCAAAACCCGCGGCAAAGGCCCCGGTCAAGAAGACGGCCGGAACAAAAGCTCCCGTTTCGAAAGCTCCCGCGAAGAAGGCGGCAAAAAAGCCTGCCGCCACGAAGGCCGTTGAAGCTGAAGAATCAACGCCAACGCCTGCGGGTGCCGATGCGGGCAAGGATGATGTTGCCGAAAAGCTGGGAGCAGACATTGTTGCCGGGCTCCAAGAGGTCTCTGAAGAGGAGGAAGAGGACACACCCGCGGTGGCTCTCCCTCTGGGGGCTCTCGTGCTTTCCAGCACGGATGACGACGATGCACCCATCATTTCGACCACGATTACCGGGGCGACTGCTGATCCGGTTAAGGACTACCTCAAGCAGATTGGAAAGGTAGCCCTCCTTAACGCGGAGCAGGAAGTGTCGCTCGCATTACGCATCGAAGCGGGTCTCTTTTCGGAAGAAAAGTTGTCTGCGATGACGGCGTCCCAGAAAACGACGAAACTTTCCCGCGAGCTTTATGAAATCGCCAAAGATGGCCAGCGGGCGAAGAACCACTTGTTGGGGGCAAACCTCCGCTTGGTGGTATCCCTCGCGAAGCGTTACACCGGGCGTGGGATGCAGTTCCTGGATCTCATTCAAGAGGGAAACCTTGGTCTGATTCGCGCGGTGGAAAAGTTTGACTACACCAAGGGTTTCAAGTTCTCGACCTATGCAACCTGGTGGATCCGTCAGGCCATTACCCGGGCGATGGCGGACCAGGCACGCACGATCCGTATCCCCGTCCACATGGTCGAGGTCATCAACAAGCTGGCCCGTGTCCAGCGTCAAATGCTTCAGGACCTGGGACGAGAGCCCACTCCGGAAGAGTTGGCACGCGAGTTGGATATGACGCCGGAAAAGGTTGTCGAGGTCCAGAAGTACGGTCGCGAACCCATCTCGCTTCACACGCCCCTGGGTGAAGACGGCGACAGCGAGTTCGGTGACCTGATTGAAGACACCGAAGCGGTTGTGCCTGCGGATGCAGTGGGTTTCACCATGCTCCAGCGCCAGCTCGAAGGGCTCCTCGAGTCACTGTCCGAGCGCGAAGCGGGCGTCATTCGTATGCGCTTTGGACTGGGTGATGGAATGCCGAAGACGTTGGATCAGATTGGGGACACTTTTGGTGTGACGCGTGAGCGCATTCGCCAAATAGAGTCCAAGACGATGGCGAAACTTCGCCACCCCTCTCGGTCCCAGGCTCTGCGCGACTATTTGGAGTAAGCCAATGAGGCTTTTTGCTGCGTTCGCTATCGCAAAGTTTTTGCGTTTTCTCACGCGGTTGCGTGGGGGCGGATCCGCTTTCCCCGGTTTTGTTCTCTTGCGTCTGGTTCCCGACGCCCTGGAGCGCGCAGTGGGGTCCCTCCCGCGGGGCGTGATTTTTGTGACCGGGTCAAATGGGAAATCGACAACCACAGCGATGCTGACGGAGATTCTGCGGGCCCACGGCCTCCGGGTGTTTTCTAATCCCGCCGGAGGGAATCTGCCGCAGGGTCTTGCCTCGGCTCTTGTCGGCGGTGCGAGCCTGCTTGGCCGGGTCGCAGCCGATATTGCCGTGCTGGAGGTCGATGAGGCCTACGGCCCCTCAATTTCGGACCTGGTCGCCCCCGACTGGGTCGTCATCACCAATATTCAAGTGGACCAGCTCAATCGCTTTGGCGAGCCCGAAGCGGTCTATCGGCTGCTCCTCACCCTGGGCCATCGGGCCACAGCGGGTGTCGTTATTAACGGCAGCGACCCAAACACCACGGCTTTGGGGGCAGAATTGCATGCCACGGGGACTCGGGTGGAGCAAATGCAGGTGAGTTCCGCTGCGCAAGCCACGGCCGCCCACGGTCTAGTCCCGGCACCACTTTTTTTTGATCCCACACCGAACCTCGCTGTGGCGCCGGGAGTCGTCGTTTCCGCCGTCCGCGGTCCGCAGGCGAGCCTCGACGTGGCGGGCGCTGTGTGGAAGGTCACTCTGCCCCAGCCGGGCCTGCACTATGCCGTGGATGCCGGTCTTGCGATGGAAATGGCTAGCGTGGTTCTGCAGGACTTTAAGCCAGAACGGGCAGTAGCAGCGCTGGAACTCGGGGCCGGTGTCTATGGCAGGGGAGAGGTCATCCGCTATCGGGGCGTTGATATTTCGTTGACCATGATGAAAAATCTGCCCAGCCTTCAAGTGAACCTCGACGCTTTTCCCGCCCCGCTCGAGAACGTTTTTATCGCCGTGGATGAGGGAACCCCGGATCCGTCATGGATTTTTGATGTGGATACCCGCTCGCTCGCATCGGTCTCGGTTTTGAGCGGCTCAAAGGCCTGGCAGTGGGCCTTGCTACTCGAACACCGTGGAATTCCCTACGGCGAGGTCATCGAAGACTCTCGCGCTGGCTTAGATGCTTTTATCAAGAACTCACCGCCCCAAGGCGGCCCACTTCACGCAATCGTGAATTATGAACAGATGATGCGTATTCGTCGAATTGCTGGATACAAAGAGTTGGAGGGAGCTCGATGAGCACCTTCACCATTGCGCGACTGGTGCCGCGGATGCTGGGGTTGAATGGGTCGTCCCACAACGCGTCCATTTTGGCGAGCTATCTCAAACACAGTGGTCACACCATCGAGATCGTCGATGTTGACGCCCCAGAGGATGCCCCGGCCCGGGTCGACGCGGTGTGTGTGGGCAGCGGGTCTGCATCGACCCTTCGGCCCGCAGCAACCCTCATCATCCCTTTGGTCCGGGTGCTCGCGCAGTGGCGCACCCACGGCGCCCACGTGGTCGCCGTGGGGACCGGGTGGGACCTCCTCGGTCACACCGTGACCACCCCGGAGGGCGAAGTGTTACCCGGTGCTGGAATATTGCCTTCGCACGCGAATCACGGTGGCACACGGTTTTCCGGGGAGGTTGCCGGTGTGGATTACCAGGGTCGCGCTAGCGCGGGGTATGTGAACCAGGTGGGGCACGTGAAGCTCGAGGGCGGAGCAAAACCGCTCATGGAGATTGATGCCCCAGAATCCGGATATCCCCGGGAAGAGGGCCTGGTGGGGGACAATGTGTTCGCCACCCGTGTGGGAGGTCCAGCCTTTGCTCTCAACCCCCACTGGTGCGAGGACGTTGCCAGCTCCCTACTTCAGGCGCGAGGCGAAACGCTTCAGCGGACAGAATTTCACTCCCGAATTGACCATGCTGCCGGGGAAGCTCGTCGCCTCATCGAAGCCCGATTGGGCGTCGCTAGGAGCTAAAGCGTCGCTCCACACGAGAACTCATGCTGGAGACGACCTCATCACCGATGGTTCCCGCCCACCTAGCCCAGTCTTCAGCGCTGGGGCTCGTCTCATCCCCCCACAGCGTGACGATGTCTCCGAGTGCGACGCGGGCTTCGTGGGGTATTCCGATCACGAGGTGATCCACCTGCACTGAGTGGAGTTGTGCTGGCGAACCTCCTAGCGAAACCCACCCCGTGTGAGGGGGGAGCGGGAGGAGGCCGTGGCCATAGCCCATTCCCACCCAGGCCAGGTTCTGCTCGGTATCCACGTGACTCACGCGGGCACGAGCGGCCATAACGGGGGCAAAGCCCATGTCGGCGGGTGTTCGCTCATCAAAGGGGCTCACCCCGTACACGCTGATTCCCACCCTCACCATGTCCAGCCGAGATTGCGGAATATCGGTCGCAGCGGCAGAGGCGGCAATGTGGAGAATATCGGGAGAAAGCCCTACCGCCCGCGCTTTCTCAACTGCACCGTGGAACCGTTCGAGAGATTCCAGGTTTTCCTCGGTGGAGGTGTCAGAAAGGTGGGACCAGATTCCGCGCACCCGCACGCGCCCACTTTTTTCCATGGCCGCTGCGGCTTCGCAGAGTGCGACCCAGTCGCCTTGGAGGGCGCCATTGCGGTGCAGTCCGGTATCAATTTTGAGATGGAGCGAAACGGGCCCCCCGGTTGCTTCGTGAGCAAGCTTGTCGAGTTGCCACAAAGCCGAAATCCCCAGGTCAACCCCGGCGCGTTGAGCCTTGGCGAAGTCGTCGTGGGGCGAGAGAAGCCACGCCAACAGCATCGTGTCGCCGACGTGTGGCCTCAAGCGAACCCCGGACTCAATATCGAGCACCGCCAGGGATCCAGCTCCGTGGGCCAGCGCTGTGGTGGCGATGCTGACTTCTCCGTGACCGTAGGCGTCGGACTTCACCGCCACCATCAACTCTGCGTCACCGGCCAGGGCTCGCTTCGCCTTCGCCACATTGCTTGCAAACGCGGCGAGGGAAATGTCGATCCAGCAGGTGGCTTCTACATCCACGTTCGCACCACCCGAGTCGCAAGATGGGATTGCACCGCTCCTGTTGGGCGGCGGGACCAGAGTGACCAGTCAGAAAGAGTGGGGCTTGTTCCCCAGATGGTGACGCTTTCACCGAGATCAATGGGGGAATCACCGACATCGAGAATGCACTGATCCATCGCGATGCGGCCAGCAACTGGGAAATCGATGCCTCTGATGCTCATCCGAGCTCCCGGCGAGGCGGTGCGCGGGACGCCATCGGAAAATCCTGCGCTGACCAGAGCCAGAGTCGTCGCGGTGGCGGTGCGATATTCGTACCCATAGGACACGGGTGTTCCCGGACCTACCCGCTTGAGCGAGATCACATCCGCCTCAAAAGTCACTAAAGCCTCGGGAGAATCCCACCAGTTCGTGAGAGCGGTCTCAGAGACGGGATCGATCGGCAACACCGAGGCTTCGGAGTCTCCGGGTGAGGCGACGACGCGGGCAAAACCCACCTCAGCGGCAATTTCGGAGGTTTTCGCGAGCCCTAAACCGTATGCGTTGGCTCGTAGATCGAGAGTTTCGTGCGCCCCGCGAAGGCTACCCAGGTGCTCCCTGAGCGCCTGGGTGTTGATGAACGCTCGGCGCACAGGAGCTAGCTGGAGTGTTCGGATCGGAGACGGTCAGTCTCGTCGTGCCAGGCAATAATGCTCGAGCCCAGGGTCTCACGGTGCTTCGACGCGTGGTGTCCACAGAAAAGAAGTTCTCCTGATTCAAGAGTGACGCGAACGTATGCTTGAGCGCCGCAGCTATCGCAGAGATCGGTGAATCCGAGAGTTGCTGCAGCCTGAAGGGGGGCTTCCGTGGTTTCCGGTGTGGCGTACGACATCGCTTCTCCTTGAAGGCTCCATTGGTGAACAGTGCTATTCCATCACGAGAAACCTTGAACGGGTGCCGTGACGCTCCCAGTTTCGCCCACCGCGTATCCACAGGCTTCGGCGGGGGAACCGCCAGTACCGGGGGATTTGCCTAAGCTCAAGGCTGCAGATACACCACCTAAAGGACTTTTCGTGCCCACGACTGATTACTCCGCTCGCCACCTCACCGTGCTGGAAGGCCTTGAGGCTGTCCGCAAGCGGCCGGGTATGTACATCGGTTCGACTGACTCCCGCGGATTGATGCACTGTTTGTGGGAAGTCATTGACAACTCTGTCGATGAAGCGGTTGCCGGCCACGGGACAGATATCTCCGTCGTCCTCCATGATGACGGCAGCGTGTCGGTAGCTGATTCGGGCCGCGGTGTCCCCGTGGACAAAGAGCCGCGCACCGGCCTCTCTGGCGTGGAATTGGTATTCACTAAACTCCACGCTGGCGGCAAGTTTGGGGCGGGTTCCTATGCGGCCTCAGGGGGTCTCCATGGCGTGGGAGCCTCTGTGGTGAATGCTCTGTCCGAGCGTCTAGACGTCGAAGTAGATAGAGAAGGCAAGACGTGGGCAATGTCCTTCCACCGCGGCGAACCAGGTGTCTTTGCTGATTCCGCCGCACCCTCACCGGAGTCGGACTTCACTCCGTTCGTGAGCGAAAGCGTCCTGGCGAGTGTGGGGACGACCAAAAAAGGTGTCACGGGAACCCGGGTCCGGTTTTGGCCCGATCCGCAAATATTTGGAAAAAAGTCGACGTTTGCCTCGGAAGAGCTGACCGAGAGGGCTCGTCAAACGGCGTTCTTAGTTCCTGGGCTTTCCATCCACCTGGAAGATGGCACCGGCGAAGAAACCCTCTCCACCACCTTTTCCGCTGTCGGTGGGCTGGGCGACTTCTTGGGCTTTTTAGCTCCCGACCAGGCTGTTGTGGGCCCGTGGCACTTTTCGGGGGAGGGAGAATTTGAAGAGACTGTCCCGGTGCTTGATGACACGGGAAAACTCCTCTCTCAAGATGTCCTCCGCAACGTTCATGTCGATGTCGTCCTTCAGTGGGGCACCGGTTATGACACCGTCTCCAAGAGCTTTGTGAACATCATCCAAACCCCCAAAGGCGGCACCCACCAGCAAGGCTTTGACGCGGGACTGGTGAAGACGCTTCGGTCAGAAATTGACAAGAACGCGCGGAAGCTCAAGGTGGGCAAGGACAAAGTTGAAAAAGACGACATGATCGCCGGAATGACCGCCATTATCGCCGTAAGGGTGCCCGAACCACAGTTCGAGGGCCAAACCAAAGAGGTTTTGGGCACGCCGGGAATTAAATCCATCGTTCAAGCGGTCATATCTGAGGGGCTTTCGGCCAAGTTTTCCTCGACCAAACGCGAGGACAAAGCCTTTTCCGCCGTGTTACAGGAAAAGATCGTCGCGGAAATGAAAACGAGGGTCTCCGCCCGAGCTCTCAAAGAAACACAACGGCGGAAAAACGCGCTTGAGGCTTCCACCCTGCCCACAAAACTTGTGGACTGTCGCAGTAAGGAAACCGAAGGCAGCGAGCTGTTCATTGTCGAAGGTGATTCGGCCTTAGGGACAGCCAAGCTCGCCAGAGACAGTGAACACCAGGCTCTGTTGCCCATCCGCGGGAAGATTTTAAACACGCAAAAGGCCTCGGTTCAAGACATGCTGGATAACGCGGAGTGTGCCGCCATCATTCAAGTGATTGGGGCGGGCTCTGGTCGAACTTTCGATGTCAGCCAGGCCCGCTACGGCAAGGTGATCATCATGTCTGACGCCGATGTGGACGGCGCCCACATTCGAACTTTGCTCCTGACTCTGTTCTTTCGATACATGAGACCACTGGTGGAAGAAGGCCGGGTCTACGCCGCGGTGCCGCCCTTGCATCGAGTAGTCATCAACGCGCGAGGCAAAGCACCCTCCGAAATCGTCTACACCTACTCCGAGGAAGAGCTCGCCACTCTTCTTGCGCAGCTCGAAGCAGCAGGCAAAACCTATAAAGAGCCCATTCAGCGCTATAAGGGGCTGGGCGAGATGGATGCCGATCAGCTCGCAGAAACCACGATGAACCGCTCGGACCGGATGCTCCGACGAGTGCGGGTGAGTGACGCCGAGGCAGCCTCGACCGTGTTTGAACTACTGATGGGCAATGAAGTCGCTCCGAGGCGAGAATTCATTGTCTCGGGCCCGGGGCTTGCCAGGGAGCGCATTGACGCCTAGCTCAGGCGTTCACCAAAGGCCGTGACGGAACCCTCGAGGAGGGTTCCCGAGCCATCACGCTTGGATACTTCCTCGGGAAGCGCGATGGCCTGACCTTTCGCCCCCATGGCGAGGGGCGAAACCCCCGCGAAGGCGCGAGAAAGGATGTCCTCGCCTTTCAGGAACGCGTGCGCTCGAACTCCCGAAGTTGCGCGTCCCTTGGTGGGGAAGTCAACCAGCGGCGTTCGCTTTGCCCTGGCTGATTCCGTTCCAGGGAGCACCTGGCTAGACCCTGACACGGTGACCACTTCCGCAACAGAGCGGTTCACAGCACCAGCAAAGATCACCCTGGCGTCGTTGGACAAGGAGATCCCAGCAACTCCGGAGGCGGCAAGCCCTTGCGGGCGAACATCACCGGAAGAGAAATTCAGTAGCTGACCGGCAGAGGTGATGAGAACCAGGGAGTGAGAATCGGGGGCCGATCCGCACCCGACAACACGGTCACCGTCCTTGAGGGTCATGACAGATTGGTGCGTTTTGTCCCCCAGGTCTGCCAGCGAGACGCGCTTGACCACACCCGCTGCGGTGCCAAGCATGAAGGGAACATCGCTTCCTAGAGCGATGACGCCGAGGATGTCACCATCCTCACGGGAGAGCCCGAGATATTCCGACAGCGCGATGCCCTGACCCCACTGGGGCTTCGAGGATGCGAGCTCGGGCAAATCGGAGGGAGGGAAAGTGTGGAGCATTCCCGCGGAAGTGATGGCGCCCAGCTGCCCGCGGGTGCTTGTGAGGATGTGAGCCATGGCGGCGTCATGGGCCCTCCGTTGGTCGGTGAGGACTAATGCCCCGTTGGATGGAGCGAAACGACTCGCGCGGCCCAGTGCTGACACCACAACGGTGCAGGGAATGTCAGCGATTGCTAAGTCCTTCTGAGGCGCAGAGGACCGCGGAGCGACCGCAGGGGTATGGCCTGAAATAACACTGCGGCGGGGAGTGCCGTATTTCTCCGACATTTCCGAAAGCTCTGTGGACACGGTCTCGCGAATGCGTTCCTCGCTCGCAAGGAGCGCGGTGAGTTCGGTGATGTCTTCGGCAAGGGAGTCACGCTCCGTTTCCAGTTCCAGACGAGAGAATTTTGTGAGCCGCCGCAACCGCAGCTCGAGAATGTATTCGGCCTGCTCGTCGGAGAGGTCAAAAACTTCCCGGAGACGCTCTTTAGCCTTTGACCCGTCATCGGAGGCCCGAATGACCTGAATAACCTCGTCGATGTCGGTGATGGCAACGAGTAGGCCTTCCACCAGGTGCAGGCGGGCAGTGCGTTGGGTGAGGCGAAAGCGCGAACGCCTGGTAACTACCAGGATGCGATGGTCTACATAGACCTGAAGAAGTTCGCGAAGACCCAAAGTCTTGGGTTGACCCTCCACCAGCGCGACCGAGTTGATGGAAAAATTCTCCTCCAGCGGGGTCAATCGATAGAGCTCGGAGAGCACCGCCTCGGGGTCGAAGCCACCCTTGATACCAATAACCAGCCGCAGCCCGTGGTGGCGGTCGGTGAGGTCTGTCACATCACTGATGCCGGTCAGTTTCTTACTCCCGACGGCGTCCTTGATCTTGTCGATTACGCGCTCAGGTCCCACCAAATAGGGCAACTCCGTCACAACAAGTCCTGTTTTGCGCGGCCCAATGTTTTCGATGCTGACGGTGGCACGGGTCTTGAAACTTCCTCGACCGGAGAGGTAAGCATCGGTAATGCCCTCTGTGCCAATGATGGTTCCGCCGCTGGGCAAATCGGGGCCGGGAATGATTTTCTGTAAATCCTCGACGCTCGCCTCTGGATGGTTCAAGACGTATTGTGCCGCAGCAATGACCTCGACCAGGTTGTGAGGCGCCATATTCGTGGCCATGCCCACAGCGATTCCGCTGGCCCCATTCACCAAAAGGTGGGGGATCGCGGCGGGCAAAACACTCGGCTGGGTCAGCTGGTTGTCGTAGTTGGGGACAAAATCAACCACGTCTTCGTCGAGGTCTTGAACCATGGCCAATGCTTCTGGGCGAAGCCGCGCCTCGGTGTACCGGGCGGCGGCGGGCCCGTCATCGAGGGAACCAAAGTTTCCGTGTCCATCCACCATGGGAATGCGCATGGACCAGGATTGCGCCATCCGCACGAGGGCATCGTATATCGCCGAGTCACCGTGGGGATGGAGCTTTCCCATCACGTCACCGACAACACGGGCGGACTTCACGTGTCCCTTTTGGGGGGTGAGCCCCATTTGGGACATCTGGTAAATGATGCGTCGTTGGACGGGCTTCAAGCCATCGCGCGCGTCGGGCAGCGCTCGCGAGTATATGACCGAATAGGCGTACTCCAAAAAGGAGCCTTCCATTTCGTCGGTGAGTTCGACGTCGACAATGCGTTCGGAATCGGCAGTTTCGGGGGGAGTAATCGGTGCAGTCATAGGATGGCGCTTATGTTACTGGTCCCATCGAATGCAACGTTGAGGCTTGCCGACGTGCTCCCCAGTTGCCTTTCGGCCCTCACAGGTGTGGACAATGCGCTGGGACTTGCCCCCGTCAAAAATGCAGCCGTGTTGCTGGTGGACGGTTTGGGGGCGCACAACCTCCGCGATCACCAAGGGCATGCCAGGTGGCTGGCGAAGGCCTGGGCGCAGCGCGGACTCAGCGCCGACGTAGGTTTTCCTTCCACGACAGCTAGTGCCCTGACCACCCTCACCACCGGTGTGCTCCCCGGCGAGCACGGCATCGTCGGCTACAGCGTTCGGGACCCAGACAGCGGGAGCATCATCAACCACCTCAAGGACTGGCACCCCACGGTCGATCCCGACACCTGGCAGAAGAGCCCCACCGTATTTGAGGCCGCGGCACAGATGGGCATTAGCTCGCTGTCCCAGGGGGAACCCCGGTTCGCCACCAGCGATTTCACCAAAGCGGTCTGGCGTGGCGCTCGCTTCGAAGGGAGTACCTCTCTCAGCGAGCAGTTTGGACGGATGGAAGAGTTCTTTGCGGAAAACAACCAGGGCTTGGCCTACCTGTATTGGCCCGCCCTCGATCGAACCGGTCACGGCAGCGGCTCGGAGTCCGATTCCTGGATGCATCGGCTGGAGGAACTCGATGCGATTCTCTCCCACAGCGCGGAGGCTTTGGGTCCGGACACCGGATTGGTGATCACCGCCGATCACGGGATGGTCGATGTGCCACAGGAGTCAAAGATTTTTGTGGATGAACCCTCGCCGCTTTTGGAAGGCGTCATCGCGTGGGCAGGTGAGCCGCGGGCGCCGCAGCTTTCGCTCTCTTCGCCCTCCCTGGTCGGACCGTTAGTGAAGAGGTGGCGGGACGAATTAGGGGACGCCGCTCAGGTGCTCACTCGGGACGAACTCGTCGACACGGGAGCGTTGGGAGCGCTCTCCGATGGCGTCGCAGAGCGTTTGGGGGACATCATCATTGTGTGCATCAAGCCGGTGGCGATTTATCACACCCCGAGCGCCTCAAAGAATTCTGTTGCCATGACAGGCCAACACGGCTCCGTCACGCTGCGCGAGCGCGAAGTTCCCATCATTCCCGCGGGCGCGTGGCGCTAAGCGGGGTCGTCGTCTCCGCGCGCTCCAAACACAATGTCATCCCAGCTGGGCATCTCTGGACGCTTCTTTTTTGCCCCTGAAGGGGGTTCTGGATCGTCATCGTCATCGTCAGTGGTGTCGCGATGGCCAATAAGCGTGACTGACGCGTCGTGTCCCTCGTCCTCATCAACGAGTCGAATGGCGCCGGTTGCGGGGTGAGTGCCCCGGGACTCCTCTTCGGGCTCGGAATGCGCTGCTTCGCGCTCGCCGCGCTTCTTGCGCAAAACTTCCAGCAGGTCTGCTGTGTCTGCCATTCTTCCCTCGTCTTGGGGGGTGCGCCCATAGGGGACAGGCTCCAAGAGCGGGCCGGTTGCCCCGAGGTCAGCGGTTTCAAAAATTTCTGAATCGAACCGGTCTGGTTGCGAAGTGGGGCTCACCGCTGAAAGTGCAGGGATCAAGGTGGTGGGCATCGGTTCGTGCCGTGAGAGCACCCTTGCGTCTTCGTTCACAGCCTCCAGTAGGTGCTTCCGGGGGTCAAAGGACCACCGAGCTTTGTGTTCCACATCGCCTTCGCGAAAGGCCAGTTCGACGTGCCAGCCGCTCTCTTCGCGCCACGCGCTCCACGCGTCTTCGGTCGCGGATAGTTCTTCTAGGCGTTCGCGGACAGAGTCACCGAAGGTGGACTTTTCTCCCGCGGTTGTGGACACAGCAACTCGCAAGGCTGACTCCGCGATGAAAGCGCGTTCGGCGAGGACGGCGCCTTCGAACTTCTCGACGTAGGCAACATCTTCTCCGGTGACATCCGCAACCTGTTGCGCGGTGAGGCCTCGGCGGATGTGTGCCTGGATGTCGCGCGGGCTGACCCGGCGCACGGTGGGCTGGGAACCAGCGGGTTTGCGAACAGCTTCGGTCAAGGTGTGAGAGAGGGGAACAGAGAAGCGCTCTCCATCTTCGGACACCAAAACGAGCTGATCGTTTTCTGTTCCAACGACGCTGAGGGATTTCATAGGGCCACCTTTTCCTTTCCTGCCCTCGTAGCTTGTCACGCTTTGGGTCTGCTTTTGGCGATATTTCGGGTGTGGCGCCCCGCTAAGTCAGTCTTGGGCGTTACTGTGTAGCCCGTTACGAACTTCAGTTTGCGTTTTAACCGGTTTATCCGGCAAACTAACGCCCGACTTCCCACCACCATTTGAATCAGGGAGTGAGCTCACGATGGCCACTGACTACGACGCCCCTCGCAAGACCGAAGAGGACACCGAGTCCATCCAAGCGTTGCAAGAGCGAGTCCCCGACAAGCTCTCCGGTGTGGTTGATTCAGAGGATGCAGACAACCTTGGTTCGCTAGAGCTGGCCGGGCAGGACCTGGCAAACGTCGAACTCGATGTTGTCGTCCTTCCCCCGCAAGCAGACGAGTTCACCTGCGTTGAATGCTTCTTGGTGAAGCACCGCTCCCAACGCGATCACGATACCAAGCTGGGAACCGTGTGCCTGGAGTGCTCTAGGTAGTAGCACCAGCGGCTTGGAGCGCAGCGACGAGCTCTTGGGGTTTGCGCGAAGACACCAACCAGTAAGGCGCGGGATCTTCTGGATCTCCCAGTTCGATCCTCACCACCGGGTCAACCCAGGCCCGAATGACTAGCCACGCTCGCGCATCGAGGGACACTCCACGTTGCTCTCGTGCAGCGTCACCATCGAAAAATGACACGCTTCCGATGAATTCCCGTTCAAGGCGCGCGGTCCCCGCCTGAAAGCCTGTGTCATCGACAATGAGGGTGGGGGCTCTCCACCAGAGCAATCCCACCGAACCGGCCCACAAGCTAACTCCTATCACCACTCCGACAGCGAGGCTGAGCGGCAAAAAGACGAGCGTGGTTGCAGGAATGACCAAGCCAACGGCGAGAATCAGCCACCAGGCGGGTGAAAGCTTTTCGCGGTATTTCAGCATGCTCCTATTGGACCACGTATAGCCTGAGGGAGTGATCACACCCTCGGTAGACGTGCTCGTCACGGGAACTCCACCCCGCTATGCCAGGACGGGCGATGCTGGCGCGGATTTGTCCGCCACCTCCGCGCACACCCTCAAGCCGGGCGAACGAGCGCTGGTAGATACCGGTGTTTCGATCGCCCTCCCTGCGGGATTCGTGGCGCTGGTGATGCCGCGCAGTGGGCTGGCGCTGAAGAATGGGATCACCCTGTTGAACTCGCCCGGTGTGATTGATGCTGGATACCGGGGCGAGATTCGTGTCATCGCAATCAACCTTGACCCGGTGGAAGAGTTCACCATTAGCCCGGGGGACCGCATCGCCCAGCTCGTCATCCAGAAAGTAGCGCACGCCACCTTCCACCCCGTTGAGATTCTTCCCGGTAGCGAGCGTTCGGAAGCTGGCTTTGGTTCCACGGGTGTGGGCGCCCACTAAAGTATGTCCGTGACTGACATTTCCTCCACCGTCCCCGCGGGGGCGAGCGACCACCCGAAATCTGCTCCAGCGGACCGAGCAACTCGAGGCCCGCTAGACGAAAATGAAGCCGGATCCATCCGGCCCTCCGTTGACTTGGGGAGCCTGAGGATAGACCCGCGCCGCGGCATGCAACTGCGTCTCGAAGTGGACAAATCAAACAATCGGGCGATTGCGGTGACCCTTGAGCACCACGGCTCGACCCTTCAGCTTCAGCCTTTTGCTGCTCCCCGGTCGAGCGGACTATGGCACAGTATTCGCGCCCAGATTCAGGAACAGATCACGGCCCAGGGTGGCACTGCGACGGAAGCGGAGGGACCCTTCGGACTGGAACTGGTCGCTGTTGTGCCGGTGCAAGCCGAGGGAAAATTTGGCAAGAGAAATGTCCGTTTTGTGGGAATCGATGGGCCACGCTGGTTCCTGCGGGCTGTTATTGGTGGCACCGCGGCCACTGATGCGGCGGCCGCGGAAGACGTGCACGAGATGATCCGTAGCGTGGTTGTGGTGCGGGGCAACACCCCCTTGCCGCCCAGAGATTTGTTGCCGCTAACGGTTCCGGAAAATCCCGAAAGCACGGAGAAGGTCACGGTCTAGGCGATGTCGGAGGAAGTTCTGGATTCGGCCCCGAGAGCGGCCGCTGCCGCTGTCGTCGCAGGGTCGGGACTGGGGGCGTTGAATGGTGTCGAGAAACCAACCGGCCAGGCGCTGTGGGCTGCTGTGGGAAAGAGTCGAGGGGTGGCAGAGTCCCTCACCCCAGGGGTTGGATTTCTCTCCGTCTACACCGTAACGGCAGATGTTGTGCTCTCTGTTACCGCCCCTATGGTCCTGGCGGCGGTGTTCATCATCCTGAGGGTCGCGATGAAAAGCCAGGTGATGCCGGCTATTGCGGGGCTGATCGGGATTTCCGCTTCTGCCTCGGTAGCGTTGCTCAGCGGTCGTGCCGAGGATAACTTTGTGCTCGGGTTTATCGTCAATGGTCTGTGGATAGCCGGACTTGTGATCTCGCTCATTGCCCGTCGCCCGCTGACTGGATTGCTCTTTGCCCTTATGCAGGGGGTGAACCAGTGGCGTGGAATTCCCGCCATCATGCACGTGAGCGTGCTCACTACGGTGATGTGGGTCGGGATTTTTGGCCTTCGCTTGGTGATTCAAGTGCCGCTCTATTTTTCGGGCGAAGTTGCGGCGCTCGCCGTGGCGAAGCTGGTATTGGGAATTCCGCTCTATGCAGCGGGACTCTGGTTCACCTGGTTGCTTTTTCGCCCCGTTCTCGAGGCTTCGAGGGTCTCCGCCGAGTGATAAGATTTATCTCGACATAAAGATACCTGGGCACAAGCCCCGTGAGGAGTCACCGGTGAGTTCACTCAATAGTTTCCAGTCCCGATCCACTCTTGAAGTGGGAGACGAGACCTTCGAGATTTACCGCGTTGACGCGGTCGAAGGGCACGAAACGCTTCCCTTTAGCCTCAAGGTGCTCCTCGAGAACCTGTTGCGCACCGAAGATGGTGCGAACATCACGAGGGACCAGATTTCTGCCCTGGGTAGTTGGGACGAAAAAGCCGAGCCATCAACCGAGATTCAATTCACCCCTGCTCGCGTGGTGCTGCAGGACTTCACGGGAGTTCCCTGCATTGTCGACTTAGCAACCATGCGCGAAGCAATCGTGGACCTGGGTGGGGACCCCAACAAGGTAAACCCCCTATCACCAGCAGAACTGGTGATCGACCACTCGGTGATTGCAGATCTTTTCGGTAAACCCGACTCTTTCGAGCGAAACGTCGAGATTGAATACGGGCGCAATGGTGAGCGATACCAGTTCCTTCGTTGGGGTCAAAACGCTTTCAACAACTTCAAGGTTGTGCCACCAGGAACCGGCATCGTCCACCAGGTGAACATCGAGAACCTCGCCAAAGTTACGTACACCAAAGAGGTGACCGGCGCGGTTCAGGCGTTCCCGGACACCTGTGTGGGCACGGACTCGCACACCACGATGGTCAACGGCCTGGGAATTCTCGGCTGGGGCGTTGGGGGAATCGAAGCAGAGGCCGCCATGTTGGGCCAACCCGTATCGATGTTGATTCCTCGGGTAGTGGGTTTCAAGCTCACCGGAGCTATTCCCACAGGAGTGACCGCCACAGACGTCGTGCTGACGATTACCCAAATGCTTCGCGAGCACGGCGTGGTCGGCAAGTTCGTAGAGTTCTACGGATCAGGGGTCACTCAGGTTCCCCTGGCGAACCGCGCAACCATTGGAAACATGAGCCCGGAATTTGGTTCCACAGCGGCGATGTTCCCCATTGACCAGGTCACTCTGGACTACCTGAGCTTGACCGGTCGCTCCGTCGAGCAAATTGCTCTTGTTGAGGCGTACTCCAAAGAGCAGGGGCTGTGGCACAACCCCGCAATTGAGCCGCGCTACAGCGAATTTATGGTGCTCGATCTCTCCACGGTTGTTCCCAGCATCGCGGGACCACGTCGCCCACAAGACCGTATTGAACTCAGCGGCGCGAAAGAAAAGTTTCACAGCGATCTGGAGGACTACCTCTCCACTGAGACGACCCGTGGCGCCGTCAGTGTGAATTCGGAGGGGGTCGATTTTGAATTGAGTAACGGGGCCGTCACGATTGCCGCCATTACCTCGTGTACCAACACTTCGAACCCTTCGGTCATGTTGGCTGCCGGGCTCCTCGCTCGCAACGCGAGGGCACAAGGGCTGACCTCCAAGCCCTGGGTGAAAACCACCCTGGCTCCCGGTTCAAAAGTTGTGACCGACTATTACGAAAAAGCCGGCCTGATGGATGACCTTGAAGCGCTTGGATTTTATCTCGTGGGCTATGGCTGCACCACCTGTATTGGAAACTCAGGGCCCTTGGCGGAAGAGATTTCTGGTGCGATCGCGGACAATGATTTGGCTGTCACTGCGGTCCTCTCCGGTAACCGGAACTTTGAGGGGCGCATCAACCCCGACGTGAAGATGAACTATCTCGCGAGCCCCCCACTGGTCATCGCTTACGCCCTCGCGGGAACAATGGACTTTGACTTTGAGAAAGAGCCTCTGGGCACTGATCCTGATGGGAAAGATATTTTCCTCGCCGATATTTGGCCAGACGCCAGCGAAGTTCAAGACACCATCGATTCGTCCATCAACACGGAAATGTTCACCACGCAGTACGCCAGTGTTTTTGCCGGCGATGAGCGTTGGCAATCCCTCCCCACCCCCGAGGGCGACACTTTCGAATGGGACTCAACCTCGACCTATGTTCGCAAACCACCCTATTTCGAGGGCATGACCCTCGAGCCCGAAGCCGTGAGCGACATTGCTGACGCCCGCGTGCTGGCACTGCTGGGTGACTCGGTCACGACCGATCACATCAGCCCGGCGGGTTCCATCAAGGCCGATTCCCCTGCTGGCCGCTACCTCAGTGAGCACGGAATCGAACGCACTGATTTCAATTCCTACGGCTCACGCCGCGGTAACCACGAAGTCATGATCCGCGGAACTTTCGCGAATATTCGCTTGAAGAACCTTTTGCTCGATGGCGTCGAGGGCGGGTTCACCCGCGATTTCACGACACAGGATGGTTCTGAATCCGCAATTTATGATGCCAGTGATAACTATCGGGGGGCCGGAACGCCCCTGGTGATTTTGGCTGGGAAAGAATACGGCTCGGGTTCCTCGAGGGACTGGGCCGCCAAGGGCACCAGCCTGCTGGGAGTCAAAGCTGTTATCGCGCAGAGTTTCGAGCGGATCCACCGTTCAAACCTGATCGGGATGGGTGTTATTCCGCTTCAGTTCCCTGACGGCGAAAGTGCGTCGTCGCTCGGGCTTGAGGGAACCGAAAGCTTCAGCATTAGCGGCATCGAAGAGCTCAATGACGGTTCGGTTCCCCACACCGTCCACGTCGTCGCCCAGTCGACTTCGCACTCCTCGAGTGCTGACACCTCCGTGAGCTTTGAGGCCCGCGTGAGGATCGATACTCCGGCCGAAGCAGACTACTTCCGCAATGGCGGAATCCTTCAGTACGTGCTGCGGCAGTTGCTGTAACGTTGCGAGGCTTTGCGCAGGCGAGAATCAGCCTTCCCCTTTAGGCTGTACTGGTGTCGATTCTTGATTCCATCCACTCCCCCCAGGACCTCAAGGGGCTGAGTGAAGCTGAGCTCGATCGGTTGGCGGAAGATATCCGTGAGTTTCTCGTAGAAAACGTCTCGAAGACTGGTGGGCACTTGGGCCCCAACCTTGGCGTGGTCGAACTCACTATTGCTCTGCACCGGGTTTTTGATTCCCCGTCTGACCCGATGATTTGGGACACCGGACACCAGTCGTATGTTCACAAGATCCTCACGGGCAGGAAAGACTTCTCAAGGCTCCGCCAAAAAGGTGGGCTTGCGGGGTATCCCCAGCGCCGAGAGTCGGAGCATGACATTGTCGAAAGCTCCCATGCTTCTAGCTCCCTCAGCTGGGCAGAAGGCATTTCTCGTGCGTTCCAGATGACCAAGCAGGATGATCGCTACGTCATCGCAGTGGTGGGAGATGGTGCGCTCACCGGGGGAATGACCTGGGAAGCTCTGAACAATATTTCGCACGACAACAACCGGAATCTCATCCTTGTGGTCAACGACAACGGTCGTTCCTACGCCCCGACAATCGGTGGGATGGCCAGGTTCCTGGGGAATGTTCGAGGCAAAGACTCCTATCGCCTGATCAAAAGACTCGCCGAAGGGTTCTTTGGGCTGTTTGGCGCCACAGGGCGGGCACTATTTCGCGGTCTCAGGGGTGGAACACGAGGCTTCTTGTCCCGCTTTGCCGGGAACGAGGCGCTGTATTCCAACCTCGATATCAAATACCTGGGTCCTGTTGACGGACATAACATCGGTGATGTCGAGCATGCTCTCCGCCAGGCCAAGCAGCGGCGCCAGCCGGTGATTGTCCACGTCATCACGGATAAGGGTCGCGGTTATGCGCCGGCTCGAAATGACGAGGCGGATCAGTTTCACGCCGTCGGTCAGATTGACCCTGCAACGGGCAAAGCGCTGCAGGCGAGCGATTCCCCCTCCTGGACCAGCGTCTTTGCCGATGAAATGGTCGCAATCGCAGGGGAAGAACCCACCGTTGTCGGGATTACGGCGGCCATGCTTGCCCCCACAGGTTTGCACAAAATGTCGGCTGCATACCCGGGACGAGTTGTCGATGTGGGAATTGCGGAACAACACGCGGTGACCAGCGCCGCAGGCCTTGCTTACGGCGGAATGCACCCCGTAGTGGCGGTCTATGCCACCTTTATCAACCGAGCCTTTGACCAGGTCCTGATGGATGTTGCCCTCCACCGGGCCGGCGTCACCTTCGTGTTAGACCGGGCTGGAGTAACCGGACCAGATGGCCCCAGCCACCACGGGATGTGGGATCTGTCCATCCTTCAGGTCGTTCCTCATATTCGTCTTGCCGCTCCCCGTGATGCGCCTCGCCTGCGAGAAGAGCTCCGCGAAGCGATTGCTGTTGGTGATGCACCCACGGTATTGAGATTTCCCAAAGGCTCCATCTCACCCGTTCTGGATGCTGTGCGCAGAACACCAGATGGAGCAGATGTCCTGGCCGAAGCAGCCCATAAGGACGTCCTCATCGTTTCCGTGGGCACAATGGCCGAACTCGCTATGGAGGTTCGCGACCGGCTTGCTGACCAGGGGATAGGAGCGACCGTCATCGATCCTCGATGGGTGATTCCGGTGGCAGCGAGCGTTATCGACCTCGCTCGCGACCACCGCATCGTGGTGAGCATTGAAGACGGTGTTCGCGTCGGCGGCATAGGCACCCGCATTCGGCAAGAGCTGCGCGCAGCGGGGGTGGACACAGCCGTTGACGAAATCGGTTTACCCGACGAATTCCTCGACCATGCCACACGGGATGAAATTCTCGAAGAGACCGGGTTGACTGCTCAAAACATTGCCAGGAACCTGGTCGCCCAAGTCCTGGGAATGAAAGTTCCGGTTGCCAGGCCTCTGCCCGAGGATTCTGGAAGTGCAGCGGATGCTGCCATCACCCGAGAATCAGAGGATTCCGCCTAAGCGACACCCTTGATGGGTGGTGAGTGGAACGTCTGGCCTCGCACCTTCTCGCTCGCTCCGGTTCGATCTAGGTAGGGGGTGATGCCACCCATCTGAAACGGCCATCCGGCGCCAAGAATCATCGCCACATCGATATCTTCAGCGCTCTCCACGACACCCTCCTCCAGCATCCGCCAGACCTCATCGGCGAGTCCGTCATGGACCCGCTCGCGGAGCTCCCCGGCCGTATAGCCCGGCCCGGAACCGATCAGAGCCTTAGCTTCTTTGCTGACGCCCTTGATCGTCTTTTTCGCGTCCCGATCATAGATCTTGCCCTGCGTCACCAGCTGGTGGAGGGCGTCGCTGGCGAAGAAACGCTCGGGGAAAGCGCGATGGTGGGTATCGAGGACGTGCGCGCCGACCTGAAGCCCCACAAGTTCGAGCAGTTCGAAAGGCCCCATCGGGAGGCCGAGGGGTTGAACGGATTCGGTAACCACCTCGTAGGGGGTCCCCGTCTCAATGGCGTGCATTGCCTCGCCGAGGAGTTTCGCCAAGAGCCGATTGACGACGAATCCTGTGCTGTCGGCGGTGACAATCGGAGTCTTGCGCAACTTGCGCACCGCACTCACGGCTGTCGCTACAGCCGGCTCAGAGCTAAGTTCTGCTGCAACCACTTCCACCAGGGGCATCACAGCGACGGGGTTGAAGAAATGAATTCCCACCATACGTTCGGGATGCTTCAGAGCAGAAGCAATGTCCGCGATGGCGAGTGAGCTTGTGTTGGAAGCCAATATTGCGTCCTCTCGGACGTGCTTTTCCAACTCTGTGAAGACTTGCTTTTTTACGGAGAGCTCCTCAAATACCGCTTCGATGACCAGGTCACAGTCAGAGAATGCCGCCATATCCGTGGCGCCCTCAATCAGAGCGGAGAGTTTCTGGAGCTGGTCGGTGTGGAGGCGACCCTTGTGGTGGAGAGTGGAAAGCTCGTCTCTCATCCACTCCGTTGCTGCATCCACGCGTTCCCTGCTGATGTCGCTGATGACGACAGGCACTTCAAGGCGTCGCACGATTTCCAGGGCGAACTGACGGGCCATCAGACCCCCGCCCACCACGCCTACTTTGGTGAGGGGCAGAGCATGCTCCTTATCCGGGGCGCCCGGGGTTACTTTTTGCCTTTTCTGAACGAGCATGAAGGCATAGATGCTCGCCCGGAATTGATCCCCTGCAATGAGTTCCGCGAGCGCAGCGTCCTCCGCAGCGAAACCTTGGGCTTTGGTCGAGGATTTTGCTGCCAACATCAGATCGAGGGCCACGTAGGGGGAGCGGGCCACGGTGCCCAGTTTCTCTCGCAGGCTCTTGCGGGCAACATTAATCGCTGCGGGCCACAGGGTTGCTCGCTCAATTTTTCCCGGTTCGTTGGGACGCTTTACCGTTATCTTCCCCGCCACGACGCGGTCTGCCCAGGCGAGAGAATCCTCCAGATATCGAGCCGGGGGAAACATCACGTCGGCGATCCCCAGTTCCAGGGCCCCAGCGGGTTTGAGGGTCCGGTTGGTTTTCAGTGGGTTCTCTACCATCACGGTGAGGGCATTTTTGATTCCGATCAGGTTGGGGAGAAGCCATGCCCCGCCCCATCCCGGAATCAAGCCGAGAAACACTTCAGGCAGCGCCAGAGCCGCCACAGCGCTGGAGAGAGTCCGATAGTCACAGTTGAGAGCAATCTCCAACCCCCCGCCCAAGGCGAGGCCGTTGATGAAACAAAAGGAGGGCACACCCAGTTCGCCCAGCAGGCCGAGAGTTTGGTGGCCCAGCTGCACCATCGCGAGCCCCGTTATCACGTCGGGGATATCTCCCACCTTGGACAGGTCTGCTCCTGCGGCAAGAATGAAGGGGTTCCCGGTGATGGCAACAGCGCCGAGCGAGCCGCTGCGGGCTTCTTCCCGAAGTTCCAGCAGTGTTGCCCGAAGCTCCACAAGGCTGTGAGGGCCCAGCGTGTTGGGCCTCGTGTGGTCCTTGCCGTTGTCGAGGGTAATGAGGGCGAGCGTCTTTTTACTGTTCGGGAGTGAAATTCGCTTCACGTAAGAGTGTGTGACGACTTCGTCCACCGAGTGTTGCAGAAGTGTGCTGACATCGAGGGAGTCGTACTGGGACACAGCGGTCTTTGGCATCTACTTTCCTCCTGTGAAGTGAGGGTTTTCCCAGAGGACACTTCCGCCCTGACCAAGACCCACACACATCGCGGTCAATCCGTACTGGACCTCCGGGCGAGTCTCAAATTGGCGGGCGAGTTGAATCATCAATCTCACTCCCGAAGCAGCCAGCGGGTGCCCCAAGGCAATCGCCCCACCCCACGGGTTGACCCGGGGGTCATCGTCGGCGATGCCGTAGTGATCAAGAAAGCTGAGCACCTGAACGGCAAATGCTTCGTTGAGTTCGAAGAGTCCAACATCTTCGATGCTGAGGCCGGCCTTATCCAGTGCTTTTTGGGTGGAGGGAATGGGTCCCAAGCCCATGACCTCGGGTTCAACGCCGGCAAACCCAAACGAAACCATGGTCATCTTTGCGCCAAGACCCAGTTTCTGTGCGGTGGTTTGCGAGGCCAGCGCGGCCACGGTGGCACCATCGGTCAGCGGGGAGGCGTTGCCCGCGGTCACTTTGCCATGCGGGCGAAACGGAGTGCGAAGCTCGGCCAGACCCGCCATGGTGGTCGAGGGTCGACGACCCTCGTCCTCGGTCGCAAGCCCGTATCCTTCATCGCTGCGCAGCGCCACCGGTATCAGGTCCCCTTGGATGTGTCCCGCCTGATAGGCGGCTTCTACTTTGAGCTGAGAGGCCAACCCGAAAGCGTCGGCGCGCTCCTTGGTGAGATGCGGAAAGCGATCATGAAGGCGCTCCGCGGTGATACCCATGTTGAGGGCATCGGGGCTCACAAGCTTCTCTGAGAGAAAACGGGGGTTCGGGTCCACATCGGCCCCGAGGGGGTGGCGTCCCATGTGCTCTACGCCACCGGCTATGCCAATGTCGTACGCGCCGATACCGATAGCGCTGCCGATCGTGGTGACAGCTGTCATCGCCCCCGCACACATTCGATCGAGCGCATAGCCGGGAACACTCTGCGGCAGTCCGGCAAGAATGGCGGCGGTGCGACCCAGGGTGAGACCCTGATCGCCCTCCTGCGTGGTGGCTGCAATGGCAACATCATCGATGGCCTCGGGCGGAATGTTGGGGTTGCGCTCCAGAAGGCCAATCAGTGCCGAGACGACCATGTCATCAGCGCGTGTGCGCCAATACATTCCTTTTTCTCCGGCTCGCCCGAAGGGAGTTCTGACCCCATCAACGAAAACGACTCGATCTGGTTGCATGACATGCCTCTCGACGGTGTCCTCCCATGCTAGAGAAAACCAGCCACCCGTGGGGGCGACGTTGGCTCGGACACAAATGCCCGCGCGACGACAACGGCTCTATTGGGGTTCAGAGACAAAGGCCTCCAGCAACAGGGGGACCATCAGTGTGCGCTGCCACGATCGGGCGCCAAGCTCACCCAGGTGCTCAGCCAGTGTGGCCTCGGTAAGAGGGGCAGGTGGCTCCCAACAGACCCGGCGCAGGTGATCGGGGGTCAGCAGGTTTTCGCCAGGGATTCCTGTCTCGCCAGACAGGGCTTCGATGCCCTTCCTGGCAGCGATCAAGCGCTCTGCAGCGACAGGGTTCTTGTCGGCCCAGATGCGGGGTGGTGGCGGCCCGTCCGAGGCCATTCGAGCGGGGGGAAGATCTTCGGCGGCGCGTCCTGCCTCGATGGCAGCCCACCACCGGGGCAGTTCAGATCGGGACGCGCGGCCATGGAAGGCTTTCAGTGATGCCAACTCACGCTGGGAGGAAGGATTGGCCAAGACGGCGGCGACAAGAGATCGGTCGGGCACGAGCCGGCCGGGAGCGCGGTCGATCTCGCTGGCGTAGGAGTCCCGCGCTTCCCACAGCGCCTTCGCAATGGCGAGTGAGCGTCCGCCTTTCACCTGGTGGAGCCCAGAAAGCCTTCGCCACGGTTGCTCTCTGGGCGTTGGTGCGGGGGCTTCCAGGGCTGCGACAAACTCTTCCTGCGCGATGGCTTCGAGATCTTTTTCCTCGAGAAGGCCGTGCAAAATATCCCGCAGATCGGGGAGTAATTCGACATCGAGCGCCGCGTAGGTGAGCCAAGGAGCGGGCAAAGGTCTGGTGGACCAATCTGCCGCGGAATGCTCTTTGGCGAGCGCTAGTCCCATCAGATCCTCAACGGCCCCCTGCAACCCGACTCGCTCAAGTCCGACCAGTCGGCCCACCAGCTCGGTATCAAAGAGTCTCGTAGGGTTGACTCCCACTTCTCGAAGACAGGGGAGGTCCTGGTGGGCGGCGTGCATGATCCACTCGAGGTGGGCAAACTCTCGGGTCAACTCAGAAAGGTCAGAAACGGCGATGGGATCAACAAGGTAATTTGCTGACCCCCTGCGGTACAGCTGGACGAGGTAGGCCCGTTGCGAATACCGAAACCCGCTGGCACGTTCGGCATCGACGGCGAGAGGTCCTTCGCCAGCGGCAAGATCATCGCGGGCTGCCTGCCATTGCTCCTGGGTTTCCACCAGAACAATGGGGGCCTTGAGGTGTGCTGTTGGAAGTTCAACAACAACGGCGTCGTCGCCGTCGGTCATACCTGAAAGCGACCAGGGGATAAGGGTGAAACTCCCTCGGGTGTGGGCGGGAACCCAGCGAGCATGCACACAAACTCGCTCCAGGCTTCAAGGTGGGGAGAAAGGGCACTCGACGTGGGACTCCAGGAGGCACGGACTTCGACCTGGGCTCCTGCGCCTTCAGAAGCTAAGTCACCGAAACCGGTAGAGAGAACCGTCGTTGTTGTTCCGGCGGAACGAACATATTCAGCACCTCGGGTGTTGAGGGCGTCGATCAGCCAGGACCACGCGACGTCAGGAAGGAATTGGTCCGCACCCATATCTTGGTCGATCGGTGCTTGAGCAAAAACCACCATCCGGTAGACCGAACTCCAGGATTCTGGTCTGCTGGGATCACACAAAAAGACGAGGCGACCGGTGCCGTATTCGTTGTCGTCGGTGGTGGAGGTGGGTTCCACATCCGCGGCCCAAGCCTTTTGGAAGGGCGCAAGCCCTTGAGGGGCGGCGGTTTCGAATACCCGAAGCTCAGACCGAAATCCTGCTAACGCAGCCTGCTCCAGCGCGTCCCGAAATTCTGCGGGAGCATCGGGGGGAACCTCAGTTGTGGTCACTATTCAACGATAGAGGCGTGGCGGGCAGGATTCTCAGGGCGCGCCGCGGACAGCCCGGTGGTGGTAATACAACATCCGGGCCTCATCGGTATAGAGAGCGGAGAGATTCCAGGAGGTTTCACCCACCGGCCACCACGACGGAAGGCCTTCGCGGTCACTCACCGGTGGTGGGCTCACCGCCAGCCACAGGTCATCGCACAGGGGTGCAAATTGCTTCCAGACGTTGCGTCCACCCTCAATCAGGAGGCCACCGCCACCGACCGTCCCTCTGATGAGCGCGGCAAGCTTCTCCGGGGTAAGCCCAGGTTCCATCACGATCACCTGAGCGGTATCAGAGTCCCCAGAGGCCACCAGTCCGGCCTCTGGGGAGGTTGTCATCACGATGACCCTGCCCGCGGCATCGGTTGGCCTCACCAGGTTGTCCCAGGCAATGGCGCCGGTGTGGGAAAGAATCACCAATGCTGCCCGCCGAGGAATGGGGATCCGCTCGTGGCGGAGTGTTGTGGCGCCCAGCACGACGGCATCAGCGTGGGAGCGGAGCACACCCAATAGAGTTCGGTCGGCGCCGCGGCTGAGTGAGTTACTGGTGCCATCTTTGCCCGTTGTGGCGCCGTGGGAATTTGTTACCATCGTTGCTCGCATCCACGTCGCCTGGGCGGGAGAGAGAAGCTCTCGAACCCTGTCAAGCTCGACAGGGTCATCGAGGGAAAAACTCCGCCCCGGCAGGGGGGTGAGCTGGTGGAGCATCACAGCGAGGTGGAACTTTCGACCTGTCGCTTTATCCGCCAGAGCATTCCCGACATTCCCCTCAAGCGAAGCATGCTGACCGCGTTTTGAAGACCCAGCTGCAGCGGGAAATCCGGGGGTGTGTCAAGAATTTGTTGCCTGGTCATCCCCTTTAGCCCGTGAACCAGGATGGACGCGAAACCCCGGGTGGTCGGGGCCTCCGGTGGCGCCGTTGCTAAGACTGTGACCGCGTCACCCATGGAGAGGACAGATATAAACACGGGGGACTGGCATTCCTCTACTTTCTCCCAGTGCCCTTCTTCCACGGTTCCCTCCGGGACTTCGGGAAGATTGTCAGAGTACTCGAGCAACAGCTGGAGGCGCTCCGGGATGTCCAGCGCGAGGAAATCGTCACGGATGCTCGCCAGCCCCTCTGGCAGAGAAGGGGACACGGTACTAGGACACTTCCCCGGGCTGGTCACCGGTGTGGATGGGGACTCGAACTGCTGAACCCCATTCGGTCCACGAGCCATCGTAATTCTTTACCGATTCAAAACCGAGCAGGTATTTCATCACGAACCAGGTGTGACTGGAGCGTTCACCAATCCGGCAGTAGGTAATCACCTCGGCCCCAGGGTCAAATCCCTGCTGGGCGATGTAGAGCTCTGCGAGATCCTCGGCGCTCTTGAAGGTGCCATCCTCTTTTGCGGCCCGAGCCCAAGGAATGCTCCGCGCCGTGGGAATGTGGCCGCCGCGCAGCGCACCCTCTTCCGGGTAGGCGGGCATATGTGTTCTTTCCCCAGAATATTCTTCGGGGCTGCGAACATCGATGAGTGGTTTGCCCAGGTGCGAGAGGACGTCCTCTTTGAACGCCCGGATTTCTCCGTCGTGGCGCTCGATGACGGGATAGTCGGTGGGCTTTTCTGCGGGAATCTCCCGGGTTAGTTCGCGCCCCTCCGAAATCCACGCGTCGCGCCCACCATTGAGCAGGCGGACGTCGGGGTGGCCAAAGAGTGTGAAAACCCAGAGTGCATACGCTGCCCACCAGTTGCTCTTGTCGCCATAGATGACGACGGTGTCCTCACGAGAAATTCCCTTGCGTTCCATCAGGGCGGAAAAGCCCTCACCGTCCACATAGTCGCGAATCACAGGATCGTTGAGCTCCGTATGCCAGTCGATTTTGATGGCGCCAGTAATGTGACCTGTGTCATACAGCAGGATGTCTTCGTTGGATTCGATAACCCGCAACCCGGAGGTGCCGAGGTTGTCTGCCAGCCAATCCGTGGTGACAAGTCGTTCTGGGTGGGCGTAACCAGAAAGCTGGGGGGAAGAGTCCGGGGGAATGGTCACGAGTACTCCTTGGCTTGGGGTGGCTCACCGGCGGAGCCCGATACGCTAGGACCTATCCTGCCAGGGCCCCCTGAATGGTATCGGGGAATGTGACGAAGCGAGTCTGATGGTAAAGCCTGCTCCCAAGGCTCGCGCGCGCGTGAGCCTCTGTGAGATTCACCCAGTGATGTCGATTGAGGCGATGCTCGCCCATTTCGTGCCACCGGAGCAATTCGAGGCAGCGCGGCTGGAGAACTATGTCCCCGACCCGCTCTTCCCCAGTCAGGACCTCGCCCGCTCGCGTGCGGAAGCTTTTGTGAAGGGAGGGGGACCCAAAGCCACAAAGCGGTGGGGCGGCCAAGCAAAGTCAACGGTGCAGCCGGGTATCTATCTCGATGGTGGCTTTGGTGTGGGCAAAACCCACCTCCTGGCGGCCATGTGGCACCTTATGCCTGGGCGGACCTATTACGGCACCTTTATTGAATTCACCGCACTGGTGGGGGCTTTGGGATACCGGGGGGCTGTTGACCACCTCAAGGGTGCTTCCTTCCTCGCTATTGACGAGTTTGAACTGGATGATCCAGGAGACACTATGGTGATGTCAAGGCTGCTGGGAGAGCTGGTAGCGACGGGCACGCGGGTGGCGGCGACGTCCAATACTCCCCCCGCCGCGCTCGGGGAAGGGCGATTCGCTGCAGAGGATTTCCTGCGCGAAATTACCGCCCTGGCAGAGAAATTTGACACCATTCGTATTGATGGCGAGGACTATCGAAAGCGAGACTTCGAGGGTCACGCGGTGGTGACTTCCGCCGGGGAGTGGGAGGAAACTGTGGCTGAGATCGCGGGGACTGTTGCTGTCGACAGATTCAGCGAAGTCGTGGCCCACCTCGCCACCATTCACCCCAGTCGATTCGTTGGCCTCGTCGAAAAAGTCGACACGGTCGGGTGGGAAGGCGTCTACCAGCTTCACAATCAAGCCGAGGCACTGCGTCTGGTTGCCCTTGTTGACAGGCTGTATGACGCTCGGGTCGGGATTGTGAACTCTGGAATCCCCTTGGACGAGGTATTCGACGACACGATGCTCTCGGGCGGTTACCGAAAGAAATATCTTCGTGCTACCTCGAGGATGATCGCTCTGACCCGGCTGGCGAGCGAACCTGAGGGGCCAGGAGAAAGCTCTGTTCTAGACTGAAGTCATCTCGACAGACAGGGTCTTAATGGCACAGAATGCTGAACCATCTGGTTCTCTTGCTCAATCAAAATATCGCGAAGCGTTATGGATTGAGCGGATTCTTCGCCAGGAAACCGTTGGTGGACTTATCATCGTGGGCGCCGCCGTCATTGCTGTCGTTTTAGCCAACTCCGCCTGGAGCGATGATTACTTTGGGTTCCGGGAAACGTATCTGTCTTTCGCTTTTGGAGATTTTGCCTGGAAGATCAGCGTGGGGCACCTCACCGCCGACGGGCTGTTAGCGATTTTCTTCTTTTTGGTCGGGCTTGAGCTCAAAAGGGAGTTTGTCTCCGGGGAACTTCGTGACCCCCGAAAGGCCCTGGTGCCTGTCGTGGCGGCGATTGGTGGGGTATTGGTCCCCGCTGGTATTTACCTCTACATCGTGAATTCGATGGGCGAGCTTGACGCGGCTCGCGGGTGGGCCATCCCGATCGCGACCGATATTGCTTTTGCCTTGGCGGTTCTGGCACTAGTGGGGACGTGGTTGCCTCTTGCCCTTCGCACCTTCCTTTTGACCCTCGCGGTCGTTGATGACCTCATTGGAATCACCATCATTGCGTTGGTGTATACCGATGAGGTGGTTCTGGCGAATCTTGGTTTATCTCTGGTTTTCATCCTCGCTTATGGCTTTTTGGCTCAGCGATACAGCGAGCTTTTTCACCTAAGACCCGGCGCCGCCTGGGTTATTCTGACCCCCTTGGGGCTGGTGGCGTGGTTCTTTATGTATGGCTCAGGCGTTCACGCGACCATTGCCGGCGTGCTGCTGGCGATGACGGTGCCGGTCCTTCGCCCGAAAAAAGACCGCCTGGCGAACCCGAACTCCACCGAGGAAGGGCTGGCCGAGGTCTTTGAACATCGTTTCCGTCCGATGTCGGCCGGTATTGCTGTGCCCCTCTTTGCTTTCTTTGCGGCTGGGGTAAGCCTGGGAAACGACGAGCAGAGCTTCTGGTACCTCCTCACCCAGCCTGTCTCACTTGCGGTGATAGCGGCCCTCGTGGTCGGCAAGCCCCTTGGTGTCGTGGTGGCAACCTGGTTGATTACGCGCCTGCCTGGCGTCTCCATGCCAAAGGGGATGGCCTGGATTGACCTGCTGGGTGTGGCCTTATTGGCTGGTATCGGTTTCACCGTCTCTTTGCTGATTGGTGAATTAAGTTTCGGGGTTGAAAATATCCTGGGGGATGAAGCGAAGATTGGAATTTTGTTTGGATCGGTCCTAGCAGCAATGTTTGCCGCGTTGGTTCTGGGAAGCCGAAACCGGCACTACCGGGCCGTGCGCGCACGGGAAGAAAAAGATCTCGACCGCGATGGTATTCCCGATGTTTTGCAGGACGCGGAGGAAACGCAGTCGTAACACAAAGACTGTTTTGATACACCCCTGAAACATTTCTGCCCCCTCCAGGTAATCCTGCCTCGACACACTGAGGATGTTCATCGCACCTGCGATGAGAAGTGACTGACCTCAGGGGGAAGAAATGGATTCAGGCCAATTAGCGTGGGGTATTACCGCCACGGCGTTGGTGTTGCTCATGACACCAGGACTCGCGTTCTTTTACGGTGGGCTGGTAAAAGCCAAGAGCGTGATCAGCATGATGATGATGAGCTTTGGCGCACTCGCGCTCGTTGGGACGCTCTGGGTGCTTTATGGCTACGGGATGACCGCGGTCGATGGTCCCGGACAATTTTCCGGGAACCCCTTTTCCAGCTTCGGTTTAGCAGGTCTGGAAAACGAAGACCTTTTGGGTGCCGCGTTTGGTGCGACATTCGCCATCATCACGGTGGCCCTGATTTCCGGCGCTATTGCTGACCGGGCCAAGTTCGGTTCGTGGATGGTTTTCGCCGGCGTGTGGGTAACACTCGTCTACTTCCCGGTTGCTGCCTGGGTGTGGGGCGGCGGTTGGGTCATGGAGCTAGGGAACCTACTCGGTGACTACCCGAGCGTGATTGATTACGCGGGTGGAACTGCGGTTCACATCAACGCTGGGGCTGCTGCGTTGGCGTTGGCGGTGGTTCTGGGTCGACGGGTTGTTTTCAGCAAGGGCGCTCATAAGCCACACAACGTTCCCCTGGTTCTGCTGGGTGCAGCACTGCTGTGGTTTGGGTGGTTCGGCTTCAACGCGGGAGCCGAGTTCCTTGCAGAGGGCATGCCCGGCGTTGGTCTCATCGTTGTCAACACTTTGGGCGCCACGTCTGCAGCAATTCTTGGCTGGATGATTATCGAGAAGCTGAAGGATGGAAAAGCCACGGCCGTGGGCGCTGCTTCGGGCGCCGTCACCGGTCTGGTGGCCATCACTCCGGCGTGCGCAAACTTGACTCCAGGGTTTGCGCTGCTCTTGGGTGTCGTTGCCGGAGTGATTTCTGCACTTGCAGTCGACCTGAAGTTCAAGTTCGGCTATGACGACTCACTCGATGTCGTGGGTATCCACTTGGTCGCGGGGTTGGTGGGAACCCTTTACCTCGGGTTCTTTGCCATCGACACCGGGCTCTTCACAGGTGGAGACTTCGGTCAGCTCACGGTGCAGGCA
>Ga0222664_1000121_pt1 | contig 61675 bp, 54 predicted proteins | sample AntAcemetagen604_FD_181147 | JGI IMG/M metagenome (GOLD analysis project Ga0222664, IMG submission 181147) | Saline water microbial communities from Ace Lake, Antarctica - #604 | ecosystem: Environmental > Aquatic > Non-marine Saline and Alkaline > Saline | place: Antarctica: Ace Lake... | reverse complement strand
TGATCAACAGACACTGCCATAATCCGTGTCCCGTAGTTGCTGATAACAAGAGATGAATTTCGCCATTCATCTTCTTCCTCACGGAATGGTCCAAGGTCATGACGAAGCAGATGATTGTTCTCTAGTTCTGTGCGAATGTTTTTCAGCATCTGTCTCGATTGTTCCTGTGTTCTTCCTACGAGGAGTATGAATTTACGCTGCTCTCTACCCATAATCGACCAGAGAACGTACGAAAGAGTTATAAGTGTCGATTTACCTGATCCTCGAAAGGCAACGATCACGGCACGAAGGATCTTCTCATCTTCAGAGATCAAAAACATTTCCTTGTGCAATGCAGCCATCGAGTACTTCATGTAGTGAGCAAGATAGAAGAGGAAAAACCAAACATGGCTTTCTCTGGTCACTGCTCTGCGAATAGCGAGATCGGTAAACATCTTCTCGATGAGTTCACTCTGCTTCTGGTTGGGTGGTATCTTCATTGGGTGATTGGGGAAGAGCAAATTCGGCGAGACGAATTGCATCGCGAATAATAGATTCCTGCTCAGAGTTAAGCGGATCTTGTTCTGCAAGCTTTGCAGTGACCTCTACTCGATTTGCATAGTCGCTATGATGATGTTTCAACCAGAAAATAATGCCTGTCATATGACCGTCACGAATGGCACCGAGCAGTTGAGACTCTGCCATATCGTTTACCAGTGCCTTGCCTTCTTTTAGTGCGATATCAGCTTCGTTCCTGAATCCATCATCTTCTTTCCTCCAACGATAGTACGTGGTTCTACCTATGCCTGTTTTTTCACACGCAATCTGTACGATGGGCGTTTTCTTCAGTTGTTCGAGAAGTAAGACCTTCTCTTCTACCTGCCGTTTCTGGATTGCAGTCTTCTTAGTCATGAGTTGGATTAGAAATTTTCCTCGCTGACTGCTTCGTCAGCTTTTCAAAGCGCTCGATAATCACTTGGCAATATGCAAGATCGATTTCGACCATCACACACCGCCTCTTGGTCTGCTCGCATGCCAAAAGCGTGCTACCTGAACCTCCGAAGGGGTCATACACCACCTGACTTATATTCGTACTATTAAGAATGAGTCTACGAAGTAGCCCTATGGGCTTCATGGTTGGATGGAGAGTGTTGCTTTTAGGTCTGGGGTGTATCAGCACGCTCTTATCTTTCGCTTTATGGAAGGCATGTTTACCAAACCAGCCGTAAGCAATAAGTTCGTGCTGTGGCAGGTAATCCATACGACCCAAAACTGCAGCTGTCTTTGCCCAAATAAGAAGTTGTGAAAAGCGATAGCCTGCATCCAGCATTCCTTCGCGCAGGGCAAAGATCATCTTGTCTGCATTGAAGATGTAGCAACTATTCTTTGGAGCAAGATGAGGCTTAACGGCTTCCAGCCATGCTCTTGAAAAGGCACGATAACTATCTTCGTCTTGAGTGTGATCATTGAGGATTGCTCGGTGTGTATTCTTGCTCTCAGCAAATCCCTGCTTCCCCTCAATGTACGCTACTCCATACGGAGGATCAGTCAGAATGAGATCAATCTTCGTTTTGCCAATGAACTGATGAATGAGTACTGCATCGGTGCAGTCTCCACAGAGAAGCAAGTGAGAGCCGATGGCATAAACGTCTCCAGACTTAACGGAGACGCTTCGCTTTTTGATTGGTGAGGTTTTCATAGCGGTGAATAATAAGGTCGCAAAAAATAGGCTCTTTTTCACAGAGAAATGCTCTGCGTTTCATTTGTTCACATGAGATCAATGTAGATCCTGAGCCACCGAAACTATCAAGTACGGTGTCATTGGGCTTCGTACAACGACGAAGTGGTTTTTCAGCTAAAGATATTGGTTTCTGTGTGGGGTGGCTGTATTCGTTTCCGGGTAAACGTTTTACGAGCCAGATATTGAAGAGATCCAAGATGTCATCGATGCATCGATTACCTGTCTCAATCTCTTTGTTTAGGATTTCGGTTAGATTCTGAACCTTCGGTGAAAGGTATGGCTTATTGCAACGACCATACACACATGGTTCATACGCCTTGTTGAACGCTACCTGCGGTGTAACATTGGCGCCGTTTTTGATCCAAAGACAAACACGTTGTGGATTGATTCCTACTTCACGGTACAAGTCTTGCAAAAGTCCGATGTATCGCTCATCACACCAGTAGAAACAATGAAAGTTTGGTGCAGCTACACTAAGAGCATTCTCGATTGATGTCCTCAGGAACGACCGATACTCAGTATCACTTTTGTTATCGTTGGTCGATCCTCCGTAACTTTGCTTATTGCCTACTCCCTTGTCGTAGCTCAAGTTGATGTTGTAGGGTGGATCGGAGTAGATCATGTCTATTTTGTGTCTCCCGACCAGCTTCTTGATGATGGAAGGATCGGTTGCATCACCACAGATCAATCGGTGCTTACCAAGTTGGAATACATCACCTGACTTGGTTTTCGGTTTTTTGATCTTCTCCAATTCTTTCTCTTCATCGAAGTTGTCATCTTCGGTAGCCAATGCATCATCCCAAATCGAAGATAGGTCAGTGTCGTCAAATCCCACGTCGAGTAGCACGTCCATATCAAAAGATTGCAGCATGTCCATGTCCCACTCGCCTTGATTCTTATTAAGTCTCATATTCAGTTCCTTTTCTTTTTTTAAGTTGGGGATATTGAGGTACACGACTGGCACAGTCTTATAGCCAAGCTCTTTTGCGATGTCCAAACGGAAGTGACCACCAATGACGATATTCTTTCGCTTTGGTGCTTTATTCACGATGATCGGATCGACCAGACCGAAGCGTTTTAAGCTTTGCTTCAGATCACTACGCTGCTTATCGCTCCACTTTCGTGGATTGTAAATTGCAGGATTGAGATCAGTAACAGAAGTATCGATAATTTTGAGATTTTGCTGAGTCATAGCGATGGAGAAATGATGGTTATGCTATGTCGGTCACCAGCTTTTTTTGTCAACGGTCAAAACACACTATGACCATAGAGCAGTATAAAATGGCTTTAGTATAGGAAAACTACTGGTTGCTATTCAGATCATTTTTCATTGCACTACTAAATTTCCTACTTTCAAGCTTCTAACTATCCAAGTGACGGTGACCTTTCCAGTGACCTTTGGTGACCTATGACGATTTTAACTCGGGATTATATCGGTATTGTTTGGCTTCTTTGGCAATGATTGGCTTTGCACCATGTGTTTCACAAAGTATATGCAACTCGTTAAGACGATTGGCTATAGATCTAATGCGTACCGCTCTTGTGGTAGCGCGTGATAACTCCTTTGCAAGATCAGTTATTCTAAAGCGCCTCTTTTGAGGATAATGTGCCTGATCTCGTAAATACTGGATGATTCGATATGTTTGTGGTGTGATTCGCTCTCGAACCCACCCTGTCTGTACACGAAAATGTAACCAAACCTCTTTTTCTCTAACCTCAATAGCAATCTTCTTATCGAGCAATTCAGCATCTTCAGGTAGGCAGATTATGCCTTCAAGTACTTTGGGTTCAGCAACTTGTATTTCTATTTCCTCAGTCACAACCGTTGGTTCAGCTTCGGTTGCAGAAGGATTGTGTATAGCTAAGATGGCTGATAATTGTTGATCCCGCATCTTATGAAAGATAGGTGAAGACATGGTCTGTGCTATACGTTCGACAGCACGTTGCACTGTTGGTAAAGATTGTACAATTTGCTCTACTGCCCGTTCCCGTGCTGCGATGATCTTTGGCATATCTCTAAGAAAGCGCTCACGTACTCGCTCTGCATCTTCCTGCATGCGGATCATAGCCTCGATAGTACGTGATGAAATTTGATACTCCATGTCCTGCATTATATACCACTATCCAAAAGGATCGAAATTTTGGAGATCCGATTGGTTATTCGAATATTATGGAACATCCCTTTTTTATAGTGTTCCGTTTGTTCCATTCCGATATACTCTAAAGGGTAGGAGACCCACATGCTCCGCCACGTAAAATTGTGCGCAGCGAAGCGAGCAACTCTTTTACGTGCCCCGTGGTCGCGAAGCGACTTTACGGGGCTGCACACAATCACGTGGCACCGCCAAATGAATAAAATACTATTACACCATTGTTGTAATATTTTACAACACTCAATGTGTAGCGCTACAAGCTCGCTACAGTATCGGGAGTGAGAGCTGTATTGACTATACTTAGCCAAGCTATTGAAATTATTGCTCATTTTTGCTATAATAATATGAATTGCTCGTGTAGCGCTTCAGTATAAACAGTCAAAAAAAACATAAAAATACGTAATGCTACCAACAACACAAACTCTATTGGCACTTCTCAGTAAGGCTCACGCAGATCATGCAGAGCCTGAAGTTATAGAGAGACTCCGTTGGTTTGTATACTTTTCTGACCGTAAGTCTGTATCAGAAACATGCAAAGAGTTTAACATTGCTCGGTCTACCTTCTATAGGTGGCACAAGCGTTTAGACGTTGCTGATCTTTCCGCATTAGAGAATGTACCAAAGAGTGCATTGCTTGTTGAAAAAACTCAAAATAGCGAAAATAAGCCCCATTGCCCTGCTTGTGGCATTTGGCAGTGGATGAAAGAATGGAGAACACATTCAACAAAAAGACCTACAATCTTCTTTGCCATCGTAGCTGCTCTCGTCAATATCACATTTTTCCTCCTTATAGCACTGCCGCAGGTTGTTGGTGCTGCGAGTAGTTGGGCACCGACATTACTGGTAAACACAGAAGCCTTCCAAGTTATTGATGATACCGATAGCACCGCAGACCTGTATTTGCAGTTTGGTGGAACGCTGAACAAACGACTAACCTACGACAGAACAATCGGCACATTTATCTTTAATGATGACTTGGAAGTTGCAGGTAGTATTTCTGGAGTGACGATACATGCACAAGATGCACTGACATCTTCAGGGCAACTGATTGTAGAGATAAATAATACTGAACAAGCAGGAATATTAGTTGATGTAAATGCAGAAACAAAAGACAGTAATGGGGACACACTAAATCCACATATTTTCTTTGGATATAATAATACATTTGATACGAATTTATTCCGTCAAAAGGCAGACACTTTGTATACAGATGATAGTTTGTGGATAGGAGAGACAGCCTCTGGTGCGAGGGTTCATGCACAAGACAGTCTCAGCACCTCTGGTTCTTTGGTCGTAGAAAATAGTATCTCTGGTGCAGGGCTTTCTGACTGTGATGATGCAACGAATAGTAAACTGCTCTGGGATGCATCTACTGGAACCTTTAGCTGTGGAGCAGATACGAATACCGATACTCACTTTACGGGAACTGGCTCTCTGCAAGATTTCTTTGATAATAGATACGTGGAAGTTGGAGGAGATACGATGACAGGGGCGTTAACCATAAGTACTGGAAGTAGCCAACCAGCACTTACGTTATCTGGTTCCAATGTAGCCAGTCGGCTCTACGATGATGGATATTCCGAATGGAGTCGTTCTGCTTCTGGAAATGTTTTGACATTAAAAAATCAAATTGAATATCAATCCTCTGCAACATATGCCACAGAATTTGACGGAAATGATTACATATCTGCTAGCAGTTCTGCAATGACACAAATATTTACAATAGCAGCGTGGATAAAAACAAGTGTATCAAGATATCCAACAATTATTGCCTGTGCTGGCGGGGGATGTCCTCAAATACGTCTATCTGGTGGTAAATTACAACTCTTGAAAGCACAAACAGCAAACATTGGTGCGTCAAATACCTCAGTCAATACAAATACATGGACACACATTGCTGTTACATATGATGTATCTGGTAATTACCAGTTTTACGTAAATGGTTCTGCAGATGGTAATGGTACAAGCTTGCAAACTTTTACCCTAAGCAATGCTGTTACTATTGGGTCAAATGGAACACCTGGTGCTGAAAGTTATACTGGATCCATTGATGATTTACGTGTCTATGACAATGCACTATCTTCTGGTGAGATTGAAGCCATTTATAATGGCGGAAACGGAACACAAGGAGATAGCGCAAGCGGAATTCATGCATGGTGGAAATTTGATGATGGAACAGGCTTCACGGCAGCTGATAGCAGTGGAAATAGCTATGACGGCACTCTTGGTGGAAGCACCACATGGGTAGATGGTAAAGTGTCCGCTGGATTAGTATCAGAAATTTCTACTCTCTTTGAGGCAAGAGATGGAGGATCTGCAACAGTTAAAGACAGGATTACCCTTGGTAATAACTATACTGATGCAAGAATCAAAGGGGCAACTCTTTCCTTCTTTACCAATGGTACAGAGCGTATTCGCCTGACTTCTGGCGGACTACTTGGAATCGGAACTACGACTCCAACAGAAGAACTAGAAGTTGTAGGAACTATTTCTGGTTCTACACTTCAAGTAACAGACAGTTTATACGGTGCAGGACTTTCAGATTGTGATGATGCAACGAATAGTAAACTGCTCTGGGATGCATCTACTGGAACCTTTAGCTGTGGAGCAGATACGAATACCGATACTCACTTTACGGGAACTGGTTCATTGCAAGATTTCTTTGATAATCGCTTTGTCAACAAGAGTGGAGATACGATGACAGGGGCTTTGATCATTGACGAGACGACTCCAAATGCAAATGGAGCTCTCCAAGTACGCGGACTTCTTTCTGGCTTTATTCTTCATGCACAAGACTCCATAACAACATCTGGATCATTGGTCATTACTTCTATAGATGTGCCAAGCACTGCTGGAAATGAAGGAGCGAATAGTGCATCTACATTTACGTCCGATGACACAGTAGGAGCAGGATCTACCCCTGCATGGATCAGTCCGTCCAATGCAAGTGCTAGCGATGGATCATATGCTGAAACAGAGTCTGATTACGGATGGAATGAAAATTCCATAAAATTGTACGTTGGTGGCACTTTTACTGGAGATGATAAATCTACCGGTGATGATCTTCCATATTCACTTACGACAAAAACGTATGGTGGTATTAGTGACACATGGGGACTGACTCTGAGTGCTTCAGACATTAACAGCTCTACATTTGGATTCGGAGTATCATATGCAGGTGGTGCACGAATCAGTGAATACCTTCGTGCAACGAATTTTGGCTTCAGTATCCCAGATGGTTCCACTATTGTTGGTGTCGTTGCAGAAGTTTATGTGCAGCAAGGTGGCGGTGACGCTCAAGGAATAGTAGATCATATGAGTATGACTGTGTATTACGGTGATCCTGCAATACCAGGGACTATTATCAAAGCAGAATCTGGAAAACTGGGAATTGGCACCGCAACTGCAGAGACAGAAATAGAAGTAATCGGTACTATTTCCGGTTCAACAATTTTTGCTCAAGATGGATTATCTTCCTCAGGAACATTGAGCATTGAGGGTGAGTCAGTCTTTGATTCAACAGTAACAATTAATAACCCTGCAATACTAACCAGTACAGGAAACGAGGGTATAAATGATGCATCCTCCTTTGCATCTGATAATAGTATAGGATCTGCCTCATGGAATAATACCGGCAATGCAAGTACCAGTGATTTTTCATATGCTACTTCACCTGGAAATTACGGTGATACAGAAAATTCCATTATGTTGTTTGTAGGCTATACACCGACTGGGGATAATAAATCTACTTCAGCAGCACTTGGCACTATACATTCTGACACGTACGGTTCATCTAGTGATTCATGGGGAGTGTCTTTGACACCATCAGATGTGAATAGTACAGGATTTGGATTCGGTGTTTCGTATAGTGGAGCTGCAGGAGATACACGGTATCTTCGTGCTACAAACTTTGGTTTTAGTATTCCAAGTGATGCAACCATCACCGGAGTTGAAGCAACAGTAGAACATGGACAAGGTGCTGGGGATGATGAAGCACAAGTCGACTACATGGGTATGAAAGTGTATTACAGTATTTATGCTCCTGGATCAGTCATCACTGCGACAGGTGGAAGACTGGGGATTAGAACTGCTACTCCAGAGACAGCGCTGGAAGTTGTCGGAACTGTATCAGGCTCCATCCTTCATGCACAAGATATACTTACCTCTTCGGGAGGACTGGTTGCAGAAGGTGCTGTGACATTTGGCTCTTCCCTTACCGCACTTGGAGATATTACTTTTGATACGACAACATTCTTTGTAGACTCTAGTGAAAACAAAGTCGGTATTGGAACCATTACCCCAGAGACAGAACTAGAAGTCGTTGGAACTATTTCTGGTTCTAGTCTCACAGTCTCTGGATTACAAAACTGTGACACTATAGATACGGATGCTGCAGGTAACTTCTCCTGTGGAACAGACCAAAGTGGAGGTGGAGGAGATGGATTTACAGGGACTGGTTCTCTGCAAGACTTCTTTGATAATAGGTACGTGGAAGTTGGAGGAGATACGATGACGGGGGCACTGACCATAGACCCGGATTCCGACTCCACAACAATGTTCCAAGTAAATGATGCAAATGGCGGAAACCCCGTACTGAACGTAGACAGTACAAATGAACAAGTTGGAATTGGAACATCTTCCCCTGTAGAACAATTGCATATCCAAGCACCAGGTAATACAAATGCCAAAGCTGCAATAGTAGCTGGAAATGAAGGCTATTCTTCAACACTTTATTTAGGAACACCTTATCAAGGAAATGCCAATAATGGATTAAAGGCAGCTATTATTGCTGAAGGGCAAAGTACATATGGACGTTCTAAATTGTACTTTTCATTGGATAATACAGCAGGAAATTCCCGTACATATGACGCCTCTGTTAGCAATGCAAGAATGACAATAACCAGTGCTGGAAACGTTGGTATCGGTACAACAAGTCCAGATGAAGTTCTTGATGTAACAACTGCAGGAGCATCTGCCAGAATATGGAATAGTACTACAATGTCTGGAGATCAAGAGGCAGGTGTGCTAAAAATTGTCCACAGTGCGTCTGCTGAAGCTAATGGCAAATTTGATGAGACAAAACCACATGGTGGAATCGATTTTCAACGCTTTTGGAATACCTCACCAGTTACTTTGGCAAAAATTCATAATTATGGATCTTCTGGAAGTAAAGGCGGATTAATATTTATGACTTCTGACACCCCATGGGTGATGGACCTTACTCCTGCTGGAGATGCACTATTTAATGGAAAAGTTGCAATTGGAACAACTTCACCTACAGTAGAACTCGAAGTCGTTGGAACTATTTCTGGTTCTACTCTTTATTTTGGAGATATGCTTTCAGGTTCTGGATATGCCATATTCAGAAATGTAACTGATAGCATAACGTCTTTCCAGATTTATGATGCAGATGGTGGAACACCTGTCTTTAGTGTCGACACCATCAATGAAAGAGTAGGGATTGGAACAGTAGCACCGACTGCCACATTGGATGTTACCGCTCAGGAATACCAAACAGGTGCATATCTGTATGCATCAGGTGCATCTGTATTGGCTCTTGATAGCTACAGCGGAACAAGTGGTAGTGGAAGTAATGCACACATTATGTTTGGTTACAGAAACGTCTTTGACACAGAACTCTACAGACATGGTGGCAGCGGTAGTGGAGGACTGGTTATTAAAACACAACAAACCAGTACATCAGACAATGCATTCCGTGTTGTGACACAAAACGGATCGACGGATAACACTGTATTTAAAATTCGTGCAGACGGAGCAGTGACCGCTGAAGGAAGCTTTACCGGTGGAGGCGCCGACCTTGCAGAATGGTTCCCTACAGCAGACTCTGGTATGACATCCGGTGATATTGCTTGTCTAGACCCTCAGCGTCCAAAGCATGTGAAGCGTTGTAATCTTACCAGCCTCCAGATGATCGGTATTGTGTCTACAAAACCAGGATTCATCGGTAACTCTCAACAAGGAATCAGTGGACAGGCATCGCTCATTGGTCTTATCGGGCAAGTGCCTGTTAAAGTTATTGGTAATGTTCGCATAGGAGACAGTATTACTCTTTCCAAGTCTGATGCTATTGGTAAGAAGGCTGGTTCATTTGATCCTACCATTTGTATCGCTATGGAAGAGCATAGAGGAAATGAAGTTGGAGTCGTTACGTGTCTGTTGGGCAGAAATACAGGATCTCCTGTAAATAGTGCATCTGTTGCGGACTACTTATTGCAAAACTTCAGAAATAGCATGCGGTCTGAGGATTGGTAGTACATGTATCCACCTCACACCTTAAGCCCCCTCTCCTTCCACGCCACTTGCCCCGCCTCAATGATGAGGCGTGGCTTGCCTACCAGGAGAGGGGGAACTACAGTAATTGCCTTATGCCTATTTCTGATCACAAGATTCGTTTTGCCAAAAGACTTCGAAAGAATATGACTGAGGCAGAAGTTCTATTATGGAATGCTCTTCGTGGAAGAAAATGCAATGGACTAAAATTTCGCAGACAAGTTCCCATCGCATGGTACGTCGTTGATTTTCTTTGTATGGAAAAAAGTTTGGTCATAGAGGTAGATGGAGGTATTCACGATGAACAAATTACGAATAATCTTTCTTATGTCTTAAAAAGAATTAGCGAAGCTCCCCTCTCCTGGCAAGGACCTGCCTGCCGGTAGGCAGGGAGCGGGACGGAAGGAGAGGGGTCGGGGGTGAGGTTAGCAAAAGTATGCAGAAATAATAACTTAGTAATTCGTGATCATCGATTATAAATGCAATACAGTACCTTCTGTGAATACACCCTCTTCCTATACCAATAGGCAATTACTTCGTGATCTCTACGATCTACTTAAAGGAAAGAGGGTAGCATTTGGTTTCGCAACGCTTTGTCGTGTCAGTAGTGACATTGTCCGTTTGTATCCTGCTTTTGCAGTTGCAGGTGTTATTACATTTCTCACACAGTATTCTTCAGGACAGTCCTTGCAGCCGTTGTATTTCTATTTAGGAACAGCTCTTTTGGCTTACTGGTTTAGCGTCGGCTTTCGGGAACTTGCAAAACTGATTGGTTATCGCATTGCAGAAAAAACTGCACTCGACGCAGAGATGGAAGGCTTTCGTCACTGTATGTATATCGATTTAACTTGGCATGAAAGTAAAAATACGGGAAACAAGATGAAACAGATCTACAGAGGTGGAGAAGGTATCAATATGGTATTGCGTATGTGGTTAACCAACTTTATAGAGATTGGTGTGAACTTTGTCGGTATTAGTATAATCCTCTATTCCTTTGATGTGCAGTCCGCTGTTGGACTGATGGGATTCATGCTTCTGTACTTTATGCTCGCCTATAATATTTCTAAACCGGGTTTGTCTTGGGTGCACAAAGTAAACCTCAAACAAGAAGATACATACGGCATAGGCTTTGAGGCCATTAATAATATTCGTAGTGTGAAAGTTCTTGGTATGCGCGCAGCCATTATGACCCGTTTACAAAAGGAATATGCAAAGTTATACCATTGCATTCATAACCGTGTGTTCTGGTTCCGTGCCAAAGACACTATTTTAGTGGGATTTGGTACCGCATTTGAGATCGCCATGATCGCCTTTGTGTGCTGGAAGATTATCCTTGGGCAGGTGGAAGTAGGATACCTCGTACTGTTTATTCAGTATTTCCGTAAAACATGGCAAAACGTAGAGGAACTGGCAGAGACCAGTGTGCAGTTTGCTGTTGCACGGTATGGCGTTTCTCGTTTGAAAGATGTACTGAACGAACCAATTGTCATCGATGAAGAAGAAGGAAAAGTAGACTTTCCTTCCGACTGGAAAGAATTGCAGGTAAAAAATGTTCACTTCTCCTACGAGGGACAAGAAGTCTTACATGGAATAAACTTCACTATCGCTCGTGGAGAAAAGGTTGGAATCGTAGGTCTTTCTGGGGCTGGGAAATCTACGTTGTTTAAACTGCTTCTTAAAGAACATGAACACTACGAAGGAAATATTTCTTTAGACAATGTGGCGCTTCGTGACATCAAGAGATCTTCGTACTTTCAACAGTCTTCTGTTGTTCTTCAGGATACCGAACTCTTTAGCTTTACCCTGAAAGACAATATTACTCTGGGAAATCCCGAGAAAGCAGATGATGAAGCATTGCTTCAGTCCATCATTGAGACAACACATATATCAGACTTCATTTCTCGGCTACCAGAAGGGCTAAACACGCTTATTGGTGAAAAAGGACTGAAGCTCTCTGGTGGAGAAAAACAACGTGTAGGCATCGCCAGAGCACTGTTTAAACAGCCACAGATCCTCTTTTTAGATGAAGCGACTTCCCATTTGGATCTGGAATCCGAAGAGAAGATCCAAGATTCGTTGCATCGATGCTTTGAACAAGAAGTAACGGCGATAGTCATCGCACACCGACTCTCTACTGTTCGGGAGATGGATCGCATTGTTGTCCTCGACGACGGCCGCATCATCGAAGAAGGTTCCTTTGATGAACTTATTAAGAAGAGGGGCTCCTTCCATGCGCTATGGGAGAGGCAGAAGTTTTAGGAAAATAACTATCTCGCGGCCCCTCCCCATACCCATGTTTCTCTTTCATCGCTTTTACGGGTGCATTACGAAGGTGCATTGGTACTTCGAGCGACGAGGCATTTTGCACGGAAAGCTTAGCTGCTTTCATAGCATCTGTTACTCCCCTACTCTTTGGGGCATTTCCAAGATACGCACACGCATGTGCGAGGAAGTATTCCCCTTCGGGAAGTCCTACCATTTCAAACGCTTGCCATGCAGCGGTGACCATTTGCAATGCATTGGGATCTGCCTGTCCTATATCCTCACTAGCGAAGATGCTCATACGACGAAAGAGAAACCTCGGCTCTTCTCCTGATTCCAACATTTTATACATCCATAGTAACGCTGCATCTGTCTGGCTTGCACGCAGCGACTTTATGAATGCAGAAATGGTATCGTAATGGTCTTCTCCTTTTTTGTCGTACCGATGTGAACGGTTTCGCAGCAGTTTTTCTGCTTCTTCTTTGGTAATGTTTGCTCCTATAACGAGCACTGCAAGCTCCAAATAGTTCAGTGTAATACGAGCGTCTCCGTTGCCACACTGCGCTATCTTTGTAATAGCATCTGCTTGCATAGTGATCTTCCCTGCGTATCCGTCCTTATGTTCCAATGCACGGATAATAACTTTCTCTAGGTCTTCCACGGAAAGAGGTTTTAGCAGATGTACCTGTGAACGCGAGATCAAAGCGCTATTTACAGAGAAGTATGGATTCTCTGTTGTCGCCCCTATTAAAATAATGTCACCACTCTCCACAGATGGAAGAAGCGCGTCTTGTTGGGACTTATTGAACCGATGGATCTCGTCTATAAACAATACTGTTCGCTGCTTGAGTGACAGTCGAAGTTGAGCCGCTTCCGAGACGACTGCTTTTATGTCTTTTACACCGCTTGTCACGGCGTTGAGCTGTACGAACTGTGCTTTCGTTGTCTCTGCAATAATCTTTGCTAACGTTGTCTTTCCCGTTCCCGGAGGCCCTGCAAAGATCACCGAGCTCAGTGCGTCTGCTTCTATGGATTTATAAAGCGCAGTCCCCTTGCCTACCACCTCTTCTTGTCCCATATACTCTTCCAAAGTTTTTGGTCGCAAACGGTATGCCAACGGTGCTGTCATGTCTGTACTCATAGAGAAATGAGTATAGCACGGAAACTTTTATAGTCGTACCAGCAACTTCCACCACACTACACAGACGATAAGCAACAGAATGAGGCCAGATGCACTGTGAAACAACATAAATCCAATGGCTGGCGATACAGATCCGATAATCATTACAAAGGCGATGCGTAGGATGTTGAGAAGAAAGAGCATGACAAGTCCCGCTGCAATGACGGTCATCATCCGTAGGGTGTGAATCTTTTGGCCTTTTTTGGATAAATGAATCCATAAAAATCCCATAAATGCAGCGAACAGCGTCAGCATGTTTAGCCCCGAACAGATGGGGCCGACGATGACCTCAAAACCACGAAAGCCGAGACGTAACTGTTCTGGTTCTGCAATTGCTCCACCGAGTGGCGAGAGTAGTGCATGGACTGTTGCTAAAATTGTTGGCGACACGATCATGTGATATGCAGCATCGATAACAGGAATGAAGAGCGAGAGAAAAAAGATGACAAGAAGAACACCTAGGTCTACCCACCCGTTTTTAGGAATATTTCGTGGTAGCGTGGCAACAAGTGCAGGAATGATAGGAAGAAATAATGCAGCGTACAGCATGCAAGCTACTACGGATCCGCCGACAACTGGGTGCATCTGAATAAAGAGATGCATGGCTGTGAATCTTTCTGGAGGCGGATGAGTGGCCCAATAGGCAATGCCGACAGCTGCTATCCATCCTATACTCCCTGCAATGACTCTTTGCCATTGCCACTGTGGTGTACCCAAGACGTTTTTTTTCTGTAGAAAAAACCACAACAAGAAAATTGCAGCCAAAATAAACATAGGTGAGGCATTGCCTCCTAGTGGACCAACGAACAACTGTTTTGTCATCATAGTAAGCCATGAGGATTGCAATACACCAATGACACCAAGTGTCAGTGCATACGGTATGAGTAGCATTGAAAGAAGAGTGGTGGCATTGAAAGGTTTAGTAGATTTTGACATGCGTTATGTGAGGAATGTATATCGACGTAATAGAAAAAGAGAAAGTGCGATGCCAAACAGTATAGCGACTCCCCATACAGGGATATCTGGTACGGCACTGGCGGATTCGGTGTAGTAAACGGTGACTGTTGCATGATCTACAGACGATGACACTGCAAAAGCCATTTGAGGAATGAGCCAAAAAAGGAAACAGAGTATTATTCTCATATTTAGAAAGGATTTACTCCAAGAAATGCACAAAAGGAAATGCCAAAATTTGATGCATTAATATCACTTGCCTCCCATGCAGCTCCCCAAAGATCATTTGATGCACCGTATGAGATGGTCGCATCGGATGTTGCCCATTTCACACCAGTTGCAGCCTTATCATCACCTGTTCCGCTACCGGCCTTCAACATTTCGAGTTGATAATCTTCACACCATTCTGTTCCAGAATTATCTGAACACTTTCTTTCAATGGTAACTTCAATGCCATCAACTGTAGATCCCGCTGGCAGACTAAAACCAAAGTTTGTCATATCCAAAGAAAAAGAACCTAGCGATCCAGGGTTATTGTTATTCGCAACCGCGTAGGAGTTATCACTAGCGGTAGCATTAGAAGTATTTGACCAATTCTCAGTACCGCATACATTGCTGGTGCTAACCGTCCCCGGACTATTCGGCCCTTCGCTTGGGTCGAGGATGTAGGGCAATGTCAGACCTGTTTCATCGTATACATATTGATAGGTATTGTTCCCTACAGATGTAATCGTCACTGGACGATGAATCGTCTCTTTATCTTCCGTCATTAAAAATGGTTCGACTGTCGAGAAGACTTCTGTTCCTTGTACATCTGTCATGGAGAAATGGTTCTCCGTCAGAGTAATACCCTCGTCACCAATGCCATTCACGGTAAATGTTGGCAGCTGTACATTGGTCTTTTCGATGAGAATTTCTTTACGCACACGGTTCCCTTCTACTGACCAACGTAGTGTGACACCATCGGCAAGTTGGTAGCGTACTGTTGTTTCGTTTGCGACAACACCAGTCGCATCTGCTTGAAACTCGATGGCATACCCTTGTGCACCTTGCCTGAGTTCGTAGCGTGGACGCGTGAGGTCAAACCGAATATCCACACCGCCCGCAAGACGGTCGAAGACAAATGTCGCTGGCTCTACTGTTCCTTCTTGGACAATGGGAATCCAGTTGTCAGCATCGTCCTTGGTAAACAGTGGTGACCCATTACTGACTGCTGCACGTTTCCCTGTACCCAGGTCGAACACCACACCAAACTCTGTACGCTCAGCAAGAATTTCTCTTGCTGTCATAGGCATACCAAAAGCAACAGGATTTATCGTCTCTTTGATAAAGAGAGGCTGAGATGCAGCATCGACCATTTGCACCGCAACCATTGGTGCACTACTGAGAATATGGACTGCGAGAAACAGTACCATGCCGTATGCGATTGCAGGGCGAAAAGACATGGTAATAGGTTACCATTTACGTAATGAGAGAGAAAGCTATTTGAAAAAAGGGTCAAAGACCCTATTTGTTGTATCCGATTTTTTCTCATTTCTTAACGAGCCTTCGTAGACCAGTTCAAGTTGAGGTAACCCGCATGCGCTTCACCACTATTTGTAGTTCGTGCCTGCATGGTAATAAGAATGGTTATGTAACTCCCTGGTGTATATGTTCCAGAGCCTTCAGGTCCTGTAATCGTTGCCGTTGTCCATGACTGGTTGGCAAGATCTGCACCACTTGTCAGTGACACTGCACTTCCTGCGGTGTCGAGCATGGTGACATCCATTTGATTATCTGCAGACGATGCTGCATTCGTACGGTATCGGAACTCAATTGGCGCTGAGCCATCCCAGTGCGTAAATTCATCTGGAACCTTTGCGCGAATGGCAATGGTGTAATCCTGCAAAGAAGAAGATGTAGAAGTCCACTTGTAATAGTTTTCTTTGTTCGTTGTATCGTAGTCCAATACCAGTTGTCCTACATTATTGGAACCATCTCCGTAGTATACCGCTCCTGCGTATTCAGGGCTCAAAGAGATCTGAGATCCACTGGAGAACCCGGTATTTACCGTAAACGTATTATTGGTATCATCGTAATTAAACGTGATTCCAGATCCTGCTCTAAAGAGACCATTCACACGGTCATCAACAAGCTCATCTAGATCCGTATCCTTCAAGAAGTCGACACCAACAAGTGCTTCCAGTTCGCTTTCGCTGTCGATATCTGCCTCAATGATAATATTTGTCGTATTCACGACTCCTTCCAATTCTGCAAGAGTATCAATATCTGCATCCTTTATGAAGTCTATTCCAACAAGTGCTTCCAGTTCTGCTTCAGAATCGATTTCTGTCTCAACGATAACGTTCGAAACATCTGTCAGTTGTGACTCCAATTCTGCTTCCGTATCTAGTTCTGTTTCGGTTATATAGTCTGTGTTATTACAAGAGAGAACACCGTTGCTGTCCGTTTGAAGATTTTGACACGATGTTAGACCTGCAAAGGCTACAGCACCTTCCACACTCAATGACCCTGAAGATGTTAAACTATCTGTTGCATGCAGCTCTGTACCAGAAGCTGTACCTACTACTTCAAAAGCTGTTTCTGGTGAAGAAGATGTACCAATTCCCACATTTCCAAGGAAGTAGGAATCACCACCCATAATCGTTAATTGTGAACCGGAGAATGCCCCAGTGGCATCAATATCACCGTTGAACCATGCATCACCTTCCGTTACCAATCCACCGGAAGACGTCAAACTGTCTTGCGCATGAATAGTTCTACCCGATGCTGTTCCGTACACCTCTAAAGAGGTTCCAGTCAGTGTTGCATTTCGAGAAAATACTGTTCCATTCAGATCTAAACCTTCTCCTGCGGAGTAGGTTGTATTTGTATCTGTAGCAGAAATGGTAATAGTATCTGTTCCTGCATTTGTCGTAATGGTCACATTACTACCAGCAGCAAAAGAGAGAGTATCTGCCTCTGTATCTGTAACAATGTCACTTTGTCCTGCAACAGAAATGGTTTGGAAGACATTTGGTGTTGCACCCGCAGCTGTCCATGAAAGATTTCCTGCACCGTCTGATGCCAAAATCTTTCCAGAAGCAGAAGCATCCCCGAATGGGAAAGTGTACGTAACACCATTTAATGTAATCGTTGAGTTGAATGTTGCATTATCTTCTACCACCAATCCTCCTGAAGAGGTAAGACTGTTCTCTGCGTGAATAATGTCTCCAGATGCCGTTCCATGGATTTCAGTTGTATCAAAAATATTTACATATCCATTGAGAACAGTAGATCCTTCTACTACAAGACCTCCAGAAGAAGTAAGCGTGTCTTGTGCATGAATGATATTACCTGATGCTGTACCGTGTATTTCGAGTCCAGCGTCAAATTCAAACTGACCGTCTGTCACATTCCAACGCAGTTCTTGTCCTGTTGTTCCAAAACGAAGTTCGATATCACTAGAACCATCACCCTCATCAATCGACTGAAACGCTTCTGTGTTCACAAGTAGTGTCGGACTCCAAGAGCTCGCAAGTGCGGCAGTCGGTGTAACGACAATACTGAAGATAGCCACGACAGATGAGATCAGTCGTACTTTTTTTGAAGCGATGCTGTTCTTGTTGAAAGGAATCATTGTGTGTTTGTATTAAATGTTTCATATTATTATAGCAAAAAACCCTTTTCACTGCTTGCACAACCGCTTGACGTGTGTCCTAATTTATTGTGATCGATTTTCAGCTCTACACATTAAGATTTTGATGCTTATGGCAATTCTGTATATTTTAGTTTCAAATGCCCTAGTTGAACTTTTTCATTATCCTTTGCAGAAGAACGTATTTTTATAAGAAATCCACTACCTGCAGTCCACACCGGAGACCCGCTGAACCCTACATTTGCAGTAGACCATTCTGTATTCGTAAGATCTGCAAAGTTTCCAGATAGTGTAACCTGTGTCCCAGTTGTGTCATACACTTCTATATCTGCTTTTGCATACGTAATACTTCCTGATGTTGTACGATACAATAGGCTTAAAGGTATTGCATTCCACCGCACAAAATCCTCAGGGACCTGTGCATATACGACGATGTCATAGTCTTGCAAGTTAGGACGTGTACTCGTCCAAACGTAATGGTTTGTAATGGCAGCACCAGAATTGCTAACAGAAAGCTGTCCTGTATTCTCCGTACCGTCCCCTTCGTATGCAGCGCCTTCGTAGTCTGGTGCAAAGGTTTTGACAATATCTCTTTCACGATCATCTGCGTTAAAGATACGCTTATCTGTAATGGTAGAAACAGACCCCGCTGTTGTTACTACAGAAGCAAGCGGAATAAACGACTCATCTGTAGGGAATCCACTAGTGCGGATAGTCAGTCCTCCAGACCCCATAAACACATAGTTCGTTGCATCATCTGTAAGCGCCTGATTACTGTTACCTGCATAAGGAGTAACTACACCACTAATACGATAATCCCCTGCTGCAATGTTTACACTTAAACCAGCCCCACTACTTACGCGCAAATGTGTCTGGTCCGACCCTGCAGAGAGTGAAGAGATATCTACGCCGTTTATAAGACCAGATATAGTAAGATCTCCTTGAATGTCCACATCATCATTAAATCGGAAGAACGCATTTTCTTGATCGTAAGTCAGCTCTTTTCCTAAATCCCCTCCAAAGCGGAGTGTTAGCACTCCCCCTGTAGAGTTGTCTGTATCAATAGTGAATCTATCTGCTAAAGTTCCCGCTTCACGAAGGAATCCTCCGCTGCCAAGAAATGAAATAGCACCACTGCTAGAGCCTACCTCACGACGGTCCAAAAGATTAGAGTTCAGTGCAAATGGTACGGACCGAACAGGAGATCTGTCTATCGTGTTATCTGCGCTGTTTCTGTCTAGAAGCTCAAAACTGGTATCGGCATCTGCAGAGCTCTTTACCTCTACCTGCATATGCAAGTTCAGCAATGTCGTAACTGACATTGCAGAGAAGTCTGGCAGAGCTGTCACACTCCCCAGTTCTACACTAAAGTATCCGTCACTATTGGGAGTTACTGTATGCAGTTCTGTCCATGATGCATAGTTTGCAGCCCCTGTATTGATAGCCCCTGTAGCAGTAACATCTCCATCGATATAGTCCGTACTTGTCCAATAGCTAAATCGAATACTATGCTCTACCGTAATGGCATTTCCTGTACTATCCAAAAGATGACCATTATAGATGATCTTTTGTGGTGCGGTGGTTGCAGCAGACACTATTGGAATGCAGATGACACACATTACACTCATGAGAATGCCGAAAAGGAGAAGTGGGGATTTCATTATTTTTTCTTTTTGGATTTAGGCTTAGTTTTTGTTTTGATAAACGGATTTCGAGAATTACCTGGCCTTACATAATGAAAGAGGTACCCAAGGAAAAAGCTAACCAGTATCATCAATACTGATACGGCATTGCTCCTGCCTCTAGGTGCTGAATAGTGTACTTGTGGACAAGCAGTCTGTTGTTCGTCTGTTGTATCAAAGAAATGTGGTGCACAAATTCGTTGTTCTGACCTTTCACCGGAAACAGGCTCACGAACAACATGATATATTTCTTCATTGGGTACATATTCTACATTTGGCAAAGGGGTATCAGGAATAACCTGAGCCGGTAGCTCTGGAATAGACGGTGCTGAAGGTTTGCTGGGCTTCTGAATAGGACTTTGCGGCTGCTCGGACTCATTTGTACGACTACCACGATGTCCACCATTTGTATTAGTGACTATTTCATTGTCAGGTTGCGTAGAACTTTCGGAACTAGCCACACTAGAGCTACTACTAGACTGTGCAGGAGGTGGTGCACTCACGATTTGAAAATTACTTCCAACAATCGGCTGATCTGTCCATGTACCTCCACCCTCATCCAATGCATAAGAATTGGAAGTCATTGGTGATTGGTCTGAAACATCAGAAAGTGCATCATACAATCTATACGAAGTACTGTCAGCTGCAAGAGCGTACTGAGGGAGTGTCATACTGATCGCTATTGCGCTTATGATAGCCAATGTTGATGTGTAGTTGTTTGTATTCATTTGACTTATTATTGTAACACATAATTGACTATTTGTCTATTACTGTCATACATCATATTTTGTGCCATACAAGCCATTTGCGTTGATTGCTTTGGAGAGTATCTGTAGAATCCTCATACTTAACCCTTTTTTACTATGCGATATTCTTCAATCTTGTTTCTATTTGCACTGCTATTCCCAAGCATCGGACTTGCTGCAGGCGATACTTTTTCCGATCTACCGGAAGATCACTATGCATACGAAGCTGTTATGTTTTTGAAAGACCAGGGGGTAATTTCTGGATATGATGACGGATCGTTCAAACCAAACAATCCCGTTAACCGTGCAGAAGCATTAAAAATTATTATTACACCACTTGTCACCGCTGAACAGATAGAGCTCGCCAAAAAAGCAAATACCGTCTATTCAGATATTTCACAAGATGACTGGTACAAACCGTATGTGGAACTTGCCAGAGTATCTGGGATTGTAGACGGTCCTCCAGAAAAAGAAGTATTTAACGGAGGGAATCCTGTGATCAAGGTAGAGTTTATGAAAATGGTGCAAGAGGCGTTTGGCGCAGATCCAAAGACCGCATTTAGTGAAATCGTTCTTCCGTTGGCACAAGATGTCAACAATACCGATGAATGGTATTACCCATATATGCGCTACGGAATGACCACCTCTATGACAATGATCTCTGCTGAGGGAATGCTGGAACCAGCAAAGCAACTGACTCGTGCAGAAACTGCAGTGCTTCTTTATCGCTACATTATGTACGAGCAAAGTAGAAGGACACAAGCATTGCTGTCTGAGGCGGAAAATGAAATTTTGATTGTTCTCTCTTTCCTTGAGCAAAACAATATCGAAGAAGCAGAATTTGCATCTGCCAGAGCACTACTTGCAGCGCGTGGCGCACATGCTTCACGGCCAGATGAGGGTGTTGTTCAAGGAGCTGTAAAGATTACAGAGTCGTTCCGATCCCTCGTTCGTGGTTACCGTGCAGGTATTAACAAAAACTATGAGGAGACTATCCGTCTTGCAGGAGAATCATGGAATCTTGCAGAAACCGCCAAACAAAAAGATACAGGCATAGAAGCAATTGTTGCTCAGGTTCAAGCAATTTCTAAAAGCATGGCAGACAGTGCAAGGGCACAACTGGCAAAACCACCTGCGGAAGTTACTCAATAATCTATGCAGTTTAGTGCACCTGTTGTTTCTGGATCTGGTCGTGGGAAGGATCTCCATGTTCCCACGATCAATCTGGATATGTCCAAAGTACCAAATACTATACAAGATGGTTTGTATGCATGCATGGTCGATACAGACATTCCTGCAATATTGCACTATGGCATTCGGCCTACCTTTGATGATACACCTTCCTGTGAGGTGCACATTTTGGATCAAAACATAGGAAAAGCACCAAAAGCGCTGACTGTAGAAATTATCCGTAAAATTCGCAATACAGAAAAATTTGCATCTGCGAAGGATCTGATGATACAAATGCAGAAGGATATTTCTTCTGCTCGTGCTATCCTCGGTACATCATGATATCCATTCTTCGTAGAATTATTGGCAACAGAAGCCTTATACGCATAGCATGGCATAAATGGAGATCTTTCTGTGCGGCAGCATTGTATGGCTTTCCTGCTCGAGATATTTGCATTATTGGTATTTCAGGTACAGATGGTAAAACGACAACTGTTGGCATGATTATGCATATTCTTCGATATAGCAACATCGACGTTGGTTCTGCTTCCACTGCATTTTTACAAATTAATGACACCATTGAAGAAAATGAAACGCATCTCACATCCGTCAGTCCTTTTGCTCTACAAAAATTTCTCCGCAAACTTGTACGTATCCACTGTACACATGCGGTTATAGAAATGTCATCTCATGGCCTTGTTCAAGGAAGGGTAGATTACACTTGGCCATCGGTCGCTGGTATTACCAATACCAATACAGAACATTTGGATTATCATGGATCTTTGGATCAATACCGTAAGGACAAGGGAAAGATGTTTGAAATGCTACGAGGAAAAGGGATAAAAGTCTTGAACGGAGATGATGATAGCTTTCCACTGTATAAAGTTATTCCAACTGAAGGAACCATTGTATACGGCCCTGAACATTCCAATTTGTGGATTACAGACATACAAGCAACAAATAACACTTGTAGAGCACAACTTCATATCGAAAATACCATACAGGACTTACACCTGTCTTTGCCTGGCACTTTTAACCTGTATAACGCTATGTGTGCCATTGGCTGTAGTGTTTCTGTTGGTGTTCCCCTTCTTGATTGTCTGGAGGCACTGAAAAGTTTTAAAGCTCTTCCTGGACGTATGGAGGAAATAGATGAAGGACAAGACTTCTCTGTTTTTGTTGATTTTGCAGTTTCTCCACAAGCTTATGAAAATACCCTCAAAGCTTTGCGCCATATGGTAGGCGATACTCATCGTGTCTTGGTTCTCTGTAGTAGCTGTGGGAATCGGATGAAGGAAAAGCGTCCAGAGATAGGACGCATTTGTAGCCTGCTTGCAGATGTGACGGTTGCTACAGAAGATGAAACCTACGGGGAAGACCCTCACAGTGTGTTAGATGAAGTATGGGAGGGAATAGACCAAGGCTCTACAGATGCCCATAAGATCTTTGATAGGAAGGAAGCAATTAGATACCTCTTTGCGTCCGCAAAGCCAGGTGATGCAGTCGTCCTTTGTGGCATGGGACCTTTCTCTACATTTACAAAACTAGAAGGACGTATACCGTGGGATGAACGTGAAATCGCACGGGAGCTTTTGCAAGAACTTCGAAAGACGCCCCGCACGTAAATGCACGAGACGCCTTCGACTCTCAAGCCTCTCAATCATGAAGATCTCCGCGCCGAATAGCGCGACGATCCCGTACGTGTCTATCTTTGCGACTCACAGCCATAGAAATCAGCTCGAATGCAAAAAATATACAAATCATTCCTACAATAACATTGTAGGTAAATGACCAATCAACATCTGAAAATAATATTTGAAGAAGCTTCATGCTTTTCTCCTATTAAAAAATACAAACAGAATAACAGTGGTAAATACTGCACATACGAATATGCAACGCAATACATTTGGACATAGTGTCACCCATTGAATGTACACATTCTCTGGTATCACCTTATGCCATACTGCATTCCATAATTGCTTCCATGCTTCAGACATATCTCTCTTCCTCCTTGAAAGTCGATACTGTCCCTACGTGTGCCTGCTTCTTACAGGCATAAAGCACATAAAGACATGTATAGACTCTGTACTATGATTATAGAGACCAGTTGTATATAATATAATATTATTAGTATTATGTCAATATTCAAAATATTGTTCTTAACAGCTTTCTCTTGTCCCTTTTTTCTTGATAAAAAAGGGACGAAAAAATCAAGGCAGACTGAACTCGGTCGAAGCAATAATGATTGCACTAACTTAGCGCTCCTCAACTACGGTCACTGCGTTTGCCTATGGGCAACGTAGCATTCGTCGCTGTGTTTCTTTCACGCTAAATAGTTCTTTGCCCTCAAACAAGGCAGTCTGCCCAGACGATCGTCTGGCACTGTAGTATGGACGAAGATCACACAGCTTTCACGATCCTTATAGTGACGCAGTGCGAAGTTGCGAAGCAAGCTTCGTCCAGGAGCGCACAATTCTGTTCTCTTTGTATTTCTTCGTTCATATCAGTGGCAAAAGATTTTTGGTTACTTTTGATCTTTCAAAAGTGACAAAAAAGAGCCTTACAAAGATTTTGCCCGCCTCCAAATAATCAACAGTAGTGAAACTCCGATTATAAAAATAGGAACAGAAAGAAGCTGCCCTCTGGTGACCATAATAAAATGCAGATCGATCACAGAATGTGTCGGCACACGGAACACTTCAACAGTGGTACGTAATACTGCGTACATCATGAGAAAAACAGAAAATGCGATACCTGGAAATATTTTACTATTCCTTAATAAAGAAAAGCACACAATTGCTATACAAAGATCCTGAATAACAGCGTAAATCTGTGTGGGATGACGCAATCCTTCTACTCCCGGAATCGCTATTGCCCAAGGAAGACTGGTCACTGTTCCATACAACTCCAAATTAATAAAATTTCCTATACGCCCACAAGCAAGACCAAGAGCTATGGGCACAGTTATGACATCTAGAAATGGCAATATAGGAACAGCATTTTTCTTCATTGCATAATACAGGGCAATACTCACTCCGATAAACCCTCCATGCGATGACATACCACCATGCCACACGGCAAATATATCGATGGGATTTTGCAAGAAATAGGAAAATTCATAAAAGACAACATACCCCAGTCTTCCTCCTATAATTACCCCAAGAATAGACCACGTAACCAATGTGGTAATAGTGTCTTTTGAAAGCTGTAGAGACCTGAATTTTTGCAATCGAGGTATCAATAGCAATGTGATACTAAAAGCGATCAAATACATAATTCCATACCAGTGAATACCAAAAGAGCCAATACTTACTACAATTGTTCTGGTTGGAAAAAGAGAGATCATGGCGTGCACGTAAAATGAAAAATGGGATATCTTCCTAGTTGCTCAAGACATGGGTCTGCAATAATAATTTTTGCTTGATCTCCATAGTGTGTAAAAAAGATTGGAGAGGTGTAGAGATAAATGTCTTCATCAATCGAGGACAGGAAATCTGTACGGTCATTTGCACTTCCATAGATAAATTTTTCCCATTGTTCATATGTTTTTTCTGGGTAATCAAAAAGACCAGGGGCGCCAATATGATGAAGAGGCATCCATCCAAGCAGCCATGGCGCTGTCACATTATCCATCGTAAGCACTGTCGAACCTTGTGGTATGACACTATCCAATGTGCTAATAAATGTAAATTGATCAGCAGTGATGCGTGGCTCTCTTATAAGCATTGTTTGTACAGATACAATAACCTGCACTCCGATTATGGTAACAATGAGTACCCTTTGAAGATTCTGTGCGTATTTGTTCCACGTCCAATACACAGCCTCTGCAGCAAAAGGCATGAGAAAGAAATCCAGATGCAAAAAGAATCTCTTATAAAAGACGAGTTTAAATATGATAAATATGGCACAAGAAATCACTGCTAATTGCCATAGTGTTCCTCTTTCTTTTCTGAAACTCCGAGCAAATCCAATAATGCCAAAAGAAAATACAATAAACATTGTCGTCAAATAAAACTTCAAATCTGGAAAAGCGCCAGAGGGAGCATTGTCTCCACGAAGAAGGAAGATGGATTTCAGAGGACTCCAAAACATTCTTTCGAAGTGTGGCAAGTAGATCAAAAATCCAAGTATGGCGATTACGCAAATGCCAATTGTATATACTCTATACAAAGGATTTTTCCATTGAGCACGGAATTGTAAGAGCCACCACGTCCCAAGAGACATCGCCATGATTAATCCTGTTTGATGGTGAATAGTGACAGTGATCAATGCAGTGAGCAAAAACCATGGAGAAAACTTTTCCGCAAAATAAAACGTAAGACACACAAAAATCAGCGAAGCATATACTTTCCAATACATAGCAAAGAATCCATCAAAGTACGCCTGTGAGATCAGTGCACATCCCAAGACAATAATACCAATAGCTGAACCCTTTCGCTTTGCTGTGCCCCATGCAAGAACACATGCCAGAAATACGGGGACAATATTCCACACCCAGCCAATCAGTGCGTCTACAGAGAGCCCCATTTTCATAAGTAATGCTCCGAACACAAAAAGTCCTGGAGGGTGTTCCCCTGCCCAAAGAGGAAGAGATGGTAATGAAAATGTCGATAGCGCATCTGCGTAACGCAAAAAGAGATATCGATATATTCCTGGATCGTATCCTAGTGGAACATCAAACATAAACCATGACCAATAAAACTTTGCAATGAGAAGTCCTACTAGGGCACCTATAATATACCGAGGTCGCATGAAAGTATTGTACCCTACTCCGCAGCTTTTTTTGCAATAATGATCATACGATTCTTCGTCGTCCCAACAGGGTAACACGTGATTAGTTTTAACAAGCTTTCGTCATTCTGCTGCTCTAAAATAGAAACTTCGCTTGGCTTCACAATTATTTTGTCTTCTACGGTATACGTTACAGAACTCCTCCCCGAGGATATCGTGATATTTTCACCAATGCTTATGTCTGGCAATTTGGCAAAAACATTCCCATAAGCGCTCTGCTCTGCTGTCAATGTCGGTGGGCTACTATGTCCAGCAATAATCAGGGACCCCATTCCACCAGGATTTGTAGAATGTGGATACGCAACAGTTCCATAGTTTAGCCCCACTTGCATTTGCTCTTCCATCAAGGTCCATGCATGTGATGACCAATATTTTAAAGAAGGCAATAATACAGGCGCACGTATACCAAGAGTGGGAACGGATATGTTCCATGTCCTTTGTAATTCCCATTGATCCAATTCAGATGGAGCAGCGGGGTGTACTATCTTTATCTCCTCTTTTGGGATCAGTTCACTATCTGTTTCATCCTCCTTCTGGACTTGCATCTTTATGACAGAAGCTTCTATCGGGAAAGCGGTGCTATTCTGAGCAAAGTGACTGCCAAGATTTTCAATCTGTTCTTCTTTTTGGGAGACTTGCTTTTCCTCTTTTTTCTCCTTCACTTTTACGTCAAATATATGATGCAATACTGTCTCTAGTTCAGTCTTTATACTTTGTGGAACTACTGGTAACCAGACGGCATCTAAACGATACGTCCAAAGGGAAAATGAAGCACAAAGTGCAAGAAAGGCTGTAACTATAGCGGTTTTTTTGTTTTTGTTCACTAGTTATATTATAACATATTTATGTTATTTATGCAATATTTAGCCAAATTGTCAAAATCTCTGTACTATCCCTCATATGATAATTCTGGGCATAGAAACATCGTGTGACGAAACATCTGTCGCTATTGTCGAAGACGGTATACGTGTACTGTCCAATGTTATTGCCAGTACCAAAGATGTGTTCTCTGAAAGCGGAGGAGTAGTACCAGAGGACGCTGCGCGCAGGCAAGTGGATCTGATACTTCCTGTTTTGCATTCAGCCCTGTCTAAAGCCAATATTACATATATAGACATAGACTATATCGCTTGTACTAAAGGCCCTGGTCTTATGGGGTCACTTCTTGTTGGGACTACGACTGCGCGAACTATTTCTGCTATACATGATATTCCACTTATAGGAGTGCATCATACGTTTGGCCACTTAAGCTCTGTGTGGCTGGAGTCAAAAGTATCTCCAGTTTTCCCATGTATTACACTGAGCGTGTCTGGAGGGCACACGAATGTCTGGTATAGATCTTCTCACACAGAAGGAATACTTCTTGGGGAAACATTGGACGATGCTGCAGGCGAAGCATTTGATAAAGGAGCTGCTATGCTTGGACTCCCCTACCCTGGTGGGCCTTCTGTTGCTAAAGCAGCAATAGACGGTGACAAAAACATACACCCTTTTCCTATAGCTTTGTCAGAACAAAAAACCTGTAACAGTAGTTTCTCTGGATTAAAAAATTCTTTACGTGTCTGCCTTCAGAAAGAAGGTATAAAAGGTAATGTAGAAAACTTTGCCGCTTCGTATCAAGAAGCGATATGTGCTCAACTTACAAATTGTATTGTTCATGCTTTGTGTTTATATCCTGAAGTGAAACAGGTTCATATTGTTGGAGGCGTAAGTGCAAACATACGACTTCGTGAAATGATTGATGATACATGCACACCATTAACTATTCATACACCGACACATACAGAATACTGCACAGATAATGCTGCAATGATCGCTTCTGCAGGATATTTTCTTATGGTTGAAAAGCCAGATGTAGCAACAAAGGATTTTTCCACAAAATCGTCTTTGCCATTGGCAAACTATATTTCCTAAAGATTAGCGAAAACAGGCAACAGAGCTCCTAAAGAGAGTCCGATGACTGCCACAATTGCCAAGCCACGTATGAAAGCTTTATTGCGCATATTATGGGGATTGAGTATTAATAAATGCTTCGAATGTATCTGTCGTTCCGTTTTCATCTTCCAGAGTCAACTTTACAGAATATTGTTTTGGAGAATCACCTTCTTGTCCAAAAGTATGAATAACCGTGTCATCTAAAACTGGAGACTGTGAACCATCACCAAAATCCCACAATACTTTCACTGGCGTACCTGTAGAACAGGTTTTATCGAATGCAACACCCATGCCAACAGGTCCTGATTGCCTGCTCATTTTAAAGCAAGACTTTAAAAATGGCGCTCTCACAACGACCGTTTTTGTTGTAGATGCCGTCTTTCCCAGTTCTGTGCTAACAGTCAGTGTTACCGTAAACTCGCCAGGCTTTTTGAATTCATGCACGATGCGCGCACTTCCAATCTTTGACTCTTCGCTTTCTGATTCTCCGAAGTTCCAAATAAAACCATTAATGTCGTCATTGGGATCTGCAATGAAGCTATCAGATGCATCAAATTGCACAGATAATGGAGCAACACCCTGACTTGGCTTTACATCGAATTGAATTTGTTGAGATTTTGGCTGCACTTCCAGGGTAATAGGTAGTCTTTTTACTCTTCCCTCTGCATCCTTAGCTAGCATGACAAGTGTGTATGTCCCTTCGTCTCTATAAATTGCTTTAAGTGTTGTTTCTGTGGAGCTCACTTGTGAAGCCTTGGGTGCTTCCCACCAAAAATCAATAAGTGATGTTACAGTTTTTGGTGTTATATCAATGGCTACAGGTGCCTCTGCAACAATGCGATTTGCACTACTCACCTTATGAGAACCATCAAAAGAAAGATCTGATATGTTCAGCTCTTCTACGACACGAACAATCTTTGTAGACTTAGATACTTCACCCTTCTCATTTCTTGCCGTTGCTGTTACTTGATATAATCGACGGTTCTTAAACGTATGGCCCACCCTATCCCCTTCTTCTTCTAGACTCCCATCATCAAAGTTCCATTTTACGTCCGTAAGCGGTTCGTCGGTTTCTACATGAAAAACTACCTGAAAAGGAGATGGGCTTTCCAAGAATTCTGGGGTTGTACTAATGCTCACTGGAAATGGCTGTGGTGCAGGGCGTTGAACATCCAGTGTTCTGACAAAAGTATTTTGTGTCTGGTTATCAAAAACCATTGTTACAGATACTGTATGAGAACCAATGCGCAAAAACGTATGAGTTGTTTCTAGCTCTGTCGTTGTTTCTTCTGGAATAGCATCGTTGTCAAAGTCCCACTGTACTTCTCGTACTTTCGTAGCAGTGTCTGGAACCAGGTGAGCAACACTAAATCGTATAGGTTCGTCAATAGTAGGAACAACAGGGGTATAGGAGAAGACTGCATTTGGAATAACTGTTCGGTACCGTACCACTCTGGATGTACCATCGCTCATTGTTATGGTACAGGTAACATTGTATCCACCCTGCCTATCGAAATATGCAGTAGAAGATGGTGTTACCGTTTGGTCATTTGCTACACCGTCGCCTGTGAAATCCCAGGAATAATTTACAACAGTATGACCCCGTCTTGTCAGGATTTCTGTCGCACTTAGAGCGCTATAGGTAATAGACATCGGTGCAACAAACTCTGTACCTGCAGCAGGAGCGGAAATGGACAACGTCAAGCTTGGTTCTTGTGTAATAATATACGGTACCATTCCAGAAAGAAGAATTCCTGGAAATATAAAAAGGGCAATACGAAAAAAACCTCCATATCGTATTTTATCATCGGTCTTTGCGGACTTACCAATGCGTAAAACCATATATAGAGCAGCCGCTACGAGTATCCCTACAGCAATGAAGGATGATAACTTTCCGTACGGAATGAGAAATTCCCACTTTCCAGATGGGTCTGGCAATACAGCCATTAAAAATATAGCCCAACATACGAATAAAAAATATGGAATGGCTGCAATGGATATCACTGCAAATTTTGCTCGTGACAACACGTCTGCACTTGCATTGTTTTTAACATCATTCGGATTTTTTGGAGAAAGTGCGTCGGCTGCCTGTGTAATTCCATCTACCTTTGGTGGCTGTGTATCTGCCATATTATTGCGTATTTAATGAATCAAGTATGGAATTAATTTCTGCATTACTGAGGTCTAGATTTGGATTTTCTCCTGTCAATTCTGTGTTGATATACTCTTCGGTTGGAAGTCCCAATAGTTCATAGGGTGAGAATTCTTTTGCATCTTTTGGAGGAGTAATTTCTGGAGCTGCATTATGATCGGTAAATGTCACTGTAAAATCCAAAGACGTATCGCCGCCTGTTTGCAAAGGATACGACGTTATATCCCAAGAAAGCTTTTGCACAAAGAACGTTTCCGCATCAATCCACAATTCTCCTGTTCCCTGTACATCCTTCAAAGAAGCACGTAGCTCTTCTGCATTAAATGTGGAATCCTGCCCTGCAAGTTTTTGCATATATCCTATTAATTTTTCTGTATCCAGCTCTACGGTGTAGGCATATACCGTGTGACCATCTAGGGTGATTAGCCCGTTGTCTTTTACCACACGAACCACTTCAGACTGTGCCTGTAGTAAGCGAGGGTCAGGCGTTACCTGAGTGCTAATAGGTAAGGAATCTCCTTTTGGAAGAATCCACCACTTGCTTGCCAACTTTCCAACAAGGTCTGGCCTTAGAATAGATGTTGGCGGCTGCACAGTGAGAGAATGCAGGTTCATATACACTTCATCTTGAGAGGCGACAACAACTTCTAGTGTGCCATTTGTTGTATATTGCTCATCGGAAGTTTTCGTGATGGCATCCACGTCCATCTGGAAGCGCATTTGTGCACCTGCATCACGAATAATACCATCCATACGCACTGTTGCGTCGAGAGTCCATAAAGCACCATTATCTACAGTGACGTTTCCTGTAAGCACGTATTTTGCAGATTCTAAAGATTGTGTTGCAGATGCTGCCTTAGAGAGAACTTGATCTGATGGTAATGCTTGAATTTTACTTGCTGCATTCGTGCAAGCAATAAAGAGTAAACACGGAACTGCAATGAATAAGCGTAAGCGCATAGAACTGCTGTGGAAGGGTATAGATAGTTTGCCAGAACTTTACTCTTATGAACAGCTCATCTGATTTATTGTCGACTGCGCGCAACTGTTGAAATGATATCGCTTGGCTCTTCTATAAGAAATTGCAAGGTGCGCGAACGACTTGCACGGATATCCGCGCGTAATCCGAAGGAAAGTTTTTGTCTTTTTTGTAGCACGATCGGTGGGTCAAAAAGAAGAGTTGCCTTATTTCCATCCAAATGCACTACGCGAGAACTTATTTGTCTATTGCGAAATTCCACATAGACATTTTGTACATCTGTATCTCTGGCAGATCCTTTATTGGTAAATGTAATGGATTGAATTTCATGATCATCCTCTGCATCCGCCTCAAGTCTGAAGCGAGCAATTTGTTGTCGAGATCCATAGTGAATAGACTTGGAAATACTAAGGTATTCTACAGCAATTTGTCCTACAGGGTTTGTGCCTGTAGATATGGATGGCATAGTGGTTGCACTTTTAGCAATCCGCACAGAGGAATTACCTGCGTCTATGGACGCAAGCTCTAAACGATGCTGTCCTGTGGGAGATGCATCTGCTGAAAAATTCGCAGCAATAATAAGATCTTGTGCAGTACATGCAGGGATTTTGAAATCCTGCAGTCGCAATTCTACCGAACCATCTCTATTGGAAATAGAACGCTCTCTGGATATGCGCACACCCCTATGGATAACGTACAAAGAATCAATGTCTGCATTTGATCCCATGCCTCTGCGTTGCAGACTGATACTGTACACAGGAACATCCGCAGAGCAATCTGATGAAAGGTGCAACTGCATCATGGCGATGCGCTGTGAACCAGGAGGGACAGACTGACTAGGGGTAGACTGAACCTCAACAATGATATTCCCCTCAGGTTCAACAGATTGTATATATTCCTGTGACCGATCTTCTCTATGTACAGAGGACGCGGGAACAGTGAACTGATGCAAATAATAACTAAGAAGAAGGGATGAAATCATATAGGCAGTATACATGAGAAAATAAGGTATATATGTTTTGTGCATATCATTGTATTTTGTAATATCTTTGGTTATGATTTTTATATTTATATAATATTTTTATTTTTTGTCATTGTTTTTTGTATACATTATTTATACAATAATTAGCTCTTAAATCACTATCAGAAAAAAGTCTGCAAAATGATAAATAGTACTGAGAATCACGAAACTGCTACAGATAAACAAAATATACATACATATATGAAGTATTGATCACAAAAAGTAGTCAAGTATTACTAGACATCATCTTAAGGATGCGTAAACTGCCCCAGCTTTATGAATAATCCTATAATAATACCAGTGAAGCAATTCACACCCAGCGCTTCTCTTCCGGTTGTGGCACTCCACACCGCGCTCATCACCCTTATGAGTCTGTCCATGGTGATGAACCTACCAACACTTGGCTAATACGCCGTTGGCAGTAGAGATAGTAAAGGCAATAGAAACACCAAAACCCTCCCTAGGAGCGTCGGGGTTCTATAGCGTGTAAATTCCCTTCTGCGACATGTATATCTGGTGCAGGGTTTCCGTCATCCTTCTCAAGTGTTACGATAACTTTTGTATATTCTGTCAGATCGATATCGGATTCAAATTGTAAAGCATACCTGGTGTCCCCGAAGGCATTGCTCAAATTGCCAGTAGAAATCACATCTGAACCATTGACGATCCACCCTTCATAAAAATATCCATCGGGTGCAACTTCAATATTGACAGTGAGTGTGTGCACAAAGTGACCGTCCTTATACATATGAGACTGTGCAACACCATTTGCAAGAGCGTCACCCACTCCGCCAATCGCGCCGTACGCAAACGATTGCTCTTCACCATAATTTGGTACATCTCCTTGAGCCTCTGGAACAGTGTGTATGATGTTTTGTTGCTCTGTGTCAGTATTGATACTTGGAGTGCCACATGCAGACAGAGCCACAGTGCAAGCTGACAAAATGATGGTTGATTTTTTCATAGAAGAATTCTAAAAGAATAGAAGCTATATTTCAAATGCGCTACCACAAAAATCCCGGAGGTCTGCTTTGAATTCTCTCACGCTCTATTTGTGCATGATGATCTGCATTTGCAGCCCATACTTGATACAACGCTGCGTCGTCTGGAAAGAGTTTTGCCATAGTATTACAAATGGTAATGTATTCTTCAACATTGGAAGAAAGTGCAACAAAGTGCGCATTGTTCTGAATAGCACTACGATATTTTACCAAAAGATCGTCGATTTCCCTGCGCAGTACTCTAATTTTTTCCACCTCATCAAGAGCGATATACGTTTCAATTACGCCATCTAGCACACCAAGGTCATTCCATTTACTTCGTAGATATGCACGACTGTAGGCATCTAAAGCAACCTCATTTTTACCTGTTAAAAGTGCAATATCACCTTCTCTTTTCCATGCTCTGTAGTCTTCATTATTGGCATCGATATACGTATCGACAGACTGCTTTGCCTCTGCAAAGTTTTCTTGTTCTATATACAGCTTAGCCTTGCTGAGTAGAAGATCTCGTTTAAATATTTCTCCTGAGGCTCTGTTGTACCAAACAAGTGCTTGTTCAGTGTGCTGTCCTGCCTCTGCAGCTCTTCCAAAAGAGCTGACAACCAAATATCCCCCCTCATATAAAGCAAGACAGAGCAGTGTTATGGCGATGGACAATTCAAATATACGTGCAATATGTATCGGCACTTTTTTTAAATGTGCTATATCCAGATTCAGCATTATTATTCCAAACAAGAGCCACATGGGCAGTGCAATTCCAACGAATTGTAAATTATAATCAACCATGTTGTGGAGCAAAACTCCAAACAACGCAATAAGCATAGCTATACTTTTGGACGACATTTGCGATGTGCCATCCAGTTCTTTTGTCAAAAATACTTCTGCTGACCTCCGCACAATTATTATGATCAAGATGCTAAAAAGCACTGCTGCGAAGACTCCTCTTTCTACCAGTAATTTTAACAATACGTTATGAGGATGATCTGATGTTGCAAGAACGCCTTTTTGTAACTGCGGCTGAACAAAACGAAAGCTATATGGCCCCCATCCTAATAAAGGTTTTTTTGCAGCAAGTATAAAGGATTGTGTCCAAAATTGACCGCGTTCCGAAATAGAAGATGTACCTTCAGATGCTGTAAATGTTACTTTTTCTTGTACGTCTTGTACTTCATAATATTGCGAGCGTAATGAATTTGCTGACAAAAATGTAATAATCGATATGGAAAGTAGCACTGCGCCAATAGGAATAACGCGACGTACAGGAAAGTGTAGCTTTGATACTTTATACGTTAATCCTGACCATAAAGCGATCTGTGCAACAAGCACAATCATTGCGCCTCTGGAAAACGTCAGAAATAAACAACCAAATACAATCCCTAAAATCACACATCGAATAAGGAGTTCTATTCTGCTGCGACCGTCCTTCGCATCAAACTTGAAATCTTTCAGGATCCAATACAGCAATATCGGCCATGCAAGTAGCAAATATTCTGCCCATGCATTTGGCCAATAATCGGTGTGAAATCGGTAATCAAAAAACGTTCCAACAGCTCTGTCGACAGGCTGAAAAACATAGACAAATACACCAATAATAGATGCGACAATTGTGGTAACGCAAAATACGTACAACATCTTATGTATATATGTATTGCCGTCCTGCGTACCTCCTTCTCGTATAATCCATAAAAGAAGTAAAACAAAAGACCCTGTGCGCAGAACTTCATCTAATCCATAATTTTGAGTTGAGGAGTACACGAAGCTGAGGGCAGTGATCAGCACAAAAGAAATAATAGTACCCCACAGAAAAAGAGGTACTTCTCTATCCCCTGTTTTGCGGTTCAGTGTATGGGATATAATCGCTACCATTGTTGCAACACCAGTGAGGATCCATGTCATATCCAAACTTTTTCCTCCTCTCCACATTACAGAAAGGGTAAGCAAGATAAGCACTGCCCATTTGCAGATAGCTGACCAGTTTATGTTTTCTTTTTGAAGTATGACAGGAAATTTCATGCGGGTATGATACACGGTTCAGCGATATTTTTCCTATTTATAAAAGACGTACATTCCTGTTGACTCATACCATTAGCACTCTATAATTCCGACTGCTAATTTAGTAGCTTTTGCACGCATATATCATTCCCCCAAATTTTTATGGCTGATATTCCACAACTCGCAACAAAGATCTCTCCACTTGGAGACCGTGTTGTTGTCATGCCTCTTGAAAAAGAGCAAGTCACTGCATCGGGCATTATGATTCCTGATACCGCATCTGGAGATAAGCCAAGTGAAGGTATTGTTATTGCCCTTGGTAACGGTGGCATCGGTAAAGATGCGCAGAACCCTACCGAGTTTTTAAAAACTGGAGACAAAGTTCTCTTTGGCCGCTATGCAGGTGATGACATCAAATTAAAAACTATCGAAGGAAAAGAAGTAGAAGTGAAAATCCTTCACCTTGATTCTGTACTTGGAATAGTAGAATAAATATCTTCGTATTCTCCTACCCCCTAACCCCAATCCCCTACCCCCTTCTATTATGGCTAAACAGATTATTTTCGGAAAAGATGCACGAGACCAAATCCTCAAAGGTGTAGAGCTCCTCACAAGAGCAGTGGCTGCAACTATGGGGCCTAAAGGACGCAACGTCCTTATAGAAAAAAGTTACGGCGGACCAACAGTCACCAAGGATGGTGTGACAGTCGCCAAAGAGATCGACCTTGAAGACAAGTTTGAAAACATGGGTGCACAACTCGTAAAAGAGGCTGCAACCAAAACAAACGACGCTGCAGGAGACGGTACCACAACAGCAACCGTTCTTGCACACGGTATTATGACTGAAGGACTAAAGCATTTGAAAAGTGGTGCCAATGCCATTGCTATCAAACGTGGAATAGATAAAGCGGTCGCTACTGTTATAGAAGAGCTGAATTCTATGAAAAAAGATGTTGATAGTCGTGACGAATACAAAGCTGTTGCCACTATTTCTGCACAGGATGCAAATATTGGCGACACCATTGCAGGTGTCATCGAAAAAGTGGGAAAAGAAGGTGTTGTTACTGTCGACAAAGGGCAGACCTTTGGTATAGAGATGGAGTTTGTGGAAGGTATGCAGTTTGATAATGGATACATCTCTCCATACTTTGTGACAGACACTGCACGTATGGAAGCCGTATTTGAAAGTCCTGCGGTTTTGATCACTGATAAAAAGATTGGATCTATCCAAGAGATCCTTCCTCTTCTTGAAAAACTTGCCCAGAGTGGCAAAAAGGAAATCGTTATCATTTGTGAAAACATAGAAGGAGAAGCTCTTGCCACTCTGGTGCTCAACAAACTTCGTGGAACCTTCAATGCATTGGCTATAAAGGCTCCTGCATTTGGAGATCGTCGCAAAGCGATCCTTGCAGACATTGCAGCGCTTACTGGAGGTCGTGTGATCTCTGAAGAAGTAGGACTCAAGCTAGAAAATACAGATATCGCAGACCTTGGTAGTTGTGACCGTGTCATCTCTACAAAAGACAACACCACTGTTGTTGGCGGATCTGGAAAGAAAGAAGATGTCGAAATGCGCATCAGTCAGATCAAAAAAGAGATCGACAATACTAAGTCCGACTTCGACAAAGACAAACTCATGGAACGTCTAGCCAAGCTCACTGGTGGTGTTGCCGTTATCAAAGTTGGTGCAGCGACAGAGGTAGAACAAAAAGAAAAGCAACACAGAGTAGAAGACGCATTGTCTGCTACACGTGCTGCTGCCGAAGAAGGAATTTTGCCAGGTGGAGGAACAGCACTTGTTCGCTGCATTCCGATACTTGAAACACTAAAAGCAGATAACGATGACGAAGCAATTGGTATTGCTATTGTTAAAGGAGCTTTGTCTTCTCCACTAAAACACATTGCAAGCAATGCAGGAATCGACGGAGACGTTGTTGTGGCAAAGGTTCTTGCCCTTAAGGATAATCATGGTTACAACGCTCTAACAGGAGAGTATGAAGACCTTGTAAAAGCAATGGTAATAGACCCGAAGAAAGTAACCCGTAGTGCACTAGAAAATGCAGCTTCAGTTGCATCTATGTTCCTTACATTGGAGGCAGCCATTGCCGAGATCCCAAAAGACCCAGACCCTGCAGAGGCAGCTGCTGCCATGGGAGGTATGGGTGGAATGGGAGGTATGGGTGGAATGATGTAAAAACTGGAAAGTGGAAAATAGGGGCACTTCGGTGCCCTTTTTTATTTGACATCAGATACAAAAAAAGAAAGAGTGGTAGACATGGTTCAGTCAATTTCTGAAGGGCAGGAAGATGTAGAGGACGTAGAGGGCATAGAGGAGATAGAAGAATTGGAAAGTATTAGCCCAGAAGTGGCTGCAATCATAGCTATACAGAACTCTAAGAGGCTACAACTCCTTTTTCAAGCTAGCCGTACGTATTGACATACAGCTAATACTGAGTATAATGTCGCGGTCTCTTGTATGTTCAAGGGATTTTGATTTTTCACAGTGTTATTTTTACAAAGGGTAGTTGCGTTGTTAAATACAGCTAAACGGATTGAACCAGTGGGTACCAATATGTCTTCCGAAGAAAAGGTAACCATCGAAATGGTTATCAAAGCAAAACGAGGAATGCGTATTCTTGAATGGATACATATTTCGGATTCAATCAGAGGGCTTGCTATTGACCGGGGAGTAGAAGCAAAGCCATCTGTAGCTAATCCGATAGAATTTGATTCTGAAAGAATTTATACCTTTATAGGAGATCTAGATACGATTCAAGATATTCGGTTTTCCTTAAGAGAAAGTTTTAACCTCAACTCTGAAATATTGGAACCTGTAGAAAAGTGACACAGAAAAAATCAAATTCACTAGCATCGTGGTACATACCGCGATGCTAGTTTTTTATTTCATATTACCGCTCCATCATTTCCATTGTCTCTGGAGGCATCATTTCTGGTTCTACCATTCCACTTGTTGCAGGGTCCATCGTAGGCTCTACTGGCATCGGAAGTGGCATAGGCATTGGCGGCATCTGGTCTCTTTTTTCTTCTAATAACTTTTTTGCTAACGGTATAACAACTGCTTTGCGATACTCATTGGAGTTCTCTGGCATTTTTCGTACAGGGAATGCAAGGGCAGGCACATATGTTTCATATCCCAATTGGGTATCTTGGTCCCACTGGTATTGCATCATGTATACCATTTTTGGGTCTCCAAGCTCTGCCTGTTGCACCGTTGCACCTTCGGGCATGTATCCTCCTATACTTCCAATCCTCAGGATCTCGCGAAGAAGTTCTGCATCTTGTACTGCATCATACTTCTTCTCTTCTAGATTCATGACACGTAAACCCCATACACCAGTGGCTGCTTTGAGTCGCATATCTACACTAATATTTACCCCATTGGCATTACCCCATTCGTCATATACAGGTGTGCCATTTATAAGGTATGGAAATACGACAGAGGCTTGTTCTGGAAAATAAAAGTTGGATTTATCTGTAGCTATGTCATATCGAGCAACCCAATCATCTTGCAGAGACGGCTGACCATACTTGCTCATATCTACTCCGAGGTCGTCCATGAACGCTGTTGCAATAGAGATCATGCGTTCTTCTGAAAGCATGTCCGACTTTTTTATTTTAAATTTTTGATAACACGCATCATCCCTACAGTTGCTTTGAGGTAGATTTGCATAATTAATCTGCCTGTTGATGCTAAGACTTCCATCATTGAAATCGACATTCATAACCAAAGGCTCATTTCCACTTTCACTAAGCGTGACATTGGTCACATTCAATGATTTCAGAGAGCTGACATTCATCATTTCTGATACGAAAGTATTGCTCAATAGATCTGACTTTTGACTACTCTTCAATGGAGTTCTTACACGAGCAATAATAGTATCTTCTATAGGTAAATCTATAGTTCCGTCGTATACATACTCTACAGCGGTATACCCGTATGGTTCACCAGGAGCGATCATCTTGGAATCTATCATTATTCCACCACCGCCAAAACCAACCTGTCCACCTCCTCCACCACTTTGTGGTCTTGGATTGGGAATCATGCCCATGGCATTGTCTTCTTGGCCGTTGGCCGTCGGCATTTGCGTTACAGTATTATTCATCGCTCGCTCCATTGCTACAGATGAAGGTGGGACATAGGTGTCACCACTATTTTTGGGGGTAATCGGATAGATAACAGCGATATATAGCGCCAAAGATCCAACGATTGCGCCACCAATGGCATACAGAAATTTTTGCATGGTTTCTACAGGGGAAGTAGGTAAAGGAGTTTGTACGGAGTGCAGATTTTTCTGAAGATCTGCTAACAGTTTTTTCTTAAATGATTCTGTAAATTTGGTATTAGGCTTTGCAGACACAATTGCTGCAATATTTTTTTCCAAAGTACTTTTATACTCTGCCAATGTTGGTTCCAGCTCTATGAGCTCTGCAACGATCTGTGCGATATCACTTTTTTTCATAGGGAAAAAAGAAGGAAAAATAAAACAAGAACGAGATCACTCCGCACTGTGGTCATGCCACGCTTGTATTGCATTTTGCATGCGGCCTCTGTCATCCCCAGTATCTGTGCTATTTCTGCAAAGGCGTATCCATGCCAGAGTCTTAAAAGTATGACATCTCTTTGTTTAGCACTTAAGCCTGATAACACTTTTTTTACCGCATCGAGGCGTATGGCTTTTTCTGCATCGGATTCCACATTTTCGTCTCCTGCAAGATCCCAAACATCATCTATGGATTTCGTAGGCTTTAGTCCTCTGTAATGATCCACAACAAGATTGCGGGCAATGCGATGCAACCACGCAGAAAAAACACCTTTGTTCGGGTTATACGTGTGTATTTTTTCCATCATCTGCAAAAAAGCTTGTGCCGTGATATCCTCCGCTGTTTGTTGGTGATGCGTTTTGTAGTACACGAAGTCATAAATGCGCTTTATATAGCGATTATAGAGTTCTGTGAAGGCATCTGAGTCACCGCCTTTAAAGGAGGTAACAAGTGTTTCGTCAGCGATCATATGGGATAAGTATACAAGATAGTGCAAGTAAAAACGGAAAAAGTATCTCGTGTCTGCTTGTACTACGTTGTCACACTCAAAAAAGTAACATATTACCTTCGCATGGGACCAATGCCTGGAAGTCTGGAAGGAGCGATCTTCCACTTGGTCAGTGGTACGTTGATGATCAAAATACCAAATGTCGCAATCACCGCACTCGTAAGGTGTTGTACTCCCAAGCTTTCTCCTAGTAATGCCGCCGCTGCAGAAATACCAAATATTCTGCCCAACGCTTCCATGACACCCGCATCACTCGCTTTCAGGTTTGCCAGTGCTCTGAAGTAGAGAAAATATGGAATGATGAAACTACAAATAGGCATGGCAAGTACTGGCCAGATATTTTGTGGCTCAAATAAAAATTCGAAGCCAGAACCCTCCGTAAACAAAATCCACATACCTACGCACACAAGACTCAAAGATGTTCGCACTAAAATAACAGCATCAATATGACGATGTTTCACATATTTTTTATGCACGATGATAGTCAGTGCGGAAAGCATGGAAGACCCCATAATCAGCGGAACCCCTCTGCTTACCTGAAAAGACATTATATCATTCCATAACAGTAAACACATTGCACCGATGAGCAATGCCCCTCCCAGAACCGTTTGCATGGTAAAATTCTCTTTCAAGAGCAAAATGGCAAACAGAACCACAAACAAAGGGAGCATACTTGTGAGAATAATAGATGTAGATGCAGACACCATCGTTAGACCCTCAAAGAAGAGCAATGGCCCAAGTACTCCACCAAAAATAGTCGCAAGAAGCGTTCCAAAAATATCATCTTTCGTCATTCCCCATTTTCCTCCTTGTTCCATATTGATCACTTGATTTAGAAGCATAATGACCACGATGACAATCAATGTGACAAAGTACATCTCTGCAGGACTCCACCCAGATTGAAAAATCATTTTTGCAAATATCGGGTTGATGTTTGCCAGAATTACTGCAACAAGCATGAGGGAGAGATCGATGTTTTTTGCACGTTTAAAGAATTGCATGTGCCGACCTTAGCATATTCACACTGAATAGAAAAAAATCCCAGCTAAACCAATGGCTTAGCTGGGTAATGAGGATGATCCCTACATTGTAGGGGCTAAAAAGACAGTGTAATCTTCTCGGCATCCATGTTTAGACTCAGTCCGCAACAAGCTGGCAGTATCTCGAGCAATCCCATTCCCATGATCAATGGGCAAATCCAGAACACTGCCAATGGCACAATTGCAATTCCCTTAAAGACCATCTTCATCGACATTTCCTCCATGTCAGTAGTTAAAGAATCTAGCCACATTAGCCAGACTGAATGGCAAGTTTATACTCTGATTTTTCTCTAAAATCAAGAGATTTTATTTTCGCTTTTTCCCTACAGAGAGCCTTTTTCTATGGTATTACAGATTCAAATCCTCACGGGATACAGACAAAGTACTTCCCCGTTTTACATCTCCTTGCAGTAATTGGTCTGCAATATAGTTCTCTAGAGTATCTGTAATAGTACGTCGCATTTCTCGTGCGCCGAATTCTGGACTGTATCCTTTTTCCGCTATTGCTGCGATAGCATCTTTTTCTACGATGATAGCAATCCCCTTCTCTTGTTGTAATGACTGCGTCATAGAACCAATCATCCGTCTTGCCACTTCAATAGTTTGCTCTTTTGTTAAGGGGTAATACAGTACGACATCGTCAAATCTATTGAGGAATTCTGGACTATAGCTTCCTGTATGTATTAGCTCCTCTATCAGAGCCTTTTTGAAGTCCTCTTTATGAGGATTGGTATTATTCTGAATAAAATCTGCAATGAACGTAGCTCCTGCATTACTTGTGGCAATGATAATGGTATTACGGAAATTGGTCTTTACCCCCTGAGCGTCTATCAAATGTCCCTCATCTAAGATCTGCAAAAAGAGGTTCAGTACTTTTTTGTCTGCTTTTTCTATCTCGTCCAGAAGAACAAGGGAGAACGGCTTGTCTTGTACCTGCTTTGTCAAAAATCCTTCTGAGGGATTACTCGGATCACTGGAGCCAATAATTGCCTGTACGGAATCCTGCGCACTGTACTCGTTCATATCCAGACGAATCATTGCATCTTCAGATCCAAAATATTTTTCGGCAAGTACTTTAGCTGTTTGTGTTTTTCCGACACCAGTAGGACCTAAAAATAAAAAAGTTCCAAGTGGTTTTTTACTATTTGCTATGTCTACTCCTGCGCGCTTCAGTGCATTGGATACTGCAGAAATCGCATGATCTTGTCCCACGATAGCAGTGTGCATTTGCGTCTCTAGGTTCTGCAAAGCGTGTATCTGTTGTGTGCTTTTTTCAGAGATGTCCATTTTTGCTCGCAAGGAAACCATTTTTCGCACCATTGCCTCTGTAATAAATTCTGTTTTGTGCTCTTTAGCATACGCGATACTATCGTGGAGTACATTCATAGCTTTCCCGGGGAATGCTCCTTTTTGAATATATCTATCAGCCAAGTCAACCATCGCCTTCAGTGCTTTATACGTTACTTGAACATGTGTGACATCCCGAATGGTAAAGTACTCCTCCATTAATACAGACATGGTATCGGCAAAAGATGTTGGTTCTAACATGATTTTCTCAAACTGTGCATCTAGTGCGATATCTGTTTTTATGAGCGCATGGTAATCCTTTGTGTCAGCAATACCGATGATATTGATCTGTTTTGATTGCAAAAATTTTCCTAATACGGAACGAACATTTGCATCCCCAGACTGGAGAAAGAGTCCAATATTCTCTATGACCAATATATACCTTCCCTGCGCCTCTGCTCGTTTTAACGCATCGAGCATAAACGTATCAGGATTTTTCCCTCCCGACAGAAGGTCTTCGGATTGCAGGCGCAACACATGCGTGTACTGAAACCTGTTTCTTGATTCCGCTAGTCGTAACTGATAGGCAACGTTTTGAATAAATGCTTCCTTTCCACAGCCATCTTGTCCAGTAACAATAATATTATGCTGACTCTTTCGACCAAGAATATGTAAGGCATCCTTTATCTGATCCAAATGAATGGTCACTTTCCTGCTTGCTGTGTAGAGAATGTTTTGTGAGATATCTGTTGTGATGTCATCCAATGCGTCATTGTATCCCTTCATCCATCCTTGCCCAACACCAGAAAAAGTGCGAACCAATCCACCTGGGCTCCACCATTTTTGGTGATGCCACATGGCATGGTGATACTGTTCCCATCGTATAATCATTTTTAAATCTGTCAGAGACAAGTCTAAAAGGTTCAGAAGCTCTTCAGACGGGCCTTTTCTTTGGAATATAGTATACAGAATTACCCCTGCATCAATGCGGTGTGTGTGGAATTTTTCCATATTCGAAGCCGCTTCATTTAAAAAGGAAACAATATCCTCTGTTCCGATTTGCGGAATAACTGTTGAAAGAACGTGCTGCTCGTCTACTCCCATTTCTTGCAAAATAAAATGTGCACGCTGTGTTTGTAGCAATGCCTTCAGTATGTCTTTTGCACTGTCTGTTTTTGATGGCATTTTTGAAAGGATATCAAAAGACAATAGGCAGGCAGCATTATTTTTTGATAAAGGTTTTCGTGTATCGTTTTCTAAAACATCTTTGATAAATTTCTGGATGACGATCACCGTAAAGACGATGGTACAGATAGCTACAACTATATGTGATACATTCTGCGCACGAATCTCTTGTATCATCACAGGAAGTATAACGGCTCCCAACGCAATGAATACCAATGGTCCACCAACAAACCTCTGTAATATTTTTGCAGTAAATGCTCTTGTTGCCGTCGGGTCAAAATAAACTTTCACTTAAAAGAGAGCAGAAATAATGTATGAAACACAAATCCAAAACAAAATTGGGAATGCAATCCACACGAAAAAAAATGCGAGGAATCCGCAGCTCAGAATCACCATGAACCCCAGTCCAAATATTACCGTCACGCTCCGCAAGAAAAAACCAATTGTTCTACTAAGAACACTTAATGTCAGTGCCTGAGACATGGCGCTTATATTAAAACCGCGTATCGGAGTGGTATTGCGGATCTGCTTCCAAGGGGAAAACAGAGTACGCATTAAGAATCCAAATGAAAATATTTCCATAAATGCTCTAAAATACACACGATACGTTCGGATGATATGTATTGGTTGTTCCCAGAAATACCAGCGAAGAAACTCTGGAACCGTAATGCCTGTAAATAGTAATGGATGTTTGATGAGGTCCAATGGTCCCATAGAATTTGTGTATGAATCATATGATTATAGCATAAATTCACACATTCATGAAGGTATTGTGAGTATCTTGTGAATATATGCTTAGAATCCTTATATTGAAGCAATATATACACCACTTGTCAGTAAACAGCGTGTATCGTATTATAAATGAACTCTCTATTATGACTGGAAAATTTATTGTTATTGATGGCCCAGACGGAAGCGGAACAACACGACATAGTGCATTTCTGGCTGAAAAAATGCGTACATCTGGAGAAACTGTTGTCCTTTCTGCAGAACCAACGGATTCCCCAATGGGGAAAAACGTCCGACAAATTCTGCACCAAGAAACTATGCCTTCGCCTGATGCCGTACAATTACTTTTTTGCGCAGATAGAGCAAATCATGTTGCTAGCCTACTTCTTCCTGCATTGGAAAAAGGAAATACCATTATTCTGGATCGATACATTCTTTCTACCATTGTCTACGGAAGCGCTCAGGGTATTTCTAAAAAATGGCTTATAGCAGTGAATTCTGTTTTCCCACAACCAGACCTTACCATTATTGCCCTTCCACCTTTTGAAGTCTGTATGGATAGAATTGGTCGGAGAAACGTACAGGATCAATTCGAAGTAGAAAACTTTCAGCGGCAAGTCTACGCAAAGTATGCATCCATTGAAGATCCATCTGTCATATTTGTCGACACCTCTGGTCCAAAAAATACCGTTGCAAATACTGTCTACGATCACGTTACGCAGTATTTTAAAAAGTCACTCGTGAATACCTAAAATATTGGGTATCATGAACACATGACCCCTTTACTCCTTGATGGATCAGTCGCATCGGCAGCACTCTTAGACTTCTTGAAGCCCTTAGTAGAAACACTCGATCCAAAGCTCACTGTTATTCAAGTAGGAGACGATCCTGCAAGTAGTAGTTATATCAAACAGAAAGTAAAAAGCTGCGAAAGAGTAGGAATGCGCAATGAGCATATTCACCTCCCAGAAGATACAACTATAGAAATGCTCATGGGGAAAATTGAAGAACTCAATAATGACGATGACGTCACAGGATTTTTTGTGCAACTTCCATTGCCATCGCATTTACAAAACTTTGAACCAGAAATTATTAAAGCTATCAGCCCTATGAAAGATGTAGATGGTTTTGGTGCTTATAACTTGGGCAAAATGTTTCTCAGCAAGGAATTTGAACATCTTCCACCTGCAACACCGTCTGGAATCATCCGCCTCCTAGAACACTACGACATACAAATTTCTGGTAAGCATGCTGTTGTGGTTGGACGAAGTAATACTGTTGGAAAGCCTGTTGCTATTATGCTTCTCAATCGAGATGCGACTATCAGTGTCTGTCACAGTAAAACTGAAAATCTTGCAGACATTACAAGGCAGGCAGATATCCTCATTGCTGCTGTTGGAAGACCAAAAATAATTACTGCAGATATGGTCAAAGACGGAGCAGTCGTTGTGGATGTTGGTATTCATCGAACAGAAGAAGGTCTCTGTGGAGACACCGATTTTGAAGGGCTTTCTCAAAAGGTTTCTGCCATCTCTCCTGTACCAAAAGGTGTTGGTCCCATGACTGTCGCCAGTCTGATTCGCAACTGTGTTACCGCTAAAGAGCGTCAAATGGAACTGCGATAATCTCTTGCGGTTCAGAAAAATATCTATAGAATAACTCCATGGAAAGTCGCCTTTTCCTTCTAATTTGGCCTCACGGATATCCGTCCGTCGAGCCTGTTTTGTAATTGCATTCCTATTTCATTTCCGTTTTAAAATATGTGTGGAATCATGGCAATATCTGGCTATCAAGACATTATCCAAGACCTCTACGACGGATTGATGCTTTTGCAACATAGAGGACAGGATGCCGCGGGAATCATGACATATAACAATCAATTTCATCTCAAGAAAGCCAATGGAATGGTAAGAGATGTTTTTCATACAAAATCACTCGCACGACTAAAAGGACCTATGGGTATTGGTCACGTTCGATACCCAACTGCAGGGTGTAGTTCCGAATTCGAGGCTCAACCCTTTTTTGTAAACAGTCCATTTGGTATCGCTATGGCGCACAATGGAAACCTAACCAATCATAAAGAACTTGCAAAAGAACTCCTTGAAAAACATTTCCGTCACTTAAATACCAATTCTGATTCAGAGATCCTGCTCAATGTTTTTGCCGTCGCACTGCTTCATCAACGACCAAAAAAACTCACTCCTGAACATGTATTTGGTGCATGTAAAACTGTCTTTCGAAAATGTAAAGGTGCCTACAGTGTTGTATCGCTTATTGGGGGTCACGGCATTGTTGCCTTCCGTGACCCACACGGAATTCGCCCTTTACAACTTGCTAAACGCAAATTCGGAATGAAAGAAGAGTATATGATTGCCTCTGAAAGTAGTGCTTTTTATGGACTAGAGTTTGAATTTGTTAGAGACATTCTTCCAGGGGAAGTTATTTTCATCGATAGAAAAAATAAATTGCATAGCCGTGTCGTCAAGCAAGGGGAATTGAACCCCTGTCTTTTTGAATGGGTGTACCTTGCAGCGCCAGACTCAACTATCGATGGAGTCAATGTCTACAAAGCACGTGTTCGCATGGGAGAGTATTTGGCAGATCAAATAAAAAAAGCAGGTATACAGATAGATTCTGTTATTCCAGTACCAGATACGGGTCGTCCTGCAGCAACGGGTCTTGCTGATAAGCTCAAAGCGCGATACCGTGAAGGTTTTGTAAAGAATCGCTATATTGGCCGTACATTTATCATGCCTGGTCAGAATGTTCGCAAGCGTAGTCTGAAGTTTAAACTTCACCCTATCGAACTAGAGTTCAAAGGAAAAAATGTCCTTCTTGTCGATGACTCTATTGTCCGTGGAAATACTAGTAAGAAAATCGTAGAAATTGTAAGAGAGGCAGGGGCAAAGAAAGTATATTTTGCATCTGCATCTCCGCCAATTATCGGTCCAGATCCATATGGAATAGATCTACCAACAACAACAGAGCTGATTGCGGCTGGTAAGTCCATAGAAGAGATTCGAAAATTCATCGGAGCTGATGGACTGTTCTACAGTAAAATAGAAGATATGCATAAAGCTATTCAGTACGGAAATAAGAATATAAAAGCATTTTCTGAAGGATGTTTTACAAAGAAATACCCTACGTCCGAGGTTACTCATAAAATGCTTAAGGAATTGGGTGACTGTAGAAACGAATCTCGGTCGCAAGATGAAAGTGAAGAGGAAGATGAAAGAACTGATGGAGATGGAAGTAAAACTATGAGTCTTGTATAACCATGAAGATCTTACTGCTCTCACTGGCAGCCCGTGGTCATGCCATTGCAGATGCCCTTTCTCGTAGTTCTCATAATCCGGAGATCGTTTCCATTGTTCCTTCCGCAAATCCTGGTATTGCCGCACTGGCATCTCGTCAACATATTGCTGATCTTATGGATTTTGATGCAGTCCTTTCTATAGCCAAAAAAGAGCAACCAGACTTTGCATTTGTTGCACCAGATGATCCTATTGGTGCAGGGATTGTTGATGCATTGGAAGAGATTGACATTGCTTCTGTTGCCCCAAAGAAAAACCTTGCCCAAGTGGAATCCAGTAAAAGCTTTACACGAGATCTACTAAAGAAATATGACATAGACGCATCCCCTGCTTATGTCTGTATCACCAAAAAAGACGAAACGGCTATTGCAAAATTCATAGACGAACAAGAAGGAAACTACGTTGTAAAATATGATGCCCTTAAAGGAGGAAAGGGCGTAAAAGTCAGTGGAGAGCATTTAGACAGTATTGAAGATGGTATTGCGTATGCATTGGAATGCATCGAAGAATGTGGAAGGGTAGTTCTAGAAGAAAAACTTATCGGAGTAGAGTTTAGTTTGATCAGTTTTGTTTCAGGAACGAAGGTGATAGACACTCCTGCCATTCAAGACCACAAACGTGCATACAACGGAGACACAGGGCCTAATACTGGAGGAATGGGAACATGGAGTGATGTCAATCATTCATTGCCATTTATCACAGAATCAGACCTTGCACGCGCAAAGGAGCTCAACAGGCTGACTGCAGCTGCATTACAATCTGAATGTGGCGAGCCCTTCAAAGGTCTTCTCTATGGAGGATTTATCATGACAAAAAAGGGGGTACAGCTTATAGAATATAATGCTCGCTTCGGAGACCCAGAAGCACTGAATATTCTTCCTCTACTCGAAACTGACTTTGTCGACATTTGCCAAGGAATCATTTCTGGAGATCTTACGGAAGATATGGTGTCATTCCAAAAGAAGGCAACAGTCTGTAAATACATTACTCCTGAAAGTTATCCTGAAAGTAAAAATCATAGGGGGGAAATATTCACTCTTCCCGCGGTACCAGAAAATGCACGTATTTATCTGGGTGACGTATCTAAAGATGCAGAAGGGAACCTATTGCTTGGTGGCTCTCGGACTGCGGGGATCGTAGGGATCGGAGAATCGATAGCAGAGGCAGAACGCATAGCACAGTCCCTTTGTGAGCAAGTAAAGGGTCCAGTGCGTTTCCGTAGCGACATTGGAACAGAGGCGCTTATTCAAAGGCGCATAGACTTGATGCAGAGTATTCGCAATGCACAATAAAAAAAGGCTGTCGAAGTGACAGCCTAATCGTCTTTCTTGTAAAAAGAGGAATGAAAATTGGTTCCCAATTGCTTGTTGCACATAGTAAACATCCAGTCAAAGTGATTTGGATATTGCTCTTCATGCTTTTGCATTGCGCTATGAGCAATGTCTTTAGAAAGTGAATTTCTAAATATCTTACTATATTTATCTATGTCATAGCGACGGATAATGTCCATAACATGGACATACAATACAATAAGAATCATTATTATTATCAACGTAATTGAATCTAGATCTTTCCATATTGCAAAATAGACAAACAACATGTTGAGAAATACAAAAGAAAGGATAGGGCGCCATGTTGCCATCAATATTTTTCTTTTACAATCTAGCATCATATTGAGCAATTTTGCTTCGGCTGCAGAATATTGTGGTACTTCTTTATTCTTCATTATTCCCCTCCGAACATAAGAAAGACCAGTGATGACATACACAACGAATGTATATCTTTCTATACTATATTCTTTCCTCTAATAGAGTCAATGATTACTCAGCCCCAACAGCTGCCAACCTGTCCAACTGGTCTCGTTGTTTTAATGCACTGATGATCTCTGCGATGTCTCCTTCCATAATACCTGGAAGATTACTAAAACTTTGATTAATACGATGATCTGTCACTCTGTCTTGTGGGTAGTTATACGTACGAATCTTCTCACTTCTATCCCCAGAGCCTATCTGACCCTGTCGCATGTCTCCACGCTCCTTGGCTAGGCGCTCTTGCTCTATTGCATACAGTCTGGACCGCATGATACCCATAGCTTTTATCTTATTTTTAAGCTGAGACTTTTCATCCTGACAAGAGACGGTTATTCCTAAAGGAACGTATGTCAAACGAACAGCGGAATCTGTTGTGTTCACAGACTGACCACCAGGTCCGCTAGAACGAAAAATATCCACACGTAGGTCTTCGTCTTTTATATGAATATCTACTTCTTCTGCTTCTGGCAAAATGGCAACAGACGCTGCAGAGGTATGTACACGACCTTTGTTTTCCGTTGCAGGGATACGTTGCACACGATGTACACCAGACTCAAATTTCAATAGTCCATACACGCCCACTCCTTCTATCTTACATACCGCCTCTTTCATCCCTCCACTATCTGCGTCTTTCTTGTCCATCAATTCTGTCTTCCAATTGTATTGTTCTGCAAAACGTAAATACATACGTAGCAATTCCCCTGCAAACAATGCAGCCTCTTCTCCACCTGTACCTGCTCGTATTTCTAAAATAACAGAACGATCATCGTCTGGGTCTCTGGGAATCAAAAACATTTTCATTTCACTCTCCAATGCATGGATTTTTTCTTTTGCAGACTGTGCCTCCTCTTCTGCCATGGCTTTCAGTTCTGGGTCACCTTCTGTTTCTTTTACAAAGGCAATGGCTGCTTCGCAGGCATCGTACTCTGATATCATTTTCAAAAGAGGCTCTAGGTCTGACATACGCTTCCCTATGCGTGCTATTTCTTTTGGATTACGAAGAACTTCTGGCTGTTGCATCTGTAATTGCAGATCTTTGTATTCCTTTGCCAATGCTCGTAATTTCTCAATCATATTTGTTCTCTTTCAAGTATGGACAGAGACTACAAGTAATCCAGACTTAAGAGAACAGCATTACAAGACTTTGTTGTCACCGCTGTAGCAACCATATTACTAAGATCCTGCTCGATATCCTTACCTGTGCCTTCGGGCACAAAGAATTGAGCAATCTGAGGGAAGGTCACACGAACAGTATTATCCCAAGAAATTGCCTGATCTGCCTTTGCAGACAGGCATGCTTGACCTTCTGTAATCTTTGGCTTTTCTAGAGATGCGCTGATATATTTTGCTGGACGATCCAATGATACAGTGACATATACCATTTTTCCTTCATCAAATGCCTTTCTAGCAATTTCCAAAGGAACTTTGTTGGTAATAGGATAGCTCAATGCAACGTAGTCCCCTCGTACAAGTGCTCTTGGGTCTACTCTTTCTGTTTCTAAGTACACTTCTGTTCCTGTTGCTTTTGTAAGAAGGGGTGGAATGAAAACAGAAATCATAATAACCACCTGTAATGCCAATGCTAATTTGAGTGACTTATTCATGAATCAAAAGATGAAAGAACGGACCGTCTCTTCTTTTCAATAAAGATGGTCATGACAATAAGCAATATTCCTCCGAGGATAAATGCTAAAGATTTATCCAGTAAAATAAATGTCCATGAAAAATACTGAATGACAATAATGACTGCTGTTGCAAAAATACCGATATTAAACATTTTTGCACTTTGAATCAGCATGCCAAGCCATACGCCCCACAAAGAAAATGCAAATACTACAAGAACGTACAAGAAGTACAAAAGAGGATTGGTATCTAAGGTGTATCCAACGATGGACTGTCCTCCTCTCTGAAGGAGGAGTATTCCAAAGAGTACCAGTGCTGTAAGCGTATATGCTTTCAGTTCGCTGCGTACGACCATTCCTTTCCAGAACACGAGTGCACTCAGTCCATATGTACACACGATAATGATGTACTGCTTCAGTGTTCCTCCCATACTAAACATCTCTTGTGGAATGGATATATCGATAGTTGATATTAAAACGGGAATAATTGCGAGGATCATTCCATAGCGTTGCATCGCTTCAGAAAGAAAATCCCATCGTGCTGTCGTTTTTGTCAAAATTGAAGAGAAGATAAGCGCCATTCCCAGTAAAGAAAGCACCGGTAAAATGTTATTAGAGCTTCCAAGGAATTCCATTTGTCCACCCATAAACCAACCTGGTCCACTGTCTATCCAACCAAGTGCTAGGATACCCAAAGGAACCGCAAGGTATGCATGCACTCTTTCTTGGCGCGCATATCCCATGGCTAATGTTCCAATCATCCAGAGGAAAGGCCCTTGCCAATACGTAAGTGAATAATGAAATATCTGTGCCAAAAGCATAATGTTGGCTCCAAAAACAATATCTGTCAGGAGCCATAACGCTTCTGATGTTCTGCCCCAGCCTCTTTTTTCTGTTGCAAGTGCGCTGAGGGCAACGGTGCAATATCCGCCTAGCAAGACAAGAATGCGCAATAGAGGAGTCATGTTTGTCCAATGACTTCCGATAAAGAGCAGTATTCCCAAGCCAACTAGAATCGCTCCAATTGTTGCAAATATAGACACCGCACGAGGCATGCCATGCTCGCTCATATGCGTATCGTCAGACAAGGCACTACGAAGCTCTTGCGCTTTTTTTGCAGTCAGAAGTCCTTTTTTCTGCCAATATTCAAGTGCTTGTTGGGTAGTCCAAGACATAGAAAATATACTAGCAATACTTCTCTATATGCACAATCCTATTTACAATAGGGGCATGAAAATTCTTGTTGCCATGTCTGGCGGAGTAGACTCGTCCGTTGTAGCCCACAGGCTGAAGGACGAAGGGCATGACCTTATTGGGGTCATGATGAAACTATGGGTGGATCCATTGGCACCAGAAGTACGACGTGCCCTTCCTACAAAATGTTGCTCTATAGAACATATCAACAGAGCACGTTCTGTCTGTAATAGTTTGGATATGCCTTTTTATGTCATGAACCTGGAAGAAGATTTTAAAACAGAAGTTGTCGATCCTTTTATCGAAGATTATCGCAATGGAAAAACACCAAACCCTTGTATTAACTGTAATAGAGATTTAAAGTTCGGAAGGTTAATCGAAAAGATGAAAGAGCTTGAATGTGACAAGTTAGCCACTGGTCATTATGCACAAGTATTCCAAGATGACATGGGTGTGTGCCACCTCCATGAAGCTGCTGATCTTCCTAAAGATCAAAGCTATTATCTGTACGGATTATCCCAAGACGTTTTACAGAGTGTCGTTTTTCCATTGGGGGGTTTGCAAAAATCAGAAACATTTGCTTTGGCACAATCTTATGATGTTCCCATGAATAGTGATTATAGAGAAAGTCAGGATCTCTGCTTTTTTCCTGAAAAAGAACCCACAGCATTTTTACAACGCTACATTACCGATTCTCGGTCTGGTGACATAAGGCTAGAAACTGGAGAAGTTGTCGGCACACATAAAGGGCTTCCTTTTTATACCATCGGGCAAAGAAAAGGTCTTGGCATCGGAGGGTTGAGCATTCCTCTTCATGTCACCAAAAAAGAAAGTGAAACCAATACTCTGTATGTAACGCAAAGTGGTAAGGACTTTTCGGATTCCCTTAGTGCAGAGTCATTACGATGGATTCACAGTGAACCTGCTACAAACACTGACCTTCCTTTCAATGCTCGTATTAGCTCACACGGAGAAAAGATTGAAGGAATAGGGTCGTATGATGGGAAAACGCTCACTTTTCGGTTTAAGAAGGGGTTAAGAGGAATTGCCTCTGGGCAGTCTATTGTTCTGTATTTAGGCAATGAAGTGCTAGGAGGAGGAGTAATTATCTAGCGATGCGTCATCCACATTTTGTGGTACAATATCCCTCCAAACCCTACAAAAACTCTTTGTTTTTTGCTATACTAAAAGGATTCCTCTTTTTTCTCACCAAGACTGGCAATCGGATGATTCCGAGCCTCGAGCTCGTGTAGACGAGTCTGGTCATATCTATATTCATGATACCCATCATGAAACAGTAGATACATCAGAGCCTCAGAGGGTTTCTCGTGTTCTACCGGAACTCAAAAATTCTCAATGGGAAATTACGGAAGAGGATGAAGTAGTACAACATGCACGAAAGCAAGAACGAAAAACAGAACACACCGAACAATTGGTAGACCTCTTGAAAGGTGTACGCGGTACCATGCTTCATACGGCACAATCAGTATTGGATGAAGGGAAAAATCAATACGTACACAGTTATCACAGCATGCATTTCCGTTATTCGGATTTGCAAAATATTAGCAGGAAAGGAGTGCAAAGTTTATGGCAATTTCTGACACAGCCTGTGTGGGTTATGCGCAAAAACAAATCAGCAAAAGAATACAATAGGGGGACGCTGTTCCTCCTAGATGCCGTGCGATTTGGTGGAACGTTTTCTGCTATCTTCGTTGGACTATTTATCACACTCAACTACCAAAGCTTCTTTCAGATCGTCGTCCCGTATCTCGACCCGATAGAAAGAGCTGCTTCTGCAAACGGAGATATGTCCAACATAGACAATACTCTTAAGGAAAAGCTTCTGAAAAGCCCAATGCTCGCTACGGCAGGCACAACAGATGGAGATCTTCTCAGTTACCTTCCAGACATAGGCCCACCGGAAAACAGAGTGATTATCCCTAAATTAGGACTCAATATTCCTCTGGTTACCCCTTCATACTCTTCATTGCTCAGAGAAGACTGGGATGGTGTCGAAACAGATATTCAAGATGCGCTGAAGCATGGAGTTGTTCATTACCCTGGTACTGCGCGCCCTGGACAAGCAGGAAACTTTTTCGTTACAGGACACAGCTCGTACTACCCGTGGTCCGACGGAAATTACAAGACAGTATTTGCCAGACTGCACGAACTGGAAGTGGGTGATGAATACTGGGCATATTATGGAGGAGATAAACATCGTTATATGATTACCAGTAAAAAAGAAGTAAAACCATCTGACGTTACGGTACTCGACCAACCAACCAACCAGCGCACAGGAACACTGATGACCTGTACCCCAGTTGGAACGACGTTACGTCGATTGATTATAAAGTCTCAGGAGATTGATATTGTAACGGGAAACCCATTAAAGGTAGGAGAGCAAGAAACTCGTCCCGTGCACGATGTGATCCCGTCATCATTATCAATATAATCGTAAATACCTTTTCCTCGAACGCTGCATTCACTAGAATGCAAATACGTTTTCACTGCCGCAGTGGTGGAATGGTAGACACGAGGGACTTAAAATCCCTTGGGCATTAGCCCGTACTGGTTCGATTCCAGTCTGCGGCACCATTCGACTCGGCCCTACGGGGCCTCGCTCACGGTCGTCGCGCTCCGGCGCTCCGGCCACGAATGTGCCGAGTCGAATGAGTCTGAGTGAACGTAGCGAAGCGGAGTGAATCGAAGACCCTCAACATAAGAACATCTGCTATCAGCATTTGCGCCGAGTTGGGCCTAAAGCCGAAAACTCTATTGGTGATTCCTAATTATAATGTTATACAAATATAGTTTTTTGTGGTATAATAACACTTCAAATGCACACAAATACACTATCAATCCCCTTTTTAGGCTCCGACAAGAAAGTGAAAGCTATATCCATTGGTTGGATAGCACTAACAGTGGCTGTTTTAGCCGGTTCTACCTCTACCACCTTTGCCAAAGAGCTCAGTGGGACATTCTCCCCTCTTTCACTGCTTGTCATCAGTGAATCTATTGTCCTTCTGTTTACTGTTCTTTCCTTCGGATTTATCCCATTAATGAATGCTGTTTTATCTGTAAAAAAGAAATACATTCCTGCACTGCTGATTGTCGGTATTACCAATAGTATTGTTGCCCCTTTGTTTGTCTTTACAGGATTGCAAATGACGCAAGCGGTAAATGCTGAACTGTTCTCTCGTAGCTACAGCCTCTTTCTCTTTGTCTATGCTGCAATATTTTTAAAAGAGAAAATCTCACGAACGGAACTATTTGCCTTGTTGTGTATGCTCATTGGTGTTGCCATTGTTGCATTGCGTGGATTTACCGAAGCAGTTTCTTTTCATATGGGAGACATGCTTATCTTATCGGGAGCTCTTGTGTATGCCATCGGAGGAATTGTCTTTAAGGAAAAACTGCAGAAGTTCCACCCAGAAGTTGTTTTGTGTTTCCGTAGCATGATTGCTTTATCATTCTTCTTTCTTTTCTCTCCATTTACCGAAATAGAAATTGCTCATGAAATACATGCATTCCCTATAACGCTCCTTGGTGCACTTCTAGGATACGGGTTTATTTCTCGCTTCTTGTATCTTTTCAGTTTTTACGAATCTATTGAACGTCTTGCTGTTCATACGGTTTCATTGGTTCTCCCCTTAATCACTGTGGGAAGTTTAGTCTTTGCGCACTACCATCTTGGTGAAGATATTCATTGGTACCATATTTCTGGTGCTGCATTCCTTCTTCTTGGTTGTGTTGTGCTCCGCCTGTCTAGCATTAAAAGTAAACATCTTGAAAGAGATTTGCGATACAACAATAGACATCACGTTTAGTTTTGGTTTCCGTATACCTGAAATGCTAAAGAAAAGATTTTTGCAATTTCTGCTCTGTTTACCAAATCATCTGGACCAAACAAGCCTGTAGGTGTGCCATTCTCGTCACTGTATCCAGATACGATTCCTTTGCCTGCGGCAGTTTCTATAGCGGCTGCATATGGCGTTGCTGTTGTCACGTCTTCAAAAACACTTCCAGACCGCGGTGAGATACGGGCGCCAAATGCTTGTAAAACCGTCACTACCACTTCTGTTCTTGTTGCAGGCCTTGTAACGTCTACCGTTCCTTCAGAAAAAATAGCCCATTTATTATACTCTGCGCAACGTACATATTTCTCTGACCAGCGATCCGCAGCGGATATATTTTTCATTTCTTCTCCACAATTAAAGATATCTATCTGCGCAGACAATGCAGCCATCTTTGCTAACTGTTCTATAGTGACACTATCTGCTGGTCCGAAATTTCCCGTCGGTCTGTTTTGCGTATCACGGTATCCAGACACAATATTTTTGTCAGCGACATCACGTACATACACGGCAAACCATTGTGAAAGAGGAACATCGTTTAATACTACCGGTACACCATCTACTTTAATGGTGACATGTGTTGCTTTGGCCTGCGATGATTCTTCGACATCTTCCTCGTTTTCATTGACAGGAAAAAGTTCAACATTTCCCTGAAGTTGTGCGTCGAATACTGCATCTTTCATTCCTTGGTCATCTTCTTTGATAACACTCTCGAAAAGCTCTATGTCTGCCATAAGCTTATCCCAGTCCCCTGCTTTGGCTACAGAAGGAGAGTAGAAAATTGCCAATAGTAGAATCCATACTATGCGATGCATGGATTCAATAGTACTGGAATGATGAGTTTTCAACAAACTACTTGCCCCGAAACAGATTGGAAGGTAGGCTCCTGCGGAACATGGATACGGTCGAAGACACAGGCTCATCTGAAGCCCGCAAGGGTGAAGGAGAGGCTTTTTCCAAAGATCTGAAGGACGTACATACCATTCTCCTTCTTGGATCTGGCGCATTGAAGATCGGTGAAGCAGGTGAATTTGACTACTCTGGGAGTCAAGCCATCAAAGCTTTTAAAGAAGAAGGAAAGCGTGTTGTGCTGATCAATCCAAATATCGCCACCAACCAAACCAGTTGGGATCTCGCAGACACTGTCTACTTTGTACCGGTCAATCCTGCATTCGTTGAACGTATTATTGAAAAAGAAAAACCCGATGCTATAGCACTCAGTTTTGGAGGGCAAACGGCGTTGAATTGTGGTGTAGAACTCGAAGCGAGTGGAGTACTACAAAAACATAATATCACTGTTCTCGGTACCAGTGTCGCCAGTATCAATATGACAGAAGACAGAGCAGCATTTAATGCAGAGCTCAAATCCATTGATATCGACGTTCCAAAAAGTTTTGCTTGCGAAACAATGGAAGAAACAATGAAAGCAGGAAAAGAAATTGGCTACCCAGTGATTATTCGTGCAGCTTTCGCCCTTGGGGGAAAAGGGAGTGGAAGAGCGTCCAATGAATCCGAACTCATTGATATCTGCAAGGTAGCATTTGTGGAGTCCCATCAAGTATTGGTAGAAGAAGACTTAACTGGATGGAAAGAAATTGAATACGAAGTCGTGCGTGACGCATACGATAACTGCATCACGGTATGTAATATGGAAAATGTGGATCCACTTGGGATCCACACTGGAGAATCTATTGTCGTTGCTCCTAGTCAAACACTAGACAATTTTGAGTATCAAATGCTTCGTAGCATTGCCCTGAAAGTTATTCGTCATCTCCGTATTGTTGGAGAATGCAATATTCAATACGCTCTTGATCCAAAATCAAGAAAATATCGTGTCATCGAAGTCAATGCTCGCCTTAGTCGCAGCTCTGCTCTTGCCTCTAAAGCAACAGGATATCCTTTGGCATTTGTCGCAGCAAAGCTTGCCTTGGGCTACAGCCTTCCAGAATTACGGAACGCCATTACCGAAGTCACCAGTGCAGATTTTGAACCGTCACTCGACTATGTCGCAGTCAAAGTTCCACGATGGGACTTACAAAAGTTCCGCTTTGTGTCTGACAAAGTCACTTCCGAAATGAAATCTGTTGGAGAAGTTATGGCACTGGGACGTACATTTGAAGAAGCGATACAAAAAGCGATGCGCATGTTGAATATTGGATCTCAGGGGCTATTTCCTCAAACCATTGATTTTGAAGATATTGACGCAGAAGTGCGTCGCCCAACACCAAGACGCATCTTTGCTATAGCAGAAGCTCTTCGTGAAAAATGGACACCAGAACAAATCAATATCGCAACAGGTATAGATATGTGGTTTCTTGAACGCATGCGTCATTCTGCACATATTCAAGAGGAGCTCCTGCAGCTGAAAGGAGGCACTCCTACAAAAGACCTGTTCTGGAAAGCAAAGAAAGCAGGATTTTCCGATATTGGTATTGGTATGATTCTCGATAAAGATGCAGAAGAAGTCCGCACAGCACGCATAGCAGAGGGTGTGGTCCCTTGTATTAAGCAAGTAGACACCTTGGGTGGTGAATTTCCTGCGCATACAAACTATTTGTACCTCACGTATCATGGACAAGAAGATGATGTTACCTTTGACCCTTCTGAAAAAAGAGCACTTGTCTTAGGCGGTGGTCCGTATTCCATTGGATCATCTGTCGAATTTGACTGGTGTTGTGTGCAGGCAGCACATGAAATGCAAAAGCAGGGATACAAAGTGACTATGATCAATAGTAACCCCGAGACAGTCAGTACAGACTACGACGAATGCGATGCGCTCTTCTTTGATGAACTCAGCGAAGAACGTGTGCGAGATATTGTTGATCACACGCATCCAGAAGGTGTTGTGGTTTCTATGGGCGGACAGATTCCAAACTCTCTTGCGCCAAAACTTTCAAAGGTTGGTATTCCTATCTTTGGTACCACATCTGAAAATATTGATAATGCAGAAGATCGTCACAAATTCAGCTCTCTTCTTGATGAACACAAAATAGACCAACCAGAATGGAAAGAATTTACCGAACTCGAAGAAGCACGTCGCTTTGCAGATGACGTCGGGTTCCCTGTCATTGTGCGTCCGAGCTATGTGCTTTCAGGGGCGTCTATGGCTGTTGTGCATTCCAATGAAGACCTTTCTGCTTATGTGGAGCAATCAGCATTTATCAATAAAGAAGCTCCCATCGTTGTGTCCAAGTTTGAACAAGGTGCAAAAGAAATCGAGTTCGATGGTGTAGCCCAAGATGGACAACTGCTAATCTATGCCATCTCTGAACATGTAGAAAATGCTGGAGTGCATTCGGGTGACGCAACCATTGTTCTTCCTCCGCAACGTATAAACCTAGAAACAGTACGTCGAGTAAAAGGTATTGCAAAAGACATCGCCAAAGCACTGTCTATTTCTGGTCCATTCAATATCCAGTTTCTTGCAAAAAATAACAGACTCAAAGTCATTGAATGTAACTTGCGTGCGAGTCGCAGTTTCCCATTTGCCAGCAAAGTCACCGGAGAAAACTTTATTACCATTGCCACGCAAGCCTTAATTGGTAAAGCGGATACACAGAAGCGCTACCAAACATTGGACCTGGATCATGTCGGCGTCAAAGCTGCACAGTTTAGTTTTAGTCGACTAAAAGGTGCAGACCCACGTCTTGGTGTGGAAATGGCAAGTACAGGTGAAGTCGCTTGCTTTGGGAACAATGCCGAGCAAGCCCTACTTACAGCAATGATGGCTGTGGGTTTCCGCATTCCTCAAAAGAATGTCCTTATTACTATTGGTCGCATTGAGGATAAAGTTGATATGCTTGGAAGTATTCAAGAGCTCCATAAAAGAGGTTATAAATTCTATGCCACAAAACGGACACATGAGTTCCTTGAATCACGGTCTATACCTTGTGCCATGCTTCATAAAGTCTCCGAACCCCGTGATCCTAATATTCGAGACTATTTGGAAAAGAAACGTGTCGATCTGGTGATCAATATTCCAACGCATTCCAGAGGAACAGAACAAACAGATGGATACTTTATCAGACGGCTTGCGACGGATAATGGCATTCCTCTTATTACCAATGTACAGCTTGCAAAACGCGTTATTGAAGCAATCTGCCAAGAAGATCCAGAGAATCTACCTATTTTAGAGTGGCCACTTCTTTTGACTGAAAAGGGATAAAAGAGGATTTTTATTGCTAGAAGAGTACATATTTCCTACACTTAGTCGGAATTTAGCCCCTACCAATGTTTTCTATGGCCAAAGGTGATAACGCAAAATCTATAATTGACGCAAATGATGAGGATCTTGTTCTTGTAACAAAGGAAGGTCTTAAGCAGTTGGAAGATGAACTGAAAGAACTCAAGACCGTTCGTCGTAAAGAAGTTGCCGATCGCCTAAAAGAAGCCATCTCCTATGGTGACCTTTCAGAAAACTCTGAATATCAGGAAGCGAAAAATGAACAAGCATTCACAGAAGGACGTATTATGGACCTTGAAAGAATGATCAAAAGTGCAAAGATTATTTCTGGAAAACAGTCTTCTTCCTCTGGGAATACTGTCCAGATCGGAAAGACAGTCACTATCCGTAATAAGACTGATGGAGATGATCCTATTACGTATACCATCGTCGGCTCAACGGAGGCGAATCCTTTGGAGAATAAAATCAGCAACGAATCCCCTGTCGGAAGAGCTCTTCTTGCTAGAGAAAAAGGTGACGTCGTCGATGTAAAAACTCCTGCAGGAATGTATAAGTACGAAATCCTCAAAATTTCTTAAAGTTTATCTCCTATGGATCTTACTATTCCCGACGACACGCAAACACGTTTCTCGGAACTGATCGATATGATCAAAGCTTCGGAAAGCATGAACGACGAAGAGCGACAATATTGGATTAATATTTTGCCAATCATGACTCCA
>Ga0222664_1000115_pt1 | contig 63799 bp, 57 predicted proteins | sample AntAcemetagen604_FD_181147 | JGI IMG/M metagenome (GOLD analysis project Ga0222664, IMG submission 181147) | Saline water microbial communities from Ace Lake, Antarctica - #604 | ecosystem: Environmental > Aquatic > Non-marine Saline and Alkaline > Saline | place: Antarctica: Ace Lake... | reverse complement strand
GCCATCTCAAACAGTTCAGACGCGTGGCCACGCGATATGATAAACACATCCAAAACTATATGGGATTTGTACAAATCGCTGCTATCGCAATCTGGATCAAATGATTAATTCTTCACTACAACCTAGACATACGGCCTTAGTTTCAATTGGATCATACTCCATTGCTCCACACAACTATATGAGTAGAATCTTTTATTCACACAGATCAAAAGTAAATAATTAGTCCAATTTTTATTATAATATGAAATTATAGCATAAAATTTCATGACCGAAACGCACGGAATGATGTTTGACCGCCTATCGCAAACCATGAAGAAGGAAGGAGGAATCAAGAAGAAGAAGAAATGGTGGGCCCTGTTGGGTTCGAACCAACGACAACCGGATTAAAAGTCAGGTGCTCTACCAACTGAGCTAAGGGCCCCCAAGACGTGTGGGGTTCGCTTCATCATCACGACGCGAAGCGCGGAAAATAGGCATCACCCAGCCGTGCGTCAATGGCCGTCGTGCATCAAAACCAACAATATTTGGATTATCAGGCTATGGCTTCGCGGGGAAACCGGATTGTCGCAATGGCCCCCTTGCCGTCATCAAGGTTGGAAACCTCGAATTCAGCGCCCATTCGCGTCAAATGGTCGCGGACAATCTTTAATCCACGGCCCCATCCTCTCGGACCATCATTACTGACGAACGTTTCCCCATTCTCTAATTTCAATAAGACGTCCGCAGGAAACCCGCGTCCAGTATCACTAACAACAAATATAATGGCATCATCGCGATGATCGACCCTTGCCTGAATAGAAACATTGCCGCCACGGGGTGTGAACTTCAGTGCATTTGAGATGAGATTCGATAGAACGCCGTCCAACAACACCCGATCTAGGTTCAATTCAGGAAAATGGTCATCGATATCAATTTTCAGCTCAACGCCTAAACTATCCGCCTGCGCAGCAAATGTTTTCAGTAGAACGTTAGCAAATTCCCTAAAATCAATTCCATCGGATCGACTGCGGCGCTCGTCCGTGACATGCTCATCAAGGGTGCGTTCTGCGGTCGCAAGCACACGAAGCGTAGCTTCGTGAATTGTCGCGCCGTAATCAATGATCTGGTCTTGGCTTAGTTCAAGCGCTTCGCATCGGCGCAACATATCTGAATAAGCCAACAAGGCACTCATGGGTGTTCGAATTTCATGAGCGAAGGACCGAAGACGATCTTCTGCACCACCCAACCGTTGAGTCAATTGTCGAACGGCAGCCGAAATCTCTTTTTCAGCTGCGGCAACGGCCTTGGCTGATGCTGGCGTCAGTTCTAATGTCTGTTCTGTCACAGAGGACTCGTGGCCAACTTTATGCTCCATCATGATCCTTCAGTCTATGGATCCAAAATACTCAACGCAAATTATCGCTAATTGGGGTAGAACAAGACTTCCTATGCTAGTGTAGTGAACTTCGAATCCACCACACTAGTCCGGATCGAATCTGACGTTCGAAAAGCGGATGTCCCAAATGATACGAACTTCAGATTCGGGACACTAGGGCGTCATCTCCTTCGGCTGCCAGTCGCCTCTTTAAGCAATCCAATACACGAACAGGTATAAATTGAGACACATCTCCGTTCAAACGGCAAATTTCTTTCACAAAACGAGATGAAATAAATTGATGACGCTCTGATGCCATTAAGAAAACGGTTTCAACCGTCGGGTCAATGCGGGCATTCATGCCAGCCATTTGAAATTCATACTCGAAATCAGAAACGGCCCGAAGGCCACGCACGATCATTTGCGCAGATTGTTTGCGCACAAAATCAACAAGAAGCCCTTCAAACGGAACAACGCTGACGATTGCGCCGTTATAAAGTTGAAGACCCGTGATTTCTTGCTCAACCATGTCAACGCGATTTTGGAGATCGAACAACGGGGCTTTGCCATCATTGATGGCGACACCAACAATGAGGTGATCGGCAATGTGCGACGCGCGCTGCATAATATCCAAATGCCCGTTCGTTACCGGATCAAATGTTCCGGGATAGACCGCTACCCTTGGTTTAGTCATCACTGGTGCCTTCATCAGTGGTGCCTTCATCAATGACCTGAACGTCGGAATCTGGTGCCGGGTCAGACTTGGGGGCATCAGCGTTGCTCGTTTCTTCGCCGCCGTCAGCCCCTTCTTCGTCCTCTTCGTCGCCCATGTCACCCAGCCGAGAGACTGATACGACTTGCTCACCATCTGCCGTTTTGAACAAAGTCACACCGCGTGCGCTGCGGCCAACAATTGACACCTGATCCACTTCCGTTCGAATAATTTGACCACCATCAGTAACCATGATGATTTGATCACCTGTAACCACCCGGAACGCAGCAATGACTTCTGTGGACGTCTTACTCGCTCTAGAGGTATCGATGTTCGTAATACCCTGCCCGCCCCGGCCCGCAATTCGATACTCATAAGCCGAAGTGCGCTTACCCATGCCGTCTATGGTAATTGCCAACACGAACTCTTCGGCTTCGGCCATAGCCGCAAAGCGAGGATCTTCCAGCCTCGCCGCATATCCGTCGTCACGGGCTTTGTCTTCGGCTCGGTCTGTATAGTCACCAGTCAAGAGGCGGCGGCTCGCGTTGTTAGCCTGTAGATAAAGTTCACGTTCTTCAGATGTCGCTTCAACATGATGCAAAATCGACATCGCGATGACCGTATCACCCTTCTTTAGCCGCATTCCGCGCACGCCAACCGAGTTTCGGCCTGCAAACACGCGAACATCCGTTACCGGGAACCGAATGCATTTTCCGCTGCCCGCCGACAAGAGAATATTATCGTCTTCAGAACAGGTCGCCACGCGCACAAGTTGATCGCCCTCATCCAACTTCATCGCAATTTTGCCATTCGCCATGACATTGGTGAAGTCAGACAACCGGTTACGACGAACATTCGCATCTTTGGTGGCAAACATCACAAACAATTCTGCCCACGTTGATTCGTCCTCGGGCAGGGTCATGACAGTCGTGATGGTTTCGTCTTTGCTCAGGGGAAGGAGGTTAACCAGGGCGCGTCCACGCGCCTGAGGCGTTCCTAATGGTAGTTTATAGGCCTTCATCTTGTAGACCACACCCGCCGAGGAGAAGAACAGCATGGGCGTCAGCGTATCGGCGACAAAAACCTGCGAGACGAAGTCTTCATCCCGCGTCTTCATGGCGGCACGCCCCTTGCCACCGCGGCGTTGCGCCCGATAGGTCGACAACGGCACGCGCTTAATATAGCCGCCGCCCGTCACTGTTATGACCATATCTTCGCGTTGAATGAGGTCTTCGATATCGCGCGCAACCTCGTGCTCCATGATCTCTGAGCGGCGCGGCGTGGCGAATTGCTCTTTGATCGCGATAAGCCCGCCCGTTAACTCGCCCATCAACCGCGTGCGCGACCCTAAAATATCCAAGAAATCGCGAATTTTCTCTGCAATTTCTTCAAGATCGTTACCGATTTTATCACGCTCTAAACCGGTCAGTCGATGCAATCTCAAATCCAGAATGGCCCGCGCTTGAGCCTCACTCAGGCGATAGGTACCGCCATCAGAAACGGCTTGGCCCGGCTCATCCAACAACGCAATCATGGGGGCCACATCAACAGCAGGCCAATCCATATCCATGAGATTTTGCCGCGCTGTGGCGGGATCAGGTGCCCGCCGAATCATCGCGATCACATCATCAATGTTGGCGACAGCGACTGCTAAGCCAACCAAGACGTGTGCGCGTTCACGGGCTTTCTTCAACTCGTAAATGGTGCGACGGCGAATGACTTCTTCACGAAATTCAACAAACGCAACAATAATTTGCTTCAAATCAAGCTGTTCGGGCTTGCCACCATTCAACGCCAGCATATTTACGCCAAAGCTGGTTTCCAACGGTGAATAGCGGAACAATTGATTGAGAACGATTTCTGGTTCAGCATCGCGTTTCAGTTCAACCACAACCCGCACGCCGTCGCGGTCGGATTCGTCACGCAAGTCAGACACACCTTCGATTTTTTTATCGCGCACAGCTTCGGCGATAATTTCGATCATCCTAGATTTGTTGACTTGGTAAGGAATTTCATTCGCGATAATCGCGAAACGGTCCTTGCGGATTTCTTCGACCTTGGTGCGCCCGCGCATAATAACGGAACCACGGCCCGTATGGTAAGCTTGGCGAATCCCTGTACGCCCCATGATCAAGGCACCGGTCGGAAAATCTGGCCCGTGGACGAATTCAGCAATGATTTCATCAATGGTGATGTCAGGCCGTTCAACGTAGGCACAACAAGCATCAATCACTTCGCCTAAATTGTGCGGCGGAATATTGGTTGCCATACCAACGGCAATGCCGCCAGCCCCATTGACCAGAAGATTTGGATAGCCCGCCGGCAAGACCTTGGGCTCTTGGATGCTTTCGTCATAGTTCGGTTGAAAATCGACCGTCTCGCGGTCAATATCTTCCAATAATGTATGGGCCGACCGGGCCAAACGGGCTTCTGTGTACCGCATGGCTGCCGCACGATCACCATCCATTGATCCGAAATTGCCTTGGCCATCAATCAGCGGCAACCGCATGGCAAAATCTTGCGCCATCCGAACCATAGCGTCATAGATCGCTTGATCGCCGTGCGGGTGATACTTACCCATCACATCCCCAACGATACGCGCCGATTTGCGATACGGCTTTCCGGCTTCGTAGCCGTTTTCTTTCATCGCGTACAAGATGCGTCGGTGCACAGGTTTTAGGCCGTCCCGCACATCGGGCAAAGCGCGACTGACGATAACGCTCATGGCGTAGTCAAGGTAAGAGGACTTCATCTCCTCTTCGATGGTGATGCTTTGGACAGAATCGCCACCGGGCGGCTGGGAAGAATCGAGTTCACTCACGAGGAAATTATCCAGTCTTGAATTAGGCAGCGGAAGCAGGAAACGAGCCACCAAACAGCTCGTCCGAGTCGCTTAAATGTAACAAAAAACAGCCCTCGGCACAAACCACCTCACGACAGATTTTATTGTTTTATATCAGAGATTTACGGCGACGTTCCGCCATTAAAAGCCATAGCGCAGCCGAAAACGCGAAAAGAACAGGTATCGCCACCGCAGCATTGACGGCTGACCAACCACTTCCGGCATGCAACATACCAGCGGAAAAGCTTGCCAAGGTTGCGAACGTGAACACCACAAAGTCGTGTGCGGCTTGGGTTTTGGCGCGCTCTGACGGCGTATAACTTTGCGTCAGAAGCGTTGTGCCGCCGACAAATAAGAAATTCCAACCGACACCTAAAATAACCAAAGCAAACCAGAAATTCGCGAGTTCGATTCCAGCAAGCGCAATGGCCATGCAGCAGGCCGAGAGAACCGCCCCCGTCATGATGACACGCAAGACACCAAATCGGTTGATCAAGTGTCCGGTAAAAAAGCTAGGCAGAAACATACCAACAGCATGGGACATAATGACCATTGTTGAATGCTCAAAGGTGTATCCACAGGCGATCATGGCCAGAGGCGTTGCCGTCATCACTAAAATCATCACGCCGTATCCCATACCCGATGAAATCACGGCCACAACAAAAGCGGGCTGACGGGCAATTTTTGATAGCGGACGGCCCGTATCGCGGCGTTGCTCGGCTGTTAATTTTGGGATACGGACAGCTTGCAACACGGCAATTGTCATAATGCAAACCACCACGATCACGGCATAGCTGCCCGCAAAGTTGAACGGCGCCAGCGCATCCTTCGCAAGGACCGAAAGCGCGGGACCAGCAATCGCTGCCAACACTCCGCCCACCATGACATAACTGATGGCTTTGGGCCTAAATTCCGGTGTGGCACCATCCGCCGCCGCAAACCGCAGGTACTGCCAAAAAGCGTTGTGCGCTCCTAATAAGAAAGCACCGCCACACAGCAACCAAAAACTACCAATCACGATGGCATAAATGGATAACGCAGCACCAATGGCACCAATAACTTGCCCCAACGAAAACCCGGCTCGCCTGCCGATCCGCGCCATCAGAAGCGATGCCGGAATGGTCGCAGACATCGTGCCAACAAACTGCAAGGCAACCGGCAGCGTTGCCAAAGACTTATCGGTCGTCAACATATCACCAGTAAGGGCTGCTACCGTGACCAGCAATGAGGTGCCGGTCATCGATAGGGCTTGGCAGGTCGCCAACAATCCAACTGTAACGCGCTGGTCTTGAGCGACCATCGTCATGGGCTTGCGCCACCTTTTATCAATTCAAGCCTCAATTTAGGCCCTCAACTTAGGCCCTAAACTTAGTCTGGTCTCAGAACGGAATCTCATCGTCTAAATCTGCACCGGCGCCGCCACGTCCGCCGCCAGAACCACCGCTTCCGCTACCCGAATCCCAATCAGGCTCAGACTCTGATCGGCTTGATCCACCGCCACTGCCACCACTGCCACCACTACCGCCGTAGCTGCCACCTCCACCGCCGCCATACCCACCGCCCTCACCGCTGCTGCGGGTATCCAGCATGGTCATGACGCCGTTGAAACGGGGAATAACCACCTCGGTCGTATACTTTTCCTGACCGGAGTTATCCGTCCATTTACGGGTTTGCAGTGTGCCTTCCAAATAAACCTTCGACCCCTTTTTCAGGTACTTCTCGCAGGTTTCCGCGATGCGCTCATCGAATACCACACAACGGTGCCATTCGGTCTTTTCGCGGCGCTCGCCCGACCCTTTGTCGCGCCACGATTCTGATGTCGCAACTGACAGATTACAGAGCTTTTGACCATTTTGTGTAGTGCGCACCTCAGGATCACGCCCCAGATTGCCGACCAATATTACCTTGTTGACGCTACCCGCCATTGTTCTTCTCCAGACCAGTGTTGCGCTAACTTACACGTCGGCCCTGGTCCCTGCCAGACTCACAAAAAAATTTACTAATTGCAAGTATTATTTCGATATCATAATGATTTTATTTGTTTAATATCATGCACTTAATACTGTGACTACCATCACTTGCTTACCAAAAAAATCCTGTCAGTGTTCTGTCATGTTAAAAACACCCACAGGCAACGTTTCCGATCAGAGCATTTGTGCTGACCGGCAAGATTCAGAGGCGAAATTCATGGCCGGGGGGTTGGCACGAGTACGTACGTTTGTTGTTGACGCCGATCCCGACAATCGGGCCAGTCTGATTGAAAACCTAAAACAATCTGGTTTTGCCAACATTGTTGGCGCCGAAAACCAATCCTCTTTGCGGTATGCGGCCGAAAAAGGAAAAGTTGATCTCATCATCATTGAAACCGCCCCTGGCGCGAAGGATGCGGCCCCCTTCTTGCGCGCCCTGCGACACCACGAATTAGGAGCCCACCCGTTCCCAATTGCCATTGCCACGACGGCGACGGCATCGTCCGACCACATCCGCGATCTGATAAACGCAGGTTTTGATGATATCGTGAGACATCCCTTGGTTTTTGAGACCCTTTTAAAGCGCACCCTGGCCTTTGTTGAAGCTCGTAAGAAATTTGTTGTCACAACCGACTACATTGGCCCAGACAGACGCGCCAGTAACCGCAAACAAGAAGGCGTGCATATCTCCCTGGTCGATGTGCCGAATCCGGTCCGCCTCATTGCGAGGCAGAATTTCAGCCACGAGGATATACAGTCCCTAGCGACACACACCTACTTAATGCTGAATCAGCAAAAAATTCATCGCCACGTCGCGCAGATTCAGTGGTTGGTTGATCATATTTTGCCAAACTTTCTCTACGAATCTGTCGATGAGGAGTGTCACAAAAATATCATGAGCCTGGTCGAAGTCACCGTCGATCTGGTCCGGCGAATTATTGACACGGACTATGCCCACGCAGAGAACGTAGTTGTTGAGCTGGTCAATGTCGCCCGCCGGATCGCCTATGATCCACACGATGCGAATTCGGCAGATGTCAGCCAACTCTCTAATTTGTCGCAGAGCATCGAACGGGTCTTTCGCATCAGAAAGCTCACGCGTTACTAGGTTGTAGTGGTTCCAAAGAGACTTGTCCCCGCTATTCATGGCAGGGATGAGCAATCTGGACTCCCCCCAGCGCCGTACATCGCTTATATAGCTAAGTCCCGCGTCGTTGGCGCGGAACCGTTACCCGTAAATCCTCAATGAAATTTCTAGGCGATCTGATGCAGAATATTCACGTGCGCGGTGCCCGCGAGCACAACCTTCAAAGCATCGACGTGGATATCCCGCGGGATTCGCTTACCGTGGTCACGGGTCTATCGGGGTCCGGCAAGTCGTCTTTGGCATTTGATACGATCTATGCCGAAGGCCAACGACGCTATGTCGAGAGCCTGTCAGCCTACGCCCGCCAATTCTTGGAACTGATGCAAAAACCGGACGTGGACCTGATTGAAGGTCTGAGCCCAGCAATTTCCATCGAGCAAAAAACCACATCACGCAACCCACGCTCGACCGTGGGTACGGTCACAGAAATATACGATTACATGCGCCTGATGTGGGCACGGGTCGGCACACCCTATTCACCAACCACCGGCCTACCCATCGAAGCCCAGACCGTCAGTCAGATGGTTGATCGCGTTATGGCGATGGAAGAAGGCACACGTCTGTACTTACTGGCCCCCATCGTTCGGGGCCGTAAAGGCGAGTACCGCAAGGAACTGCAAGATCTCGCCAAGCGCGGTTTCCAGCGCGTAAAGATCGATGGTGAGATTTATGAGATTGATGAGGTTCCAACCCTCGATAAAAAACGCAAACACGACATCGAAGCCGTTGTTGACCGCTTGGTCATTCGCGAAGATATCGCTGGTCGGCTTGCGGATTCATTTGAAACAGCGCTTGGCCTTAGCGATGGTTTGGTCTTCGCGGAAACCGCTGACGGCGGCGAACGCACGACGTTCTCTGCCAAGTTCGCCTGTCCTGTCTCTGGTTTCACGATTGATGAGATCGAACCTCGATTGTTTTCGTTTAATAACCCGTTCGGTGCTTGCCCATCATGCGATGGCTTGGGCACCGAGATGTTCTTTGACCCAGAACTGGTTATCGCGAACGAAAAACTATCACTGAATGACGGTGCCATTGCCCCATGGGCGCAGTCTACGTCACAGTATTATCGCCAAACATTAGAGAGCCTCGCCGACCATTTTAACATTAAGCTGACCGTACCGTTTTCTAAACTGACCGCAGCGCAACGCGAGGTCATTTTATATGGGTCAGACGAAGATCTCGTCTCATTCCGCTATACGGACGGTAAAAAGACCTACACGGTCGAAAAACCATTCGAAGGTGTCATTCCGAACATGGAGCGCCGCTGGCGTGAGACCGATTCAAATTGGGTTCGCGATGAGTTATCGCGCTATCAGACGGTGACAAAATGCTCATCCTGCGACGGCCAGCGCCTCAAGCCCGCAGCCCTTGCGGTGAAGATTGACGGTAAGACCATCACCGATTCTGCTGATCTTTCAATCGACGCTGCATGCGAATGGTTTGCCAGCCTCGAAGGGCTTTTGACTGATCAACAGAATGAAATCGCCCGGCGCATCTTACGAGAGATTAACGAACGCCTTGGGTTCTTACGCAATGTCGGCCTGGAATATCTGAATCTCAGCCGGGCCTCGGGCACGCTGTCGGGTGGCGAGAGCCAACGCATTCGGTTGGCATCGCAGATTGGGTCCGGCCTAACCGGCGTTCTTTACGTTCTGGATGAACCCTCAATCGGGCTGCATCAGCGCGACAATGCGCGGTTGTTGGTCACGCTGAAACGCCTGCGCGATCTCGGCAATACGGTCATTGTGGTTGAACATGATGAAGATGCCATTCGCAGCGCAGATTACGTCATCGACATTGGCCCCGGGGCGGGCGTTCATGGCGGCACCGTGGTCGCCAGCGGCACCCCTGCCGAAGTCATGGCCAACCCAAAAAGCCTGACCGGCCAATACCTAACGGGCAAACAATCCGTGCCTATGCCGTCGGAACGGCGTGCAGCTAAAGGAGGCAAGTTTGTCAGCGTAAAGGGGGCGACGGGAAACAACCTGAATAACGTGAGTGCCGATTTCCCACTGGGCACGTTTACCTGCGTCACCGGTGTTTCTGGCGGCGGTAAATCAACGTTGGTGATCGAGACCCTCTATAAGGCATTGGCCCGGCGTCTCAATGGCGCCCGCGATCACCCTGCCCCGTTCAAAGATCTTAAAGGTCTGGAGCACATCGACAAGATTGTCGACATTGATCAATCCCCAATTGGCCGCACCCCCCGTTCGAACCCGGCGACCTACACAGGCGCGTTCACGCCAATCCGCGATTGGTTTGCGGGCTTACCCGAATCGCGCACACGCGGCTACAAGCCCGGCCGTTTTTCCTTCAACGTGAAGGGGGGGCGGTGTGAGGCGTGCCAGGGCGATGGTCTTATTAAGATCGAAATGCACTTCCTGCCCGATGTCTATGTGACCTGCGATACCTGCAAAGGTGCGCGATACAATCGGGAAACCTTGGAAATCCAATTCCGCAACAAGTCCATCGCCGATGTCTTAGATATGACGGTCGAAGAAGGTGCTGAATTTTTTAAGGCCGTGCCAACCATCCGCGACAAGCTAGAAACCCTCAAGCGTGTGGGCCTCAGCTATATCAAGTTGGGGCAACAGGCGACGACACTATCAGGCGGCGAAGCCCAGCGGGTTAAATTGGCAAAAGAGCTTTCGAAGCGGGCAACCGGGCGAACGTTCTATATCTTGGATGAGCCAACCACCGGCCTGCATTTTGAAGACGTCCGTAAGCTGCTGGAAGTTCTTCAAGCCCTGGTCGATACCGGCAATACGGTCGTGGTTATTGAGCATAACTTAGAGGTCATCAAAACTGCGGATTGGATCATTGATATCGGCCCTGAGGGCGGCACAAAGGGCGGGCAAATCGTCGCCCAAGGAACGCCTGAAGACGTTGCTCAAATCGCTGGTAGCTATACCGGCGAGTACTTAGCGCCGTATCTAAACCTGAAAAAGAAACGGAAAAAACGAGCATGAGGAAACGGGTTGCTATTGCGGGCTTTCAACACGAGACCAACACACTTTGCCCGTTGCCAACCGTTTATGAAGATTTCGAACAGGCCGATACTTGGCCTGCCTTGACCAAGGGCGCAGCCATCGTTGACGTCTTTAAAGACGTTAACATTCCGATCTCAGGATTCTTGAACGAAGCAGCAGATTTTGACTGCCTACCGATCTTGTGGGCGTCGGCAGAACCGGCGGGCTATGTCAGCGATGATGCCTTTGATCGCATCGCGGCCATGATCATTGATGGCCTACAAACACTTGGCGACATCGATTCCATCTATCTGGATTTACACGGTGCCATGGTGACGCAAAGCGCGCCGGATGGTGAGGCCGAATTGCTGCGCCGGGTCCGCGCCACTGTCGGCCCGAACCTGCCGATTGCCGTCAGCCTAGATTTGCACGCGAACATCAGCAAAGCCTTGGTCGACCATGCAACAGTCATCACGATCTATCGCACCTACCCGCACATCGACATGGCAGAAACGGGCGTTCGATGTGCGCACTTGCTGCGGCAGATTTTGGCGTCTGGTCATGCGCCCGCAAAGGCCTGGCGGCAGACCGACTTCATCATTCCCATCACGGCCCAGTCAACCATGCGCGAACCGGCTGGCGCGTTCTATCAAACCCTGGCGGCGCACAAAGCCGATGGACTGCTTTCGGTTGATGCTGCTTTGGGTTTCCCACCAGCAGACATCCCCGATTGCGGCCCCTCCATTGTTGCCTATGCCCAGGATCAAACCACGGCAGACGCAGCGGTCGATGACCTCTTAGCAACGATGTGCGGCTACCAGGAGACATTTGTTCACGGCCTAACGGCTGCGGACATAGCCGTGCAGGACGCCATCCAGATATCCAAGACAGCAACCAAACCCGTTGTCATCGCCGATGCCCAAGACAATCCCGGCGCGGGCGGCATTGGTGATTCAACGGGCGTTCTGAATAGCCTCATCAGCACAGCCGCCCCAAATGCCTGTATCGGCATGATCTGGGACCCAAAAACCGCCAGCAAGGCGCATGAAGCCGGATTGGGCGCAGAATTCACCGCGACGATCGGCGGATCGCACCCTGATGTGGGCGGCGAGCCAACCACTTGCCGCGTGCGGGTTGAGACCTTGTCTGATGGGCACGTGCATTTCACCGGACCGATGTATGGCGGATCAGACGGCGAAGCGGGCCCGACCGCCTTATTGCGGGTCCTAGACAACGACGCCAATACGCTGGTCGTTATTGGCTCCGCTCGCATCCAAAACGCGGATCAAGAACTTTTCCGCATGGTCGGCATTGAACCCGCTGACTTTGGCATCGTCGTCGTCAAAAGCACCCTGCACTTCTTGGCTGATTACGATCCCATTGCCGAGACCATCATTTTGGCAGAATCACCCGGTGCTAATGTCTGCCGCCCTGATCAAATTCCCTACACCCGTCTGCGGCCCGGTATTCGAAGGGCTTAGGAACCGCGTGGCTGGCTTACGCCCGCTCAAACCCGCGGGCGACTTCCCAGTCTGTGACCACGCGATCATACTCTTGCTGTTCCCATTCCGCAGCGCAGAGGTAGTGATCAATAACGCCATCACCAAAGGCGGACCGGAGCAATTTTGATTTATTCAAAGCTTGGGTTGCTTCACGCAAGGTGTTGGGAATTTTCCGAGCCTTGCGCGCTTTGTAGGCGTCGCCAGAAAATTCCGGTTCCAGGTCCATCTTTTGTTCGATGCCGTCGATGCCTGCCGCGATCAAGGCCGCCATGGCGAGGTACGGATTCAAATCAGACCCGCCGACCCGGCATTCGATACGAATAGCTTTCGTGCCTTCGCCACACAGCCGATATCCCGCCGTTCGATTGTCGCGCGACCAGATGGCTTTGGTCGGGGCAAAGGTGCCTTCAACAAACCGTTTATAGCTGTTGATGTAAGGCGCTAGAAAATAGGTGAATTCACCAGCATGCGCCAATAACCCGGCAATGTAATGCCGCATCAGGTCTGACATACCATGCGGATCAGATGGATCATGGAACAGGGATGCGCCATCCAATGACCAAAGCGATTGATGAATATGGCTAGAGTTGCCCGCCGCGTTTGTGTTCCATTTCGCCAAAAATGTTAGAGACTGGCCCTGCTGCCAGGCAATTTCCTTACACGCATTTTTGATGATCACATGGTTATCTGCCATGGCCAGCGCATCAGTGTAACGGACGTTGATCTCTTCTTGGCCCGCGTCAGCTTCGCCCTTTGAATTTTCAACGGCAATACCGGCGCCCTGCAATCCTTTGCGGATCGCACGCATCACATTTTCTTCCTTGGTGGTTTGGAAGATGTGGTAATCCTCATTGTAAGGACTAACCCGACTGAGGTTGCGATACCCGCCATCATGGGCGGTTTCAAAGCTGTCTTTGAATAAAAAGAATTCGAGCTCCGTCGCCATCATTGCCTTCATACCCATGGCTTCAAGGCGCGCCGTTTGCGCCTTAAGAATAGCTCTCGGTGAATGGGCAACATCCAAATGCGTTTTGTGTTCCAATAGATCGCACAACACCAATGCCGTGCCTTCCAACCAGGGGACAAGACGCAGGGTCGAAAGGTCTGGTTTCATGGTATAGTCGCCATACCCAGACGCCCAACTGGTTGCAGCGAAGCCATCTACTGTTTCCATCTCCAAATCAGTTGCCTGTAAATAGTTGCAGCTATGGGTCTCTTCCCACGCGCTTTCGACAAAAAATTCAGCCTGAAATCTTTTACCCATAAGGCGGCCCTGCATATCAATCTGGCAGGCCAGAACGGTATCGATCTCACCAGCGGCAACACGGGCCCGAAGGTCATCTAAGCTGAGTTTTCCAGACATGATTTTTCCTTGATGAAAGGGGGAACGGGTATTCAGTCAGGCCTCTTTACCACGGCTAACCATGATGATGCCAATTGCAACAATAGCCGCACCGATGAAATGGTAGTGTTGCAGGGTTTCGCCCAACAGCGTTGTCGCAAAGACCACAGTAAAAACGGGAATCAAGTGGATGAAAAGTCCCGCCTTTGTTGGCCCTACGCCCGCGACCCCCACATTCCAACATAAAAACGCAATGATTGACGGCCCTAGCCCTACATAGACAACGGCCCAAATGATAGGGGCGGTGATCTCAAAAGCTGGCCGAACGGTGGCTTCATAGCCCGCAATGGGCAGCAGAATCATAACACCCAACACGGCCGTCACCCACAAAACGGCGGCGGGTGGCAAGCCTGTGGGCAGCTTCCTGAGTAAGTTTGAGTACAACGACCAAAACACGACGCACGACAACACCAAGGCGTCACCCGGCGTGATGCTAAGGGTCAGAAAGACATTGAGGTCCGCGCGGGCAACGACAACCAAAGCACCCAGCATCGAAACCGCAATGCCGAGGGCTTGCATCCGGGTTAAGACCGCCTCGAACATAAAATAGCTGACGACAGGAATAAGGATTGGCATCGTTGCCATAATAACCGCCCCGTTGATGGCGGGTGTCGTGCGGACAGCCTCATACAACACCGCTTGAAACAAAATCACCCCGGTGACGGATAGGCCGAGCAGTGTCCAACGCGCTTGCCACAGTTGGTCCCGAGCACGCCACGCTTGCGGTGCAGCCCATACCCCCAAGACAACGGCAGCAAGGCTCCAGCGCATCAGCGTTAAAGCCCATGGATTCACAAGCTCGTGAACCCCGCGACCGACGACAAAATTTCCCGCCCAAAGCAGTGGCGCAATCACCAACAAGATGTAAGGATTTAAGCGTATTGATGGCATGAATGGACGGTCGCCGCCCGCTGCGCTTTCGTCAAGGCAAAGCTTTGACAATCAGACGCCCGAGCCAGCCCGCTGCCAATACCGCATGTTGACGTTATTCATGAGGTCATCATGGCGCGATTCCAAACACCGTTTGAAAAAGAACGTGTTGCCTTGCCCGGTTAACTCACGGCACGCACCATAGATATCTTTTGCCCGCAAAACGCCGGGTTCATCAGAAGCCAATACACTATTACCCATCGCGTCATCCCACAGGGTCAAGCGTTGCGTTGCTGACATACGGCTGGTTCGCGGCAAGGTGTTGATCAATTGGTTCGTAACCTGCGCTGCGACAGTGCGTCGCTTATCGTGTTCGACAACGCGGATTGCCAAGTTCCGCAGAGGCCCAGTGACATAGGCAATTTCAGACTCGACCAAAGGGTCCTTGTCATTCTCAATCGGCACTGGCAGGGCAGAAACAGATTGGGGAACCACAAGCGATGCAAAACCACCGCCCAATTCATCAATCACCGTTTCCGCCAAACTGACAGTGACAGACGAATATCCACGCTCTGTCATGATCGTCACATCATGGCCAACATCGCGCGTCGCGATGGAGCCATCGACCGAGACCACCCACAACCGCAATTGGTCTGCCGTCTGAAATTCGTAATGGATGCCATAACCCGGCGCGTTTCGCTCTTTTTGCAAACAAAATGAGCTGAGTTGAGCGGTGCAGATACCATCCACACAGGCCATTGGAACAGGGTCAAGGGTCGCAATAACACCCAAGATTTGTGTCGCGGCTTTAGTTGGTTGCACCATGCCGCTGCCGACAACCATTAACCCGGCAACGAGACCGACTGAAAAAAAGTTTGATAGCTTCATGACCGCCTCCCGTTTGATCGCTGCCCAAAGCCTAACACGATCTTGTGCAAATCACGAAGTTTCTATTCGACCCAAAGCTCGTCTTCATCAGCCTCAGGCTCGCGCGGCAGACCAACCGCGCCGCGTTTATCCGTATTGTTGAGGTTGGCTCCGCGCATATCGGCATCGGTGAAAGTGGCATCGGTTAATAAGGCGTCAGAAAAATTAGCGTCACGCAGGTCAGCGCGGCGAAAGTCCACGTTGGTCATATCACTGTGCCGTAAATCGGCGCCTGCAAGGCATGCATCAACTAATTTAGCACTATCTAGATTCGCCCGCCATTCACCGCCGCCCGCCCGGTGGGACACATTGACAGCGGTCAGAACCACGCCTGTCATGTTGGCACCCGTCATATCGGCCCGCGCTAATTTTGCCCCTCGCATGTCGGCCCGGGTCATTTTTGCTGCCCGCAAGTCAGCAAAGCTAAGGTCGGTCATGATAAGCGCAGACCGCGACAAATCAGCCCCCGTCAATTGGCAATAAGAAAGGTCTGCTGCTGCCAAATTTACCTTCGATAGATCTTGCCCACTTAAATCAAATTTAGATAAAACAGCCCGCTTGCCTTCCTTGCCATTCGTCGAGACCCATTTCATGTGGTCCATGATGATGTCTTTAAGCGACCGATCCAGGCTATTTAAACTCTTTAAACGTTCGGCTTTCGACAAATCGACTTTCGATAAATCAACGTTGTCAAAGATGGCACCAATCAAATCAGCGCCGGTGAAATCTGCATTGTCGAGCGTCGCCCCAGACAGCACCGCCCCATGGAAAATCGCCCCAGACAAATTAGCATCAGTGAAATCTGCACCTTCCAGGTCGCAGCCCGTCAGATTTGATAACGATAAATTCGCCCGCACGAACTTGGCATTGCGTAAAACACAGTCCGTCATGTCGGTTTGGACGATGAAACTGTCAGAGACTTTCGCACGGGTCATATCAGCGCCACGTAGCTTGGCTTTCTCCATGCCACTTTCAGCATCCGCATGAATCAGGGGTATCAAATCCCCACCCGGCCCATCCGAGCGCAACAGCACGCCATCACGCATATCAACATCGGCCAGCATAGCATCGCTTAAGTCTGATCCTGCCAGACAAGCGCCGCGAACATCAGCGCGCGAAAAATTGGTACGCCTCGCCGTGACAAACCTTAAATCCGCAGCAAAAAGAATCGCATCAGTGAGGTTCGCATCGTCTAATTCCGCATGACACAGTAAGGCCCCGGTAAAATCAGCTTGGCTGAGGTTTTTTCCTGAAAAATCAATGTATTGCAGATCGCACATGCCAAACTTTGCACGAGTTCCATCACGCTTACCCGAGATAAAGCGTTCATGCGATTCAAGGGCTTCGTCAAGCTCAGATTGAGAGATTTTCTCCCACGATCCTTCGAATGGACTTTCCTTAACCAGAGCTTTGCTCCATTTCTCAATCAATCAGCATTACGATCCGCATTTTGCCAGATTTGACCGTCAGATACCATGGCACCTTCAAACATTAAGTGTCTGTGCGCTGAATCACGCTTTTTGCGCGGCTTACCCCTGACATATGATTGACCCGCGCGGCGCAGATGACCATGTTGCAGCCATGAATGAAACTGACCTTGAACCTATTCACATTGTCGGCGGCGGCCTCGCTGGCTCTGAAGCCGCCTGGCAGATCGCAAGTGCCGGTGTACCCGTTGTTTTACACGAAATGCGTCCGGTGCGAAAAACCGACGCGCATCATACAGATGGCTTGGCAGAATTGGTTTGCTCTAATTCATTCAGATCTGATGATGCAGACTATAATGCGGTCGGTGTTCTACATGAAGAAATGCGCCGTGCCGATTCCCTCATTTTGCGCGCCGGCGACCGCCACAAGGTTCCAGCCGGTGCCGCCTTGGCCGTGGATCGCGATGGCTTTTCACAGATGGTCACTCAAACGCTGACAGACCATCCATTAGTGACCATTGACCGAACGGAAGTTGCCGGTTTGCCAGACGCAGACTGGTCCAGCGTCATCATCGCCACCGGCCCGCTCACCTCACCGGCGCTGTCAGAGGCCATTCTAAAACTAACAGGCGAAGAATCGTTGGCGTTTTTTGATGCCATCGCACCAATCGTTCACTTTGATAGCATCGACATGTCAAAAGCCTGGTTTCAGTCTCGCTACGACAAGGGGGAAGGCTCCGACTACATCAATTGCCCCTTGGACAAGAACGCCTATCACGCATTTATTCAGGCCTTGTTGGATGGCGAGAAAACTCAGTTCAAAGAGTGGGAATCAAACACACCTTATTTCGAAGGCTGCCTGCCTATCGAAGTCATGGCCGAACGCGGTGTCGAAACTCTGGCTTATGGCCCGCTAAAACCTGTTGGCCTTACCAACCCGCACGCGCCTGAGATTCAAAAGCATGCCATCGTGCAATTGCGCCAAGATAACGCGCTTGGGACCCTGTTCAACATGGTTGGCTTTCAAACGAAACTCACTTACGGGGAACAGGTTCGTATTTTCCGCACCATTCCAGGTCTCGAAAATGCAGAATTCGCCCGCCTTGGCGGACTGCATCGAAATACGTTTATCAATTCGCCCAGGTTGCTGGATACGCACCTTCGCCTCAATGCCATGCCGCGTTTGCGGTTTGCCGGACAAATCACAGGCTGTGAAGGCTATATCGAAAGCGCAGCAATCGGCCTGTTGGCCGGGCGGTTTGCGGCGGCAGAACGCTTAGGACAGCCGCCATCAAGACCGCCCGAAACAACGGCGATGGGGGCTATTCTGGGCCACATCACCGGGGGCGCCGTCGCTGAAACGTTCCAGCCCATGAACGTAAACTTTGGCCTTTTCCCGCCGTCCGAAGAGATCGATAAGAAGGGCCGCCCAATCCGCGGTCGTGACCGCAAGTTGGCGCTGGCTCAGCGGGCGTTGCACGATTTTGATTCGTGGCTCGCGAGCGCTAAAATCGCAGCCTGACCCAGAAAAGTGTCTCTCCCGTAAAGAACAATAATCTTTGTCTGGGAGGATACCATTACCATGACGTTTACCGCTCGACTTGCCGCCAGGCACGCATATCTTGCGGTTTCTGCTGGGCGAGGCGACATGAACCACGTCCCCCCACAATCCGGTTGTTGCGTCTAAACAGATCACCATCACTGTTCAGTAACAATATCTCCGTTGGGCAGCGTGTTACGCGGTTGCGAACACCTGCCCGGCAACACCTTCCCGGCAACACCTTCCAAGACGTCGGGGACAAGGGCACGCACCAGCAAACGTTCCGGGGCTTCGCCGGGCATCGTAATTTTTAACGGTTGGGCCGGTTGAAACCCAAAGCGGCCATAGTAATGCATCGGCCCGACCAACAGAACGATCTGATGCCCCAAGTGGGCCGCGTGGATGAGCGTGTCGGCGATCAGGGCGCGCCCAACGCCTGTCCCTTGCTGATCTGGCGACACGCCCAATGGCCCCAGCAGCAAAGCGGGTTGCCTGGCTCCAACGCTGTTTTCGATGTCAACGTCCCAGTACTGAAGGGTGCCAACCAACTGATTGCCATTCCAGGCAACGCGGCTTAGGGATTCGACGCAAGGCCGCCCTTTGCGAAACCCATAAGAACGCTTTGAAAAGCGGTCGACTCCAAACGCGGCATCCAACAAGGTTTCAATAGCCGGTTGAATGTCGGGCGTTGGTGGCAACAGTGTGAGGTGAGGAAGGGCTGAAATAGGCTGTGGCATGGATCTGATCCGGGATCAAAGGGTCATCAAAACGCCCAGGGGGGAATTGCCATGGACGTGGGCATAAAAAGACCGCCAAACGGTTCCCGTCGGCGGCGACCCAACCCTGATCAGGGTGTTGACGAGGCTGTCTCGTCAGATGTCACGTGCTCCAAAGGGAACGGTTGCGGCAAAAAACATTTGCCCGCGTCGTCGTCGGTTAATCACAGAGAACATCAGTGCGTCCGCCCTTCGAAAATGTGTCGTTGCGATATCGCTGGTACGCCTCCGCAACTCGATTGTCAATATTCAAGCCAACTGCCAAATCACCCGATTCGCAAAATGCACGGTAATCCATGGATTGAAGAAGGATTCCAAAAACAATGAAATGTTATAAAATTGCATAGAATCATAGGCTTCCATGATCTAGGAACCAGTTACGTTTTCATTGTCCCCGCGGGTTGGCACAATACCCAGTGATGCGGCGGTCATTGCCCTCTAAAAGGAATTGGCATTAGCCATGAAGACGCGGAAGAAACATCAGGCGCAAGGCGCAAGGCGTGGCAGGACTGCTTTGCTATGCGGCGTTGCCCTGACCGTCTTTGCCATGGTGGGCACCGTGCCGGTGATGCTCGAAACAGTCGCATCGCCTGCCGCCGCACAATCCGCCGAAAGCGACGCCACCGATCTGTTGTTCGCAGGCGTGCAAACGGGTGATCTTACAACGGTTCGCGAAAGCTTGTTGTTGGGTGCGAACATGCAGGCCAAGAACGCCGACGGCCGCACAGCCGCTGACTTAGCTGTCGATCTCGGAAACTTCCAGATCGCGCAGTTTTTATTGTCGGTTAAAAGCTATGCCGATGCCAATACGGATCAAACGCTGGCGGACGCCATTAAGGCCATTGTTGGTGGACGCACAGCAACATCGGGCCGGCAATCAACGGATGTGTCCGAAGTCTTGGCTGGGACAGGTACAACCCAGCCAGCGACGAGCGGGGCGGACACAAGTGCATAAGATGATCTGTTTGGGGAAAACTCGTTAGGGTTAGCGCCGCCAGAACTCGAACCGACCATCCCAGAACCCACTCCAGCCGCAACCGTTCCAAACAGCGAACTCGATCAAGCCCGCCAAGCAATGGATGCCGCAATGGCTGAAGTTGACGATCTTATGCAGCGGCTTAACCAAACCGTTGAGGTGCCCGCAACTCCGAGTGCGCCAGCGCCAGCGCCAGCACCGGCACCTCAGGCCGCAATAATACCCAAACCCACGCCTCCACCAGCAACACCACCTCAAGATGTCTCAAACTTGTTTGGTGCTTTATCGCAAAGCCCTGCAACGCCGGGGGATGCTCCAGCGCCAGTTGCCAGTGTTCCGTCCCTGAGCAAGCCGTCTCTGAGAACGGTCAAAAAAGCGCGCGCTATTCCGGCTGCGCCTCGCAAACCGAACCGCGTTGCCGCCGTTAATATGGCGGCCTTAGCGCCCAAACCCATCACGCCCACCGCGCCAGCGCCTTCAGATCAAGGCGATGTCTTTGCCGAAATGGGTGACATCTTAGGATTGGAGCCGGTTGGCGACATTGAAAGTGAGACGGCGACGGCGACGGCCACCACAACGCCTCCGGCAACACCTACCGAACCCACAGCGGAGACAACAACACTCCGTCCCCGCAGCGAACGCACAACTGTATCCACACCACCGCCGGGTTTTCCATTGCCGCCCGATTACGTGCCGCCGGCTGAGCCAGACCCGACATTGATGGCCGCAGAAAAGCCGATTGAAGAAACGATTGCCACGATGCCATCATCGAAGGCCGCAGGGTCGGCACAACTGGACAATCCCGCAACATCCGAACACGCAAAAGAGGACGGCGGGTTTTTCGATGCGATTGCCGATTTGTTCGGCAGTGACGAACCTTCTTCCCCCGCCGAACAGGCCGCGAACGCGACGGTTTCTGAGCCTGCGATGGCAGAGGCAATACCTGCGCCTGCGCCCACCATTCAAAAACCGGCAGGAACGCTATTTCCAGCACCCGAATCGCCCAGTTCCGTGGTGCCACCCAACGCGCCTGATCCTTTCTTTGCCGATCCCACTGCGGCCAATGACCCCGCACCGTTTTTTGGACCCGCCGACACGGCTGACTATGCCGATTTACCGGGTGAAAGGCCCAGCGCACCGGCAGACGCACCAGACGACGGAAGCTTCTTGGGCTCACTTCGGGAACTGGTGGATACCGGGCCAGAGGCCCAGGACGAAGAGATTGATGAGTTGTTGTCGCCCTTAAGCGACGAGCAACAAGTCTTGCGGGACCGCGCGCGGGCGCGGTTTGCTGCGGATACAGAAGCCCGGCAGAACGAACTACTCCGCATTGCTGCCGAGCAAAAAGCAGAACGTGAAGCTCGCGCCGCCGCACGGCTGGCTGACACTCAGGCACAGCAACGCCGCTTGGACGAACGCGCCCTGCTGACGCAAAGCGGGATCATTCCAGCGGCCACATCGAACCCAGGATTCGTCGCGCCCCCCGATGGCGGCACATCGGGTGAGCGTTTTCTGAGCAGGCTGGGCAATATTTTTGGCATTGATATCTCGCCATCGCCCAGTCCCGAACAAGAAGCCATCAATCAAGAACAGGCGATTGCCCGCGCAACGGGCCAACCAGGACCGGCCGAGCGCGCCCGCCTGATGCCATCTGGCCAATCAACCGTCATGGCGAATACGCCCAGAAACGCGCCTAGCAGCGCACCTCGGGGACAAACAAAGCCATCACAACAATCCAGTGGTGGTTTGATTGATCAAATTTCGAATCTGTTCATCGTCGAGCAACAACCGGCAATCGCTGAAACAGGCTCCATGATTGCGCCGGAAGCCATTGACCCGCTGGGTATGCAATTGCCCAGCGCTCCCCAAGCAACACTGGCCTCTATTGCACCCAAGGGCCAAGCCCACCCGATTGCTCTTGGGCCGGGGCCGTCGGCAGCAACGCAACCGTTACCCGATGAGACCATCGACTTTTTTGACCGCCTTGCCCAGAACCTAGGGATCGGCCCGGCACACGCGCCGGACCCAATGACCTTACCAACGGGCATGTTGGAATCAGAAACCAGCCTGCTGGGCAATCCGCCGCCTTCTGGGACTCAGGACCTGACCGCACAACCCGCGCCGTCTCCGGCACCGACAACCGCTGTCGCCGAAGCCCAACCCTCTACCAGCCCAGAACCCGAACCGGTCGACGGCGGGTTGTTTGGACCAGAAATCAGCGGCGATCTGCCGAGCGATGAGAGTGCTTCGGATTCTGGTTTTTGGGGGGAAAGCGATGGCAGTGCGGCTTCTGACGCCCCTGCCACAGGCTTATTCGCAGATGACCCCGTAACAACACCCCTGGGTGCGCTAGACCGTGCGCCTATACCCTCGTCTCTGGATGCGACGCAAGAAGGCACCGCGCAGCCAAATATGCCGCCTGGGCCGCCCCCTGCGCCCGAATCATGGCAAGTAAAGAACGTGCAAACCGCCCGGTTGCCCGCAGACCAAGCGACCGAGCAAGCCTTCGATGACTTGCGGACGGAAACCCTTTTGTCCGGCGCCGGAATGACGATTGGAAACGCGTCAAACCTGGGCCGAACGATTCCAACCATCTTTGACGAAGCCGATTTGAAAAAATCTTGCATCTTTAAGCGACGCAACACGATCACCGTTTGCATTGAACCATTAGACTGGCCCGAAGCCCTAGCCCCCATCGTCATTGTGAACACGGTGATGTATCAGGGCCTCAACGCGATTGTCCGCTACGATAAAGGCGTGGTTAGCCGGTACCACGTTCTGTTCCCGGCTGAAGCTTTTGACACGGTTATTTCTCATTTTGTTTCAAAGTACGGCTCACCAAGTGAGGTTTGGCGGCGCACGATTGCCCCGTTAGCAGCCCCGCGTCAGGAGAACCCGACGGTTGTTTGGCGTAACATGAACCCTGCGACTCAGGCCCTCACAACCCTGGAAATTCGAAAGTTTGACGATACACGCGGTGGCTTCCCAGACACCCAGCGTGGCGTCCTCATGTTGTACGCTGCGGGTGCCGATCCAGTTTTTCCACAAGTTTCGTCGCTGGAATTGATGCGTCTTCGTCCCATCGGGGCGAACGAGTAACCGGCACGCTTTGTATAGTTCCTAAAACCGATCCCGCCTTGCAGCCCACCAGAGCCGCCCCAAGGTTATTGGCCGTATCACTTGGCTTTGGACCCGGGCATCAAACGGGTCAAACTGCGCTTGCTTGAGCGTTGCGAGATGCCCATCCGCCAAAACCCCTGCTAAAAAGGCGGGCCGCACAGATTTTGGCACTGCGTTTAATTTTTGCCGCGCTTGGTTTAGATGACCTCGGGCGGACGCCAAGATGGGCTTAAGACAAGCGCGCAGAGCGGGCTGCGGTCCACGCTCAATCACGGCGTCTTTATCAAGATTTGCGGACCGGCACAGGTCGCTCGGTAGCATGAACCGCCGCGCCGAAACCCAAGCTGGTAGTGCACGCACAACGCCGATTAGCCCCCATGCAGCGCCGATATGGCCCGCAACGGTGTAAGCATCATCAGAGGCCGCGCCATCGCTTAGAACATCAGCGAACAGGCTGAACACGGCACCGTCCACGGCGCGAACCAAGGATTCTAAGTCCGAAAGGGTCGCAGGCTGATCTGCCAAAAACATCGCTTCGCGAGCATCAATCAACGCCATTAAGGCCGACGGTGCTATTTGATGGGCTATCACGGCCTTCGACAACGGACCGGCTGTCATATGAACCGGTGGCGTGCCTGCACAGATGCCGTCCAAGGCATCTCGCCACCATTGAAACCGCATCTGCCCGATAATGGGTTCCGTCACCTGCCACGCAATACTGCCAAGGTCCGAATTGAAGGCTAAAACGGCCAAAATCGAAGCCCGCCGGTCACTCGGCACGAATTGCGCTGCAAAAAGTCGGTCCCGATCAGAAGACCCTAATGCGTTTGTGATTGAAGCATCCACCATGAACGCTATATACCAGCGCATACGTTCTTTATGCCACCACACTGTTGGTCGCCGTTGCGGCCAAGCAACCAAACAAAGGGGAGAGTTATGGCGGCCATTCTTAGTAATCTTCGCAATACCGTAATCGCGGGTCTCGTTCTCACGGTTATTATGATCGCCGTTATGATCGGCATGACCGGTACAGGCATGCCGAGCGGCGACATTTCTTATCTGTCATTCCTGTTCCGCTGGCTGCACGTTATCAGCGGTGTGATGTGGATCGGTTTGCTCTGGTATTTCAACTTTGTGCAAATTCCAAACATGCCAAAAATTCCAGATGAGCAAAAACCAGCCATCGGCAAAGTCATCGCACCAGCCGCCCTGTGGTGGTTCCGGTGGGGTGCCATGGCCACTTTGGTAACCGGGATTCTTCTGGCCGGCGCAAATGGCTACCTGGGCGACGCACTGACACTCAGCGTGACAGACGGCGTGCCAAAACACACTGCCATCGGTATTGGCATGTGGCTGGGCTTTATCATGTTCTGCAATGTGTGGTTCGTGATTTGGCCAAATCAAAAGCGCGCTTTGGGCATGGTTGAAGTCGACGCGGACACCAAAGCTAAATCGGCACGGACAGCGATGTTGTTCTCTCGGACCAACACCCTGTTATCGTTCCCAATGCTGTACGCCATGGTTTCTGCACAGAACCTGTACTAAAGCATTCGGACCTCGTTACAGAAAAGCTCGGGGCTTCGGCCTCGGGCTTTTTTTGTATCAGGCGTTAGGCAGGGCGTTTAGTCGATCGCCACCAAGGCCGCCACAAAGCGCCGTTCTTCTGCCAGTAGCACATTAGCCGTGCGGCACGCAGCGCCCGTATCCATCCACTCAATGACCATCCCGTGTTGCTTCATGGCCGCTCGCAGCCCCTTGGGGACGGCAGCAAATGTCACGCCACAGCCAATCAGCAATATTTCAACAGGTTCTGGTGCATCAATAACGACTTGGAAGACCTCTGGGACCATCGTCTCCGTGCCCGTACAGGCCCACGGCACCGTGCGATCGGGAAACACGAGGATGGAGCCTTCATGGCGAACGCCCGCCACACGAAATCCATGATCGCCGTAAGACTGCACGGTCTGCTTGCCGGCGGGAATTGCTGGGGTAACGTCAATACTCACAGGGAAGGCCTCATGATGATGGCCTCTTATGGCCTTTCTATCGTGCTCTCGCCGGTGCCGCGATCAACATTGAAATAGAGCAGCAGTGGAACCGCCAAACACACCGATGAATACGTTCCAACAACCACGCCCCACATCATGGCAAAGGCAAAATCACGGATAATCTCGCCGCCCAGGACATACAGCGCGCCCACTGCCAACAGCGTCGTAACACTGGTCATGATCGTCCGCGACAAGGTCTTGTTGATGGCCAGATTGAACAATTCGGGCAATGGTAAGGTTTTGTATTTACGAAGCTTTTCTCGCACGCGGTCAAAGACCACCACTGTATCGTTGATGGAATATCCGGCAATGGTAAGAACAGCGGCAATCGTTGCCAAATTAAATTCGTGTTGGATCAGCGAAAACACGCCAATGGTCGCAATGATATCGTGCGCCAAGGCGATGACCGCCGCGACACCAAACTGCCATTCGAAGCGAAACCAGATGTAGACCAAAATAGCCCCAATGGCTGCCAGAACGGCATAAATACCATCCCGCAGCAGTTCTTGTGAGATAGTAGGGCCAACAAATTCAGTACGGCGATAGTCAACACCTTCGCCTAACGATTCCCGAACCGCATTCACGGCTGCTTGTTGTGCTGCCTCTCCGCCTTCTTGGGCTTGGATACGAATCAACACATCTGTCGACTGGCCAAATTCTTGGAGCGCCACTTCACCCAAACCAAGACCAGCCAAATCGCTTCTCATGTTTGATATGTTCGCGGGGCCTTCGGTGCGAACCTCAATTAAAATGCCGCCTTTAAAGTCAATGCCGAACGCTAAGCCCTTGGTAAGGACCAACCCGATAGAGGCCACCATCAAAAGGGCGGAAAACACCAAAAAGATTTTATGCCGCGTAATAAACTGAAAATTAGTTTCAGCGGGAATCAATCGAAGCAGGGCCATGGTTTTTCTCTCTATCCTGCTCAGATCGGCAGATTAGACGGGCGGCGGCGGCGCAGCCACGTCACGACAAACAATCGGGTGACCATGATGGCCGTGAACATCGATGTCACTATGCCAACCGCCAATGTGACCGCGAAGCCACGAACGGGGCCAGAGCCAAAGGCAAACAGCAAGATGGCCGCAATCAAGGTTGTGATGTTGGCATCCCAAATGGTCGTCAACGCCCGGCTATAGCCAGCGTCAACGGCGGCAATGGGCGTGCGCCCTGCCCGTGCTTCTTCGCGAATCCGTTCAAAAATCAATACGTTGGCGTCAACAGCCATCCCGATGGTGAGGACAATACCGGCGATGCCTGGCAACGTGAGAGTCGCCTGTAACCCGGACAGGACGGCCAAGATCAACGTGATGTTAAAGGCCAGCGCCACATTCGCCATGATGCCGAACAAGCCGTAACTGATGGTCATGAACACGACCACGGCGATCAAACCGACGATAGAGGCAAGCTTACCGGCCTCAATCGAATCCTGGCCCAAGCCTGGGCCAACGGTGCGTTCTTCCAAAATTGTCAGTGGTGCTGGAAGCGCGCCTGCCCGCAAGACCAAAGATAAATCTTGTGCTTCTTGAACAGAGAACCGACCTGAAATTTCGCCCGATCCACCCAAGATAGGCTCGCGGATGACAGGGGCGGAAACCACTTGATCATCCAAAACAATCGCAAAGGGGCGATTGACGTTTTCCGTGGTGACTTTGCCAAACCGCTTCGCGCCAACAGGGTCAAAGCGGAACGTTACCACCGGCTGGTTGGTTTGGTTGCCAAAGCCAGGCTGCGAATCAACTAAGGTCTCACCACCAACCATCACCCGGCGCTGAACAAGGTAGAATTCATCTTCGCCCGGTGCAGGGTTTTGGGCGGGCAACAGCATAGATCCGGCTGGAACTCGCGTTGCCATGGCCTCGCGCGCCGACATGTTCGGGTTGAGCAAATGAAAGCTGAGTTTTGCCGTGCGGCCCAACAGGCGTTTGATGCGCTCTGGATCACCCAGGCCGGGCAACTGCACCAAAATGCGGTCGTCACCCTGACGTTGGATGGTTGGTTCATTCACACCAGTTTCATCAACACGCCGACGGACAATCTCAATTGATTGTAAGACAGCCGAGTTTTTTAGGTCTTGGATAGCCTGATCGTTAAACTCAACAGTAATCTGACCCGTCTCATCGTCCCAATCGATGGAAGTTTCCGCTTCTACCAAGCGAATGGCTCGGTAGGCCTCTTCAACCCGTTCAACATCCCGGATTGTTACCGAAACCACACCGTTTCGAGCGCCAAGGCCCGCATAACGAATGCGTTCTTGCCGCAAGACGGACCGAACAGTTTCGACAACAGATTCGAGCCGTTCGTCAATAACCGCATCTAAGCCGACCTGGAGCAAAAGGTGCGATCCACCTTGCAAATCGAGGCCAAGATTAACCTGCTTTACCGGCAACCACGTTGGCACGTCGCCGGGTATGGACTGCTTGCCAATCAGGTTAGGGGCAGCATAGCTAAGACCGAGAAATAGTACGGTCAACACCAGCACAACTTTCCACTTTGAGAAATAGACCATTGTCTTCCTTGCCCTAATCCGTAAGCCAGCCAGAGTCCTGTTGCGTGCCTAAGAAACCTTAGCTTTTTTTCTTAGGCTCATCGGCCGCCGGACCTTCGGCATCATTAGATGCAGGCTTAGACTCTGCCTCTGAGTCATTTGCCGTTACAGGCTGCTGGTCGGTATTTGCGGGCTGTTCGGTGGTCTGCCTTGCGCCACCGCCAAACAGACCCGACAAGAAACCACCGCTTTTCTGGTTCTGATTGGCCGCGTTGCCGACAGGCTGAGTTTTGTCGATCACCGCAGAGACGGTCTCTTGGGCAACTTTGACACGGACGCCTTCGGCAATATCCACCACCAAGACACCATCGTCTTGAACCTTATGCACTTTGCCATACACGCCACCACCGGTAACGATTTGATCACCGCGCTTGATGGCAGCCAGCATCGCTTTGTGGTTTTTCATCTTCTTCTGTTGAGGCCTGATCAACAGGAAGTAAAAAACAACGAAAATCAGGATCAGCGGCAAAAAGGCTTCTAGCCCGCTTCCACCGCCACCGGCACCCTGAGCATACGCATCTGAAATCAGCATTGACGAACCCCTCCTATCCCCCATTGACGCAGAGGCGCGCTTGGGACAATTGAACACTTACAATTTCGGGGTGCGCGAATGCCACCCACCAGAACCGCCGGACTATACCGATTGATCCCTCTGTTGCAACGCGAAAGGGGTGGAAATATGGCAATGTCGCGCCTTCGCGGCAGATGATAAGCCATTCGACGAATGATTGACCGACTGGGCTTGCTCGCTTACCTAGGGTCCAAGCTCATGCAGATCACACAATTGCGTTCTGCCAAGAGGTTTAAATGCAAGGAAATCAACGCGCAGGCCATGCCAAAGCATATTCAAGCGTTATTGACGTCGCAGTTGGGTGGGGCAGAACCCGAGAGGCGGGGGCTCTTTAGCCGATGAATGCGTCGCCAAGCCTTAAAAGATTGCCGATATTGCTGCGGCTTGTCTCCTGTTCATCGACCAAACACCCTCCCGCGCAATGGATGATTTGAATGAGTTTGGACCCTAACAGCTATGAGCGATATGGATAGCCTCCCAACCCTGAAACGCATTGCCGAAGCCCTTGATCGAATCGCCCCAGCCGCCGCGTCTGCCGTGGATCTTTCAGTCGCTGATGCCTTTGTTTGGCGCACAGAAACCCAGGCATTATCGCCGGTAATGCGGGTTAATCGCGTGCCTGTTGCCCTGCTGCGCGGCATCGATACGCAAATTCAAACTCTAATCGACAACACCACGCGGTTCGCAAACGGCTTGGCCGCGAACAACGCCTTATTGTGGGGCGCGCGTGGCACCGGAAAAAGCTCGTTGGTCAAAGCCGCGCACGCCGCCGTGAACAAGGACCGAGCCAATACAGACCGGCTGGTTTTAATTGAAATTCACCGCGAAGACATTGCGTCCTTGCCCGTTTTGCTGGGTCTGCTGGCAAAACAACCGCAACGTTGCGTTATTTTTTGCGATGATTTGACCTTCGATGCAGGCGACAGCAGCTACAAATCGTTGAAAGCCGTCTTAGAGGGCGGCATCGAAGGCAGACCAGAGAACGTGCTTTTCTACGCAACATCGAACCGCCGTCACCTGATGCCGCGCGACATGATCGAGAACGAGCGATCAACCGCTATTCACAAATCGGAGTCGGTCGAGGAAAAGGTCTCGTTGTCGGATCGGTTCGGCCTGTGGCTTGGCTTTCACAATTGCGATCAGGAAACGTATTTCGCCATTGTCGAAGGTTATGCCGATGAATTGGGCCTAGACATCAGCGCCGACGATCTTCGAGCCCAAGCCCTGGAATGGTCGATGACGCGCGGTGCACGCTCTGGCCGGGTGGCGTGGCAGTTTATTCAAGATTTAGCCGGGCGGTTGGGTAAGCGAGCCGACCTCGAATAAGCCCTTATTCGCCGTCTAACAAGCGGTGCATATCAAAAACGGGGGGATCAGTCACTCCGGCTTGGGTCAGCATGCCGTGAATTTGCCCACGGTGATGCGTTTGGTGATTGAACAGTTGGCTGACGCAGATTGCGTAAGCGTCATGCCGCACGTTCCCCGCTGAATCGCGATAATCCCATGGTGTGGCTAACCGATCTGCCGTAAGCCCTGCGGCAAATGTTTCTAGTTCAGCGTCGAGCGCAGCCCTAGCGGCACTTAGGTCTGCAAAATCATCATACAGCGTTTTTGTTAAGCTAAGATTTGCTGACAGATCGTCTCGCAACCGACCAAGCCATATGTGATCCCCAACCATGATGTGATTAAGGGTTGCAAAGATAGATCCAAAAAACGCGCCTCTATCGGCATGCAAATCATCATCACTTAACGTCGCACAGGCATCATAAAGCCGTTGATTTGAAACCTTATTATAGCGTGCCATCATCACGATTGACCATGCAGGGTGCTGTGTATCAATTATCATCACGCGGATCGCCTCGGTAATTTTTTGGCCGGATCAACGGCTTGGCGACCACGGCGGATTTCAAAATGAAGCTGAGGTTTCGTAACCCCACCCGTTGCCCCCACGGTGGCAATGCTTTGTCCCCGCTTAACGATTTGGCCGCGCTTTACGGTAATGGTGTCTGCATGGGCATAGGCCGTCACCCATCCGCCTTCGTGCTTGATCAAGATTAGGTTGCCGAAGCCCTTTAGCTCATTACCCGTATAAGCAACGACGCCGGTTTCCGCTGCTTTAATCGGTGTGCCCCGAGGGGCGGCAATGTTAACACCGTCATTGAACAAGCCTTTCGATTTGGCCCCGAATGACGACAGAATTGTACCCTCAACCGGCCACAAGAACCCTTTACCCGAGGCCTTTGGCGGCGGCGGCGCGACAGAGGGAACCCGCTGGCTGGCTGGGGCACTGGGCTTTGCAACGACTTTGGCCTGAGGTGCTGATGGCGAAGAAGGTGTTGCCACCGTCGCAGTGTTGATTTCTGAACGCACCGGTTTTCGTGGTGCGGGCGGCATGCCTGATGGCACAATCAACCGCTGACTGGGAAAGATTGTATACGGAGGCGTCAGCCCATTGTTTCGAGCAATTTCGTGCACGTTTCCGCCGTATTGACGGGCAAGGGCATAGAGCGTCTCACCGGGGGCGACGATATGGGTCGGCTGACGCGGTAATACCAATCGTTGACCCACACGCAAGAAATAGGGCGGTTGAAGACCATTCGCTTCGATGATCGAGCGCATGGCCACATCGTGACGTCGCGACAGGGCATAGACTGTGTCCCCTGCCCCCACAGTCACCGCTGTCGCATTTGCAAAGGCAGGCGCGGCGCTTGAAAACGCCGCCCTGGGCCGGTTCACATCAGAGGGGTTCGGTTGTCCAGGCACAACCAAGGTGCCGCACGATGCCGTTACCAGCATCGCAGCCAACATGACGATTGGAAACATAAGGGTTCGGCGACTCATCTGTGCATTATTGCTGCCGACGCGCCGCCTGCAACCAATACAGACGGGTTAGTGCTCAAGTGATTCTAACCACCGCCATCAGGGGTACGCTCAAAATCATGCCCTAATTAAATTGACGCACCGAGGCAGCTTGTTAAGGTGGCTGCAACGGGTAGTGGCGGAAAACCGCCATTTTGCCGTTGGTCGAGGGGGACCATTGGGTAAACATAAGGGAGGTACGAAGTATGCTGAAGTTTGAATCATTGGTGGCCAATCTAAAATCCGGCACCATCAATCGACGTAATTTTATGGAAGGTGCTGCTTATCTGGGCGTGTCGACAACCGTCGCAACAGCGGCGATGACATCTGTCGCCAATGCCGCGCCGAAGAAAGGTGGCAACCTGATTATCGCCATGGCGCATGGCTCGACATCAGATTCGGTTGATCCAACCACCTATGAGAACGGTTGGAGCAACATGATTGCTCACTCGTTTGAAGGGTATCTGACGGAGATTGGCGCAGACGGTAATCTTGCCGCCAACTTGGCTGAAAGCTGGGAGTCCACGAAAGACGCGAAAACATGGCGATTTAACCTTCGCAAAGGGGCCGAATTCCACAACGGCAAGTCCGTTGAAGCCGAAGACGTCGTTGCCTCGTTTGCCATTCACCGTGGCGAAGATTCGAAATCGGGTGCGAAATCAATTTTGGAATCAGTCGTCACCATGAAGGCCGATGGTAAAAACGCCGTCGTGTTCGAATTGGAATCGGGCAACGCTGACTTTCCGTTCATCATGTCGGACTATCACTTGGTTATCCGGCCTTCAAAAGGTGGGAAAGTGACCATCGACCAAGTTTCAGCCGTTGGTTCCGGCCCGTACAAACTCGCACGGTTTGATCCAGGTGTAACCGCTGTACTGGAACGAAGCGGCAATCACTGGAAACATGACGACCAATGCTGGTTCGATTCTTCAGAAGTTCTGTCGATCACCGATCCGAACGCTCGGCAAAATGCTATTGCCACAGGCACCGTCCACGTCATGGACCGTCCTGACCTGAAAACCGCCCATTTGTTGGCACGTCGACCCGGCATCGAAGTTGAACAAGCAACAGGGTATCAGCACTATACATTCCCCATGCGCATGGACACGGCCCCGTTCGACAACCCTGATGTTCGCTTGGCATTGAAATATGGTCTTGACCGCGATGTCCTCTTGAAAACGGTCCTGAAGGGTTTTGGCCAAGTCGGTAATGATCATCCGATTTCACCAGCCAATCGATACTTCCATAAAGACCTGCCACAACGAAGCTATGACATCGACAAGGCAAAATTCCATACCAATAAATCAGGTCTCGGCACGATCAACGTCGACTTATCTGCGGCAGATGCGGCCTATCCCGGTGCTGTTGATGCGGCCGTGATTTATCAGGAACAAGCGGCGAAGGCAGGGATCAAAATTAACGTTGTGCGCGAACCGAACGATGGCTACTGGTCCAATGTTTGGAACAAAAAGCCGTTCTGCGCTTGCTATTGGGGCGGACGCCCAACGGAAGACTGGATGTTCTCAACCGCCTATCAAGGCGGCGGTGCGTGGAATGACACCGTTCAAAACTTCCCAAAATTTGATGAGCTTTTGTTGAATGCGCGGGCCGAGTTAGACGATTCAAAGCGTCGTGTCATGTATCACGACATGCAAGAAATCGTGCATAATGATGGCGGTGTCATTGTTCCTTATTACTCGGCGCACGTTTGGGCGAAAATCGACAAAGTCGGACACGCCGAACAAATTGCCGCGAACTGGACAATGGACGGTAGCCGCACGGTCGAACGCTGGTGGTTCAATTCTTGATCAACGACGACAATCTACAACAAAAAGGCCTGGGAATTTCCCAGGCCTTTTTTATGCCAAATTACTTTATGCCAAATTACTTTACGACTGTGTGCACTGGTCGATAAGAATGGCGACAGTTGGGTCACGGCCCAAAAACGGTGTATCCACTGCACTCACGATTCGATACCCAACAGAGCGCTCGCCGCTTAGCGCGTCAAACTGCCCTGGCCCCACCCGTATGACAGAGAAAACACCTCTGGCCGTTCTGCGCGCGCGAAGTTTCGTGCCCGGTAAGGGGCCATCCACTTCTGCACACACCGGCCCCAGCAATCGGTCAAACTGCGCCGACAGGTGATAGTTGGGGTCTGGCTCTAAATCGGATTTGGACCGAACAGCTTTATCTTGCAAACCGCCTTTCGGGCGAAACTTGTTCAACGTCATACTGGACGAAACGATATAGCCTTCGGGAAAATAGACGGCGATCCCGTTCTGGAGCAAAACGCGATCACCCAGCGTACTGCCTGACCGCAACAAGGCCTTGATGCGGTTAGCACCGATTTCACCAGAAAAATCATTAAACTTAAGAGTTTGTCCGCCACCGCGCGCGTCCGCAAAATAGCGTTCAAACGGTATGACCGGAGTGTCCGCCAAGGCGAGCTTTCCGGTAACACCTAGCATAAGTGCCACGCCCATTAGGACACGGCATACTGACGACACAATTATCCCCATTGCACCCTCGTTCATCATTAGGGCGGATGCCCGACTGGGCATCCGCCGATATTGATAGTCTTATTGAGTTTCGATTGAGATAACAACACGCCGGTTACGGGCTTCGCGGACACCATCAGCAGTTTGAACATTAAGCTGTGCTTCACCCATACCAGAAGCCCGAAGCTTATCAGCCGCCAATCCACGATTCGCCAAATAGGCACGCACTGACTCGGCCCGACGTTCAGATAGCCGTTTGTTATAAGCATCAGCCCCAGAACGATCCGCGTGACCAACAAGGTCCATAGGCGCGGAAGATGTGCCATAGTCATTCAGCAACTGATCCAACACAGCCTGACCAATTGGTGTCAAAGTCGATTCGTCGAACCCGAAGAACACCGTATAGAACGTTGGTAGCTGTGGCGTCGGCGCAGGGGCCTGAACAACGGGCTCTGGTTTCACCATTGCAGCCGCCAACGCATCCATTGCCTCTTCAAATGTGGCCTGACAGGCGGCGATTTGGTCGGTTTGCCATGCTTCTTCTTGCTCTTCCACCCAACAATCATAGGCGGCTTGCGCTTTTGCAGCGGCTTGCGGAGCCGCAGAGCGTCCTTCGCCAAGAGCGGCTAACAAACGGACCCTCGCGCTGGGTCTAATTGCGTCCGTTCAGAGGCATCAAGTCGCCACAGGCCAGGATCTTCCGGTCCAGCTTCTGCACCCGATGCAGTGATCAGGGCCTTGCGTGCGAAAAAGTCTGAATCAAAAAAATCATACCACGTGTCGCCCTCTTTCGCCGCAAGGGCGCGGTATTCGCCAGTCAGCGCTTGGTTAAAGTCGCTGCCTGTGGGTACGGCGCGATCAGCTTGCTTTACGTGGTAAGGCTGCATCAGCGGGTTCCCGCCATGTTGGAAGGCGGTCATGCCATTGGTACACGCGCCAAGCACCACAACTGCGCCAACGGCAGCTAGGGTTGAAACTCTCATTTTTTGGTTCTCCTGCAGTTAAACAGACCCGATTGCCACAATAGCATTCTAGATCATTTATCCCTGCGCACTGCAATATAGCACGATTATTGCGAAAATCCATCAAAATTATGGGGATCGTGTGGCGCGTCGCAGTATGACCTTAGCTTTCGGCTAACCCTTCGATCATTGGAACAAACCGGATCGGCCCAAGGTCTTCGGTGGTCACATCGTCTTCCGTTTTTGTATAGCGGAACAAGCGCTGGTCGTCTGCGTCAAAGCCGATCGGCACCACCATAATACCACCCACCGCCAATTGTTCGATCAACAAAGGCGGCACATCTGCCGCAGCCGCTGTACAAATGATCCGCTCAAATGGGGCTTGTTCTGGCCACCCAGCAGAACCATCGCCCGCTTTAAAGGTCACATTGGTGATGCGCATATCATTAAAACGGGCCTCGGCATCTTTTAGCAGCGGCGCATGACGCTCAATCGTGTACAGGCGCCGACAAAGCGGGGCCAACACGCAAGCTTGATAACCAGAGCCCGTGCCAATTTCGAGCACTTTCATACGATCTGTGATCTCAAGCGCCTCTGTCATCTTCGCGACCACAGAGGGCTGACTCACCGTCTGATGACGGCCAATGGGCAATGCCGCATCATCCCAGGTGCGAGAGCGAAAGGCATCAGGAACGAACAAATTACGCGGCGTATTCTCAATAGCCGCAAGGACGCGAGCATCGGTGACGCCAGTCTCACGAATGGCCAAGATCATCCGCATGACGCCTTCACGGTCTGCCCCGTGTACGTCCACCATCAGAAAACGTCCTTCAAGGCCTTCATCGTTTTTGCGTGCGTCAGATCCAAGCACAACGGCGTAACCGAAATATAACCTGCGTTTGTTATTGCCAAATCGGTCCCCTTCGTCGTCCGCTCTTCGTTGCGCGCACTGCCAATCCAATAGTAAGGAGTATGGCGCGGATCACGACCTTCAATAATTACGTCACCAACCTTGCGAGTTCCTTGCTTGGCCAGTTCAGTTCCGAGCACGTTGCTATGCACAACATCAGGAAAGTTCACATTGATCAAAACATTCTTAGGCCATATCGTGCTGCCCAATTTATGAAGAATATCTGACAGATGGTGCTCTGCCGTTGACCATTTGCACGGGTGATGGTCCGACGTTGCTTGGCTGAAAGCGATAGATGGCACGCCCAAGATCGTCGCCTCCATCGCAGCAGCAACGGTGCCCGAATAGGTGACGTCGTCCCCCAGATTGCCGCCTCGGTTCACGCCAGACAGCATAATATCCGGCGCGCCGTCCTTCATGATTTCATTAATCGCCATCAACACACAATCGGTGGGGGTGCCATCGACCGCAAACCTCATTTTCTTACCCGGCAGTTTTCGAATACGAAGCGGTCGGCGCAGCGTCAGCGAATGCCCAGCACCCGAGTGCTCCGTTTCAGGTGCCACGACCCACACGTCATCAGAGATTGTACGCGCGATTCGTTCAAGAACCGCAATACCAGGTGCATGAATACCATCGTCGTTCGAGATAAGAATGCGTTTGCCGGCGAGTGAATGATTTTTTGAAACTGCCTTACGCGCCATTTCTTGAATAGCCTATGTCGCTGGTTCTAATCGTGTCTTGCCACCCATGTAAGGGTGCAAGGCTTCTGGCAGATCAATGGATCCATCTGCATTCTGGAAATTCTCAAGAATGGCGATTAGCGTTCGGCCAACGGCCAGCCCAGACCCATTTAAAGTGTGAACAAACTGCGCACCCTTTTCGCCCGGAGTCTTAAACCGTGCGTTCATACGACGGGCTTGGAAATCACCACAGGTCGAACAGCTTGAAATCTCGCGGTACGCGTTTTGGGCAGGCAACCAAACCTCAATATCGTGGGTTTTACGCGCGCCAAAGCCCATATCGCCAGTTGATAAAACCAACGTGCGATAGGCCAGGCCAAGGCGCTGTAGCAAGTTTTCTGCACATCCGGTCATGCGCTCAAGTTCAGCGTCCGACTCGTCAGGGTGCGTGATTGATACCATCTCAACTTTGGTAAACTGGTGTTGGCGGATCATACCCCGCGTGTCGCGTCCCGCAGATCCAGCCTCTGAGCGAAAACACCATGTCATCGCCGTGTACCGACGCGGCAAATCTCCGGCATCCAAAATTTTCTCGGCAACAATGTTTGTTAGCGGAACCTCAGCAGTCGGAATCAACCAATAGCCGCTCTCGGTCCGAAAAAGATCTTCAGCAAACTTAGGCAACTGCCCGGTGCCGTACATGGTGACATCATTGACCAACGCGGGAGGGTTAACCTCTGTATAGCCGTTCTCTTCCGTTTGAATGTCCAGCATGAACTGCGCTAAGGCCCGCTCCAGCCGCGCCAAGCCGCCTGATAGCATCACAAACCGCGATCCCGCCAACTTTGTCGCCGTATCAAAATCCATACCGCCAAGGCCCTCGCCTAAATCAACGTGGTCCTTGGGCTTAAAATCAAAACTCGGCAGCGTGCCCCACCGGCGCACTTCAACGTTGGCACTTTCGTCCGCACCAATTGGCACGTCCGCAAAAGGAATATTTGGTAACGTTGACAAGGCTTCACGCAAAGCAACATCAGCAACGCGAAGCGCTTCTTCGGCCTCTGATTCTTGGGCTTTGGTTTCAGAAACCTTGGCGATAATGGCGTCGGCGTCACCGCCTTGCGCCTTGGCAATACCGATCTCTTTCGACAGCCGATTGCGTTCACTTTGAATGTTTTGAGCAAGTGTTTGCGCATCACGCCGGACAAGGTCCAGGGCGAGAATGCGGTCCGATTGCGGATCAAGGCCACGGGCTTTCATACCGGTGTCAAAGTCTTCCGGATTATCTCTGATCCAGCGAATATCGAACATCGACTCCGTTCCCCTTAGGTAGCTTCTTCTCGTTCGGCGTCTTCTTCGTCACGTTTGCGCTCGACCATCACGGCGCAAAGGATGGAAATCTCGTAGAGTAACAACGTCGGAATCGCGAGGCCCACTTGCGAAATGATATCAGGTGGTGTCAGAAAGGCTGCGACGGCAAAGACGATGACCATTGCATATTTACGTTTTTCCCGAAGGCCCTGCGCCGAGACCATGCCAACGCGCGCCAACAACGTGATCGCCACAGGCAATTCAAAACAGATACCGAACGCAAAGATCAGGCGCATCACGAGCGATAGATATTCGTTGACCTTAGCTTCCAACTGAATAGGCAAAGCCCCATCGCCGCCAGCACTTTCAAAGCCCAAGAAGAAATCCCAGGCCAGCGGAAAGATGAGGTAATAAACCAAAGCACCACCCATGAAGAACAACACAGGCGTCGCAACCAAAAACGGCAGCAATGCCTTTTTCTCATTCTTGTAAAGGCCTGGCGCAATAAACAGCCATGCCTGCATCGACAAGAAAGGAAAGGCGACAAACAGCGCCGCAAAGAAAGACACCTTCAAGTAGGTGAAAAATGCTTCATGCAGCGCGGTATAGATCAGCCGACGTTCGCCGCCACGCTCGGTTAAAATGTCTGCGAGCGGCTGAACCAAGAAATTGTAAATATTTTCTTTGAAGAAATAGCTGACGAAGAATAACAGCAAGATGGCGATAACGCACCACATCAGCCGCTTGCGCAGTTCGATCAAGTGATCGAGCAAAGGCATTTTTGAATCGTCGAGATCTTCTTCGCTGGTCGCCATTCTCTTGCGATCTATCCTGTTTTCTCAGGTGGCGCGGGCGCAGCCGGCGTCGGCATGGGCGCAGACTGGGGATCACCCAATTCTGATTCTGGCGGTGCGATGGTGTTTTCAGTCTCTGCCACAGTTGCGGGTTCGGCAGACTTCGTTTCTTCACCCATCTGAGCGGCAGCTTTATTCAAATCGGCCTCAACATCCTTCATGTTCAGGTCTTTCTTTAAATCACCGTCTGGGTCGATCGTGTCTTCAATTGATTTCTTGAAGTTACCGGACGTCGCCTCGTTCATTTCTTTTTTGAGATCATCGAGTTCTGCTTCTTTGACCATCTCATCAACGCCCGATTGGAACTCTCGGGCCAAGCCTTTCAGCTTTTTGATATAGCCGCTGATGGTCTTAATCGCGCGCGGTAAATCCTTAGGCCCCACGACGATAATCGCTAGGACGCCAATGATAAAAAGCTCTTGCCAGCCGATATCAAACATGGCGGCGCGATGCTCCAAACAGCTGTACGAACGACAGGACTAGGTGGGACGCGGGTAGCAACCTCATGGGCCGCTGCCCGCGCAATTCAAAACAAGACAGGAAAGCAATCAGCTCGCCGCTTTGTCTTTTTCTGGAGTAACATCAACCGTTTCTGATTTTACCGGTTCGGCTTCAATCTTTTTGCCGTCTTCGGTGGTATCAGAAGAAGCTTCGTCTTTGACGTTCTTCTTGAACGAATTGATGCCTTTACCTATGTCGCCCATCATCGATGCAATCTTACCCCGGCCACCAAACAGGACCAGAACGATCACAAGAACAATAAGCAATTGCCAAATACTGGGTGCCATAAACCGCGTCCTTTTTATGTCTTAGCTTGACCCCTGATTTTCAGAGATCGGCGCGGCGACCGTCTTCCACGAGCCCATCCGCAAGCATGTTTGATTTATTTAGTGTGCCATGCCCGCCCTGGCAAGCACCGCAAGCCCGCTTACCACGGCGGACTCTCTTCATTTGTCTCATCACTCACCTCAACTGAGGCATCATTTTCCTCACTTGAGGCATCAATCTGTTGGGTGCCATCGGTTGGGTCCAACGGTTGTTCCTCTGCATCCGCGCCATGTTCGTCGTCGGCCAGGTCAAATTCTGGCGCGTTTTCATCGCGCTCGCCCTCTTCCGATGTACCCTTTGGTGGGGCCAAATCACCACGAGATCGATAGGCATCTAGCGCCGGACCGCTATCCAACAAGCCCATGGCTGCCAAGTCTTTGCGGCCCGGCAAATCACGAAGCGTCGCCAGACCAAAATGGTCCAAGAACCCGTCTGTTGTGCCCCAAAGCATTGGGTGGCCCGGGCTTTCTTTACGCCCCTTTGGCTTCACCCAACCCGCATCACACAGATTATCAAACGTCCCCGATGACAGCGAGACACCCCGCACTTCTTCAATTTCAGCTTTTGTGACGGGTTGATGATAGGCAATGATCGCTAAGGTTTCGACAGCGGCCCGCGACAATTTTCGGGTTACTGCTCGTTCACGTTCCAACAGCGGCCCCAAATCATCAGCCGTGCGAAAAGCCCAGCCCTGACCCGCTTTGATAAGATTCACACCCCGTCCTGCATATTGCGTGCGCAAAACCCGCAAGAGCGCTTTGATGTCTGCGCCTTCTGGCAACCGCGCCAGGATTCGCTTCTCACTCATTGGGTCAGCGGAGGCAAAAAGTAAGGCTTCCGTCAGGCGCAATTGTTCCGCATCAACAGGCGTTGGCCCAGCGTGGGTGCCGTTTTCATTTTCGCCGTCATCTAACGGCAGGGACGGATCATCTGCTTCGATATCATTCATGACTATTCTTCTGTTTCGTGAGAGGTCTCATCCGCAGACGTTTCCGCCTGTGCTTTTGATGGTTCATCCGGCGCATTCAGGGTTTCCGTGCCACGAATGAGAATTTGTCCAAACGGGCCTTCTTGTCTGATTTTTACTTTGCCGTCTTTCGCGAGTTCAAGGCTGGCTTGCAGCGTTGCCGCAATCGCCGAGCGACGCCCTAAAGGCGTTAGATGTTCTTCGGGCAGAAACCGCCAAATACTCTGCCAATCGACACTGACGCCCAACATGCGCCGCAAACGCAGCGCCGCTTCTTCCGCAGAATGAAGTTCGAACGAGGGCTCGATGATGAACGATTTTATCTTACGTGGCCGTTGCATATTGCCATAGGCCACAAGCACGTCATGCAGTGTGGCATCAACGACTGAAATTTCGGAATCCTTGAAAACTTCCGGAGCACCCCGGCCGAACACATCCCGGCCCAGCAGGTTGCCCACCATCAGGGCTTGTCCGGCATCTTGCATCGCCTGAAGCCGCTGCAACTGGTATTGCAAGGCAGCGGCCATTTCTTCGCCGGTTGGCTCATCTTCCGCCGACATATCCGGCACCAACAAGCGGCTTTTCAGATAGGCCAGCCACGACGCCATCACCAAATAGTCAGCCGCGAGTTCCAGGTTTCGACTTTTGGCTTCGTTGACAAATTCTAAGTATTGTTCGGCCAATTGCAGGATTGATACCTGCATTAAATCAACCTTTTGGTCACGGGCCAGCGCCAATAAAACATCAATGGGGCCAGCATACCCATCGATATCCAGCACCAATGATTTAATTAATGATGGCACCGCTGTCGCATCATCTTCGAAATCATCAACCGGGCTTGAAGCCTGGTGCGGGGTTTCAGAAGTCATCATCATCATTGCGCTACACCGATATCGGCAACCCCACCAGAGAGAAGATGATCCGCATCAGGCCTTGGGCTGGAATACCAACCAAGGTGCCAAACACATCAATTGTTGTGCCTAACTGCGAACCAATAAGGGGCAGAATAAAAAATGCCCCTAGAACCACAACCATACCAACGGGTTCCAGTCGCGCCAATGGAATTGCAAGGCGGTCGGGCAACAACCCAACAGCCACCCGGCCACCATCCAACGGCGGCAGCGGCAACATATTGAAAACACACAGAACCGCGTTCAAAAACACCATGTTCACTAACATCTGAAAGGTCCACGGCACCCAGACGCCTTCTTGATAAATAACGATGGTCATGGCGAAAGCAGCAATAATGGCGAGCACCAAGTTCATCGCCGGACCGGCCGCTGCGACCAAGACCATATCGCGGCGGGGTTGGCGGAGGCGGTTAAAATTCACCGGCACGGGCTTCGCCCACCCAAACATGGCCCTACCACCCGACAACACAAACAAGAGGGCCGGCAAGATAATGGTTCCAAATTTATCAATATGCTTCAGCGGGTTAAACGTCACTCGGCCAAGCCTTCGCGCTGTATCATCGCCCAGTTTGTCGGCAGCCCAAGCGTGGGCCGCTTCGTGCAGCGTAATCGCCAACAAAACCGCCGGTATCCAGGTCGATGCCGCGTAGGCAAAAGCCGCAGGGTCGAATTGAAATCCGAATATGTCCATCAAAGTGCCAAGATCGCGGTTAATTGCAAAAGGGCCGCATCGGCATCAAAGGTTTGATCGATGGTTATAACCTGCCGCGCCTTCTTCAGCCGCTCACACGCATGCTCTGTCATCGGGCGCGCCACACGCGCAACCGTCTGCATCTCGTTCATATCCCCATTGCAGTGAAGAACAGCATCACAACCCGCATTCAGACATGCAGTTGTGCGATCTTCAAACGATCCCTGAAGGGCTTTCATGCTGAGATCATCCGACACCAAAAAACCCTGGAAGCCAATTTCGCCTCGAATAACATCGGCAATCACCACCCCCGATGTCGTCGCCGGGTTTTTCGCATCCAGCGCCGTGTAAACCACGTGCGCTGTCATACCCCACGGAAGGTCGGACAGAGCTTTGAACGGCGCAAAGTCGATGGCGACGAGGTCTGAGTGGGGTGCATCAACAATCGGTAAATCATGATGGCTATCGGCCAAGGCCCGACCATGGCCAGGAATGTGTTTTGCGACCGACATGACGCCACCCGCATGGAGACCACCGGCAACAGCACGGCCCAAGGCGATGACGGTTGGCGGATCATCGCCATGTGCCCGATCACCAATGATGTCATGCGCACCCGGCTGCGGCACGTCTAGAACCGGCGCACAGTTCACATCGATGCCTAAATCCATCAACTCGGCAGCGATCAACTGAGCATTCAGCATTGCCGCCTCTAGCCCCATTGCCCGGTCCCGTTGATACACAGCAACCAGGTCGGCACCCGTTGGGGCTTGGCGCCAGTGCGGCGGTCGCAACCGTTGAACCCGGCCCCCTTCCTGATCGATCAAGACAGGCGCATCGCCGCGTCCGACGCTGCTGCGCAAATCAGCGACCAGCGCCCGGACTTGATCCGGCGTCTCCACATTGCGTGCGAACAGAATAAACCCAAGCGGGTTGGTTTCGGCAAAAAAGGTGCGCTCCACCTCTGACAGCGTCAGCCCAGCACAGCCAAAGATCGCCGCCATCGGCGTGGTGTTTGTCGAGGGTGATGTTTGTGACACGACTGACTAATCTTCGATCACTTACCAGGCCGCACAACAAGACATGCAGCACCGCGCGCCTTCAAAACAGAACAGACCTGTCCCGCCTGACCTTTGTCGCTGTAGGGGCCAATACGCACCCGATAATAGACACCCTTGGGTTCGCCCAAATCTGCCCGTTGAACGTACAGTGATTTATCAGCGAACAAATCTTGATGCTTTTTCTGAACCGAAGTGAACGCCGTCTTTGCCGCCGCATCCGTTCGCACGGCGGCCACCTGAACCCGATAGAATGGCTCTATCCCATCGCTTGATACAGGCGGCGTCAACGCCGCTGTGCGGGCTGGCTCAGGTGCTTTCGGCGGCTCTGGTATCGCTACCGAGGCAGCGGGCGCTGTTGGTGCAGCGGGCGGAGCCGCAGGCTCAACACTTGGTGTCACCACGGCCGCGGGTGCCGGTTGAACGGTGGCCATTTCATCGGCGCTCAGCGGCGGCGTCAACGGCGTTGGTGTTCCCGCAGGAACAGCGGGCGGCAACGGTGATTCTGGCTCGATCAGGCTTTCAGCCGATTCCGCCGTTGGTACATCAGGCAACGCCGCCTGTTTCGCCGCTTGATTTAAAGTTGGCATCGGCTCGGCTTGTTCCGCTTCTGGCAGCAGCCGTTCAAAGGTCGGCTGAACGCCCCCGCCTTCGACGCGGTCATAAATCTTTTTATCGCGGTTAGCGATTTCCATCCCACCCGGCGCCGCTGGCCGTTCCTTGACCGGATTCACATCCGCGCGAATGACGGGAACCTTGTCATCCTTGGCACCGCTCATGCCACTACCCAGCCCATACCAAGCCCCGCCCGCGACGACCACAGCCGCGACGACAAGTCCCACCCACAGCCCTTTGCGGGATTTCTTTTGGCTGATCTTAACCGGTTCAAAATCCGGCTGCGCAGCCGAATCAGATTGAGTTACGCGGTCTTCGGCGTCGGGTGCCATTATCGCATCTCCTGAACGGGTGTAACGCCAAAGACCCCAAGGCCTGACGCCAGAACCAGTTGAACACTGCGGATCAATGCCATTCGGGCACGGGTGCGATCCGGTTGATCTTCAATGATAAATCGAAGCGTGGCATCATCTTTGCCTTTGTTCCACAGCGCATGAAAATCTGCCGCGAGTTCTTGCAGATACCCCGCAATGCGGTGTGGCTCTTCCGCCTCGGCTGCCGCTTCGATCAGACGTGGCCACGATGCCATGCGCCGGATCAAGTCTAATTCTGCTGAATCGTTAATCGCATCCAAGGGCACAGCAGCCAACGCCTCATCGGTAAGGGCGTCTGCCCCCAACGCCTCTGTCGCGTGACGCAACACTGACGCAATCCGCGCGTGAGCATACTGCACGTAAAACACCGGGTTGTCTTTTGATTGTTCGGTGACGCGCGCCAAATCAAAGTCGAGCGGTGCATCGTTCCGCCGGGTCAACATAATGAACCGAACCACGTCTTTGCCGACAGCTTCAACAACCTCACGGAGTGTGACGAACGTCCCTGCCCGCTTTGACATTTTGACCGGCGCACCGCCGTCCATCAAGTTGACCATCTGACACAGCTTAATCGTCAAGCGGCCTTCGTCGTTGGAAACGGCCCGCGTCGCCGCCTGCATACGCTTGACGTAGCCGCCGTGATCCGCACCCCAAATGTTGATCATGCGTTTAAAGCCCCGGCGATATTTGTCGCGGTGGTATCCAATGTCTGTCGCGAAATAGGTCCAACTGCCGTCTGATTTTTTGACCGGGCGATCAATGTCATCACCGAAATCTGTCGCCTTAAACAGCGTCTGCGGGCGCGGCTCCCAATCATCGGGCTTCATGCCCTTCGGCGGTTCCAGCACACCAACGTACATCAGGTTGCGTGCCTCAAGATCGTGCAGCGCTTCATCGACTTTGCCAGATGCAACGATGCCGCGCTCAGAGGTAAACACATCTTGTTCAATGCCAAGCACAGCCAAATCTTCGCGAATCAAATCCATCATCGCGGCGATGGCAAAATCGGCCAGTGGTGTGAGCCATTCGCTCTCCGGCTTGCCCACCCACTTGTCGCCATCGCGGTCGGCCAAGGCTTTTGCGGCGGGAATTAGATATTCGCCGGGATAAAGACCTTCGGGAATGCCGCCGGTATCTTCACCAAGCGCTTCGCGGTACCGCACATGCATTGAGCGCGCGAGGGTTTCAATCTGCGCGCCTGCATCATTGATCCAATACTCTTTGGTGACGGCAAAACCTGCCTTGGTCAGCAATGCAGCAAGCGCATCGCCAACAACCGCACCGCGCCCATGGCCAACGTGCAAGGGCCCGGTCGGATTAGCCGAGACGTATTCCACATTCACCGGCTCATTCGCGCCCATATCAGACTGACCATAATCTGTGCCCGCAGCCAATATCTCGGGAATTTGTTTTCGCCAAAGCGCGTCACTCAATCGAATATTGATGAAGCCCGGACCGGCAATCTCAACGGACGCGACACCTTCCAGCGCCCCAAGTGGTCCCGCGATCATGTCTGCCAAATCACGCGGTTTCATCTTCGCTTGTTTGCTCAGCACCATGGCAACGTTGGTCGAAAGGTCGCCGTGGCTGGGGTCACGTGGCGGCTCGACGGTAATTTTACTGCCATCGAGCCCATCCGGCAGGGCGTCAGATTTGGAAAGGTCCGCAACAAGGGCGATCACATGATCGTGGAATTGACGAAAGACGTTCATAGAGTTCACAAATATCCAATAGAGCGTTCATTGGTGCGTTTGGGGGCGAATCGCTACCAGAGTCTGGCCCGATCCGCGCCAGGCCTCAAGGTTTGCGGCGATTTGTCGGCGACGGTCCCAAAGCGGTCTAAGACGTTCGGGCCTGCACATCAAACAGTCTGCGATGTTCATCAAGTGCCGCTCGGTCTGTCATGCCGGCAATATAGTCTGCAACATGCTGGGCAGTGGACCGGGTTTCCGCATCATCGGCCCGGTTACGCCATTCTGTTGGCAGACATTCTGGTTCTTGCACCAGCAAATCAAAAAGATCGCGAACAACACGACGGGCCTTGGAAGACATCCGGTTCAACTTGTAATGCCGATACATATTTTTGAACAAAAAGGCCTTTAGCCCGCGCTCGTTACCCTCCATGGCCTCCGAAAACGACGCGACGCGATGCGTGTAACCGCGAACGTCCTCTGCCGAACGTACACCGGATTCGGCTAAACGTTTCCGGGTTTCTTCGGTCAGGTCGACCACCATCTTGCCAATCATGCCGCGTACAGCCTCGTGAATCGTGCGGTTTTCATCTAGGTCCGGGTACTGCTTACGCACGTCAGCAAAGATCGGCCCGATTAACGGCACGTCGGCTAAATCGGCAATCGTAAACAACCCAGCCCGCAAGCCATCTTCAATGTCATGGTTGTTATAGGCAATATCATCGGCCAGCGCCGCGACTTGGGCTTCGGGACCGGCGAATGTGTCGATCTCAAGATCGTGGCCTTCGTTGTATTCGGCGACCACACGCGGCAGTTCCCAGGTTGCGTCATTGGCATGATCGCTGAACGGGCCGGTCAGCGGGCCATTGTGTTTGACGATGCCTTCCAAGGTTTCCCAGGTTAGGTTTAGTCCGTCCCAATGGGGATATCGCTCTTCCAGCCGTGTCACGACCGACAAAGACTGGGCGTTATGATCAAACCCGCCATAAGGGATCATAGTTTCTTTCAGCGCGTCTTCGCCCGCATGCCCAAAGGGCGGATGGCCCAAGTCATGGGCCAGGGCCAGGGCTTCGCCTAAGTCTTCATCTAAATCCAAAGCCCGGCAGATCGAGCGCGCGATTTGCGCAACTTCCAGCGAATGGGTCAACCGGGTGCGAAAAAAGTCACCTTCGTGATTCACGAACACCTGGGTTTTGTATTCCAACCGGCGAAAGGCGACGGAATGAATGATTCGGTCACGATCACGCTGAAACGGCGTGCGGGTCGCACTTTCCGGCTCATAGTGCAGCCGCCCGCGCGTTTGCTCGGTTCGGCTGGCATAGGGCGCTAAGGAACGCAACTGGGGACGCATCTGAGGACTTGGGTTTGACATGCTCGCACCGTAGTATTCGTTCGGCCCATGTAAAGCGCGAGTTACCAACAAGCGCTGTGCATCAGCCCGTCCCTTTCTGCACTGGAGCCCCCATGCTGTCGATCCCACGCCTCTCCATTGAAGATGCTGACCTGCTGATTGCGGGGGCAGAACAACGGTCTATCGAGATCGGTGTGCCGATGTGTATCGCCGTAACTTGCGAATCGGGCAATCTGATTGCCTTTCGCAGAATGGATGGATCAAAGGTGCTGTCGATTACACTATCGCGCGACAAGGCCTTTACCGCTGCCATCTCTCGCCGCCCGACAGCAGATTACAACGCGCTGGCCGTTCCCGGCAGCCTCGTCAATGGCATTCAAACGTCGTTCCATGGCCAATTCTGTACGGTTGGCGGTGGTATTCCTGTTATTGTCGATGGCGATGTTGTCGGGGGCATCGGCTGTTCATCAGGCACGCCAGATCAAGACGCAGACTGCGCCGAAGCGGGCCTCGCCCAGTTTCTGGACGGATAAACACCGCCACCAACAGAAACGGCCCCGGGATCAATCCCGAGGCCGCGCCCTGTAATCGGTATAATAGCAAGGGGCTGTTACGCGAACCACCAGCGTTCCAAAATACGTCCACCATCCATATCGTAATTCTTACCGATATAGCCATGGGCGAGCTTGGTTGAATGAGCGCCGACGTAATTTGCAAACATTGGCACCACAACACCGCCTTCATCAGAAACGATCTGTTGCATGTCAAAATACATGGTCCGGCGTTTGGCTTCGTCTGTTTCCGCACGGGCTGCAATCAACAACGCGTCAAACTTTGCGTGACTCCAGAATGAGTCATTCCAAGGAACACCGGTCTGATAAGCGGATGAGAACATCAGATCTTCTGTGGGGCGACCGCTCCAATAACAGGCGCACCACGCTTTATTCATCCACACGTTGGACCAGTACCCATCGGCGGGTTCACGAACAACGTTGATATCAATTCCCGCTTTACTGGCGTGCTCACGGTACAAAGTTGCTGCATCAACAGCGCCGCCGAAGGCCCCATCTGACGTGTGCAAATCAACAGTCAGAGTATCCAGACCAGCTTTTTTCATATGGAACTTGGCTTTGTCGGGATCATAGGCACGCTGCGGCAGGTCGCCCGCATGGAACCGGTTTGCCAATCCAATCGGATGATCGTTACCCAAAGAGCCATAGCCTCTCAGGATCGTATCCACCAGTTTCTGACGGTCGACACCATACTTTAGGGCCAAGCGAACATCGTTGTTGTCATAAGGTGAAATGTCGGTTCGCATGGGGAAGGTGTAGTGCTGAGTCCCCGCAATAGACGTTATTTCGAGGTCTGATTTTCGGCTTAACAGATGCACCGTTTTCAAATCGCACCGATCAATGATATCGACTTCGCCCGTGCTCAGTGCGTTGGTCCGCGCCGCGACATCATGGATGGCTAGAAGTTCAACAGAGTCGAAATAAGTGTCACGATGATAGTTTTCATAGCGCGTACCTGTAGACCGCACGCCTGGCTCGAAAGATTCTTTCACGTAAGGGCCCGTGCCGACGCCTGATTCAGCGTCAACAACCGCGCCATCCTTCGACGGCATGATACCTAAATGGTAATCTGACAACATAACGGGGAAGTCAGCGTTGCCGCCGGACAAGGCTACCGTTACGCGGTTCGCGCCATCGGTTTTGATCTCCGTAATGGCGCTCAGCAGCGGTTTTGCGGCTGACTTCGACTCTTCGCCCATGTGATGGCGCAAGGATGCGACAACATCATCAGCGGTAAACGACTGGCCATTATGGAATTCAACGCCTTTGCGCAGGCTGAAAGTCCAAGATTTAGCGTCCTTCGTCGATTCCCAGCTTTCAGCCAAATCCGGTTCCAAGGAACCATCTTTGCCAACAACCGTAAGGCAGTTGGTTAGCGCGCCCGCTGAGAAAATAAGGCCGTGCGTGTCTTCAAGCGTTCCGGGGTCGAGCGTATGAGTGGTCGAACCGCTACCAACACCAACCCGCAGATGTCCGCCCTTTTTTGCCGCAGCCTCAGCGGATCGCGGTACTGCGGCCGATACGATGGGCACGGCTGCGACAACAGCGGCACCCGTTTTCACAAAATCGCGGCGTGTTGTTCCACCTACAGCAGCCTTATCGCCGTTTGAGGTCTTGGGTCCTGAAATCATCCTTACTCTCCCTGTTGCAGTTTGAATTTATTGATTTTGGATTACTGACGACCCGAATTCACAAGAGTTTCGTATTATGGCCAGGGCGTTCTATTTTTTTTAGTTTGGCATAGTCTTTTTTCCGAAGTGAAACGGGACCTTCACATTAAGACAACGGAAGACTCGACCATTCAGATAAATGAACCTTCGAAGTTAGGGGACCTGATGACCCCTTTGACATCCGCCAAAGTCAGACTACATTCATTCTATAACCGATGTCTCGGAGCAGACTGATGACCGATACCGCCGTAAACGACCAAGCCGCCGAAGATGCCCCTGTCTTGGGCACCGGACCCTTTACCGTGTCTGACAGTGCCGCCAAGCGCGTTGCTGCCCTTACTGAGTCTGAGGGCGTGACGGGAACGCGGCTTCGGGTAACTGTTTCTGGTGGCGGATGCTCTGGCTTTCAGTATGGCTTTGATTTGGATACGGCGGTCAATGACGACGATATCATCATTCCCGCCGGTGATGCTGAAGTGGTGATCGACGAAGTGTCGTTGCCGTTCGTTGCCGGTGCCCAACTGGATTATGTTCAAGAATTGGTCGGGGCCTACTTTGCCATCAAGAATCCAAACGCATCGTCGACCTGCGGGTGTGGCGTGTCGTTCTCGCTTTAAAAACTGATTTAGGGCCGTGTCTCAAGACACCATTCGCATTGCCACCTGGAATGTGAATTCGATCAAGGCGCGCTTGCCGCGCGTTGTTGAATGGCTGTCTGAGGCCTCACCCGATGTGGTTCTGCTGCAAGAGCTGAAATGCGTCGACGAAGCCTTCCCTTACATGGAAATCGAAGACCTCGGTTATAACGTCGCGGTCAAAGGCCAAAAAACCTATAACGGCGTCGCAATCCTCTCCAAGCACCCAATCGACGTCGATATGACCGAATTGCCCGGCGACGAGTCCGATGAACAGGCCCGCTACATCGAAGCGTTCACGGCGGGCATTCGCATTGGTGGATTATACCTGCCGAATGGCAATCCGGTCGAAGACGGCCAGCACCCCAAGTTTCTGTATAAGCTGGGCTGGATGGACCGCCTGATCACCCGCGCACAGGAATTGCTCGAAACCGAAGAAGCCTTCGTCCTTGCCGGTGATTACAACATTTGCCCAACCGATGATGATGTCTACGACGCCAAAGCCTTTGCCAACGATGCGCTGTGCCGTCCGGAAAGCCGGGGGCGATATCGCGCGCTGTGCAATTTGGGCCTGACTGACGCCTATCGGGTTTTGAATCCCGAACCCCACACCTACAGTTTTTGGGATTATCAAGGCGGTGCTTGGTCCCGTGATATGGGCGTGCGGATTGATCACTTGTTGCTGTCGCCCCAAGCCGCCGACCGATTGGTCGCCAGCAGCATTGATCGCGGACCGCGCGGCAAAGAAAAAGCCTCGGACCACACACCAGTTTGGTGCGAATTGCGGACGGCCTGACAGTCCATACGGCTACATGCTCATCTTTTGGAGGGTTTAATGTCTCTCAAGCGCCGTACCTGGGTTCCCGAAATATCTGAAACGCTCGTTCAGAACATTGCCCTGCGCACAGCGACACAGGCGTCACCTGATATTGAAAACACTCTTTCTGCTTTGGTCGATCAGAACCGGCAAATTCACGAGGTCGATTGTTTCAACCTAAACCCGGCAACAAACGTGATGAACCCCCGGGCCGAGGCCTATTTGGCCTCTGGTTTAGGGTCTCGGCCCTCGCTGGGGTATCCCGGCGACAAATACGAAATGGGCCTAGAGGCCATTGAAGAGATCGAAGTCATCGCTGCCGAACTCTGCGCCGAGGTGTTCGACGCCAAATACGCTGAAATCCGCGTGCCATCCGGTGCCCTATCGAACCTTTACGGATTCATGGCAACCTGCCGACCCGGCGACACGATCATCGCACCGCCCGCTTCTGTTGGCGGTCACGTCACCCATCATGATGCCGGGTGTGCTGGCCTTTATGGTTTGCGCATTCTGCACGCGCCCGTGAATGCGGACGGCTACACGGTGGATATCGAGGGCTTGCGCGCTTTGGCAATCAAAGAACGGCCAAAGCTGATCACCATCGGCAGTAGCCTTAATCTGTTTGAGCACCCCGTCAGCAATGTTCGCGAAATTGCCGATGAGGTCGGTGCCAAGGTGCTGTTTGACGCAGCCCACCAATGCGGAATGATCGCCGGCAAGGCGTGGTCTAACCCGCTTCATACCGGGGCACACCTTATGACCATGAGCACTTACAAAAGCTTAGGTGGACCCGCTGGCGGTTTGATCGTCACCAACGATGACGCAATCGCAGAGCGGCTGGACGCCATCGCCTTTCCTGGCATGACGGCGAACTTCGATGCGGCAAAATCAGCCGCTTTGGCGATCACGATGTTAGATTGGCGCGACCATGGGCAGGCATACGCGGCGGAGATGGCATCATTGGCCGGTGCTTTTACTGCGGTGCTGAACCATGAAGGCCTCCCGCTATTTGCCACCCCCCAGGGGATCACAAACTCGCACCAGTTTGCAATCGAAGCCGCAGCCTTTGGCGGCGGACAAGCGGCTTCAAAAATTCTACGCCAAGCAGGCTTTCTTGCCTGCGGTATTGGCTTACCGATTGACGCCGTCAAGGGTGACATGAACGGCTTGCGCTTTGGCACGCCAGAGTTGGTACGCTGGGGCGTAACACCAGATCGCATCGGCGAGATTGCCGCCTTGGTCGCTCGCGCCTTAAAAAGCAATGATCCGGCGAGCCTCGCCCCTGAGACGAAAAAGCTTAGAGGCGAGTTCTCAACCCTACACTACATGCGATGATTCGGCCTACTTAACAATCACTACTGTGCAGGGGGCTTTTTGGCAGATTTCGTGGGACACGCTGCCCAGCAGAAACTCTTTCACGCCACCCAACCCCCGACTGCCCATCACCATTGTATCAGCGTCAACCGACGTGATGACCCGGTTGATGGCTTCGCTTACCTCGCCGTCTTCAATCCGGGTGGTGACGGTTTTAACGCCCGCCGCTCGCGCCTGATTCGCCGCTTTGCCAGTAAGATAATCACCGATGACAACGACGGCTTTTTCATGTGCTGCTTTTTCCCGGTACGCATTTAATAAACCCGCTGCCGCCAGTGGCAAATCCACAGATGGGGCGGATTCAGCCGACAGTTCAACTTCGGCCATCTTTTGAAGAGCGCTGATATCCCGACCATGCAAAAGCACGTGGACAATTGTCAGAGAGGCATCGAACGCTTTTGCTAACGAAATAGCCTTATCAAGCGCCCGTTCTGCGATGTCAGACCCGTCAATAGCGACAACGATGGACTGCGTCATAATCAAACTCCTTTATCTCAATCTTTAGAACATATTTGATTATGTCGCGCGTTTTACAAGACCGCCTTAATCTAGATCAAACCGGGCATCAAAACGCACTGTTTATGCGTCCGCCCTTGTCCCAACGGGCTTGTTGTATCACTCTGTCTCATCTTCAAAAAAATGCCGAGAGAGACTTCCATGGACGCCAAAACCTTCGATAAATCCAAACTGCCCAGCCGTCATACCAGCGTTGGTCCTGCCAGCGCCCCGCACCGTGCGTTCTATTACGCCATGGGTATGACCGAAGAAGAAATCAATCAGCCTTTCATTGGCGTTGCGACAACTTGGAATGAAGCCGCGCCCTGCAATATTGCGCTGATGCGCCAAGCCCAAGTCGTGAAAAAAGGCGTAAAAGCAAAGGGCGGCACGCCACGTGAATTCACCACCATCACCGTCACGGACGGCATCGCCATGGGTCACCAGGGCATGAAATCTTCCCTGGCCAGTCGTGAAGTGATTGCCGATTCGGTCGAGTTGACCATGCGCGGTCACTGCTATGACGGCATGGTTGGCCTCGCGGGTTGCGACAAATCTTTGCCCGGTATGATGATGTCGATGGTTCGCCTGAACGTGCCCAGCGTGTTCATGTACGGCGGCTCAATTTTACCCGGTCGCCATAAAGGCAAAGACATCACGGTTCAGGACGTGTTTGAAGCCGTCGGCTCACACGCCAATGGCACCATGAGCGACAAAGAACTCAAAGAAATCGAATGCGCGGCATGCCCCAGCGCAGGGTCGTGCGGCGGCCAATTCACAGCCAACACGATGGCCTGTGTCTCGGAAGCCATCGGCCTTGCTTTGCCTGGCTCTGCGGGAACGCCTGCCCCGTATGACAGCCGTGATGCCTATGCAGAAGCATCCGGTCAGGCCGTCATGAATTTGATTGCGAAAAACATTCGCCCCCGCGACATCGTGACCCGCAAAGCTTTGGAAAACGCGGCCATGGTTGTTGCGTGCACGGGTGGATCGACAAACGCTGGCTTACACCTGCCCGCCATTGCCCATGAATGCGGCATCAAGTTCGACCTCATGGACGTCTGCAAGGTCTTCAAAAGAACACCTTACATCGCCGACCTAAAACCTGGCGGCAAATACGTTGCCAAAGACTTATGGGAAGTCGGCGGGGTTCAAGTCGTTTTACGCGCGCTGCTAGATGGTGGCTATTTGCACGGCGACTGCCTAACCGTGACGGGTAAAACGATTGAGCAAAACCTCAAGGGCGTGAAGTTACCCAAGAACCAAGATGTTATTTACCCGACATCAAACCCGATCACCAAGACGGGCGGCGTTGTTGGTCTTATGGGTAATTTAGCGCCAGATGGGGCCATCGTGAAAGTCGCCGGATTAGCCAATCAGCAGTTTACCGGCCCCGCGCGGGTTTTTGAAAACGAGGAAGCCGCGTTCAAGGCTGTGCGCGACGCCAAATTTAAAGAAGGCGAAGTTCTGGTTATCCGCAACGAAGGTCCTAAAGGCGGCCCTGGGATGCGGGAAATGCTATCGACCACAGCTGCGCTTTATGGCCAAGGCATGGGTGACAAAGTAGCGCTGATTACCGATGGTCGGTTCTCCGGTGCCACACGCGGGTTCTGTATTGGCCATATCGGCCCAGAAGCCGCCGTTGGTGGTCCCATCGGGCTGGTCAAAAACGGTGACATCATTTCGATCGATGCGGTTAAAGGCACGATCAATGTGAACGTGACGCAGGCAGAGTTCGCCAAGCGCCGCAAAAAATGGAAACCAGCCAAGTCAGAATTCGGGTCGGGTGCGATATGGAAGTTTGCGCAAACCGTCGGATCAGCACGAGAAGGAGCCGTCACCCATCCGGGCAAGAAAGGTGAAGTCAGTTGCTACGCTGATATCTAAATCAAAAAAACGGGAACCCTCATCATGACATCCCCAGCCCCCGAAAACTCTCGACAATACGAACGCAAAGAGGCCAGCGTTGAATGTGAGTTGGTTATTCGGGGCATTCGGGTTCCGTGCAAGGCGACGGATGTCTCAGCGGGCGGTGTGCGGTTGTTGTTGAACGTGCCGCCCGATCTTCCAACAGGCGTTGCCGTTATCATCGACATCAAGCCATACGGCGAATTCGATGCAGAGGTTGTCTGGATGGGTCAAGGCGAACTGGGTCTTCGATTTGACGAGGACCCAATGATGATGATCGACGTGCTCGAGGCCATGGCCATGCACGGCGTCGGCTAATAAAGGACACAATTACAATGGCGACCAAACCAGCACTTGATCTGAACTTTGTCCGCGCGCAATTCCCATCCCAGTGTTGGGAATGGGCGTTCTTTGAAAACGCTGGCGGCAGTTACGTCCCCAACAGTGTTATTGATCGTGTCACGTCGTATATGCGGGAAACCCAGGTTCAACCGGGTGCCTCGTTTCAACCATCGGCCACAGCGGCAGAACGCATGGCTGAAGGCCAACGCCTGATTGCTGCCCTGATTAACGGTGATCCAAAAGAGCTGATCATTGGCCCATCCACCACCTATAACATGTACACCTTGTCACATGCGTTACGGCCCCTTTGGGACGACGGCGACGAGATTATCGTTACGAACCTAGACCACGAAGCCAATAACGGTGCGTGGCGCAGGTTGGCGGATACGGGCATCACGGTCCACGAATGGCCCGTCAATCCGGAAACCTATGAACTCGACGTGAGCGCCCTGAAGCAACTGTTGTCGCCGCGCACGCGTCTGGTTTGCATGACACATTGTTCCAACATCACCGGCAGTGTGAATGACGTCGCGGCCATTGCAAAAGTGGTGCACGAAGCCGGTGCCCAGATTCTGGTAGATGGCGTCGCTTATGCGGCGCACGCGCTGATCGACGTGCAAGCCCTTGGCGTCGATTACTATGCCTTCAGTTTGTACAAATTTTACGGACCCCACATTGCCGCCCTATGGGGAAAGACCGAACATCTGCTGGCAGCAAAAAGCCAAAATCACTATTTCATTGGTGAAGATGACATCCCGCTAAAGCTTAATCCCGGCGGGCCAAATCACGAATTCACGGCTGCCTTGGTCGGCATCGCTGACTACATTGAGGCCGTCGCGCGCCATCACCTAGACCCAATACCAAACGGATTTAGAGACCGCGCGATTGCCGTGTTTGAGATGTTTCGTGCGCAAGAGCACGCCCTGTGTACACGATTCTTAGATTTCGTGAATGAGACGCCCGCCATCACCCTATATGGCCGCACCAAAGCCGACGCCATGCGCGCACCAACGTTTTCCTTCACGGTTGCCGGGCACTCATCAGCCGACGTCGCACGGGCCTTAGAAGCAGACCACGTTGCCATTCGTCATGGTGATTTCTACGCGCTTCGCTTCATCACATCGCTCGGGCTGGACCCAGACGATGGCGTGGTTCGTGCCAGCATGGTTCATTATAATACGTTGGATGAGGTTGACCGCCTGATCACTGGGCTGCGTCGCCTTATCGGATAACCCCCTTCACCGGAGCGCGGTCCATGATCTCTTTTCGATTTTCGAGATTTTTGCTGGCTACCTTAGCCGTTTTGATCATGGCAGCGTCGGCCAGTGCGACAGATCGACACGTCGGATATTACTACCCAGAACCCGCACAGATTGAGACCTACAATGCCCGCTCTCAGGTATTCCCAGAAACCAACCGCAGCGAGCGCATTGGCTTCGTCACGGGTATCGTCCAAAGCCTTCAAGCCAAACCGCATGTCCCGATTTATTCCGTCTTTGTGAAAGGCGACTATGCGCAAAAGCTGATCATCGCCTCTAACGTTGCTGGCCGCCTGGATACGGTTTATCGGGTACGTGCCCTGTTAGCACAGATGACATCTGTCACGCGCACGCTGCCCATTTTGCAGCATATGGGCGTCGACGATATTTTCACGTTTTTGGATTTCTTAAAGATGTTGGGATTTGAGCAAATTACCATCACGGATGGCGACATCTTCGCCCATCAAATTCTGATTAAGTAATCAAAGATATCTAACGCGCAGAAGCCGTTTTCCTGACTTTTTTCAGGGCCTTGTCGAGGCTCTCGGCCTCACCCTCTAAGTCGGTCAGCAACTTCTTTACCCGCTTATTCAAGGTCTCGACTTTGGCCAGATTTGAACGGCGTTTTACTGCTTCTTTGGATCGCCAAAAACCGCGAATTTTCCATTCACCCGCCACTGCCAATAACGCCAAGCCCGCCGCCATGCAGACGCTGGCCCCAACAACATAGCCTACGTTGTGCAGCGAGACTGCGGCCCCCCAAAACCCAATCGTCGTGATGGACGCACCAAAAATGAACAGCATGCGCCGCGTGATCGGCTCGTCTTGGTGCATGGCGCGCTGGGCATCCAAAATCGTCGCCGCAATTTCCTGCTGTGCCATGGTTTGCCAGCGCTTCAGGCTCATACCCTCATCAATGGTTTTACCCTCGCGGATGAACTGCTCCAGGCGAAACATAACAAAGGCCGCCCGCTCTTCGGGCGTTGGATTGCTTGGCAAAATTGGATCGTGCGCCATGTTGCTGGGTCCGGGACCATCATGAAGACAATCCCAGACAATGAGCTACCTATGGTTAACGAACGGTTTAGACCAAGCCTTAATCGTCGTTGTCAATTGCTTCAACTGACGCATTTGCTTTGGTGTTGGCCTTCTAAGCTGACTTCGTGTCACGATCCGCAGACACGGTTGTCACCTGGTGCATATGCACATCTTGCTGCGGGAACGGAATAGAATAGCCCGCGCTTTCGATGGTGGATTTAGACCACTTGGTGAAGTCAAACTTCACACCCCAGAAATCATCGGCTGACACCCAAAAACGCATGTTCAGGCTAACTGAACTATCACCCAGTGCCGTCACCAGCACTTGGGGTTTCGGGTCCGCCAAAATACGGGAATCAGACTTGATGAGGCCATCCAAGGCCTTGATCGCCCCATCAACATCATCCGAATAGGCAATACCCACAACCACATCCAAACGACGGGTTGCGTTGCGCGAAAAATTCAAAATAGCCTTGTTCCAAAGCTCTGAATTTGGGGCCATCAGGTAAACGCCATCGAAGGTTTTCAGTTCCGACGTGAACAAGCCAATTTCAACAACCGTTCCGGAAATGCCCGACGCATCAATGAAATCGCCCACCTTGAACGGGCGCAGGATCAACAACATCATACCAGCCGCAACATTAGACAACGTGCCTTGTAACGCCAGACCAACAGCCAGACCCGCCGCACCCAACAAAGCGATAATGCTGGCCGTCTGCACGCCAAACTGGTTCAGCACCGCAATGATGACAAAAATCAGAACTAAATACCGAGCCACCGATGACAGGAAAGGCTTCAAGGTCGCGTCCATGCTGCCAATGCGGTTTAACGCACCCATAACAGCATGCCGAACCCATCCAGCGATCATCCAACCAACAACGAGAATCAAGATAGCCCCGATCACGTTCAGGCCATACTCGGTTACTAAACTGGTGGCGGTCGCCATCATTTTTTCGATGTCAGTATCCATGGTTTCGTGTCCTAACACTTAAAATTCGTTCAGCACGTATCGGCCTTAGAGAGCCTCGGCCAATCGAGCGCGGGCATCTTCTAACCGTTGTTTCTTATCCACTGTTTCTTGACGCCGCTCTCGGTCTGTTTCAACCACCTCTGGCGGCGCATTCGCAATGAACTTTTCATTCCCAAGCTTTTTATCGAACCGGGTGATTTCCTGATCCAGCTTTTCCACTTCACGGGCCAACCGATCCCGCTCTGCCGAAATGTCGATGACATCGGCCAAGGGTAGAACCATCGTCATTTCACCTACGACAATCTGTACTGATCCCGGGGCGACGATATCAACCGCCTTCATGCCCGTGATACGAGCCAACCGCTCAATCGCGTTCGCATGATCTTTCAGCCGCCGCGCCGTGTCAGCAGAGGCATTCATATAGCCCAGGGGAATTTTCGCACCCGCTGGAATATTCAATTCAGACCGGACCGAGCGAATTTGAGAAATCAAATCAACCACCCAATCGACCTCGGCCTCTGCTTCGACATCAGACGGCAAACTTTCTGCCGCTGGCCAGGTGCGCGCGATCAAGCTATCCGCGCCCTCGCCTGCAAAGCTCTGCCAAAGTTCTTCTGTCATAAACGGCATAATCGGATGCAGCGTATGCAGCCATTGGGTCATAACCCACGCTGCCGTTTCTTGAGTTTCCTTTTTTGCCGGGCTGTCGTCACCCATCAAGACTGGCTTAATCAGTTCTAAGTACCAATCACAGAACGTACCCCAAACAAAGGCATACTGGGCATTGGCAATGTCATTGAACCGATAGGAGGCGATGGCGGATTCCGTCTCTGCCGTCGCTTGGCGAAGCTTGCCGACGATCCATCGATTGACCGTCATTGTAAGGTTGGAGGCATCAAAGGCCGGATCGTAAACGCAGCCATTCATTTCGCAAAACCGCGCGGCATTCCAAATTTTCGTACAGAAATTCCGATAACCTTCAACCCGGCTTTCCGACAACTTGATGTCACGGCCTTGTGCTGCAAACGCCGTTAAGGTGAAACGCAACGCATCGGCGCCATAGCGGTCGATCAGATCCAGGGGATCAATAACGTTGCCCTTGGACTTTGACATCTTCTGGCCTTTTTCATCACGGACCAACGCGTGGATGTAAACCGTGTGGAAGGGCACCTCACCCATAAACCGCAGGCCCATCATCATCATTCGGGCAACCCAGAAAAAGATGATGTCAAAGCCAGTAATCAGAACATCCGTTGGGTAATACCGTTTCAGCTCTGGTGTTTCATCCGGCCAACCGAGTGTTGAAAACGGCCATAGGGCAGAAGAGAACCACGTATCCAAAACATCGGTGTCTTGGACCAATTCGACGGGCTTGCCATAGCGTTCTGTCGCCGCAGCGTGCGCCTCTTCTTCCGTCATCTCGACGTAAAAATCGCCGTCCGGCCCAAACCAAGCAGGAATCCGATGACCCCACCACAGTTGGCGCGAAATACACCAAGGCTGGATGTTACGCATCCATTCGTAATAGGTGTTTTCCCATTGTTTTGGCACGATCTTGGTGCGGCCTTGCTCAACGGCTGTAATGGCTGGGCCTGCCAACGTTTGCGCATCAACAAACCATTGATCCATCAACCACGGCTCGATCACCACACCAGACCTATCGCCATAGGGAATGGTCATGGGGTTGTCTTCAATTTTTTCCAGAAGGCCCAGGCCTTCCATCTCTGCAATGACAGCGTCGCGGGCCGCAAAGCGATCCATGCCCCGATAAGCCTCGGGGACGTTATCATTGAGCTGCGCATCATGATTGAAGACGTTGACCAGTTTTAAATTGTGACGACGGCCGACTTCGAAGTCATTAAAGTCATGGGCCGGTGTCATCTTCACAGCCCCAGACCCTTTTTCCGGGTCGGCATACTCATCCGCAACAATCGGTAACTTCCGGCCAACAATAGGAAGAATGCAGTTTTTACCAATCAGGTCCTTGTACCGTTCATCATCGGGGTGAACGGCAACGCCGGTATCGCCCAGCATGGTTTCTGGGCGCGTTGTGGCGACCGTCAGGTACCGCCCGTCGTCGCCCTCTAGGGGATAACGGAAATACCAGAGCTTCCCAACGGTATCGCGTTGTTCGACTTCGAGGTCTGAAATGGCCGTATGGAGTTTTGGATCCCAGTTGACCAACCGCTTATCACGGTAGATTAAGCCCGCTTTGAAAAGCTCAACGAAGACTTTGCGAACGGCCTGCGAAAGCCCTTCGTCCATCGTGAAACGCTCACGCGACCAATCACACGACGCTCCCAAGCGGCGAAGCTGGGATGTGATCGTGCCACCGGACTCAGCCTTCCAGTCCCACACCCGATCAATGAAGCCTTCCCGGCCCAGATCATGGCGGGTTTTTCCCTCAGCCTCTAACTGGCGCTCGACAACCATCTGCGTTGCGATACCGGCATGATCGGTTCCTGGCTGCCATAAGGCATCACGGCCCTGAAGACGCGCATAGCGGATCAGAATGTCTTGCAGCGTATTGTTCAGCGCGTGGCCCATATGCAGACTGCCGGTCACGTTGGGCGGTGGAATCACAATCGTGTAAGGGTCTGCGTTCGAATTGACGTCGCAGGCAAAAGCGTTGCGTTCTTCCCAGGCCGCATAATGACGGGCCTCGACAGATTTGGGGTCGTAGGTCTTTTCAAGCATGATGAGCGGGGCCAGTTGTGATTAAGGATCATGAGCGCTTAGGGCGCTGGGCGGCGGAGAATAGGCCGCTACCCGCGTGCGAGCAAGACTAAGGCCCGCGCCGCGGCATACAGAGGCGTTACCTGAATCTTAGTCGTCGTAGCGTTCCGCCCGGGTGATCATCAGATCAATCTCACGTTTGACCAAACGTTCGATCATGTACGGCAAATTGCGATCTAACCATTCACGCAAAATGGGCCGCAGCATCTCTTTGACCATGTGCTCCAATGTCAGCGGGCCGGTATCTGTGACCCGCATGTCACGGCGATCCAAGATAGCCCGTGCGAGTTCTTGCAGAACATCTTGCGACATGCGCGAACTCTGGTCCGACATCAAGATATCGTCGGCAACCATATCCCGCGTGAGCTCTAAAATATCCGGCCCTAAATCGCTTGGGGGCGGAGGTGCTGGTGAGGGCGGAGGTGGTGGTGAGGGCGGTGCCGCATAAGCCTCGGTTGGTGGTGGAGGCGGTGGGGGCGGAGGTGGTGCCGCATAGGCCTCAGTTGGTGGTGGAGGCGGTGCCGCATAGGCCTCAGTTGGTGGTGGAGGCGGTGGCGGCGGAGCGGTAATAACTGGCTCGGGTTCGAGCGGCTCTTCCTCCATCATCATGACGGGTTCTGGTTCCGGCTCGGGCTCTGGTTCCGGCTCGGGTTCTGGTTCCGGCTCAGATTCTGGCTCGGGCGATGCTTCTACCGGCGCCTCTTCCTCGTCTTCCTCAGCCAAAATTTTGCGAATCGAAGCGAGGATATCCTCCATCGACGGTTCTTGACCGCCTTCCGCCTCGTTTATTTCTTCGCTCATGGTCCCAGTCCCTCAATCAGTCGTTTGGGTCCGAACGGTACCGCACAACCGTAGCGTTGGTGCCGAATCGACCCGACCAGCCTGGGGTCATTGTGGTTAGCGAACGGTTAATGCGGCGGAACGAATGATCAGTCGTCACTCGCTGGTCCCACCCGTTACTCCGATGCCGTCCACGCCATTGCCCAGACCAGATGTACCAAACCACCGATCACGCACATCGTCGTAATGCTGTTGCGGATCATACAATGTGACCGGCAACTTCATGTGAAAGGCTGTCATCTCACCAATGGCGGCTCGCAATTGATAGGCGGCGGCCAACTCATCGCGCTGTGCTGTGACGGCGCTGACTCGCGCGTCTAATAATTCTTGTTCAGCATCCAGAACATCCAAAACAGTCCGAGACCCAACACTGGCTTCACGCTCGACCCCCTCAAATGCAACCTGCGCTGCTTGAGTCTGCGTTTCAAAGGCAACAACACGCGCCTGAGCCGAGAGCAACGTCTCCCAGGCCTGGGTTGCGGCTTCAACAGCATCCCGGCGCTGCTGGTCGATCGTCCGCAACTCTTCAGCAACCTGTTGTTTTGCTTCGCGAACTTGCGAATAAACCGCCCCTTGCTGATACAGCGGAACGGTTAGCGTTACCTGTGCCGTATACGCATCTGTCTCCTGCCCAGAAGCCGTTGATTCCAGTGTCCGGTCAGCGGACGCTGAAAATTCCAGCCCTGGCAGCAACTCGCCCCAGGTCGCGTCAACATTATCGAGAGCCGATTCATGATCGAACTGAGCCGCAATGACATTGGGGTTTGATATCGCAGCCTTACGAATCGCTTCCTCTTTTGTTCCAGGAAGATTGCCAGGAATCGGTGGAAATAAGAGTTCTGCGGTCGGGAATGTCCCAACAACATTTTGATAAGCAGCCCGAGAATTCTCCAAATTACCTTCACCCTGAATCCGCGTTGCCGTTGACCGGGCCAAGCGGGCTTCGGCTTGGTGAACGTCTGTTCGGGTAATTTCACCAACCTGGAACCGGTCGCGGGTGGCATCTAACTGACGCTGCAATACGCGTTCATTGTTGATGTTCAGCAATAAGGTCGCCTGATCGCGCACAACGTCCAGATAAGCTGTCGCGGCTTCTAACAGAATGTCTTGCTCTGTCGTCAGCAATCTGGCGCGCGCGGCCTGAACCGTATTTTCCGCCTGACTCACTTCTGCCAGGGTGCGGCCACCCCGGAACAGAGGTTGGGTAAAATCAATGCCAATACTGGCCGGGTTCAACTGCCGCGATTCGTTGGTCGTGGCCCTTTGACTACTCTTATTCAATTCCCAGCCAGCATCGCCCGTGACTTGAATAGTTGGCCGCCAATTCGCCAAAGCCTGAGGCACACCTTCATCCGTACCACGGACAGAGGCTCGTTGAGACAAAAGGCTCGGGTTGTTGAGATACGCTCCAACCAATGCTTCTTCCAAGCTTTCGGCCCAGGCATTGGATGCGCCAATCACAGACATCGCAACAATCGCAGTTGTTGCTAATAATCGAGACGGTAAGGCACACACAGCCATCGGCCACGCTTTCGTTTGAAGACTCACCATGCCGATCTTGACCTCATCTTATTCGCACCCAACGTCTTGTTTCACGTCCAGCACTGGTTGATAGCTCATAACACGGCAACAAGCTGATCACTAAACCGCCACACCTTGGTGACTTAACACTTTAACTTAAATCAATATTGAGACTTCTTCTGCATCAAAGGACCAGACTCAGGAATCTCCGTCAAGCCAGCGGAAAAACCATTATATGGGCACCTCGAAAAATGCCCTTCTCTACAAAGTTTAGACCGACTATGGCCTGATATGAAGCCACTTTGTGATGGTTTCATGGTTAATTCATGCCCCAATGGGCTGATTACTCGGTAAATCTGCC
>Ga0222664_1000111_pt1 | contig 64801 bp, 66 predicted proteins | sample AntAcemetagen604_FD_181147 | JGI IMG/M metagenome (GOLD analysis project Ga0222664, IMG submission 181147) | Saline water microbial communities from Ace Lake, Antarctica - #604 | ecosystem: Environmental > Aquatic > Non-marine Saline and Alkaline > Saline | place: Antarctica: Ace Lake... | reverse complement strand
GGTTTAGGGGTCGATGATTACGGGCGTACCCGAGAACAAGCACAAGAATTTTACCTTGCCGCTGCAATAAAAGCAGAAAAAGCCAAAAAAGAGACTGAGGCCTACAGGCATAAAATACTTTATGCTGCATGGAAAGCTGCGGAAGAAGAAAGAAAAGAAGAGGCAAATGCAGAATTTTACCGCCACCAAATGCTTGCCTCAGTTGATAAAATTTTATTTGACAGTAAAGGTGTTTCAGAAGAAAAAAACCGCCAACTTATTTATGCTGCTTGGCTGCGGGCACAACGCGGCGCCTCTAGACATTAATTTCTATCTGTTACAGCGGCACTTACTGTGCCAAACATAAACAAAAAGGCTGAATAAAAAGACGGCCCCCAATTGATGCGCTTCGGCAACCCAGATATTCACATTGGTAAACAAGGTGGTAATGCCCAAAGTTACTTGAATTAAAATACCCAAGGTCAAAAGCCCTGCAATTTTTTGGCTTTGGGTTTTAATTTTCCACGCCAAAAACAGAATTAAAACAGCCGTAATCATGGCCAGCCAGCGGTGAATGAATTGAATGGCTACAGGGTTATTCAGCGCATTGTGCCAAAAGCCCCCCTGCCCCCAAGCATCTGGTGGCAGCAAACTGCTTCCCATACAAGGAAACGTATCGTTATAGATTAAACCAGCATCCAAACCTGCAACAAATGCGCCATAGACAATGGTTAACAGCAACATGTCTGTTATCGGACCAAGGGTCCAAATACTTATGGTTAAGGAATGATGATTGGCCAAATCAAATGCCATCCACAGCAAAATGCCCAAGATGGCCAAGGCCAAGGAAAAATGCGCAGCCAAACGAAAATGGCTTACGTGTGGATCATCCACTAAACCACTTTTAACCATGTACCATCCCATAACGGCCTGGCAAATTCCCAATACAGTTAAAGCCCGAATCTGATTTTTTTGGCGGATAGAAAACCATCCCTTTATCCAAAAATAAAGGGCAGGCAAAAAGAAAACAACGCCAAACAAACGTCCCCAAAGACGGTGCAAGTATTCCAACCAAAAGATATATTTGAATTCCCCTAATGTCATAGAGAAATTGATCTTTTGAAATTCAGGGCTGGTTTGATATTGGGTAAAGGCTTTCAGCCAGCTGGCCTCGGTTAATGGGGGAAATGTTCCAACAAAGGGTGCCCATTCAACAATGGAAAGCCCTGCATCTTCAAGACGCGTTACACCGCCCAGGATAATCATGCATATCAACATCCAAATATTGATCCACAGCCACTTTTTGATAGTATTACTATGTGTATTTTGCATCTTTTTCTTTCTTTTCGTCATCCTGCGTTTCTTGATCACAGAATCCAGAACGGTATTCCCCGGATGTATATTCTTTTTAGATTATGACTGGATTTTGGTTTTAAGCACCAGGATGATAATGAAGAGAAAATCAAATAACTTCCTATATCCTTTTTGATAGCCAAATAGCTGTTCTAGATGCTGTTTTCACAAAGGTTGAAAACACTTTGTATCCTGGTAATTTTTCAGCTTCAAGTTCAAGACTTGTGTCATGATGTTCCAATTCTTCAGCATGGCATTTTGCGATTTTTTTCTTTAGATCTTTTTCTTCATCCATTGATTCCAGATCTTTTAGTTGGTCACGGTAATGTTCATCGATAACACTTTCGACTGCAACCGTGCAAGCCATTGCCCCGCGCTTACCAAGCAATGCAGATCCAGCCCCAAGGGCAAATCCTGCCACATGCCATATTGGGGACAATGCCGTTGGGCGCACGTGGCGATCTTTTATTTCTTTATCAAACATATCAAAATGATCTTGTTCTTGTTCGGCCATATGTTTAATTGTGGGGCCCACTGATGATTTTCCAAGTACCGCCAGTTGGCCTTTGTAAATACGGATGGCCCCATATTCACCCGCGTGATTCACGCGAATCATTTCATGAATTTTATCTTTTTTATCCATGAAGCCGCCGTGTCCTTTTTAAGGTCATGATGATATAGGCCACCAATCCCAAATTTAACAACAAATTCCATTCCGCAATGGAAAGTCCCAAAAACTTAAAGGGCACAACATCACAACGGGCCACATGATCTTGGGCCATAAGTTGTGCGCGAATTTCTTCATACGTTGGGGTGTCATCCAATACAATTTTACTTTGACAAGATTCAGGGGCTGGCACCCATTTATGTTCAACTGCCACATGATAAGATGTTATTCCTGCACTGATGATAAAGATAAACAATCCCATTAATAAAAGAAATCTGGCCAGCTTTTTTATCAATAAAGCACTGCCCGCCAAAATAATCATTAACCAATACGGGTACCGTTCCCATAAACAAAACTGACATGGCTTTAAATCAAATCCATATTCGGCAGTGTAAGCTGAAATTAAAGCAACGAATGAAATAAATAAAAGAAGCATATGCGCCGTTTTTATTTTAAATAATTTAGTAATGTCCATAATGTACCCCTGAGTTTATTTAATACAATTATAGACCTTTGAAGGCAGCTTAATCAAGAAAGATAATTACTTAAATGGGATTTGTTCAAAATTAAAACAGGTGCTTTACGATAAAGAACCCACCGATCAACAGTGTTAAAAAGATTGTGGAAACCAGCATCATATTGCGTTCAATCAAATCATGCATCTTTGGCCCATACTTGTATAAAACTGCGGCCAGTATATAAAAGCGCAGCCCACGTGACACAGTTGATGCCAACAAGAATTTCCAAAAACTGAACTTCAAAGCCCCACAAGTAATGGTAACCAATTTAAAAGGAATCGGTGTAAAAGCCTTTATCACAATCGCCCAGAACCCCCATTTATGAAAAGCAGCCTGAAAGACTTCTAATTTATCCATCAAGCCGTATGCTTTAAGAACAGGAATTCCAATTTTCTGAAACAAGTAAAACCCAATGGCATATCCAAGAATGCCGCCCGTAACCGATGCCAATGTTGTTAACCACGCATAATACCAAGCCTTATCCTTGTTTTGGATAACCATTGGCACCATTAAAGGATCTGGCGGAAAGGGTGAAAAAGAACTTTCGGTGAATGATATACCAAACAAATACCACTTTGCATGGGGGTGCCCGGCTTTACTGATAATCCAATTATATATTGATTTAAGCATAGGGTATTTATAACGTTAATCAACTAAGCTGTATAGAAAAAAAATATACACTGCCACAAATGATGATAGGCAAATTGTGAATTAACCTATCATCATAGTAAGTTGTATTTATCCAGCTTTCTCAATTGCTAAATACGGTTCAAAACCATTTAACCTGAACCTTGCATCAGATGATAATTTTCTGAAAAATGCAACAGAACCAAACTTTCCTGGATTTATAAAAGCTAAATACTTAAGGTGTACTGCATTTTCAAATGCGGTAAAGATAATATCGGGGTCTACTGAATCTGCTTCAGCCCATAGTGGTGTTTCTACAAACAAACTATTATATCCTTCAACTTCTTTTGATTCTTCAACCGCTGTTTTTACATCATCCAATCCACACTTAACTTTTAGGGCACTTACACCCCCTTCAAGAGCTGTCACTTCATATACTATATCACCATGTCTATGCACAACTATTGATGTAACATGGGAAACTGGTAGTTGCTGTTCTTCAATTTCTTCCGCATCAGTTCTATTTGATTGGGAAATTAAGATTAACCCTAATAACAATACTAAATAATATTTCATCTTCTTTATCCTTTCTAAATTGTATAAAAACGTAAAGAGAATCAGTGGATTTTTCTATCCATAAAAATTACGTACATGAATTGTCCCTTTACTTGACAACCTTCCAACGCCATAATGCAAGCATGATTAAGGCACTTAATACACCTTCATGGATACATACAAAACAATCTGTTCTTGGGCACGATGACGTAGTGACCGAATTCACCAAACGTGTGCAAGAAAATCGTTTGCATCATGCCTGGCTTTTAACTGGCCCAAAAGGAATTGGAAAAGCCACCCTTGCCCATTTATTGGCCCGCCATTTATTTCGCAATGCGCCAGAACTACATCAACCCGAACCAGAAGATCGGGTTTATCACGGGTGTATTTCTGGAGGAAACCCTGATCTTTTTATTTTACATAAAGACAAAGATCCTGAAGCCAAGAAAAATATCAGCATTCAACAGGTGCGGGAAACATCAAAATTCATTCATCAAACAGCCGCACACAATGGCTGGCGCGTGGTGATTATTGATGCCATTGATGATATGAATGACAAGTCTGCAAATGCATTATTAAAAGATTTGGAAGAACCAGGCAAACAAACCGTTTATTTTTTGATTTGCCATAATGCCCATGGTATTTTACCAACCATTAAATCCCGTTGTCAGCAAGTCAATATGCACCCCCTTAAGCCTGAAATTCTGGCAAAACATTTGGATCAAAATCACCCTGAATTATCCCCCAAAGAACAAGCATTTTATACAACTGTTTCGCAAGGGCGTTTTGGCCTGTTGAATGAATTGATTGAGCAAGAGGGGCATGTCATCACCGAAGACTTTTTAAATGCAATTTTAGAAAGTCACCAAAAAGAAGGCGGTGCGGCTTGGTCCCTTATTAAATTCGTGCAAAATTATGCCAGTGTAAAAAATGACCAGGATTATAAAACTTTTGAATACTTGTATTTGTGGTGGCTGGCACGGCATACAAAAGCCCTGTCTTTGGGCAATATTTCTTTGTTGAAAAACCTGCCTGATGCCGCAAAAGATATATTCAACTTGCCTTTTGACACAACTTATTGGACCCACCATTATGAAACGTTTCTAGAAAATATAAAAACGGATCAAATATTACATTTGGACCGCCGCAATATTTTAGTTGGCGCATTGGGATGATTCAATTAGGAAAATTGGATCTTATTCTTACATTCAAGAGCTAGTAATCCTCTATACTATTTTTTCTAAATCTAACATCAGGAAATAACTCTGAAAGTCTTGTAATCCAATCGACAAGAAGCGCACGGAATTCAAATTGTCGTGGAAACAACGTTATTTCTTTGAGGTTACTTGTTGGAATAACTTCTTCAAGTTTTTCAAGCACTTCATCATTGACTCTTACGCCGAATAAATTAAGATTTTCAACCTTAGTTTCAGGCAAAGCAGCTATGACATTGGTAGTGTCTGTAATTGTCATGCCTTCCATACGTGATAAATCCAAATCTGTAATCCTAGAATCGCGCAAAGCATCTAAAAGCACTTCAATCGCAGCAGAATCTAAAGTATTTTGTTCAAAGTATAGTCTTTTTATTTCTGTACCAGGTAAAACTTTGAAAATAGTTTGCATTGTTTCTGAATCCATTTTAGTAGAGCTTAAATCAAGAGACAGAATCTTAGTCTTAGGCAGTACTTCAGCAAGAATATTTCCTGCCTCGCGATTTATAGAATTTCCAAATAAGTTTAAGTGCCTAACCTTACTGGAAGGCAATCCCCTGATCACAACTTCCATAACATCAGCTGGCATTTCAGAGCTTGATAGGGCAAGTTTTCGAACAGAACTTTCCGGCAAATATTTTGATAAAGCTTCTGCGCCTGCATGATCAATTCTAACTCCAAATAAATCAAGATCTATAATATCAGTTTTAGGCAAAATTTCCATCAATGCAGTCAGTTTAGCCTCAGAATCTTCACCTAACAATCGTAGTACTGTTAGTTGCCTAATAATTGCCCAGCGTTTTAACTGTTCTGCTGAGGGGTTTATCCCCAAAATTGGTTTACCCTTTGACATTGGACTTACATAGTCTTCCGGCATATCTGAAGCTTTACCTGCAAAATCTATAACCTCAAAATATCCCTTATTTTGAAGATCTTGCGTAGAAAACTTTTCCATCATTTCTCTATCAATTTTTTTCTTAACTTCAGGCGCTACAGTACTTCCATATTTTATTATATCAGGAACATCCAAAAATGAAGCTATCTGAACAGCGGTATCTAGAGGGATACGTCGAGAAGGAGGAGAAGGTTTTTTACTAAATCCCGCTGCAGCTGCAGCTGCAGAAAATGCATCATGGCTAAAAATAACTGCAAGATTTAAGAACATTAAACCCCTAATAATACTTTTTATTTTCACAAAATTACCTATAAATATTTTATTAATATATTATTACGATTAGGTTACTATGCTGTTTAATAGACTTCAAGGATTTAATGTTTCAATCCAAACTTTGGACAAAACAATATCAAGTTGGGAAATGATAATATGGAAGTGTGAGCATAGGCTTTATTCATGCGATAAATGCATACCAATAATTCAGTAATTTCAGTTTGTTGTTAAATAAATTGAGATTTTTACGTGAAAAAAATATCCCGAGCCATGCGCAAGGGTGTCTTTTTTTGTAATTTTTTAATTTACTTTTTTCATGACACATGGGGGCAATTCCTGTATAAAAAACCGAAAGGAATCCATAAAAATTGCGATCAACCAGTCATATATTAAGCAGCATTAAAAAAACCTATTTTGCCCCACGTATTATTGGGATTGGGTTCTTTGCCATCCCTTACGGGATGATGTATTTTCTTGCTGTAATGAATCCCCAAATTTGGTTAAAAGAAATTGGAATCAGCAACACCTATATCGGTTTGTTTGCCTTGACCAGCTTGCCTTATGCGTTTAAATTTATTTGGGCCCCCGCCATTGATTTGATCAAGATTCCTTTTTTGACCAATAAAATGGGGCACCGACGCAGCTGGCTTTTGGTGATTCATATCCTTTTAATTATCAGCTTACTTGCGCTTGGGTATTCAAACCCCACCCAAGAGCATCACATGCAAACGGCTGTGATTGCCTTTATTATTGCCTTTTTGGCCGCCACACAAGATATCATTGTGGATGCTTACCGTATTGAAATTTTGGATAAAAAAGAAACTGTGCCTGGTATCAGTATGTTAATTTTTGGATACCGCATTGGGTCAATTACCGCACGTGCAGGAACACTTTATCTTGCGCACTTTTTCAGCTGGCCTTTGGCCTATACTGTTATGGCATTGTTGGTAATAATCGGTGTTTTGGCAACACTTTTTAACCCTGAACCCAAGCGTCCCCCAACAAATCGAACGGATTTATTATATAACACGATTGTTTTTCCTTTTCGGGAACTTTTGAATCGTTCAAAATACTGGCCAGCCGTTGCTGCCTTTATTCTTATGTACCGGTTATCTGATGCTTTAATCAATAATATGGCAAATATTTTCTATTTAGAAATTGGGTTTACCAAGGCTGAAATCGCCACTGTCAATAATGTTTTTGGGGTTATTGCCACCATTATTGGAGGGTTTCTTGGCGCCGCAGTTGTCCGCAAAGTTAAGATATTCGGTGGCCTTTTCTTATGCGGTATTCTGCATACAATTTCAAACCTGATGTTCGTTGTTATGGCCCTTATTGGCAACAGTTTGCCCCTATTGTACAGCGCCATTGCCGTTGAAAACATCACCGGCGGGATGAGTACTGCAGCCTTCTTTGTCTATCTGACCCGACTTTGTAACTTGCGATTCACCGCCACACAATTCGCCTTGTTTACATCCCTGTGGTCTTTGCAAACCTCGCTTGCCAGCATCAGTGGAAAATGGATCGACAGCCTGGGCGGTAACTGGGTAACTTTCTTCTTGATCACTGTATTGATCGCCATGCCTGGATTGTTCTTGATCAGCATCATCCGGCGTTACCCCTTCGGGAACCAAGGGGAAATCGAATCCACTGGTTGATTCCCTAGATTTATAAAAATCTTCGGCTGGTTTTGTTTCCATTTCGGCTTCGTCTTCTGGGTACATATCTGATAACCCTGTCATCATTTCTTGAATTTCAGGAGATGTTAAGTCGTCAAAGCAAAGGGGATAAGCTTTGCGTTTTTGAAACAAGCCGATTTCTTTTCCATAAAGTTGCAGGGCCTTAAGTGATGCATTGTATTTTCCATCGGAAAAAGAGGATTGGTAGACCATCAAAAGATTATGCAAAACTTCTTTGCGTGTTAATGTATAGTACCCTTCTTCCCCTAAATTTCTTTCGTCATAATAATCATGTCGAATATGATCTTTTTTTGTTTGTTCTTTTGTACAGTTTTGTGTGTGTATCATTTGTTTTCCTTTCGTTTGATTTTTGATTTTCGGTATAGAGTTGTTATTCCAGGTCCTGGATCAACGTTCAGGACAGGCTAAATTCAGAATGATAAAGTGATGATGCGGAGAACTTAGCCCTGGATTACTCGATCAAGTCGGGTAATGACAGTGAGAAGCGGTGCACCTGTAGTTATTATTACTGGATTGGGTTGTCTTTTTTCTCAAGAGCTAAGAATAATTGTGGAAGAACGCACAAGGTGCCTAATAAATAATTAAAGCTAACGTAAAATTTTATGACAGAATACTAAAACCCCGCAGTATGCGGGGCTTTTATTCGTAATTTAAACGTTGCTATCTTTTAAGAAAAGCCTTTATAACTTTGATTAATTGTGCTTTTTTAGCGCCAGCTTTTTTTTGAGCTTTATATGCCTCTAATACACCAGGCTTCTTACTGGCATCTACACCTATTGCTTCTGCAATTTGTTGAATGGCAGCCCTTTCAGTAGGATTAGCATCTGCTAAAGCATCAGCAGGTCTTTTTGCTTCAGGACCATCTTCTTTAATGGGAAGATCAAGTTCTGCACTAGGTGCTTTTGAAGGAAGTTGTCCTCCCGCACCTGCGGCATCTTTTCCAGCGGCAGCAGCATCTTCTCCAGCACCTGCGGCATCTTCTCCAGCTACTCCGGCCGCGTCTGCATTGCCTTCTGCGTCTATTTCCGCTTGCAAGCTTGCAGCATATGCAGCATCTTCATCTTCCCTTTCTCTCTCTTCCTCTTCCTCTGCTTCTTTTCTTTTTTCTTCCATATATCGTAGTGAAGCCTCAGTAGAAATTTCTGTTAATTTAGTAGTCATAGCTTTGACATTTTCCTGTGCATGAACTAGTCTAGCAAGATCAACGTCTGTACCTGATTGCTCATGTGCTTCTGTTGCATTTTTTTCTTCTAGTATCGCTTGGACTAAATTCCTTGCTGCATGTATTAGACCATGGTTTTTTGGATCATATTCTCTAAAGTCAATATTGAAAGCTTCAAGAATTGGAAGCAAGTATTCCCCCATGTGATCCTTCCTTTCAATATGTTCATCTAAGCTGCCTATTATAAGGTCAATGGCATATAATGCTGCTCTTTTTATAGTTTCTTTCTGTGTTTCTTGGTCAGAGGCTTTTGATCCACCTTTACCAGATGAGCCTCCGCCCATTGCAGCACCTTCTTCATCCCATTCACCGCCTGCTCCTGCTCCACTAGCAGCAGCTTGGGCTCCACTTCCTTTTTCAGATCCACCTTGTTCAGCAGAACTGGCAGAAGCGCTTTCAACTTCAGCTTCAGCTTCTTTTCTTAAAGTACGTCTGTACACTTCACCTATCTTGGCAAATGCTGTGCCTACATTTCTTTCCGCTTCATGTGCGGCTGCAGCGAAAGTTGGATCTGTTTTTGCTAGTTCACCAAGACTCAGTGCAGAAAATAATATATCATATGCATAAAATACTGAATCTTTAAAGGCCATGCCCGGTGTGCCAGAAGCACCTCTACCACCATTACCCATAAGATCTTGGACTATAAATTCTATTTGACCTTGCCTGTCTTCTTCAGTAGTTTTATGTACATCCGCAACTTGGTTTGCAACCCTTACTGCTGCGTGATATTTTAGAGCATCTTCAGCAGTTTCAGCTGCTGCTGCTGCTGCATAAGCCTGAGGTATTGGTGCCGTACTAAGCAATAAACCAATTCCTGTTAACGTTAATAAATTTAAATATTTTTTCATCTCACACATCCTTTAAAGTTAAAAAATAGTTACATCTTACTTGCTATATAATATTGATTACTTTTTTAGTCAAGCTAAGGCAAGTTTAACATTAGAGGTTTATAAGGACTAAAACACCCCTACTTGTTGTTTACACATGGATTCTGTTTGTCGCACCGAAGCTTTGGCATAGGGGATTAAGTCGGATAATGACAATGGGTGCGGATGGGGAATTAACTTTCAGTATTTAGGCATAAAAAATCCCTAAAGTCCAGGAAACCTGAGAAAATTTAGGGAAATTTAAAACTTGGGTACAAGATTATAATAACGATTATTCCCCCACGGCCTTGGGCTAAAAACACCTGCCCAATTTGATCAAAATATTCTTTTATCTGTCGCTTGACTAACCGAGGGCATTAAAAAAAACTAGTCTGTTAAAATGCCTGAGGGATCTATACCTGCCCTACGTAATGTATCTGCATTTAATAATCTACCTTCATGATTAATTGCAACAGGACAACTGCCTTCTGTATAACAAATTTTTCCTACTTTTAAACCCTCTATTATAACGTCGCGCACTGCACTTCGTTCAGCATCTTCTAATGAAGGCACGGCTTTGGATTCATATAACATAAGGCCCATGGCCCTTGCTGTTTCAGCATCTGTGACAGCAATACTATGGGGGCTAAACCTTTCCCTTGGATTATTGGTATGCCATACCTTAATGGATGGTATTGCATCTTCTGTTGCCCCATGAATTCGGGCTATATTACCTATAAAAGGTTCTAAACTTAAGGGAGGGTTATAAACCTTTACTTTTCTTTTACGTGGATCATGTTTTGCGTAAACAAACCCATCTTTAATTGAGTAAAAAATATTATTTACTTTTAAAACCCCTGAACTGAAATCAAATTGAACACCATTAATTTCAATTATTGTGGAATACCTTGCTGCTCTGTATCTTGCTTTTTCAATATAGTCAATTTTCTTTTCTAAAAAAGAAAACACATTAAACCCATTGAAAACAATGTCTCCATGGCCGATGGCCCCTGTCATTAAACCTGACAGAGGATCAAAGCCATAACGTTTGGGGCCTATTAAGACAACCCCTGGTTTCATGTCAACATAAACATCAGAAATATATCCTGAAAATCGATAAGTAAGCATGGGCATAGGTATACCTGGGATTTTTCCAGAAAAATTACGGAGGTCTACTCTATTTGGAAGCCCCATAGAACGAACAGCTGTTCTTATTGCATCAAGTTCCCTACGTGCTTCTTCTAATTTTTTTGCATAACAAGTACGTGTTGGCGTCGCATCGTCTGTAGCTGAGGCTTCTGCCGCAGCTGATAATGCATAATTTGGCATAAAAAAAGCAATTGCCAACAAAGTAATAAATTTTTTCATTTTTTCCCATCTCTATTAGTTTCACAATAACGATATAGGAAGATTTAAATCAAAAACAAGTAAAACTGATGTAATAAACTTAGGGTGTAATTTATGACTATTTTTGGTGTCGGGTGCCTAACATATTTAAAAATCCCCCTAAATTCATGGGTGTATGGGTCATTTCATAAGTTACTGGGTTGAATTCATAACGTGTCATCACACCGTTAACTGTGACCTGCGCCATTCCTTCGGGGTGCAGTTGAATGGAATACTTTCCAAAGTCATGATTACAATTTGAATCATTCATTATCATGGCACGTACCAAAGAAGATGGCCGTGAAATTCGAATACCTAGAACTTTGGGAAGTACGTAGCCGAAGCCTCTTGTAGGGCCACATGGATTTGGGTCAACAGCATCAGCAATTAAGCTTCGATGGTATCTTTCTTCTGATTTTTTTCCCCATTCAATGGCTTCTGCATCTTCTTGTTCTTCAAGTTTTCTTAGTCTTTTTTCTTCTTTTACCCAATCTGTTGATTCTGCAGCTGCAGCTTCTGTATTTATTGCATAAAAATTAAGGGACATAAGTCCCACAAATAATATTTTTTCATCATCTTCTCCTATCTTTTTAAAATATAACTAAATATTTTAAAATCAAGGTTTATTTAATTTTTAAGAAAAGCATCTTTGCTTTTAGCGTCTTTGCTTTACGTGAAATATTCTTGCTGTTTCCAGATCATAATCTTCCATTTGAAGGTAATATTGGAAAATTTTTGATATAGGCGTTACATCAGGAATAACTGTTCCATCTGGCAAAATTTCACTTAAGACCCAGTCTCCATGCGTAAAGAATCGATGACCATCTATACGCATTTCCCCTGTTTTTATTGTGGCTTTGAATTTTCCAACTTTAAAAACTGTTAAAGGTTCAGGCGGTTCTTTATGAATTAATCTTGTTAAAAATTCCACCTTTCTATCCACAAAACTTTCAACACGCATTGCAGAAGGAATGTCTTCTTTTGAAAGGGGAACTGGCATTATCATATACCCCGTACCTGGATTAAATAAATAATCCTGTGTTCCAATTCTTAAAAATCCGAAAGGCATTATAGTTATATCCACTCCCTCTATACACCCATTGAAATCATAAGAAAAAAATCGGTTACCGAGGGGATCTGTTGTAACAAAATGTGCAGAGGGTAAAAACCCAGGCCTTATAGCAGGTCGTATAAAATCCTCTATTCTTTTGTTTTTCTCTTCCATTTGATATCTCAACTCTTCAATTGAAGGGGAAGTTGGCGTACATGGGGGGATTTCTATGTGTAATTTTGAAACAGGTTCTTCTCGATTTTCATCAAGACGATGGGCACGACCATCTGCTGTTTCATCCTTTGGAATGGTCAGAAAAAGGTTTCTTGGATTTTCCGCACCACGCATCACAGCTTTAGGGACAACTCTTATACCTTCGGCTAACTCAGCTGAATTTGCTTGTGCAGAATATAAAAATACCGCAATTATAATTTTTTTAATCATAAACTTCTCATCTCTTAAATTAAAATTATTTACAATAGATAAGCATTATTATAAAAACTTCAAGAATTTAAGAAAGGATTTAATTTTAATAACGGAAAATAATTCAAAAACAAATCTTTGTAAATTTAGGACAAACCCCCTGTACTTATGGCAATCATCTGGATCAAATTCATATAGATGCCGTAAAAAAATAAAAGAAGATTATTTTATTACAAGCTGTATGCCATCTTGTTTTAGGGAAACAGTAACAGTCCCGCCAAGGCGAAGCTTTCCAAATAGAATTTCATCTGCCAAGGGGCGTTTGATTTTATCATCAATTAAACGGGCCAATGGGCGGGCCCCAAATATACGGTCATATCCTTTTTTAGAAAGCCACTGAAGGGCCTTTGCATCTACTTTGATCGTAACCTTTTTTTCTTTCAACTGGTCTGATAATTCATTAATAAATTTCTGCACAATTTGTTTTACAACTTTTTCATGCAATGCATTAAAGGAAATAATTGAATCCAGGCGGTTGCGGAATTCTGGTGTAAAAGTTCGTTTAATTGCGGCGTGATCTTCGGTACTGGAAGTTGGGTTTTGTTCAAATCCAATGGACCCTTTTTCCATATCAGCAGCCCCGGCATTTGTCGTCATAATGACAATGGTATTCCTAAAATTCACCGACCGGCCATTATGGTCTGTGACAATGCCGTAATCCATTAACTGCAAAAGAATATTGTAAATATCTGGGTGGGCCTTTTCAATTTCATCCAGCAATAAAATGGAATGGGGATTTTTTGTGACAGCATCCGTCAACAGCCCCCCTTGATCAAATCCAACATATCCAGGAGGCGCCCCAATTAATTTTGCAACGCTGTGTTTTTCCATGTATTCAGACATATCAAAACGCAATATTGGCATGTGTAATGTTTGACCCAACTGCTTGGCAATTTCTGTTTTTCCCACACCCGTTGGGCCCGAGAATAAAAAGCACCCTACGGGTTTTTCAGCTGACCTAAGTCCAGATCGTGCCATCTTAATTGCATCCACCACAGCATCCGCCGCTTTGTCTTGGCCATACACTTTTTTCTTAAGCTGTGCCCCCAAAGTTTTTAAAACTTTGCGATCATCTTGGGTTACTTGGTGGCTTGGGATACCGGCCATTCTGGCAATGGTATCTTCAATGATTTTTTTTGTAATTAAAACTTTGCTTTTTTTGTTTTTAAGCGCGTGATGGGCACCCGCTTCGTCCAAAACATCAATGGCTTTGTCTGGCAATTGACGATCAATTAAATACCTGCTTGATAAATCGACGGCAGATTCCAATGCGCCTTTATCATAGCCAACATTATGATGGTCTTCAAAATAGTTTTTGACCCCGCTTATAATTTCTAAACATTCAGTGCGGGACGGTTCTTTGATTTCAACTTTTTGAAAACGCCGCATCAAGGCTGCATCTTTTTCTAAGTGCGTTTTGTATTCTTTGTATGTGGTGGCGGCAATACATTGTAATTCACCGTGGCTTAACATAGGTTTCAAAAGATTTGAAATATCCATTGACCCCCCTTGTACAGACCCTGCCCCAACTAAGGTATGGGCTTCGTCTATGAATAAAACGGGGCGGTATTTACGGGATTGCAGGGCTTTTAATATGGCTTTAAAGCGTTCTTCGAAATCACCCCGAAAGCGTGTCCCAGCCAAAAGATTACCAATATCTAAAGAAAATACTTCTCGGTTATGAAGGACTTCTGGGGCGGTTTTTTCAACAATTTTCTTGGCCAAACCTTCGACAACCGCTGTTTTCCCAACACCTGGGTCCCCCAATATGATGGGATTATTTTTTCCCCTGCGCAGTAAAATTTCCGCAATGCGTTGAATTTCTTTGTCACGCCCAATTAAATTATCAATACGTCCGGTTTCTGCCTTGACGTTTAAATTCACGCAATATTTTTCAAGAACATCTTCTGATGAATTTTGATCTTCAGATTCTGTTGTGGAAATTTCTTCCTCTTCATCATCATCATCTTCTTCCATGTGGACAATATCTGTTAAATAAGTGACCACATCAAATCGACTTAAGTTATTTTGTTCCAATAAATAAACAGCATAGCTTTCTTCTTCAGAATACATTGAAACTAATAAGTGCGCCCCATTAATTTCATCAAGCCTTGCCGATTTTGCATGCAACACCGCCCTTTGTAACACACGTTGGAAGCCAACAGTTACACGGGTTTCAATATCTGAATCTTGGGGTAAAGTTAAATGTTGTTGCTGTAAATGACCAATTAATTCGCGCTGTAAACGTTCATGATCAACGTTTGCAAATTCAAGAATGGGGGAAACATCCGTGTCTTCGGTCAAAGACAATAAAAGGTGTTCAAGCGTTGCATATTCATGCCGGTGATGCTTGGCCAAATCAAGGGCCCTTTGGATACTATATTCCAAGTTTTTTGACTGCATCAGTCACCCTCCCTTATTAACTTACATTGTAAGGGAAACTGTTCTTGCTTTGCAAGCTTTAATACTTCGGACCGTTTTGTTTCTGCAATTTCATAAGTGTAGATACCGCACGCACCCTTGCCTTGGTGATGAATTTGCAAGGTTATATTTTGTGCATCCTCCATCGATTTTTGAAAGATGGTAATTAAAACATGAACGACAAATTCAAAAGAAGTGAAATTATCATTTAACAAAACCACCTTCCATAAATGGGGTTTTTGACGTTTTATTTTTTGGCTTGTTTTGCCTTTTATTATTGTTTTGGTTTGTGGCATGGTTTTAATATAACCAAAAGCCAAGAAATTTCAAACTCTGGCGTCAGTAAATTATTTTATTTATTCAAATTTAGGTAAAAGCTCAGAAAAAGAAATTTCTGGATCAATACCGTTAAACCGTCTTACCGCCCTAGAAATATGTCCACCTTCTGCAATTATGGCATCTAATGCTTCTATTTCTCCACGAATTGAGGCTTCGTCCTTCATATACATCACTGCATCTTTTGGCCTTACCCACGGGGAATCATCAGGTGTAAATCTTTCTAAAACCTTTTTGTAAATAGTTAAGTGCATAGGCATTTCTGAAGAATCCACTTCACCATTTTTAATTAATTTTTGTGCCTCACGAGATAACGGTACGCCAGCCCAGTCCATGTAGGTATCAATATATCCAAACACGGCACGTGCGGCAGACCTTATAGATCCTAGCTGTATGTCATCCTTATCTGAAGAAAAAAGACCTGCTGCATTGCTTATTTTTGCCCGGCGGCTTTCTTCTTTTTTTAATATATTGTTTCTTTTGCACAATCTTTGAATTCTTCTAGATGCTTCATCCTCTGATAGCTCAGAGTCTGATGAAGCAGCAGCTGCGGCTGCATTACATGCATAGGAATAACTTATAATTCCTACACTAAAAAATAATATTAAAAAATTTTGTTTCATTGATTCTTCCTCATACAATTTTACTGATTCACAAAAACATATAATGCATATGTTAAAATATTTAAAGTATAGTTATAGTATTAATAAAAAAAAGGTCAAGGGATAAGCCTTACCAATTTATAAATTTACCCTATAACCAGAATTCACAATCCAACAACCCCGCACAAAGGCGGGGTTTTTGTTTGTAATTTAAACGTTGCTATCTTTTAAGAAAATCCCTTACAGCTTTGCGTCTTTGGGTGGCTTTTTTGCCTGCAACAGCTCTGTATAAAGCTAATACGCCAGGCTTTTTGCTGGCATCCACCTTGATTGCATCTGCAATTTGTTTGATGGCAGCCCTTTCAGTAGCAGTGGCACCGGCTAAAGCATCTGCTGCTAACGCAGCTGCTCTTCTAGCCTCTTCTTCTCTTCTAGCTTCTTCTGCTGCTGCGGCGGCAGCGGCTCTTCTAGCCTCTTCTTCTGCTCTTCTAGCTTCTTCTGCTGCGGCTGCCCTATCTGCTGCAGCCGTAATTATTGCTCTTTTTTCTTCAACAACTCTAGTAGCTGCCTCTGCTCTACCCAAAAGCGCAGTGACATCCCTACCTGCATTCATTGCAGCCTCTAGCTCTGCTTGAAGACTTGCTAATTCATCTTCTGCCTCTCTAAACTCTCTTGCAGGTCTTTCTGCTTCAAGCCTGGCCGCTTCAATTCTGGCGGCTTCTGCCGCAACTTCGGCTGCTCTTCTTTCGGCTTCAATTCTGGCGGCTTCTGCAGCGGCTATTTCTTCTGCAGTTAATTCATACTTAAGCAATTCTCGAATTTTTTTAACTTGCGGATCACCAGGCAACTCTCTATCTAGAGAAGCCATTAAGGCTTGAAGAGTTGGCGCCCCTGCCATTACTGGAGTAATTTTTGCAACTAACGTAGGATTATTTATCAACCAATAAAGAGTAGCAATTTTTTTACCCCCATACTGTCCTACAATCCAAAATGATCCACTTCCTATTTCTTGCGGCTGCATTCCAAAATCAATTTTTCCAGCATTTGGAGAAGCTAGAATATAACCCGCGCCTGAAGGGTGTGTGTGCATTTTTACAGTTATTTTATCTGTAATGCGTATACCCCCAAAATCACTATCTTTTATACTAGACGTCACAGTAGTTTCTTGGTTATCTCTGGTGTGATGGGCATGGTGGGGCCGGACAAGAGTTTCACCCGCCCAAGGTGTAGGCATAACAACAAGGTAGACATTTTGTAATTCACCTTGAACCGATGCCACAGAGCGCGGGACGTTTACACTTCCGGGCGCGAATTTTCCTGCAAAAAACTGCCCTGAAAAGGTTGGATGGTATTCATGGAGAAGAGGGACGGCAGGAAGTCTAGGCTGACCTCCAGTTCTGTACAGATGGGATCCACCTACCCCAAACCATGTCTTTTCGATAGGTATTTCTGGAAGACGCCCATGGCTTAAAGGGCCACGCACAGCGCCAGCTGGTTCATCACCACCCGCGCCTGAGGCAGCTGCAGAGACATTTTGAAAACTGAATGTTAGAGCAATACCCACAAAGGCAGATAATTTAAAAAAGCGTTTCATACACGATATCCTTGAATTAATATTTCCATTACTTAATATATTCTTTATAAAAATAAAAATCAATATATCTATGGTACTGATTGATTTCTGTGTGGCAATTCTTTATAAGTAAAGTATTCGGTAATCTTTAAATTCTAGAGTTTCTTAATGGGCAAGCAGCACCATTTTCTTTATTTACTTCTTTTTTTCGCAATTTTTGCGATGCCTGGTCATGCCAAATATTCCACATGTTTAATGGATTGCACAACTGGGGAAGTATTACAAAAAACACGATCTGATCTGCGGCGTTACCCCGCATCCCTTACAAAGGTTATGACCCTTTATTTGGTTTTTGAAAAACTGAAAAAAGGCGAATTAACCATGGACTTCAAAGTAAAGATGAGTCGCCGTGCAACGCGTGTCCCCCCTTCGAAATTATATCTTCGGTCAAAAGATTATATTTTATTAAAAGATGCCATTTATGCCTTGGCCCTGAAATCAGCCAATGATGTTGCGACTGCTTTGGGTGAAAGTATTGCAGGATCAGAACAAAAGTTTGCAGCACAAATGAATAAAAAGGCAAAAGAGTTGGGCATGACCAAAACCCATTTTGTTAATGCATCAGGCCTGCCGAATCGACGCCAACTTTCCACCGCCACAGACATGGCAATTCTTGCCAAAGCCATGGTTAAAAACCATCCTGAATACTTGCATGTATTTGAAAAACAATTGTTTCAATTCCGCGGACGTAAATATAGAAACCATAATAAATTACTGGGCCGTGTCGATGGTGTTTACGGCATGAAAACAGGGTACACGCGGCGTGCTGGATGGAACATTATCACCACTTATAAGAAAGATGGCAAACATGTCATCGGTGTGGTTATGGGGGAAATGTCGGCCAACCGCCGAAATCACCGGGTGCAATGCATGGTGCAAGGCAAGAAAATTACCCTAAAGGATTATGAACGCCTGACACAACGTAAAGGCAAGCGTGGAAAAGTATCGCGTTTGAAAAACTGGTCTGTCCAGGTTGGGGTATTTCGAAACAAACGCCAAGCCAAACGCTTTGCAAAACAACTGGCCGAAGAAAATAAAGAAATTATTGAAAAAAGTATGTTTAATAAATTACTGAATATCGTACGCCATCGACGCAATTATAAAACCCGGTTTAAATATAAAGAACATAAACAAGCGTTGGAAGTCTGTGACAAGCTTAAAGAAAACGGCACCGATTGCTTTGTTGTGAAAAGTTTATAATTTTTATTGACAGTTCAAGTTTAATTAATTTATGTTCTGCGCATGATGAGATTAATTAGAATATTTGTATTTACAGTATTTTCACTGGCAAGCATGTCCTGTGAAAGTGCAGAGTTTGACAGTGATCATCCCCCCCGAGCTAGAAGAACGAGAACAGTCGCTGTATTAACACTTACAGCCCTTGCACTTTCTTCAATGCCAGAACACTGCCATGCAGATGCAGATGCAGACCTTGCCATGATGCATAGATCATGGCGGCATATGCAAGACAAATTTGCAGAACAGGATCGTGAGCGAGAAAAGAGTGTCGGCGAACTTTATAAAAGGGTTTGGGAGGCAAGTGCCGAAACAACATGCCCAGAACCTGAAAGACCCCATGTTCCATCAACTTATTGGAAAGATGCTGTTGAAGAGGCTTCTAGATTTAGCGGCCCTGCAAGAAAGTTGTTTTCTGAAGATAAAGTGGGTGTAACTTTCCTAGACCTGATGGAAACCTTGCAATATAGAAAAGGGGAAGCATCCAGAAAATTATACCTTATGGCCATAGAAACAAGATCTGGATCCGTTATTGCAGCACACAGACTTGGAAGATTTATTCTAGGAATAGAAAGCCCTTACTGTGCAAGTATCAACCCAGGTGTTCGTAATGATCTTGTAAACTGTTTTAATAAAGAAGAGTTAAATAAATTGGCTGAATTTTTGTGTGCAACAGCATAACATTCAGTAATTTTTTTTAAAGTGAGATGTCTATGAAATTTTTTAGATTTTTTTATTTAACAAGCCTTTTAATATTTACTTTTGAAACCTTGGCAGCCGAAAAAGCACCTGTTCCTGGTGCAAGGGAAACACGAAGGCCAAGGGTCATTGTTCCTGAAACTGTCCTGCCGGCATCTTTGTCGCATTCACAAGTTTCGCCACCCAAATTAGGTCAAGACAGAAACTTGGGGGTTTACCCTGTACTTCATCCTCTGGCTGTACGTCCCATAGCAAGAAAATCAAGTCCAGCTGAAGTTCGCAAGGCAATATGCTCCGTACCCGGCCTTAGTGAAGAATGGTGGGAAAGAATGCTTAACCCACCTGAAACCTCACAAGTTTCAACAGCTTTACCAGCAGTAGCTGCGCCTGAAATAGCAAGAAAATCAAGTCCATCTGAAGCCCGCAAGGCAGTAAGGTCTGCGCTTGATCTTAGTGTAAAATGGTGGGAAAGAATGCTTAATCCACCTGAAACCTCACAAGTTTCAACAGCTTTACCAGCAGTATCTGCGCCTGCGCCTGAAGCAGAAGAAAGAGTTACAGTCACTGGAAGCATGCTTTTTTCAATTTCACATGGTTATGCACCTTCAGTATCTGCTTCTGGATTAAGTGCCAGTACAGCCCCAAAACCTGCTTTGCCAACAAGAATAATTTATTGGAAAGTTGGGGGTAAAAGGCACCAAAGAGTTATTACTAGCCCCAAAGAAGCACAAAAATCATCAAAACGTACTATAAAAAGAAGTAAAAGATTACGTGAAGAACCTTTACCAACAGATGCAAAAGAAGCACAGGAAAGTCCTTCCCCAAAACGTAGGCCACGACCAGACCTTCCATTGTAAGAGACCAGCTTTTCTCCTTCAATATTTCCTGTAGCACATGCCCCCCATACAGGTTTTACGCCTTATTCTTCAAGATCTACTGCGCCTGCTTATTTATGGAGCCTACAGTAGCAACATGGTACCAATCTTTCCAAGATTTTATGGAAACCTTCCATAGAAGATACAGCTTTTAAGTGCTTTAAATTTGCAGCAGACAGAAATCACAGAAGGGCCTGTATAAACCTAACAAGAATGTATTTTCACGGCCACTTTGTTGACAAAAACTATTCAATGGCACGGCATTATTCTGTTCCAGGCGCCCACTCTAAAGACCCTGCAAGTCTTTATTATTATGGATACCTAAGATATCTAGGCTTAGGCACTACAGATCCTGCCAAATTATCAGCGAAATATCGCAAGGCAGGCCTTGATCACTTACAAAAATCCGCACGTCAAGGTAATAGAAATGCCCAAAGCTTTTTAAGAAGTCTTGCAAGACCTGCTGGTGAATAGACCTATAACTATCCCCCCTTCTGCCCTGAACTGTAATTCAGGATAGAAGATAGTTTTCTTAATTCTTTCAACATGGGAAGTAATGCTTAAAATGATTAAAAATCAAGTAGTAACAAAGGAGAATGTTCATGAAAATATTATTTACAATTTTAACCTTGGCATGTGCAGGATACGGCCTTAATGCCAATGCTGCAGCAGGTACTGCATCTGCTGCTGAAGCTGAATCTGCTGGGGCGAAAGTATTAACAAGAACCAGCATTACAGTAGGTGACAGAGACATACACCCTACCGGATTTTTTGGATTCAAAGGGGAATTTGATCACGATGGGACACCCTGTGTTGTTCGCACCGTAACTGCAGATGATCTTCAAGGAATTAAAGAATACTGGACAGGTGTTACCCACGGTGCTGTTACAAGCGCAGATCGTTTGGATGCGGTTATTGGCAATCAAATGGTCCGCGTTTCAAAAGATAATTTTTATGCTTGGACAGTTATTCGAGGCATGGAAAAAGATGGTGTTGAAGGCCCAATCCAAGCCGTATTAATGGCAGGGGTTATGCCAACAGTTGCAGGATATAACCCTGCTGATTCAGAACATGCTGAACTATTGAAAGTATTCACTGAACACTGTGGCGTTGATTATTCAGGCGGGGATCCAAAAGCAGGTGCCCGAAAAGATAACCAAGGTATTGCCACAATGCAACCTGCCTTTTCTGATGAGTTGAGGGCTGAGCCGGAAAAAGCTGCCAGATTCTTAAGAGCTGGAGTAGAGATGCTTTCTGGTCTTAAAGCGTGGGGACTGACACTACCACGTGAAGGAACAGTTCCTGCAGCTGTTGTATCAGTTATTGATCCTGCTTTAAAAGCAATTCATGAAGCAGCCGGCTTTACAGTTATTGACGAACGTTGGGTCAGCACAATGGTTGCCCCGCAACCTGCAGAAGGTGAAGAAGATACAAGGCCACGCCGTGCCCTTGGCATTTTTGACCTGTAATCAAACAGAAAATAACCAACAAAAAACCCCGGCAAGCCCGGGTTTTTTGTTAATATGTATTGTTTAAAATTAAAGCCATGATATAAATAAGCATGATATTTTCAAAAGAAAACAGATCCCATACCTTAACTGGTTTATTGTTCGTTTCCATCCTGGCAACAGCCGCAACAGCCATTGGCAGCCTAAGTTTTTTTAAAACTTTGCATATAAATCCTTTAATTATTGGGCTGTTTATTGGAATGTTTTATGCCAGTACTGTTGGGGGACGTTTACCCAAACAGTGGGGCCTTGGCATTTCTTTTGCAACGAATAAACTTCTTAAACTTGCGATCATCCTTTTTGGCCTTAGGGTCAGTTTTCAAAGCATGCTGTGTATCGGAACCCCTGGCATCATAATAAGTCTGTTTATTGTTTTATCGACGCTTATTCTGGGTTATGTCTTGGGACGCTTTGTTCTTAAAATTGACCGTGAAACTTCCCTTTTGACGGCTATCGGAAGTTCTATTTGCGGAGGCGCCGCAATTTTGGCAACAGAATCCTTTTTAAAATCTGCCCCGCATAAAACTGTTGTTGCCATAAGTTCCATTATTTTATTTGGGACAGTATCCATGTTCATATATCCCCTTGCTTATCAAAGTGGTTGGCTTGATCTTTCGCCAAGCCAGATGGGGGCCTATATTGGAGGAACATTATATGGTGTTTCCCAAGCAGTCGGGACTGGCAAAGCCATTTCAGAAGAAGTCGCCCAATATGCCATTATCGTAAAAATGATTCGCGTGATGATGTTGGCTCCTGTTTTAATAGGGATCGGGTTTTTATTTAAAAAATCAGGAACGAAGACAAAATTACCCATCCCATGGTTTGCCTTTGGATTTATTGGGATGATTGGGGTCAGTTCATTAAACATAATTCCAAGCCAAGTTGTTGAAGGGGTTAATACCTGTACCAATTTCTTACTGGTCATGTCTATTACAGCTGTGGGACTGAAAACCAATTTACGTAAATTACAAAACCTGGGGTTCAAGCCTTTCTTATTAAGTTTTTTACTGCTGATTTGGCTTGTTTTCAGTGGTTATTATCTTGTAAAACTTCTTTGTTAGAAGATTCAAGAGTGTTGGTTTTATAAATAAAATTAAAACTTGTAGTTCATGTTAAAGCCAACCATGGGTTTGATGCGTTCACCGCCCACTGGGTTATCAAAAGGGTAACCATACTGAAGGGTGGAACTAAGGCCAAATTCCGTGACCGCTTGAATTCCAGCCCCTGCGCCCTTGGCACTTTCAGAAGAAAATTCAGCAAGCTGTGGGTGACGATTCCATACCTTAACTTTTGATAAATACGCAAATAACCGAAGCATTTTTATCTGAGGAATATCATAATTATAATAGTTAAATTCTACTTTACCTTCAACACCACTATCCCCACTTAAAGTTCCAATCGGATAGGCCCCATTGTATGGATACCCATTTGACCGGTATCGGTTAATATCAAGCAAGGTTGCATTTGCATATTGTCCATCAATATAAAACCCAATGGCAAAAGGCCCCTTAATTTGTTGCAAGCGGGATATATTAAATTCAACAAAACTGTGATCTGCAGACCCCCTTGGGCGTGTGCGGTTAATATAGGAAAGATCAACCGAATTCATCATACGAAGGCCCTGCGTAAAGGAAAGACGCATTGCATTTCGCCCCCCAATATCATCTTGCAGGGTGGCAATTGTTACAAGTTTAAGATCCCTTGATCTTTCTTTTTTTGTACTGTCAATAAAGCGAATGCGCCTTGTTTGATTGCGTGATGTGAATTCAAGTCCTGCGTATAAATTGGCTTCCCTTGACCTTATAAGCGGATGCATCAAAGTTAAAGACCCCCTATCTTCGTGGGTTATGGCATCAAATACTTTAATTTTACCTGTTGGCTGTGACCTTGAAAGTAGTGCGTCAAGACCGAGGACCGTTCCTTCAGAACCCAAAGAGACTGTGTACCCCAACCCTGCAGAATAAAGTTCAGAAGCATAAGTCCCCTGGTTATAACGCACTTGGATTTTATCTTCCCGCATCCAAGGGGATGGCATTTCAAAATTGGCCCCAAACATCCAAGGCCCAACTGTATCTTTCCCAAAATTATTTGTTGATATTTGACCATCAAAATATGCCTGTTTTGGAATCACAACTTGCAGTTCCGCCGCCCCATCCCCATTAAATTGGGAAGGTTGCAGATACCCTTTTGCATAAGGATAAAGATCGCGAATTAAAGAGATATATCTTTCAAAGGTTGATTGACTTAAAGGCCGATCCTTTTTAATTTTTTCCACCATTGTGACCAATTTTTGATTTGGCTTCATTGATTTATCTTCAAAAATAACTTCGGTACGGTCAATGTAACCTTCAATGATTAAAATTTTTACTTGTCCGCGGTTAACTTCTTGTACTGGAATTGTGGCATAACTTAGAAAATACCCTTGTTGACGATAATAATTTGTAATTTTATCCGTTACCTTTTTAAGTTCTGAAAAAGTAACTTCTTTATTTATAAATTCAGCCCAAAACTGTTTTAATTCTGGAACTTTTATAACTGTGCTGCGTTCTATAATAATATTTTTTAACTTGAAAGAGACGTCTGGCAGTTCTTTATCTGCTTCGTCAAAATTCTTTTCATCCCCCATATCATCGATATCTAAATCATCTTGAAACCGTGTATCATCAATCATTTTTTCAATACCGGTTTGGGGGCCAAGCCTGTCTATGGTGCCAAAAGTTGCATCCAATCCATCAGACAAAGAGGCCTTTACTGACACAGAAAAGGATACCAAAACGCATACCCATAAGGCATAAAATAGTCTTTGGAAGTTATTTATTACAGCCTGGATCATGCACCCTGCCTTAATATATCTGAAACATCCGGTATATCATTGCCATCTTTATCTTCAAGAAGACTTAAGATGTCCCCGCCTCTACGCCTTGCGTTTCTCTTTTTTTGTTCTTGTTCATCCTCATCAGTCTCTGAATCATCCCCTTCTGAATCTTCTGCACCTGTATCTTCTTCAAGATCATCTGCCCCTGATTCTTCATCATTTACTTCTTCTTCAAGGGGGTCTTCAAAATCATCATCAATTGGCAAGTCTTCCTCCACTGCATCCTCACCATAATTATTCACCAACTCCTCATCAGATGATAAACTAGGATCTTCTGTTTCTACTTCCACTTCTGCAACTGTGTCTGTACCTGTACCTGTACCTGTACCTGTACCTGTATCTGTTTCAATTTCTTCTGCTGCTTCAACTAAGGTTGTTGTATCTGAATCATAGACATATGCTGCTTGATCATCCGCTGCTACATACCTAAAGGTTTCATAAACAACCTCACTTTCTTCGTCTAATGTTCCAAACTGAATCACACTAAATGGTAAAGTGGCAGATTCTTGGGGTAATATATTCAATAACGTATTGTCATCAATACTAAAATTATATCCAGCATCTAACTCAGGAACAACGCCCCCTAACTGATAGAAGGTTAGTGGATCATCATTCGAACCATTGAAAAAACGTAGAAGAACGTCACCCGGAAAGCCGTCTATTAACCCTGCTGGCAAATTCTCAAGCTGACCACTGATTGCCCCATGACTACCTTCAGCCCACGTGGCGGCTGTGGAATCAAAACTATCTGCTGTGACCCCCATTATTTGTGTTAGCCCTGAAAATTCTACGGGCACTGTTCCAGAACCGCGTATTATGTTAAGACCAGCTGCTGTCAAGGATCTTATTCGAAAGTCAGCAAGTGTTGTTATACCATACCCAAGATTTCCATATAGCCCAGCCGAAGATCCAGCGTTTCCTGTAACAGTAGCGCCATCAATAAAGACATCTGATGCAAAAAAAGCACCAGATTGATCCCCAACCAGAAGCCCTGTATTTGTGGCCCCCGCTTGGCCAACGATTGGGGTCCCGTTAATAGTTAATCCGGAAATATTAATTTCACCAGTATTCCGGCCGGCAACCAAACCAACATTTTCACTGCCAGTAATATTACCGATAGATAATTCAACATTATCTATAGTCACAGCTCCAGCGTTGTCTCCGACAAACAAACTTACGCCTGAACCTGCAGAAACATCACCAATAGATCCTGTAATATCCCTTAAGTAAACATTTGAACCAGCTGCTGTATTTCCTACGATTGCGGCAATATTATTCGTGACAGGAACACTTAACCCTGCCATCGTTAGGTTAACTTTATCCATAAATAAGGCATGCCCTGCATCAATAGAATGGGAAATACCCCCATCCCCTGAAAATAAGCCTGGAAAATTAAGATCTAAAAATGTAAGCCGCGCCGTAGCCTCCATTGTTCTAAAAAGCTGTATGGTATCATCAACACCCCCCAGTGTGATTGTATTTCGCCCTATTGAACTTCCTGCGCCACGATAGAAGCCTGTTGCATCATCCTGAGTTGTAAAGCCACCCTTATCAGTATTGAATGAGGTTAGATTGTATTCATTATTTAAAATGTCGCGCATATTATCGTTCCCTGCTGATGGGACTATTATATCCCTATCTGCATGCACCCCAGGAATACCCTCCACTGTGCCTGTTCTTATAGCTGCAATCAATGCGTTATCATCCCCAACTGTAGGACGAACCACTCGCTGGGATGTTATGTTTATCAGCCCTTCCAATGGGCTGGAATAATCAACACCATTTTTTGGCTGTGGTACAGAATATAATACATAATTGTCAGCACTTGCCCCAACAATCGATCCCCCTGCACCAACATTAACAACCTGAACCGGTTGGGTTTCTGTTCCTGCCCCTTGCCACAGAAGTAATTTTCCGGTACTGCCCAGCATTTCAATGCGTGCCTGGATACTTATGACGCCACCTGGCGGTGGTGGTGGATGTCCTTCAAGAAGGATTTCTCCTGCTACTGGATCTGCATTTGTTGCGGCAAGAACCAAAGAATATCTGGAAGACCATTCAATGTCAGAAGATACAGTAACACCTTGTTCTGCCCTTAAAAGAACATCCCCCTGGGCCAAAGCCGTTTGAATGGCTGCAGATGTAATGTCTACGCCTACAGTAAGTGTTTCAGGGTCAAAAAGAAGTTGGGCTGCCCTGGCAGTCTCATCATAGTTTTCAAATAAGACACGTGACATATCCAAATCATTAAAACTGGCCTTTCCCTTAAGGACTGAAAGCTCTAAAAAACCACCGTCGCCTTTTCCCCAGGAACGCACATCAAATTTGGCCCCTTTCACATTCAGTCCTTCACGAGCAATCACAAAAATATCCCCAGCACGACCATCCCCATAACGACGGGAAAGAATTTCGGCCCCTTTTTGTATTTCAATTGTGTCTGCAGTAACATCAGCTGTCTGCCATAACAATGGGTCAATGCCATTCCTTATGCGTCGCCCGCCAATTTGAATAAGGCCTGCCCGGGTTTGGCCACTTGTGTCAAAGCGGGCTGTGGGCGCAATGTCAATTTTTCTTCCGCCCACGATAATATCACCGGCTTTATCCCCTGTTGATTCGACAGTCCCTGAAACGTCAACACGATCTGCTGGCCCCCCCAAAATAATTTTACCCCCAACTTTATGGGCGGCAGAGGCCCTGACAACCCCATCCACACGCACAACACTTTCAACAGTGGCGGCGGCGGCTTGGGCAGTAATATATATATTACCCCCATTTGTTTCAATTTTGGCATCTTTTTCAACATAGATTGACCCTGGTTTGGCTGATTTCTTGTCTGGAAGTACAAGTCCAACCAATTCATTGTCAAAACTTAGGGTTGCTTCCTCTCCTGCAGATAAAGCAACGGTTGAAAGTTTCCCAGCGATGCGACCTGTTTGGGTTACAGATCGTCCAAATAATCCAAAAAAACCTTTTTCCTTTATATTGACTTGTGCAGCATTATAAATGGTCCCCGTTCCTGTCATAGCCATATTTCCAGAAAGGAAACTTTCATCCGTTACATGGCCGGCAACCCCAACAAAACTTGCCATTTCCCCTATATTTAAAACAGCGCCATTATGCATGACTATTTCCTGGCCTTGCAAAGCAAACACCCCTTGTGGGACATTCAATTCCCCCATAATGTGGGTTGTATCGCCCGATACATCACGGGCTAACATGGCATCTGAATCCCCCATATTGACTGTAACCTTGCCTGCACTTCCAATATTAAAGCCATTGAAATTTGCAATTGTTTTACCTGCCCCTGCATGCATATCCATGGATGTTCCGGATGTTTTGATATTAAGGGAGCCATGTGTAACCGTTGGGTGCGCATCCGGCAGTGTGCTGGCGGCAACCGATGGCATAGAGGCAGAAGGCATTGATGCTGCTTTTACAGCAGCTGGAAAGGGAACACTTGGCGCAACCGATGGCATAGATACGGAAGGATCACGCGCAAAAGAAGGTGCACACAAAATCACGCAGTTAATTGCAAGTATTATTTGTAATAGATATTTTTTCAAACCCTGCCCTATTATTATTTATAACTATAAAGTAACTATATCACTGAAAAAGGTTTAAGTAAACTAAAAAAACAGTAAATATTCAATAAGAAATGCATAAAAAAACAGTCATTGTTTGACTTATCATCTTGTCATTCTGAATTTAGTTTCCCCTTACCCTGCCCTTGTCCGACTTGATCCTCCTACGCCAAGACTTCGGCACGGTGAACCCATTAATCTATTGCGTCATTGCGAGTGCCTGTAAGGCACGTGGCAATCCACCTTTGACCGTTCCATGGATCACCGCCCACCCTTTGGATGCTCGCGATGACGGAAAAAAAGGAGGTCTTACCCGCTTATTCTGTCTTGGCTTATGTATCGCCGCGCACCCTTTGGGTACTTGCGATGACGGAAGGAATGGCTCCACCGGTCAAGCCGTGGGATGACAATTAAAGCAAGAAAATAAATGATTAAGGACGAAAAAGGACAGGGATTGGAAGATTGGGGAGTGATAGCACCCCCCTTAAATAAACAAACTTATTTATATCATGGCCATACCGCCATTCACATGAATGGTTTGGCCTGTAATATAACCGGCCTCATCTGATGCCAAGAAGGCAACGGCAGCCGCAATTTCTTGCGGATTCCCCATACGATTTGCCGGAATTCTGGATAGAATCGCGTCTGATTGTTTTTCGTTCAAAGCCTCAGTCATGGCTGATTTTATAAAACCTGGTGCCACACAGTTTACAGTAATGCCCCGCACAGAAACCTCGGCCGCCATGGATTTAGACATTCCGATCAAACCCGCCTTTGCCGCGCAATAGTTCGCCTGACCAGGGTTCCCCGTCACCCCAACAATAGAAGTGATATTGATCACACGTCCAAAACGGCTTTTCATCATAGGCTTTAAGATGGCCCGAGATAGCTTGAAAATAGATTCCAAATTAACTTTCATCACAGTTTGAAAGTCTTCATCCTTCATGCGCATCATCAAACCATCTTTGGTGATGCCCGCATTGTTTACAAGAATATCCACATTTTCCATTTTCTCAACCGCTGTTGGAATAAGGTTGGCCACATCTTCGTCATTTGCCAAATCACACACATGTGTAATCACACGGTCATTGCCCAATTCTTTTGCCAATTCTTTTAACTTTTCCTCACGACGGCCTGTAATTAAAATGGTCGCCCCTTGGGCATGCAATGCCTTGGCAATTTCTTCGCCAATGCCGCCTGTTGCCCCTGTAATCACGGCTTTTTTATTTGTTAAATTGAACATCCTGTAAACTCCTGATTAAAAAATACTGATTATTATTAACACCGTTGTGGATACTTGATCAAGTAAGGGGGGATAAAAAATCTTGGGGCCTGTCGGATGCCGCCCATAATTTACTTGTTTATTATTGGAATACTTATTGTATACTTAGAATCAAGAGATGTAATTTAACAAAAGAGACTTTGAGATGAAAAAAATATTATACCTATGCCTATTATTATTAATGGCAAATCAAACTATTGCAGCTGCAGCTGAAGAAGCCAGACCAAGTATAGGGGCACGACTTTGTACATTATTATCACTTTTAAGACCTACAGTAATTCCAATACTTCCTCGTGAAGAAGCAAGACCTGTTGCCCGTGCAGTAATTCCAGCACCTGCTGTTCCAGATGAGGCAAGCAGTGCTGCAAGTCAAAGAACCCTAGTTTTTACAGAAATCTTAGAACACCCCAAAACTTTGGAAGAGGCTGTAAAAACATGGCGTGTTTGCCGGGCCCGTCATATGGGAATAATAACGCTTCCAGCAGAAGGTCCCTCAATATCTAAGTTATATTCTGCTGAATATCGTGCAGATAATTATATAATAGAAAAAATTCGTACAGGCCTTACTGATGATAAAAAAGCTTGGCTAGTAGGTGAAGTTATAAGAACTGATGCAGCCAGAGGTCGCGCTATTTTTTCTGAAATTTTTACGGATAGGTAAAATAAACTTTATTGAAAAATTTAGGGCAGCATCCAAAAAACAGGGCCTTTAAAAGGCCCGTGCCGTCATCGCAAGTGACTGACAAACAAGTATGGATTGCCGCGCACCCTACGGGTACTCGCAATGACGGAAGGAATGAAGTTCGCTGGCAAATGGTCCTTGATCCCATGATCAAGTCATGGGATGGCAGCTATAATTTGGATATTCTCTATTTCGATGCTCTAAAAGTTCTTTACTAACGCTTCGATATCTTCGGGTGTGCAGATAGGTGTGCACACAATCTCAGGCGCTGTTTTTTTAAACAAACCTGTTAAAACTTTGCCCGCACCAACTTCATAAACCCGTTCAATGCCTTGTTGTTTAAAGTATTCAATGGTTTCGCGCCAGCGCACTTGGCCTGTGACTTGTTTTACCAACAAACTTTTCATTTCTTGACCATCTGTAATCGGGGCAACAGTTGTGTTGTCAATAACGGGAATGGCTGGATTCAAAAGTTCTGCCGTATCCAGGGCTTTTTCCATGGCCTCTGCTGCCGGTTGCATTAAGTTACAATGGAAAGGCGCACTGACTGGCAAGGGGATACACCGTTTCACCCCATGGGCTTTGGCAATTTCTGCCACGTGATCAAGGGCAACCTTTTCCCCACTTAATACAACTTGGCCTGGGCAGTTATCATTGGCAATGGCACAAATACCATGACTTGATGCTTCATCCGCCACTTTTTTCACAGTTTCCATATCTGCACCCAACACGGCAACCATCGCACCTTTGCCTATAGGAACAGCTTTTTGCATTGATTCCCCACGTATTTTTAACAGGCGCGCCGCGTCAGAAATTGAAAGTGAGTTTGCCGCGGCCAAAGCAGAATATTGACCCAATGAATGTCCCGCCGTTAAAGAGAAAGTTGAGATATCAATTTTTGCTTGGGATTCCAAAACCTTCATGACGGCCAAACTAACAGCCATTAAAGCTGGCTGCGTATTTTGGGTAAGGATTAAATCTTCTGATGGCCCGTCAAAAATAATCTGGCTAAGTTTATATTCCAGCGCATCATCCACTTCTTGAAATACGTGCTGGGCTTCAAGAAATGCTTTGGCAAGTTCTTGCCCCATACCAACGGATTGAGACCCCTGCCCCGGAAATACGATACCAACTGTCATGTGTGATCCTTTTTATTGATTCGCCACATTATTGATAAAATCACAGTTTTTTTCAAGGGTAATCTAATATACCTTATACTTTATTATGCTGGCTTAGTTGCCATCGCCCCTAATGAAGGGGCCTCACCTGTTTCATCTTTAATATCAAAGAATGAAATACTTTCTAAACCAAAAGATTCAAAAAGTGTGCGAAGAATTGTCCTGTCAAGGTAAGTAAATAATTCTGGTATATACGCCACAACATTAAATCCATATCGGGCTTTGTCGCCATGCTTTGCGATCAAAGCGGCTTTATCCTCAGCTGTCAATGTAAATTCAGCCTCTTGTTTTCTTATCAGGGCTGCTTTTTGTTCTTCGGACAAGACTATACCTTTATCCTCCAAAAATTTATAAACTGTTTCCCTTGTATTTTCTGCAATAGTTTTTTTAATGGGTTTATAAACCTCTGCTGATGGTACACTTACAGGTGAAGTCTCTCCTTCCTCAACAAAACGTCTTAGACCATAACTTTTCATTCTTTCAAATGGAGGAAGCGCAATCATAAGACGCCCCCCTGGTTTTAAAGCCTTAACCATTTTTTCAATGGCAAGAGAAACTGATTCGGCTGATAAGAGCTGAAGCATGTAAGCTGAAAAAACAACATCATATACCCCATCGTCTTTCATTTCTAAAACACTTTGATGCCTAATTGTAACTTCGGGTTGTTCTGTTGCAAGCCTTGCAAGTGCTGTTTTATCAATATCCATAACTGTAACATCAGCCCCTTTTTCACCCGCAACCCGTGCAAAAAAGCCAACGCCCCCGCCAACATCAAGCACTTTTGCTTTTGGGTCAACGTGATCTAAAAGTTTATCATAGGAGGCTAAAGGAAAACTAATACCACATCGGTTTGAAGATAAAACCACATCTGGTCTTTTGGCAAAAATACTACTCCACCTTTTAAAAGCAGCTGATTCTTCTGTCGCAGCACTTGCTGCAGCAGCAAAACTGTTTTGTGACAAGCACATAAAAGTGACGACCAAAGTAAGGGATTTGGTGAAATAATTTATCATTTATTTTTCCTAAAGTTATTTTAAAGTACTTTTTTATATATCTATTACACATGCCCAGTTCAAGTGTAAAATACTTACGAAGATCCTTGCATTTTGGAAAAATATCATTATATTTGGGGCAAGAGGTTAATCCTCTGTATTTTCTTGAAAATTAATACTTGTATTAAGATCTTAAGAAAAAAATAGCAAGAGCATTTTGAGTTTGTTACAGGCACAAGGCGCGACATGTACGAACGTGTACACAAGCGACGTTGTCACACCTAACAAGGTTAAAACGGTCAGCTATAAACTTCTTGTTGGTGTCATGGTGGCATCAGCTGAATTAGCCAAAAGGAGTTAACAAATGGCATTATATGAAAGTGTATTTATTGCACGTCAGGATTTGTCACAGACACAAGCAGAAAGCTTGATCGGCAAATTTGAAAAAATTATCAAAGACAATGGTGGCAAGGTTGCCAACCATGAATACTGGGGTCTTCGCACCTTGGCTTACCTAATCAAAAAGAACAAAAAAGGGCATTATGCAATGTTAAATATTGATGCTCCTGTAAATGCAGTTCAAGAAATGGAACGCCAAATGCGTTTTGACGAAGACGTTCTTCGTTTTATTTCCATTAAAGTTGATGAATTGTCAAAAGAGCCTTCCATTATGATGCATCAACGCAATAAAGAAGCACAGATCGCAGCAGAATTCGGTGTTGATTTAGAAAAAAAAGAGGTTAAAAATGAAGCCTAGTAGAGAAGCAATGCAAAAGGTTCCTATGAGCCAAGTTCGCCCATTTTATCGTCCACGTCGTACGTGCCCATTTTCAGGGAAAAACCCACAAACGATTGATTACAGAGATGTTAAAACATTATCAAGATATGTAACTGAACGTGGTCGCATTATGCCACGCCGCATTACATTCGTATCATTGGCTGCCCAACGTAAATTGGCCCAAGCAATTAAGCGTGCCCGTTTCTTGGCCCTTATGCCATACATTGAAAAATAAGGAGTTATAAATGCAAGTAGTATTATTAGAACGCATTGAACGCCTGGGAAAAATGGGTGACCTTGTTACCGTTAAACCTGGCTTTGCACGCAACTTTTTATTGCCACAAAACAAAGCTTTGCGCGCAACAAAAGAAAACATCGCCTTTTTCGAAAAGCAACGCGCTGAATTAGAAGCACAAAGCAAAGATCTTCAGACCAAAGCTGAAGGCATGAAAAAGAAAATCGACGGCCACACAATTATTTTGGCCCGTCAAAGCAGTGATGCGGGTGTTTTGTTTGGTTCCGTTACAACACGTGAAATTGCAGGCCTGTTATCTGAAAAGTTTGACAGCATTACGCGTCACCAAATTGTTCTTGATGCACCTATCAAAGCAAGGGGCGTTCATGAAGTTCCTGTGCAATTGCACCCAGAAGTACGTACATCTGTAAAAATCAGTATTGCCCCTTCTGAAGAAGAAGCACAAACACAATTGGTTAAAAAACAAGAACCAAAAGAAGAAAAGAAAGCAGCATCTGAAGTGAAAGCTGAAAAAGCAGCAAAAGAAGCTGAAGAAAAAGCTGAAGGTGAAGTACCTGCTGAAGAAAAAGCTGTTGAGGCAACCGACGCTTAGTTTTTTCTTTAATATTATTTTTAAAGCCCTGCCTTATTGGCGGGGCTTTTTTATTTTACCATTTATTTGAATTCCGGACCTGTCACACCGAAGCCTTAGCATAGTTGGATTAAGTCAGACTAGAGAGACCAATCTCTTATCTTGTCATTGTCCGACGTGGCAAGGCATAGCTTTAGAGAAGACTGGTCAAGCCGGGGGCTGACAAGGAAAAAGGTGTCATTCTGAATTTAATTTCTCCCTACGCCAAGGCTTCGGCGCGACAGGCAAAATCCATGTATAAATGACAGATGAATCGCATATGGCAAGCACCGTGGTGGATCCCCTGGTCAAGCCAGCGGATGACAAATCTTGGAAACGGATAGAGATTACGGATAGAGATTTCTGGACCCCGTGTCAAGCACGGGGAGACAAGAAGAATCAAGAATTAAATGCCTAAAAAACATCTAAAAAAACAATTAACTATTTTTTTATGTTAATTTTTAAACAGTGAAATACAAATTTAGAAAAACCCTATGAAAATTATATTTATCCCTGGAAATGGGGGATCAACCCCCCAAGATAACTGGTTTCCAAGTGTAAAGACAAGTCTAGAATCACAGGGGCTAACGGTTATGGCCCCTGAATTTCCAGACCCCGAATTGGCCCGGGAATCTTTCTGGATGCCTTTCTTACTAGATGATTTAAAAGTTGATGAAAATACAATTTTAGTGGGTCATTCTTCTGGTGCCATTGCGGCAATGCGCCTTGCAGAAAAACAGAAAATCATGGGATCCGTTTTGGTTGGGGCTTACCATACAGATCTTGGAATGGAAAGTGAAAGAAAGGCCGGGTATTTTGATCGCCCTTGGAATTGGACGAATATGAAAAAAAATCAAAAATGGACGGTGTTATTTGCATCCGAAGATGACCCTTGGATTCCCATTTCAGAACCCCGATTTATCCACGACACCCTAAACTGCGAATATCACGAATTTAAAGACCAAGGCCATTTTGGCGGAGATTATTTTAAACCAGATTTCCCTGAATTAACCTTATCCATCTTAAATAAAGTTCAAAGATAGGCGGCACCCTCCCCTTTCTTGTAAATAAAGTAAATGTAAGTTATTATTTAATTGAGAGGTTTGAGATGAAATATTTATTCTTAACTTTTATTTTAATAATAATGTCAGGGTATGGCCACACGGCTGCAGCAAGATATGAAGCTGAAGATTCTGCATACATCACATCTATTGCTTCCATTCATAATCGCGTTAAAGAAATAAAATTTGTCCATGCCGGCTATGGCGGGCTTCCTGTTCCTGATAAACTTGGCGGGTATTATGTTCGTTTTTTAAGCAGCATTAAAGCAGCAAAAGAAGATACGGATGAAGACATTGGTGTTCATGCCTTAGAGGTTTTTAGTTTATTAAACCCAGCCATGCGTGTAGAAGAAACAGGAAAAGCACAAGAACTTAAGGATCTTACTGCCGCCCTTATTTTGTTTCATACCCTTCATTTGGCAAAAGACGCCAAAATTTGGTTAGAGGTACGTTCACGCTTAGGTAAGATGACCCCAGTTGTTTTTGATCAGTATAAATTGCGTACTGCATCAATCAGGGGAACCTCATTAAGTGCAGAATCAGCAAGAAGAACTCCATTAAGTGCAGACTCCGTTGCTATGGCAAGAAAAGAATCTGCAGAATCTGCCTTTACTGGCATCATAGCACAAAGAAATCCAGGTTCATTTCCTTCTGTCAGAAAATTCCCTCCACCATCCAGTTGTTGTGGTTGTTTTCCGTGGTTATGTTAATTAATGGCATAAAAAAACCCGGGCAAACCCGGGCTTTTTGAAAAATTCGTAAACGTCTTAACGTTTTGAGAATTGGAAGCTACGACGGGCTTTCGCACGACCGTATTTCTTACGTTCAACCGTACGGCTGTCACGTGTCAAGAAACCACCTGGTTTCAAAACAGGACGCAATTCTGGTTCAAATTTAATCAAAGCACGACTTATTCCGTGACGCAAAGCACCAGCTTGACCAGAAAGGCCCCCACCGATAACTGTACAAAACACATCATAACTAGCCGCACGATTTGCAACCGTAAAAGGTTGATTGATAATCATACGAAGTGTTGGACGTCCGAAATAGTTTTCTATTTTACGGCCATTAATTTCAAAATTTCCTTTACCAGGTTTAATCCAAACGCGGGCAATAGAATCTTTACGACGGCCTGTTGCATACGCACGACCTTGCTTGTCCAGTGTTGGCTTGTCATCTGATTTAGAGGCTTCAGTTTTAACTGCTGGCTTTTCAATTTTTTGAGTAGCCGTTGCTTGTTTCAAATCTTTTAATTCAACTTTATCTGCCATGATCTAAGTCCTTTTATTCTTTGGGTTTTTAGCAGCGATATCTAATGTCTTTGGCTGTTGTGCCGCATGTGGATGTTCTGATCCAGTGTAAACATAAAGATTGCTGAACTGTTGACGTCCTAAAGGATTGCGTGAAATCATACGACGTACAGCATTTTTAACAACAACTTCTGGTTTATCGCTTTCCATAAGTTGGCCAATTGTACGTTCTTTGATTCCGCCAGGGTGACCTGTATGCCAATAGAATTTTTTGTCTGCCAATTTGTTCCCAGTCATGTGAACTTTTTCAGCATTAATGATAACAACGTTATCCCCACAATCCATGTGTGGTGTGTATTCTGGTTTTGTTTTACCGCGCAAGATTTTGGAAACTTCAGCCGCCAAACGACCAAGAACCACGCCTTCTGCGTCAATCAAAATCCAGTTCTTTTGAATTTCTGATGCTTTTATGGAAAATGTTTTCATGTTTTCTTCCGTTCTTAATTAATCTATTACATTGTATATAAGGGCTTTCTTTTGACACGTCAAGCCCTAAAACGCAGAATATACAACATTTTCAATGACGGTACTATAATACCTGTATCTATTTTCTCAACTGTTATGGTTTTAGATTTTATACCAAAAATTCTTCCTGACTGCAGAAAAGACCCTTATTTGACTTAATAAGCCTAAACAATGGCAAAAGGAAATCTTTCTTTAAGCATGGTTTTGATTTCATCACTGATATCATTTTCAGACAAATGCAATGAAGTTAAACCGGTTAAAGTCTCTGACCCCGCAATAGCCGCGGCCCCTTCATCGCCGATACGATTCACATTTAATCTAAACCTGATTAACTTGGTTAAATACGGTGACCCTGCAATAGCTGTAGCCCCTTCAGCACCAACCTCATTATCAGACAAATCTAATGAAGTTAAGCCGGTTAAAGTCTCTGACCCCGCAATAGCTGTAGCCCCTTCAACACCAATTCTATTAGATGCCAAATCTAATGAAGTTAAGTCGGTTAAAGTCTTTGCCCCCGCAATAGCCGCAACCCCATCATTGCCGATACGATTCCCATTTAATCTAAGCCTGATTAACTTGGTTAAATACGGTGACCCCGCAATAGCCACGACCCCTGCATCGCCAATATCATTATAATCTAAACCTAACCAAATTAACCTGATTAAATTCTCTGACCCCGCAATAGCTGCAGCCCCTTCAGCACCGACACGATTCCCATTTAAATCCAATCTAGTTAACCTGGTTAAATACGGTGACCCTGCAATAGCTGCAGCCCCTTCAACACCAATTCTATTAGATGCCAAATCCAATAAAGTTAAACCGGTTAAAGTCTCTGACCCCGCAATAGCCGCGACCCCTTCATCGCCGATACGGTTCCTATTTAATTCCAACATAGTTAACCTGGTTAAATTCTTTGACCCTGCAATAGCCGTAGCCCCGGCAGCACCAATATCATTTCTCTCTAACTCCAACGTAATTAACTTGGTTAAATACGCTGACCCCGCAATAGCTGCGGCTCCTTCATCACCGACACCATTCCTATTTAATCCCAACCTAGTTAACATGGTTAAATACGCTGACCCCGCAATAGCTGCGGCTCCTTCATCACCAACACCATTCCTATTTAATCCCAACCTAGTTAACATGGTTAAATACGGTGACCCTGCAATAGCTGTAGCCCCTTCAGCACCAATTCTATTAGATGCCAAATCCAATGAAGTTAAACTGGTTAAAGTCTCTGACCCCGCAATAGCCGCGGCCCCTTCATCGCCGATACGATTCCCACTTAATTCTAATCTAATTAACCTGGTTAAATGCGGCGACTTTGCAATAGCTACAGCCCCTGCTGCACCAATATCATCACCAGTCAAATCCAAAAAAACTAACTGACTACACAAGGGATTTCCTAAAAACCTATTTAATTTTTCTGCCTTCAAAGCAAGGTACCCCTTAATTCTGACCGCTACAAGATTGCGCAAGCGTCCTGCGTCATAAGCTGTTTGTAGAGCATCAAGAACCTCATCCGTTAGACCAAAAATCTCCATATAGTCTGCTTGATCTAGGACTGCCCAGTCTTGAATATGTTTGGGTTGTGGGTCTATTACCATAATGGGGGCCCTGCCTTTTTCTGTAAAAGAAAATTCTTCGGGTAAATCCGCTGATTTTTTAGAAAAATCTATTACGGTAAAATACTCTTTGACTTTGGGATGGCCTAAAAACCATCTTAACATGGCTTTTTTCCGATGTTCACTTACAGTTCCATACAAAACCTTTGCCTCGGCAGGGGAAGTATAGGAGGCAATTAAATGCTTAAGCTTATCGGGAAGCAGGATTGTCTTTTTTCCACCTGAGGCCGCGGCCTCATCCCCCGCACCAGACGATGCAGCGGCAGCGGCGGCGTGAACTTCTGAAAAAGTGAATAGCAATAATAGTGTGAATATAAGTTTCATCTTCTTTATCCTTTTTAAAATACAACAGACTCTTTTAATATACCACAAAACTTCATTCTTGTAAGTAGGATACAAAAATCGCCCTTTGTATCGTCACCCCCCCGGGGCAATGCATATTTTTAAGATATTTATTTATTCATCTTTTGTTTCTTCTTCCTCAGGAATTGGGGATGTGGATAAATCCCTTCTGCCAGATTCACCAGAACTAAGGCGGGGGTCTTCTTTTACTGTTTCTGCGAAAGGCCCTGCTTCCTCAGCCTCAGACAGGGTATCCATATGGGTGAATCCATACCCCCAAAGCCTTAATTTTTTCTTTATGATTCTTCTTAAGTTTTTTATTTCTTCTTTTTGCTGGGTATAATCTTCAAATAATTGCCTATTTATGCGACGGATATAGGAATCAGAAAAATATTCTAGGGCACAAGACCCTCTGCGGTTGTATGCACGCCCCCGGTCAGAAGTATGCCCTAAGATTATGGCAGCAAGATGGTGGGCTCTATAATCAGGATCCAGTGCTGATAAGCCTTCTCTAAGAACCTTACGTTTTCTTTTGTCTTGTGTTAGGTGACGCATCAATTCATTGTTTATTCTAATAAGTGTTGCTTTTTCAGAGGTCAATCTATCTGCTGCTCGGCATGATTCTTCTCTTTGCCACCCTGGTTCAGATCCCCCCCTTTCACGCAGTTTTTTGGCAACTTTTTTTGCCTTTATTTCTTCTAAAACATACTGGCCAGAACCTAAAGCTTTTATGATTTTTACATCTTCTGCGCGGGCATCAAATTCTTCACCGCCGCCAGCAGCCGCAATAGACATAGGGGTATAGTCTAAGAGTAAAATTAGGGATAATAGTATAAATTTTCTCATCATTCTCTCTCTAATTAAAATCTCTAATTAAAGTATACGAATTAATTCAAAGTAAATTCAATAAGATTATAAGAATTATTCCGGATAAAGTTTACTGGATCAGTAAATGCCGTTATGGATCGCCACGCACCCAAAGGGGTTCTAGCGATGACGGCAGTAGGAATGGATAAAGATTTCTTGACCCCGTGCCTGTCGCACCGAAGCCTTGGCGTAGGGGGATCAATCACGGGGCGACGAATACGATTCGTGTAAGCCTCTGTCTTCGTCCTACCAGATTTTAGAGAATAATATTGATTATATAAGTCGGTCTGGGGAATGAAATCCAACCCCTTGTTTGCCTGACTTCATTGGCATAGGACTTGGGTCAGCATGACGGATATAGGCATTATCATTTCCCCTACGGGATTCCCAATCCAACTTTTTATTCATTTCTGGGCTTTCCGTTTTAGAAACGTTATAACACCCACCAAGGAACATCATTGATACAATCAAAAGAAATTTTACCATACACAAAATCCTTATCTAAATATTATCCTTTTTCGGGTTTAGGGGGTTCCACAACGCGAATGTGGACCTCTTGTAAATGAGATTTATCAACATACCCAGGCGCACCCATTAACAAGTCTTGGGCTTGTTGGTTCATAGGAAAGGCCACAACTTCGCGAATATTGGGTTCATCCGCCAGCAACATAACCATCCTGTCAACACCCGGTGCGCATCCCCCATGTGGTGGGGCCCCAAATTTCAAGGCACGTAACATGCCGCCAAATTCGGCTTCTAAATCTTTTTTGGAAAACCCTGCAATGGAAAAAGCTTTGTACATAATTTCTGGCAAGTGGTTACGAATCGCCCCACTACATAATTCAATGCCGTTACACACGATATCATATTGGTACGCCAAAACCGAAAGGGGATCTTGGATATCCAAAGCCCCCATCCCGCCTTGTGGCATGGAAAATGGGTTGTGGGAAAACTGAATTTTGCCAGTTTTTTCATCCATTTCATACATCGGATAATCAACCACCCAACAAAAACGGAACGCATTCTTTTCAATCAGATCCAAATCTTCCCCAACTTTTGTGCGGGCCTTACCTGCCAAACTTTCTGCATCTTTCATCTTGTCACACGCAAAGAAAACAGCATCCCCGTCTTTCACACCTGTTATTGTTTTTAACAGTTCAAGACGTTCAGTATCCAAGAATTTGGCAATTGGGCCTTTGGCCTCGCCATTCGCAAAAACAATATAGCCAAGACCTGGGGCCCCTTCCCCGCGTGCCCAGTCATTCATTTTGTCAAAGAAGCTGCGTGGACGGTCAGCAGACCCTGGGGCAGGAATTGCACGCACCACAGACCCTTTTTCAATATTTTTTGCGAAAATAGAGAAATCAGATCCCCGGAAAACTTCGGTTGCATCACTGATTAAAATAGGGTTTCGTAAGTCTGGCTTGTCGGATCCATATTTCAACATTGCTTCTGCATATGGAATGCGCGGAAATGGCGCAGGGGTAACTGTGCGTCCCGCACTGAATTCTTCGAACACGCCATGTAAAACGGGTTCAATGGCATTAAAAACATCTTCTTGTGTCACGAAGGACATTTCCATGTCTAACTGATAAAATTCCCCCGGAGAGCGATCTGCGCGGGCATCCTCATCTCGAAAACACGGGGCAATTTGGAAATACTTATCAAATCCAGACATCATCAATAACTGTTTGAATTGTTGTGGTGCTTGCGGCAAAGCATAAAACTGACCCGGGTGCAAACGGCTGGGCACCAAAAAATCACGCGCCCCTTCGGGGGAACTAGCCGTTAAAATAGGCGTTTGAAATTCCATAAACCCAGCGTCAGTCATGCGACGACGGATACTGGAAATTACATTACTACGCAAAACGATATTGCTGTGAATTTTTTCACGGCGCAAATCCAAAAAGCGGTATTTTAAACGCGTTTCTTCAGGGAATTCACGATCCACATTTACCTGTAATGGTAAGACATCTGCGGGGGATTCCACATGAATGCCTGTAATTTGTACTTCGACTTCGCCTGTTGGAAGCGTCTGATTAATGGTTGATGACTCGCGGTCAACAACCTGCCCCGTTACGGTAATAACACTTTCAACACGGGCTTCTTCAGCGAATTTAAACAACGGATTATCAGAATCGATTACACATTGACTCATCCCGTAATGATCTCGCAGATCGATAAACAATAAATTTCCATGATCCCGTTTACGGTGTATCCACCCCGATAGGCGGATAATGGTTCCTGTATCATTTTTGCGTATTTGGCCACATGTATGTGTTCTGTAGGGATGCATAATAATCCTTTTTTGTGTTTCAAATAAAAATATATCCCCCAGTTAATCCGTGGGATGACAATATAATTAAATATACATATTCTATATAATGCATGATCCCACTTTAGGACAAGGATTTATTGAAAGAATTATGATGAAATTGTCTAATCTCGTAAAATCTAAGGCCAAAATTTTGACTTTTTTATTTTGTACATCTTTTCTTAATGATACGATTTATTCATGAAACTTTTATTAAATATTTTATTTTTTATATTATTTGTATCACCTGTTTATAGCTTTAAAACATTCAGTGCGGCCGCCTTCCCTGAAGAGTCAGGGAAAGATACAGATTGTACCCCACCCCTTAGCCACGTACAAGAAACTGATCCAAGAAAAATATCATTATTAATTGGCAAATCAACTGATAAAGATCAAGAACATTTAATAGGGATAGTAAGAAGCATTGCAAGTGATAAACGTTGGAAATTTGTAAAGCAGGCCAAAAGCTTAATGCATATGTCAATAGACTATAAAGGCAGGGTTAAAATAGCAATTTCCTTAGGGGAAATTCCAGAAGATGACAGAGATATTTTAACACATGCGTTAAATAGAGTTTTAAGATCAAACAATAATGCTTCTGACATTATAATGCTTATGCAAACCCTGCATGCAAAAACCAGAGACCATATAAGTAGTATAGTTGATGAAATTGTAAGAATACTTTCTAGTGCAGGCAGAATTACCCCTTCTGTTCTTGCAGAATCCATTAATACTTATTCAAATACCAGAAGTGCGTATCGTTCCATATTATCAGACTTAGTCTTAAAAAAACTTGAGGATCACAGTGGAAAATTCAATCATTATGAAAACGATGAAAGACTTAAGTTAATAAATATCGTAGGCTCAGTTACAGAAGATAAACAAGAAGATACCTGCCTAACATTATTTAATTTATCAACCTGCAGTGACCCCAGATAATATGAAAGATATGTTGTCTATAGTTAGGCGCATGTCCATAGACACACAATCAAAGGTTAGAATACACGTACCCAGATTATATATCCCTGGATTTTTCACCCCCCGAAATCTTTATGCTTTATTAGAAAATTTAACAAAAGTTAATGCAGGTACAATAGAAGATATCGTTACAAAAACTTTATCATTAAAAGCTGAAACTACAGATGAACGCATTAAACTTGGTATCATCGTCTCAGACATTACAGAAAGATCCTTGTCAGATGTCACATACTGGGCCTCTATGTTATATAGAAATCCATTCCCTTTTGACCTCCGAGAATCTTTTTTAAGAAAAATTTCTGAAATAGAAAAAGAAGGGCTAATTACCCTTATTCCAAGAATGGTATACAGAATAAATGCAGAAATAGATACAGGGATAATTGTACCAGGGGGATGGCCAGCATCAAGAAGAATTAGTGAGATTTTTGAAGATCGATCAGAAGGTCCAATACCTTTTACACCTGGCGCAACTGCTAAACAAATAAAAGATATCCAAAAACATGAAGCAGAGCAAAGTGAGTTACATGATTGGGACAGACGCAAGCATATTTTTTTATGGAGAGCTGTAGCACGTCCGGCATATTTATCAAAGATCCTAAAAACTTATGAACAGTAAGTTGTTACATCCCAAATTGTTTTGCCAACCAACCATACATAGTTTCTTGGCTAACAGAAATTTGGGGTTTTGAGGCCAAACGAACCCAATAAAAATACTATGCCTTTTATAGAATTTCTGAGTTCTAAAATCAGAGGATATTGGCAAGATAAGATTGTAAGAAATAATTTTTTTACACTTCCTATCTATAAAAAATATTTTTATTTTTTTATTTTTTTATACACTTTTTGTGCTTCCTCATGCCCTTGATCTACCGCTTTTTTCAAATAATCCAAAGCTTCTTTTTTAAAATTACTTGAAAAGCATTCTTTCTTATACAACATTTCAGCATATGCATACTGTGCATTTGAATCTTCAGCTTCTGCTGCTTTTTTCATGTAAGAACATGCTTCGGATATATCTTTCTTGTACAATTCCCCTGTTTTTAATAAATCCGCATAGTATATTTGTGCAGGCACATAATTATTATCAGCTGCTTTTTTACAATAGGTTAATATTTCTTTTGCATACTTTACTGGGTGCGAATGATTGTAAAGCATCAAAGCATAATTATACTGAGCTTGAGATTCTCCCTGATCTGCAGCCAATTTATAAAAAAACTTTGCCTCTTTAAGGTTTTTATCCCCACCCTCACCTAACCGAAGCATATTTGCATATGTCTCTTGGGCTTCTGGAATGCCCTGGTCAGCTGCACGCTTTATAAAAATCCGAGCCAGTTTTAAATCAGAAGGTCCGCCTTCTCCTTTTCTTAACATATCACCGTAATGATATTGAGAATATGGATTCCCTCCCTTTGCTGCTTTTCCATAATACTTACGAGCATCTTCCAAATCTTGAGGTCCCCCTTCAGCCATGTCAGCCATTAGGGCATAATCGTACTGGGCCTGAGCATATCCTTCATTTGAAGATTTCTTGAAGTACTGGCGTGCAAGTACTAAATCTTTTTCACCACCTTCCCCTTTTGCAAGCATTACGCCATACCAATGAGCTGCAAACGGGTTGTTCCAAAGTTTTAGCTCCTTTAAGAACTCTTCCCGAGCTTTTTTAAAGTCTTTTTTCTTATAGGCATTAATTCCTTTTAAGTAAGGACTATCCGGACTTGGCTTCCATTTTATTTCAATATTATCTGCCGGGTTTAAAATAAATTGGTTTCCTTTACCAAAAGCATCATGATTTGTTTGAGCTGTGCTACTCAAAATTAAAAACCCTATAATCAATGCTTTTCTTATTACCATTATTATTTCCTCTATATTCATCATACATATATATGAATCAAATCAGTAACAAGATCTAAGTAATAAAAAAACTAAAAATGACAATACTGAAGCAAGCAAAAATCTAAAAATGACAATACTGAAGCAAGCAAAAATCTAAAAATGACAATACTGAAGCAAGCAAAAATCTATTGTTTTTTTTAGGAACTGCAGCACATTCGGCATATTTATCAAAGACCCGAAAAACTTATGAACAGTAAGTTGTTACATCCCAAATTGTTTTGCCAACCAATCATACATAGTTTCTTGGCTAACAGAAATTTGGGGTTTTGATGCGGCGCGTCTTCTTAACACAGGGGCACTTTCTTTATGCGGATAAGGATACGAATAAAGGTCAAAAACTACAGCCATTTGGGGAAGTGTTTTTAAAGTTTTTGAAAAACTTGTTTCGATTGCTGTTCTTGCTATGAGAGGAGGGAATTTGGCAATGGGTGCTTTTGTTACAGGAAAGACACCTTCTTCAGCTGCAGCATACGAATCTGACACTGAAAATATAAATAATAAAAGATACAAAAATTTTGTGTGAAAGTTCCTCATTCCAACCCCTTAATTTTTATTTATGAACTAAGGCTATCACAGAATATGGGGATCATCAATTAAATCCAAAAACCCGCCGGGTGACAAGAAAATAAGTAAATCAATTCACTCTTGATGGGATATCAGTTTTTATATAAAGCACGGCTATGCAACAGTCCGATAAAATATTAAAGGAAATTATAATTGTATAGGTTTGATTTCCCAAAAAAACATGGTAAGTTATGGCTATCAAATTACATTAAATACTGTCCCGAACTTGATGCGGGATCCAGTAAAACTTAGAGGTCCACAACATGAGTTCAGAAAAAAACAAAGCCTTAGACGCCGCCCTTAAACAGATCGAACGATCCTTTGGAAAAGGCGCCATTATGACATTGGGTCAAAACGATAATCCTGTCCAAGTTGATGCCGTATCAACAGGATCCATTGGGTTGGATATGGCCCTTGGAATTGGTGGGTTACCACGCGGACGTATCATCGAAGTTTACGGCCCTGAAAGTTCAGGAAAAACAACATTGACCTTACATGTCATTGCCGAAGCCCAAAAGAAAAAAGGCACCTGTGGATTTATTGATGCTGAACATGCGTTAGATCCTGTTTATGCCCGTAAGTTGGGCGTCAATACAAATGACTTGATTATTTCTCAACCTGATACGGGGGAACAAGCTTTGGAAATTGCCGATACATTGGTGCGATCGGGCGCCCTTGACGTGTTGGTTATTGACAGTGTCGCGGCCTTGGTCCCCAAAGCCGAAATCGAAGGCGAAATGGGCGATTCCCACATGGGTCTGCAAGCAAGGTTGATGAGTCAAGCCCTACGTAAGTTAACAGCATCCATTTCAAAATCCCGCACCATGGTCATCTTTATTAACCAGATTCGTCAAAAAATTGGGATTATGTTTGGAAACCCTGAAACAACAACAGGGGGGAATGCATTGAAATTCTATGCCTCTGTCCGTATTGATATTCGTCGTATTGGGGCGATCAAAGATAAGGATGAGGTTGTGGGGAACTTAACCCGTGTGAAAGTTGTGAAAAACAAAGTGGCCCCACCTTTTAAAGTGGTGGAATTTGATATTATGTATGGCCAAGGGATTTCCAAAACAGGTGAATTAATTGACTTGGGCGTGAAGGCTGACTTAATTGAAAAAGCCGGTTCTTGGTATTCTTACAATGGCAATCAAATTGGCCAGGGGAAAGAATCTGCCCGTCGATTTTTGAAAGAAAATCCAGAAGTTGCTGGTGAAATTGAAAGCAAATTGCGTGAACAAAGCGGCATTATCGACAACTTGGCAGATGCCGAAGTTGCCAAAGCTGACGCTTAATCAACCAAGTCCCATACACCTTAAAACCAGGCTTAATGCCTGGTTTTTTGTTTGTCTCCCCTGGGGAGGAATTTTGGGGATCGACCTTTTAAGCCTGGGTTATTCCTACTTTGTCGTCCACTGGAAGCATTCGATTTAGGACTACACAAGTAGGGTGCCCCCTCACTTCAATCTTCCACACTTAATCCAGGGCCCAGAAATCTTTATCCATTCCCACTACTGTCATGGCGAGTGCCCATAGGGTGCGTGGCGATCCATACCTGTTTGCACTTCCTTCCGTCATCGCAAGCATCCAAAGGATGCGTGGCGATCCATGGAACGATAAAAGGTGGATTGCCCCATGCCTTACAGGCACTCGCAATGACGCAATAGATTAAATGGGTTTACCCTAACGGTGTTCATTTCAGACACTTTGGCTACCAATAAGACATGGATTCTGCTTGTCGCGCCGAAGCAGGAAAGTTTAGTATGATAAATCTTGAAAGCCGGTAGATGTTTCTTGATCAAACCAATTAAGTCAGGGGGTGACAAGTGTTTCTTGCAGGTTTATACTTGGGTACAAATAAATATAAAGGGTAACATGACAAAGATTATATTGGCATTTGAAACGTCAACCAGCGTCTGTTCTGCCGCAATTTGGGGGGAAGGCGAAGTGATGGCCAGCGAACAAGAATCTATTGGATATGGTCATGCATCCTCCCTTTTCAATTTCGTCAAAAACGTTTCGCAAAAAGCCCGTGTTCCATTGGAATACATTAACCATGTTGCCGTTACGCGGGGGCCAGGGTCTTTTACCGGTGTGCGTGTTGGTTTGGCGGCTGCCCGCGGATTTTCATTGGCTGGAAACTTACCTGTTTTAGGAATCACTACCCTTGATTTATTAGCCCATACTGCACAAAAACAAATGCAAGAAGACCATCCAAAAATTGTGGTCATGGATACCAAACGGGGGGATTTCTATACAGCCTTTTATGATGCAGGTCAGACTTTGCCATCACACACAAAAATCAGCAAAGCCGAAGATTTACAAGCCCATGTGGAACCTTATAAAAAATCATACACCCCCATTCATATTATTGGGGATGGGGCCGCCAAATTACAGGCGGATTATAAATGGCCGATGAATGTGGAATTTATGCCCTTACTGCCCAATGCCGCAGATTTGGCAGCAGCGGCCGCGCATTTTAATGAAACAAATTCTTACCCTTTTTCCAGTGAACCCTTTTACCTGCGCCCCCCCAAGGTTTATGAATAAAACATTTTCTTAAAACAGTTCTTTTGCTTTCATGGATGTATAAGACCCACTTCCCAACACCAAATGATCATTGACTTGAATGCCAAGTTTTTCCCCGATTTCAGCAATATGTTTTGTTAAATCAACATCTGCTTTGGAGGGTGTTGAATCGCCGCTGGGGTGATTATGAACCATCAAAATTTTCGACGCCCCATGTTCCAGCGCCTTTTTTATAATTTCACGGGGATATACTGCTGCATGGTCCACTGTGCCAACTTGGTGAATTTCATCTGATAAAAATTGATGTTTTTTATCCAAAAAGAAAACATGAAATTGTTCAACTTTTGGATCTTTAATCCTTAGGCGGCAATATCGAATTAATTGGTCACTATCCATTAATAAGGGGCGATCCATTAATTCTGCTTTGGCAAGGCGTAAAGCGATGGCATAAGATAACCTTAGGACTGCAACTGTTGAATCCCCCACCCCTTTGACTTTTTTCAAATCATTGTCGGATGCAATAAAGACATTTGCCAAGTTACCAAATTCTTTTAAAAGATCTTTTGCAATAGGTTTTGTATCCCCGCGTGGATGACTCCAGTACAAAGTCATTTCCAACAATTCATAGTCAGCCAAAGCAGATTCACCCGATTTAATCAAGCGATCCCTTAACCTTTTACGATGTCCTTGTTGATGTTTTTCAACCATTATTTATATGGTGGTAAAGTCCACCCCTTTGGGGATCCTGTGAATATTTCATATCCATCCGCTGTCACCCCTAAACTATGTTCAAATTGCGCTGACAAAGATTTATCACGGGTAACTGCTGTCCACCCATCTTGTAATATTTTTGTGTCAAATTTCCCAGCATTAATCATGGGTTCAATTGTAAAGAACATACCTTCACAAAGTTCTAATCCAGCGCCTGGGTGCCCAAAGTGTAAAACTTCGGGGGGTTCATGCATGGTGCGTCCCACCCCATGTCCACAAAAATCACGGACCACAGAAAAGCCCTTTGATTCTGCAAATTTTTGAATGGTGTGACCAATATCCCCCAACGTCACGCCAGGTTTAACCATTTCTATACCACGCATCATGGCTTCATAAGTTGTCTCAACAAGCTTGCGGGCCTTAACGCCAACTTTGTCCCCCACATAAAACATACGGCTGGTATCCCCATTCCATCCATTCAATTCGACAGTAACATCGATATTGACAATATCCCCTTTTACCAATTTCTTTGGCCCTGGGATTCCATGACACACAACATGATTTACAGATGTGCAAATAACTTTTGGATAACCGTGATACCCAAGGCAAGATGGCTTGGCCCCATGATCCAGAATAAATTTATGGCAAAGATCATCCAAGTGTTCTGTTGTTACACCTGGTTCTACATGGGGTGTGATCATATCCAAAACTTCGGCTGCCAGACGGCCAGCTTTGCGCATGCCTTCAAAGCCTGCTTTGTCATGAACTGCGATATTTCTGCCGTGTTGATCTTTCATACTATAATATTTACCTTTACGCGTTTCTTTACATATATTTCTTCTGGGTTCACCTTACAAGCATAGGCCAATACTTCTACCCCATTTTTGATTGCTTCTTTAATGGTTGCAGCATAATCTGGATCAATATCCTCTGCAATCCCAAATTCTGCACAGTCTTCACGTTGAATGATAAAAAGCATCACGGCACGATGGCCTTGTTTGACAGCATCCATTAATTCTTCCAGATGCTTTTTCCCACGTTTTGTTACCGAATCAGGGAACTGGGCTTGCTGGCCCCGCTTCATTGTCACACTTTTAACTTCTACATACGTATCGGGTTTTTCATCTGACTGTAATAAAATATCAATTCTGGAATTTTTTCCGTATTTTATTTCGGTTTTTAAAGTTTCGTAACGGGCCAATTCTTCAATTTTATCTTCTTCAATGGCTTCCTTTGCAATTTTATTGGGAAGCATTGTATTAATCCCAATAAGGTTTCCATAACTTTCAATAATTTCCAATGTATACGGCAATCTTGTCCGTGCATCTTCATGGGGGCGCACCCACACCTTTGTATTTGGATCATCCAATAAAGTTTTCATGGACCCCGGATTGGGACAATGGGCTGTAAAAGTTAGGCGATCTGGAAACTGCTGCACATCTGCCAAAAAACGCTTGTAACGCTTTAACAGTTTCATTTTCTGTAGTTTCACTGGAAATTTCATGTTACTTTTTAATCATAATTTAAGTACTGGTGATAACAACACCCCGTAGGGGTTAAGTTAATTTACCACATTAATATACAAAAATTCATTTTTAAATAAAAGGAAATTCATGGCACGGGTTAAAAATAAAATTGCTTTGATCACAGGTGCAAGCAAGGGAATTGGCCAGGAAACTTCCCGTCTTTTGGCAAGTGAAGGCGCCCACGTAATTGTCACAGATATTCTTGAAGGTGAAGGCCACAAACTTGCAAAGGAAATTGGCGGGGAATTCCATTCATTGGATGTATCGTCTGAAAAAGACTGGAAAAGAATAACGGACTTTGTTGAAAAAAAACATGGGCGTTTAGATATTTTATTTAACAACGCAGGGATAACGGGTTTAAATGAAAATCTTGGGCCGCAAGATCCTGAAAACACATCTTTAGACGCCTGGCACCAAGTTCATAATATCAATATGGATGGTGTTTTTTTGGGCTGCAAATACGGAATTCAGTTGATGAAAAAACAGGGGGGGTCCATTATCAATATGTCCTCAAGATCAGGCATTGTTGGTATTCCTGGCGCGGCTGCATATGCATCAAGCAAGGCTGCTGTGCGCAACCACACAAAAACTGTTGCCCTGTATTGTGCTGAACAAGGCTATGGCATTCGATGTAATTCACTGCACCCTGGGGCAATACTAACCCCCCTATGGGAACCGATGTTAGGCACTGACCAAGACCAACGCAAGGCAACCATTGATGCCGTTGCCACAGGTATTCCCCTTGGGCATATGGGAAAACCCATTGATGTTGCCCAGGCAGTCTTGTACCTTGGGTCTGATGAATCGGCATATATAACAGGTATTGAATTAACCATAGATGGTGGAATTTTGGCTGGCAGTAGCGCCCGGCCGGGAAAATAGCAAAGAAATAACATGGAAGAAATTATTCAAATATATACAGATGGATCCTGCCTTGGAAACCCTGGGCCCGGCGGCTGGGGGGCCATTTTGCTGTATAAAAAAGTCAAAAAAGTATTGCAAGGCAATGCGCCTGAAACAACCAATAATCGCATGGAATTAATGGCGGCGATAAAAGGGTTGGAGGCTGTTAAACGCCCCCTGCCTATTCATGTTTTTACAGACAGTTCCTATGTCAAAGATGGGATCACAAAATGGTTAAAGGGCTGGGTCAACAACGGGTGGAAAACAGCCAATAAAAAGCCCGTTAAAAATCAAGATTTGTGGGAACAACTGGCCGCGTTGGAAGCAAAACATGATGTTGTTTGGAACTGGGTAAAGGCCCATAACGGCGATGAATATAATGAAGAAGTTGATGACCTTGCCCGCAATGCTGCAGAAAAATTAAAAGATGTCTGATCCCAAAAATTTTTTAAAAACGATTGAAGAAAAAGGATTGTTTGACCGGAAAAAAATACGCCTGAATCAAAGCGTAGCTGACCCCGAGCAAGTTGATTTTTTATTAGAAGCTGTCGATACAACCTTAAAAGATCGGGTAAGTCTGTTAAAAGAACTGCCCCAGCGCATTGTTAATTATGGGTCCCACAAAGGTATGGTAGGGCGATGGTTGGACACCCACAAAGATTATAAAGAACATCCAACCCCCGATTATGATTTAATAGAAGTCACGCCTGAATCTGTCGATTTATTTTACAGTTGTCTTAATTTTCATAAATCCAATCATCTGGCATCAACCCTTGAACAAATCAAACAGGCATTAACCCCTGGGGGTGTTTTTATCGGCGCCCTGTTCGGGGAATATACCCTGCACGAATTAAAGGATTGTTTTATCAAAGCTGAATCTGATACGGGGGCCAAACCGCATGTGCATCCCTTTCGGGGGTTGGATGATGTGGTCAGTTTACTGCGCCAAACAGGGTTTGATATGCCGGTTGTGGATCGCGATCAAATCGTTGTTCAATACGAAGCCTTGCCCGATTTATTTGACGACCTGAAAAGTCTTGGGGAAACCAATGAGTTAAAAGCTCGATTCAAGGGATTGACCCCCCTTTCCCTATTTTCAAAGACTGAAGAAATTTACCAAAAAGAATACGCACACCCAGACGGCACCCTGCCCGTTACCTTTGATGTGATTTATATCACGGCGTGGAAGGTTTGATTATTTCTTGCGGATATTTAATATAATCTGTATTTTAAAGTTATATGTATAGAGGGCCACAATGAAAAAAATCAGTTCATTAAGTATTATTAAAGAAACATTTACCCAGTTTTTCGGGAAATTTTCTTATATCATTAAACAGTTATACCCGCAGGTTATTTTTATGTATGCTGTGGCTTTTTATTTTGCAAACCAGTTTAATACCCTTCAACAAGATTCAGCTTATATTGAAACCTTCACTGTTTTTAAAATAATTGCCTTGTTTGTATTGGGACTTGGCTTTATTGTTACATACATAAATTATACCCTTTGCATAACCCAAATGGGAGTTACCCAAAAAATTGAACCTACCAAACTTATGGGCTTTGGTATTGAACGTGTTCAACTTAGGGCCTTTGGGGCAATTCTTCTTTTAACTTTTGGGGCGATATCTGTGGTCTTATTAGCTTTGGTTTTTTCAAAAGTTCTTAATAGCCCTTCCTCAATTGTGAATTTTGTGATTGTTGCTGTTTTTTGCATTCCTGTTTTTTATATGTTCTTGAAACTTTATTTTTTATTTCCAGCCATTGTATCTAAAAAGAATATGGGATTTGTTGAATCTTGGAATACTTCAAAAGGCTGGTTAACAACAATTTTCGGCACCATGTTTTTCTTAGGCCTTATTTCAGTAGTCGTTTCTTTGATAATTTCCCTTCCTGGTATTATAAATGCGTTTAAAGGGGTTCAATCTGCTGAACCAAACTTTTCAATTTTAAGCCTATTTATAACCGTTACCTTTCACCTTGTTAGTTTAGGAATAGGAAGCCTTGCTCCTGCCATTTTATATAGAAAAATTAAAACTTAATCTTTTTTTTGTTTTCATACTTACCTGTTTAATGGGCCCTTCGTCATCTGCGAAGACCCAATGTTTTCTTGTTGTTGAAAAGAATAAAATCCTTCACAAAGAAGGAAATTGTAATGATCGATATGCCCCGTGTTCTACGTTTAAGATTGCCATCAGTTTAATGGGGTATGATGATGAATTTTTAAAAAATAATAAGAATCCTGAACTCCCCTTTAAAGAAGGATATGTTGACTGGCTAGATAGATGGAAACAACCCCACACCCCTGAACTATGGCTAAAGAACAGTTGTGTTTGGTACTCACAAATAATTACCAAGCACTTAGGAAAAAATAAATTCAAAAATTATGTCAAACAACTGGAATATGGTAACCAAGATGTTTCTGGGGATTTAGGAAAAAATAACGGCCTAACAAATTGCTGGCTTTCAAGTTCATTAGAAATTTCACCCCATGAACAAATTACATTTCTTAAAAAATTATTAAATAATCAACATCCAGTCAGCCGCAAAGCCCATGATAAGACAAAAGAAATTATGTTTGTTGAAACATTGGATAATGGCTGGAATCTTTATGGTAAAACTGGAAATGGAAATTTGCTGGCAAAGGACCGGGTTACCAAGCTGGATCGTCAAATGGGCTGGTTTGTGGGGTGGATTGAAAAAGGCCCAAGGAAAATAGCCTTTGCGCGATTAATTGTCGATGATGAAAAACAAGAAACCTATGCCAGCTTACGGGCCAAATCTGCAGCCATTGCCTATCTGGAAAAATTTCCGAAGACTTGTTAGTTTAGAAACACCTTGTTAACAAGGTGTTTCTAATAAATCTAAATAAGATCAAACTTTCTCAGCAGAAGCTTTCAATCTTTCCATTTCAGCTATCTTTTTTTCAATAAGGTCAAATTTTCTTAATATTTGTTGAATTAGTAAATCAAGTGACACAGCCAGAGGATTCGTTTCTGAAGAAGTTATTTCTTCTGCTGCTTCGGCACCTGCAGCTGATGCCGCTGCTGTCGCTGCTGCTCCAGCAGCAGTGCTTACTTCTACGTCCTTTAAATTTTCTAACAAAGCAGAAATCCGTTTTCCAATGTGTGATATAAGTCTATCAGCAGATCCTGCAACTGTATCATCATCTTTTCTTTCTTCCATTTTTGGTTTGGTTAAACCTGTTGCGGATTCATATTCTTCAAGCTTTCCATTCATCAAAGTTATGAGGCCATCTAAGGATCTAGCAAGTCTTGTAGAACTAGCTGGAGACTCTTCCGCATCACCTGCTGCGCTCATAGCGTTATCTGCGCCAGCCAATGCTAATAAGATTAGTAATAATTTAAGTTTCTTCATTTCTCTTCCTTTGTAAGTAGTTTTCCGTGTATTTATTTGTATATATATAGATTATAAATGATAAATAAAAGAGCTTAAATAAACAATCTTCCTTGCCTTTCCTCTTGGATTAAGCGCCCGAATTATGTATTATGGGCCTTGAAATATATAGTATCAAGAGGAACAAATGTTAAAGCCTTTTCGCGGCACATACGACCAACTGCCCGCTGTTGCAGGGCGATTGGATTATATTACAGATCAAATGACGCATGTTGCACAGCTGTATGGCTTTGGCAAAATCAGCACCCCTATTTTTGAATACTTAAATGTTTTTACCCATTCTTTGGGCGATACGTCAGACATTGTTACAAAAGAAATGTTTACGTTTGAAGATCGCCACGGGGACCGTATTGCCTTGCGTCCTGAAGGAACAGCCGGTGTTATGCGGGCCATGATAACCAATAAGCTGACCCAAGATTTGCCGCAGAAATTATTTTATTACGGGCCGATGTTCCGATATGAACGCCCCCAAAAAGGTCGTTCTCGTCAATTTCACCAGCTTGGCACAGAATTAATTGGGGACCCTTCCCCCCAAGCGGATATTGAAGTGATTGCCATGGGCTGGGATTTATTGTGTGCCCTAGGCCTAAAAGATAAAGTTGTTTTGGAAATTAATACATTGGGTGACACCGCCAGCCGTGATAATTATCGCAAGGCATTGGTTGATCATTTCAAACAACATGTGGGCGATTTGTCTGACGAAAGCCAAATTCGTTTGGAAAAAAACCCCCTGCGTATATTGGATTCCAAATCAGAACAAGATCAGCCATTCATCCAAACTGCCGCGCAAATGAAGGATCATTTAACCGATTCTGCCAGGGCGTTTTTTGATGAAGTTTTGGCCGGTTTGGATGCCTTAGAAATTCCCTATAAATTAAATTCAAGATTGGTGCGTGGGCTGGATTATTATTGTCATACAGCTTTTGAATTTACATCAACCCACCTTGGTTCCCAAAGTGCTGTGTTGGCCGGTGGGCGTTATGACAGCCTATCTGAAATTATGGGGGGGCCTGCCCTACCTGGTGTGGGCTGGGCAGCAGGGATTGAAAGAATTGATTTATTATTGGATCAAACCCCTGAACCAGCGCGTCCCATCAGCATTATTCCTATTGGGCCAGAGGCTGAAAAAGAAGCAATTAAGTTAGCCCATACTTTACGTCAAAATGATCTTGCCATTAACAGTAAAAACAGCGGCAACTTAAAATCTCGCATGAAGTATGCCAACAAAGTTAATGCCCAAATGGCTATTTTAATTGGGGAAGATGAATTAAAAAATCAATCTGCCGTCGTCAAAAATCTGGATACGGGCACCCAAGAAACCGTCCCTTTGTCAAATTTAACACCTTATCTAAAGAAATAGAATCATGAGCTTAGACAACAAACTTGAAAAATTAATAGAACGCAAAAAACAATTGGAAAGCAAATTAAATGATCCAGCTGGCATGAGTTCGGATGAATTTGTACGCACATCCAAAGAATTGGCTGAAGTCAGTCCCGTTGCAGATGTGGCCACACGGTGGTGGGATAAACGCAGTGAAATTAACGAATTAAAAGAATTGGTTGCCGATCAAGAAACCGATAAAGATATGCGGGATATGGCCGAAGAAGAATTGCACGGCCTTGAAAAAGAACTTCCTGAAATTGAAAATGAAATAAAAGTCTTGTTGTTGCCAAAAGATATTGCCGATGAAAAGAATGCGATCATTGAAGTACGTGCCGGTACAGGTGGGGATGAAGCTGGATTATTTGCAGGTAATTTGATGCGAATGTATCAACGTTATGCTGAAATTAAAGGCTGGCGTACCGAAGTTTTGGAATGTAACGATACCGATATTGGGGGCGTGAAAGAAGCCAGTTTTTCTGTGTCTGGAAAAGACGTCTTTGCCCGATTGAAATTTGAATCTGGGGTGCATCGTGTACAGCGTGTTCCTGAAACAGAAACCCAAGGCCGTGTTCACACGTCTGCTGCAACTGTTGCTGTGTTACCCGAAGCCGAAGAAATTGATATTCAAATTAACGAAACAGATTTGCGGATTGATGTGTTCCGCGCCAGTGGCCCTGGGGGACAATCTGTTAACACAACAGACAGTGCTGTGCGGATTACCCATATTCCATCAGGTTTGGTTGTTCAGCAACAAGATGAAAAATCCCAGCATAAAAACAGGGCAAAGGCCATGCGTGTTTTAAGGGCCCGTCTATTTGAACAAGAACGACAAAAAGTAAATGATGAACGTGCTGCCCACCGTAAAAGCCAAATTGGAACCGGGGATCGTTCTGAACGCATTCGTACGTATAATTTTCCTCAAGGACGGGTAACAGATCACCGTATCAACTTAACACTTTATAAGTTGGATGAAATTATGAAGGGTGAAGCATTGGACGAAGTAATCGAACCCTTAATTTCGGAACACCAGGCAGAATTATTATCTGAGGTTGATGAATAATGACCCACCCCATTTTTAAAGATTCTCCATTAAATAATGAACAACGCCAATTGATGGTTGACCGGGGTGTTTGGAAAGATGGGTGCCCTGTATCTTTGGAACGACTGAATGTTGTCCATTTTTCTTATCATAATTTTGACGGGGAAATTTGTCATGATGGCCAAATCGTTGTTATGGATGCTGTGGCCCCCCATGTGGCCAATGTTTTTCGCCATCTGTTTTTAATTCGATTTCCCATTCAATCCGCAAAACCCATTGAACATTTTAATGGCAGTGATGACGATTCAATGGCAGTCAACAATACATCTGCCTTTAATTATCGGAAAATTGCTGTTGATAGCGATAACTCTTTATCCATCCATTCATACGGCCTGGCCATTGATGTAAATCCAGTTCAAAACCCTTATGCAGGGTATTTTTCAAAACACCCCACAAAAGACTGTGGCACGATGGAAGTATGGCCCACCAAAGGCTTGAAATACATGAATCGTCATAACATTCGCCCGGGTATGGTGGAAGAAATTATTGATACATTTGCCTATAATGGTTTTCATATTTGGGGGGGCGATTGGAATGATTTGTTGGATTATCATCACTTTCAAACGCCCCGTTTAATGGCGGAATTATTGGCGGAAATGGATGCCCGTCATGCCATTGATTTCTTTGATTATTATGTCCTGCACCCGGATAAAGTTAAGTTAGAAGATGGCATGATCGAAGACTATAAAAATGGCCCCAACACATTTTTGCGGAAATACGGAATTCCTTTATGATTTTTGCTGACGCCTTACAGAAAGCTGTGAAAGATTATGGCCTTTCTGTCCAACATGCCCGCATCCTTTTGGGGCATGTCATTCAAAAAACGCCGGGGCATATTTTCGCCTATCCAGAAAAAAAAGTCAGCCAGTCTGGTTTTGATCAATTCATAAAATTGTGTACAGATCTTGCCGGCGGTAAACCGATCACACGCATTCTGGGACAACGCGAATTCTGGAGCCTGGATTTCCAACTATCCGACGCCACATTGGACCCCCGCCCCGATAGCGAAACTTTGATTGAGGGCGTTTTGACCCACATCAAAGATAAATCAAAAGACTTGAAAATATTGGATTTAGGAACTGGTACGGGCTGTTTATTATTATCGTTGTTGCATGAATATAAAAATGCAACAGGCATTGGGGTTGACTTGAATCCAAAAGCTGTAGAAACCGCCACCCAAAATGCAAAGAATTTAGGATTGTCTGGCCAGGCATCTTTTCAACAAAGCAGTTGGTTTGAGGGGTTATCAGAACAGTTTGATATTATCATCAGCAACCCCCCCTACATCAGTGAAACTGACTATAAAACCTTGGATGATAATGTCCGGGATTATGACCCAAAATTGGCCTTGGTCGCCGACAATAATGGCCTGGCTTGTTATGAGAAAATCATCCACAATGCTGGACACCACCTTAAGCCAAAAGGTATTCTTGTACTGGAAATTGGCTTTGGGCAAAAAGACGCTATTTGCCAGATTCTGTCTAATAATAACTTCAAATTAATCGAATCCCGCAAAGACCTGGCTGGGATTGATCGATGTCTTACTGCGCAGCCTCAGTTTTAAGAGTTTCCTTTAATTTTGGCAGGGCATATTCTTTGAATTCATCCATATAATAAAGATCCTGAGGGCTTTCTAACAAATCAATAAATAAACGGCCATCTAAGTGATCAATTTCATGTTGTAAAATGCGGGCTTCTTCATCGTGAAATTCTTGGTCAATTGGGGTAAAATTTATACCGTCATATTGAATCATTTTCACACGCACAGATTTGTAACGTTTTACCACTCCCACCAAGTCAGGAAATGACATACAAGGTTCAATACTGGTAATCATTTTTTCTGTGGTTTTTTCATAAGTTGGGTTAAATAGAAAATATCCTGCTTTGACTTTTTGGTTATCCTGGTCAAATTCTGTATAATATAAAATACGCTTGTTATAACCAACTTGTGGCGCGGCAATGCCAGCAACATTCCCAATACCATACTTGGCAACTGTTGCGGCCATATCCTGCATAATTTTTAAAGCTTCGTCTGACTGGGAATCAATGTCTGTTGATTTGTTGCGCAGAACGGGATTGCCCATACGGGTAATTGGTAAAACTTTGCCGCTTTGCGCCAATTCAGTTACGTTAACCCCTTGCATACCATCAAAGGCATATTTGTTTTTTGTCGTCATAGATCACCCTGATAATAGAATTAATATAGTAAGTGTTAAATTTTTTATCGTAATTTTCATTCCTATAAAATAAATTTATAAGGGGCTTAAATCAATATTTTTTCCTTATTATTTCCTGATAATGCTTTTCATGTTCAATTAACCATTTTTTTCGTGTGATGCCGCCTCCGTAACCGCCAAGGTCTCCATTACTATTAATGATGCGATGGCATGGAATTATGATGGCCAATTGATTGGCCCCATTGGCATTTGCAACAGCCCTAAAGGCTTTTTCATTCCCAACACTGCGGGCTTGTTCTAAGTAACTTCGCGTTTCCCCATACGGAATTTTCAGCAAAGCCTGCCATGCCTTTTTTTGAAAGTCACTGCCATCCATGTGAATAGGTGTTTTAAATGTTTTTAATTGCCCAGAAAAATAAGCGGGCAATTCTTGCCTTATGGATTGGATTGGCTTTGTTTCCCCGGGAATAATGGCAGCATTCTTCTTTATTCTTAATCTTTCAATTTCCAATTCCAGGGCGCGTCTGTCAGAAAATTCCAGAAGATATAGGCCACCGTCATCACTGATGGCACACATAGGGCCCAAGTAAGTATCAATCCAAGCAGCTTTTAAAATTATAGAATGAGGTTTAGATTTTCCAGGGGCATGCCCCATTATTTTAGAAAATGCATCGCGAAATCCACTGCTTGATTCATAGCCAGAATCCAACTGTGTATCAATAATTTTGGCCCCTTGCCGGATCTGTTTAAATGCAATTCCCATACGCCTTGCCCGCGCATATTCTATAAAAGTCATGCCAAACCTTTGTTTAAATTGTCGGCGTGCCGTTTCTGAACAAACCGATAATTCTTTGAAATCTTGCTCTTTCCAGCGTTTTTCAGGATTTTTTTCCACAGCATCAACCAGTTTTTTTATTAATTCAGAGGCCTGACCAGGCGCAGACAAAGGTTTACAACGATTACAGGGTCTGAATGATGCAATTAATGCCTGTTGTGCTGTTTTAAAAAATTCACAGTTTTCAAATTTTGGCTTTCTGGCTGGGCACGTTGGGCGGCAAAAAATACCCGTTGTTTTAACGCCAACAAAGAAAGTTCCTTCAAATTTAGAATCCCTATCTAATAAAGCCTTGTAATATAGTTCAGTATCTTTTTCTGTAATCATATTTTTCATAAGGTGATATTAACAGGTTTACAAAACCCCTGGCGCCGAAAAATCAACATTGATTTTTATAAATCCAACAATCGGTTAAATGATCAAAAACCAAACCGACAGCCTGCATATAGGCATACATGATGGTTGGGCCAACAAAAGACATACCGTGCTTTTTCAGGCTTTTTGACAAAGCATCACTTTCTGGGGTTGTAACAGGTACCTGTTCATGGATTTTCCAATGATTTATAATTGGTTTTCCCCCAACGAATTGCCAGACATAGTCATTATAACTGCCATATTCTTTTTGAATTTGCAAAAATGCAATCGCATTTTTACGGGCTGAATAAACCTTTAGACGATTGCGAATAATTGATGGGTCTTGTAATAACGCATCCAATTTAGCATCTGTCATTTGGGCAACTTTGATGGGATCAAATTCCTTGAAGGCCTTTCTGTAACCTTCCCTTTTCTTTAAAATTGTTTCCCAATTCAGCCCAGCCTGGGCGCCTTCTAGGATCAACATTTCAAAGTGTTTTCGATCATCTTGCACAGGGACTCCCCATTCACAATCATGATAATTCGCATAAAGTTTTTGACCAGGCTTGGTGCCAAAACATCTTTGTTTATTGTTTGATTCTTGTGTGGGCATAAAGATCCTTTAATTTAATTCTTTTTCTTTATAGGCATATACTTGGGAAATTTCATCTAAATAACTTTTTAATGTTTTTAGGCCAATGCTTTTTCTATAATCATCCACTTTTTTTGGATTCAGCAAAGGAAGCGGTTCCCATACTTTCTTTTCTGAGGAATAACGAACCTGTGTTCCATATTTTTGTTCTTTCTTTTCGTTTACAGCAATTCTGTCTTCCAAATATGCATAATTCTTTGAAAGTGCTTCTTTCTTATCAAGCAAGGGCTGCATTTTCTGCAACATCTGTTTTTGAAATAAAACATCTTGATCACAATGCTGAACAAGAAGCCAATATTGGTTGACTGTAGACTTTCCATATACAGAAATTTTGGGCCACCCGCCAATTTTATTATGTATATTTTTAGTTATTTTACACTTTTTAGCCTCAAATGATTGGATTTTAGTAAATGTACCAGCCCTATTTTGTGGCAGCTTAATAATATAATTTCTTATTTCTTGGTCAAGTTCTGTCAATTTTAAAAGCATGTTTTGAATACATTCAACTGAATCACAACTTTGGTAATCTTTTGATATTGTGGTGAGTGAGTTTTGAAAAATATTTAAATTAAAGTGATTTTGTGAATGACTGCATGCACCTATAAAAAATAATAAATTGAATGTAATTAACCTTAATGACATAAATACATACTATCCAGAAAGGAAAGAAGAGTAAAGATGGGTATCCGGGACAAATCTATGCTTTTAAAATTAATGTGACAACGCCAAAAATACTCTCTTATTTGCTGATTGAATAACCAGGGCATTACATTTATGGTAAAAACCTTGAAAAGAAAATTTCGAATACTATATATAATCCGTGTTTAAAACTGTGAAACAATTGTTTTTCATAATAATGCTCTTTATTACTCTAAACACATGTTGCCAGGCATGTTGTGTGGAATGCCCCTTCCTCCCTTATAGCGTATCTCTGAGACCTCCAAGCAAGCGCCTAGGTTGTGTGAAAAACTCCTTCCTCCCTTATATCATATCTCGGAAATTTCTAAGCCCGCGCCTAGACCGATTCTCGCATGATGCAGACTTGCGCAGTTTAAGTAAAAAAAGATCGATTGCAGCAGCAAAATCAGCAGCAGAATTATGGGATAGCCTCACACCACCACCAGCAGCATACCATGTCACAAAAATTGACGATAGCGATAGCGATGACGATGATTTTATCCACACAGTGGAAAACGAAAGTGATTATCCTGAAGTGATGGGGTCAAAAAAAAGTTACCATCCATACCTTTTACTTGCCCCTAGGGTTAAGCACAGCGAAAGGGAAAGAATGTGGAAAAAGTTTTGTGGAAAATTTGAGATTGCTGGCATGTGGATAATGAATAAGAAGGCGGAAACACCTTTTATTTTCCCTGGAGAACGCGAACACACAGCCTTCATTGCAAACACTTTTTTGCAATGGGGGCTCCTAAACCCGCACGCCCAGGTAAAGATATATTACGACGCTGCCCTCGTTCAAGAAGATGCTGTTGAAAGAACACAAGGGATTTTGAAGAAGCTGGGAAGTTCTCTACTACGCCATCAAATCCAATTTATTAATCTACGCTCACTGCCCAATGGACGCTTTTGGCGTCTTATTCTGAATCCACTTCTTCCTGTATACTATCGTGCTGATGCAGCCCGTTTTGCAGTGGCTTTCCAAGAAACGTCTGATGATCATGAAAAAGTTTTTGTTTATAAAGACTATCGTGGAAGCGCGTGCAAACTAAGTGACATTCTTCCTCCTGTTTCCAACCTTAGGGCTATCGGATTATCTCTTATTCGTCGAGCTGATAACTTCACAATCTGGCCATACGAAAATAGTTTTTTTGCGCAAATGTATCATCCATATATGCAAGAAATCTGTCAAGAATGGTGTACGAAGATTATGACTGATGCACGGATGATTCTTACAAAACTAGCCTATGCATCATCTGATTCAGACTTATTCAAAATTTCATACGACTCAGCAGGCATTGTCTGGGAAAGTTATCGTGAACTCTTCTTGGTTTTTCTCTCTAAACAACCCTCAGTTATCGAGGGCGCAGGAGGATCTCCCCTGTCACCAATGCAACTTAAGCAACTCAAGAAAAATCCAATGGCGTTTTTAAAGGAGAACAGATATTGGGGTGAGGTTCTTTGTCAGGCATATAACGAAGTGATGCGCCTGGGAACCATAGATGCGACGAAGAAGATATCGCCACTCACGCGCGAAAAATATATTACGATCGGATTCGGCAATGATCCAGCTTTCTATGTAAGGTGGACTGGAATGATTAGACCAGAAAGCAGCGATTAATAGGATAAGCCTGGTAAATTGTTAATATGTTATTAAGCTGCTTTGGTTATCATCTTTTTTGATGATGATTTAGTATAAACCTGATGGGGTGTTTATCCATTAAAAGTTGCATGGGGTTTTTGGTTGTTATAAAAATCAATCCAGTCAGCCGTGCCTTTTTGCAGATCTTTAGCAGCATCACCCTCAGTCAAATACAGGTATTCATATTTATAAGATCGCCAAAAAGCGTTCAATCATGACATTGTCTCGCCAACGTCCTTTGCCATCCGTAGAGATCTGAATGCCATGATCCTTTAATACTTTTGTAAATTCCCTTGATGTAAATTGACAGCCCTGATCTGTATTGAAAATATCTGGATTTGGGTGCTTGGCCAACGCTTTCTTTAGGGCTTCTCTACAAAAGTAACTATCCAAACTGTTGGACAGGCGCCAACTAAGAATTTTTCTTGAATACCAATCTACAACAGCCACCAGGTACATAAAACCTTTGGCTGTTGGGACATACGTAATATCTGTTGCCCAGACTTGGTTAGGCCTATCAATTGTCAGATCCTTTAAAAGATAGGGATAAATCTTATGTTCAGGGTTCTTTTGGCTGGTATTGGGCTTTTGATAAATAGCCGTAACTCCCATCAGGTTCATTAACCGCCGTATACGGTCTCGGCAGACATTAATGCCTTGCTGTTTTAAGGCCAAAACCATTTTGCGTGAGCCATAAAACGGATACTTTAAATACAATCCATCCATTCGACGCATAATATCCAGATTCTCAGGGCTTTCTTCTTGGGGTTTATAATAATAACTGGATCGATTTAGCCCCAAGACCTGACATTGTTTGCGAATAATGATAACATTCGTTTTCTTTTGATCTACCATTTCTTTACCCCCCCCAGTCCCAATCTTTTGGAGGCTTGTTCTAAAAAATTCTTTTGCACCGTTAATTCCCCAATTTTGGCATGCAGAAATTTTAGAGTTTCTTCTTGATGAATTCTTTTGTTTAAAAAGAGATCTGACATCTGTGCATGCCAAAATTGGAGAATTAAAGGAGAGAGTGTTTATATAGAAGCAGAAGGGATATAGGGATAAAAAGCAATAAACAGCGTAGGAATATAAGGATAAAGGTTAAAGAATAGAAGGTTAAGTATTCATCTGAAGGACTAAATAGAGATTAT
>Ga0222664_1000102_pt1 | contig 67236 bp, 71 predicted proteins | sample AntAcemetagen604_FD_181147 | JGI IMG/M metagenome (GOLD analysis project Ga0222664, IMG submission 181147) | Saline water microbial communities from Ace Lake, Antarctica - #604 | ecosystem: Environmental > Aquatic > Non-marine Saline and Alkaline > Saline | place: Antarctica: Ace Lake... | reverse complement strand
GCAAAATCGTATATTCGAAAATCGACTTTGAGTATAACTGATTCTATGAAGATAAGCCCGAGGATGCAGAATTTTATAGACTTTTCTGCCAAACGGATGGTACAGCAAGTGCAGACGGATGTGGTACCGGTTATCGATAAGAAGATTAGTGAATTTGCTAAACAGGGTTTTGTAAAAACATTTTGGGGTAGAGCAAAGCAGACAGGTGCATTTGCCTACGACTGGGTTGCTACTCCTTTTAGTAAAGATTCACGAGATCGCATGGCATCAGGATTGACACCTGTTGCATATATGGGACCTATCAATGCCGCTCGGTCATTTGGACCTATTTTGTATGACCTTGCAAAGACATCATATAATGTCAGCTTAAGTAGAGGGCAAATGATGGAACTTCTAACATCAATATCTGGTGCAGTAGTTTTCGACGCGGCTCTTGTAGTGGCAACATGGGGAGGAGGAGCTGCAATAAAGGGTTCTGAAATGGCTACAAAAAGCACACAGGCAACTAGCATGGCTGTACGTGGACTTTCAGCTTTATCGATTGGATTTGGAGCGGGCAAAACTGTTGGCAGCGTTCCTTATGTTGTTGGAAACACACTGACTTTTGATAGTTTACACAAAAATATCGACCATAGTTTATAAGCGGGAATGCAGTATGTACTACTATTTCAGATCATCATCGAATGATTCAGGGAGCATATCCCGAAATAGGTCATCATATTGTTTTGCACGTTGATCCAGCACTATTTGTGTAATGGGTTTCCTTGTATTCCTCCTTTCTTTTTCCACTTTCCGTTTTACACTTTCCACTTCTTCTCATGCCAATGAGGTTTGGTTTTCTGTAGTCATGATAATAATCTCTTTTGATTATTTTATGCTAGTTTTTGTCATTTCAAGGAATCAAAAGCACTTTTACAAGTGAAAATATAAAAAGCGAATAAGAGCCATTAAGAGTATTCCTATTATTGATAATATGAAAAATATCTTTGCAACCGAAGTCCAAATAGGAATGGTTTGTGCTTTTTTTGACATATGATATACACCAGCAATTATACCTAGCAATGTAATTAGTGGTATGAATGTATATAAAAGGATTATCAAATCGACGAAATCAAAAGCTATTAAGAATGCAAAGCATCCTAAAAAAATAACAGGAATCCAATAGAGTTTTTTTTCTTTCTTCATAGCGTGCAAAGGGAATATGAACATTGTACCACATAGATATTTCGGCATGATCTGGTAATCACAATGTTTCGATGTATTTTGTGTTGGTTTTGGTCTTACCGAAGTCAAAAATGAGGAAAGAAGGCGCTGTATTACAATTTGCATAACAAAACACCTAAATGTCTTTCTTCATCCACACCGTATCCAGCCCGCCAAGTTCTCCACGCTTGTATTCCTTGTATCCATGCTTTGTATATATGTGCAAGGCAGCTTGTTGTTGTAATGAGGTATCCAAAATGAGACGTGAGTAGCCAAGTTCTTTCGCTCTGCTCTCCAACAGTTCCAAGAGCTTTGTGCCGAGTCCTTGTCCTTGGTATTCGGGTTGCACACGCATGCGTTTCAATTCAGCTGTTTCAGCATCAATGCGTTTCAGCGCACCCATCCCAATAACTTTGCCTTCTAGTTCAGCAATCACAAAAGTTCCTCCGGCTTTGTCATACACTTCAGGAATATTTTTAAGGTCTTCATCCCACGGACCATGACCAGAAACAAAAGCATTCGTTTTTTTCAATGCTCGCTCGTGGAGATTCCAAACCTCATCGAAGTCAGTTTGCTTGTAGCCTCGAATGGTGACGTTTAACTCTGTAGCTACAGAATACACGAATTAGGTAGAGTTCGTAGTAGAAATCCTCTGATGGTAATCACAATGTTTCGATGTATTTTATGCTAGTTTTCCGCATTAGCTTGCTCCGAGAATGACATTTCGAGAGACATTGAGTAGGGTGCCATCGATTGCTTACCTGGAGTTGGTATTGCACGAGCAGATGAAGGTTCCAGTTGATGAAAATATTTCAATGCGCCAAAGAATAACTCTCTGTATGTTAAGGTGTGTCCTTGAATTGTCGTGCTAGCTTGCATCACAAGTGCATCAGGAATCTTGAAATCTTCAAAAGCTATGCGGGCGACATTCTTCCCATCTTGCAGTGCTGAAGCGACTGCATTCGCAAAGTCCTCAGGAGTTTGCCCTTCACTGAACTGAGCCGAATCTATTTCATTAGTCATAGTAAAACACTATGAGTACTTATTCGCTTACTGTCAATCATTCTAAGTTTTTTAAATAGAAATCCTTTGATGATACGCCACGTTCCATGTAAAACAGCTACTCTCTAAATATTCAGGATAACAATTTCTTTTGACTGCTTTCCACTTTGCACTTTCCACTTGATTGGTGTCCCTGACAGGAATCGAACCTGTATTTGTCCCTTAGGAGGGGACCGTTCTATCCATTAAACTACAAGGACGGATATGGCTTCGGCTGTTCTACGTGCCCTTCCGTAGCATGTATGAAGGGATAAGTATTCTGTATTAAGGAAATCTTACTGGGATTGTACATACACCTTAATACTTGATACATAATACGTAATACTAATTCAGTAAACTACAGGAGTACGTAAGGGTAGTATTCAGTGCGAACGCCAACTGTGCAAGCACTGCATGGATAATATAAAGATGTATACGGTGATTACTTTTTCTTTTTCAGAAGATCTCGAATCTCTTCCAGGAGTACTTCTTGTTTTGGTGGAACAGTTGGTTTTTGCTCTTCTTTCTTTTTTAGGCGATTCATCTGTCGTATGACCATAAAAATCGCAAAGGCAATAATGACAAAGTCCAAAACAGTATTGGCAAATAGTCCATAGTTAATGGTAATAGCGCCTGCCTCCTGTGCAGCTTGCAATGTTGTGTATTCTCCGTCAGAAAGGTTAATAAACAGATTAGAAAAATCCACATTGCCCATCAGCTTACCAATGGGAGGCATGATGAGATCTGAAACAAGAGAGGAAATAATTTTTCCGAATGCTGCACCTAAAATAATACCGACAGCCATATCGATAGCATTTCCCCTGAGAGCGAATTTTTTAAATTCTTGAAACATGATTAAATCATAGAATATCGGAAGATTTCTACAAAGAATTTTGTTAAAGCAAATCTGTGGTAGAATACAGAGCAATGAAAAAAATCGCGATGTTATGCGTCGGCCTCTCTCTTCCATTTCAAGTTTTAGCTCTTGAATATAAAAACCTTGGTTTGTTGTATACGGATGCGCCGTTTACTCCTGCGGAGTCTGCGGGGATCTCTTTATTAACATCCATTGGTGCGGTACAAGGATACCCAGATGGAACGTTCCGCCCAAACAGAACCATAAACCGTGCAGAGTTTTTAAAAATTGTATTGGAAAGTTATCCCAACATTCGTGTGTCTTCATCGGATGCAGAAAACTGTTTTCCAGACGTATCTTCACAAGATTGGTTTTCGCCTTATGTGTGTTTGGCTAAAAAAAGAGGAATGGTTAAAGGATATGACGACGGGGAGTTTAAACCAAATCGAAACGTGAACTATGCAGAAGCACTCAAAATTCTCGGAGAGCTTTATGAGTATGTCGCATACAGTGCAGATGACGAAGAGTGGTACGCAGGATATGTACGTGCTGCGCAGTACAACGAAACAGCTCTACCTTCATCTATAAAGTTCGACAGGTCTTTGACTCGTGGGCAAATGGCACGGTTGGCCGCTGCATACAGAGCGAACTTCGAAGGAGAACTGGAGACGTATCGTCTTGCAGAGAAAGATTTGAATCTAGTCATAGAGCAGCAAGCGGCATCACAGGCATCCAGTGCATCTGCAGCTTCTCAGGCGGCATCGTCACAGTCGAGTGCCAGCCCTGTTGTCACAGAGTTGTTCCCCATGCCAGCTGTCAATCACTTTTTACTGCTTGGAACACGAGAAATGATTGCCAGCGGATATTTCGTCCCACGTGAAGGACGTGCACTTATTCGCAATGTAACGGTGAAATTCCGAAATGAACCTAAAAATGTGCGTGGTGTATATTTAGTAGATAGCAAAGGCGTACGTATTGCAGAGTTGCTACCAGATAATTATGACCAACAAGACCTGACATGGAAATCAGATGGAAATGTTGCCATAGACTATGCGTTACCCGAGGCAGGAAAGGAACTGGGAGTAGAGGTGCTGTTGCAAGACAGGGATAATGGCTTTGCAAACGAGCTGATTTCTGTGAAATGGATGTCCATGAATGTAGAAGCAATGGATACGAATGATGCCTATCAATTGATTGCAGCAAGTGCATCGTACCCTCAGCATCAGACAGTGCAGTCACGTATTACGTCTATAGAAAGCAATATGCCTCCTGTGGTAGATTTAACAAATGCAGATGGGGTATTGATTGCAGAGACAAAATTTAAAGGAGAAATACTAGGTGGTGCAGAGCTGCAGATAAAAAATCTTACCTATACCATATCCAATATTAATGGAGTAAATATTTCCAATTTTCGTATTGGTATGTCGCAAAGTAGCAATACAAGTCCATGCTCTCTTGGTGAAGGACGTTTTATTAACTGTCTGAGCATTCCCGCAAGTATTGGCATGATTGACGAAGGGGGAAGTACATTATTGCAACTCTGGGGAGATATGAGAATTAGTGAATCTGATGTAAATCCAGAATTGCAAATCGATATTATAAAGCCTGGAAAGATCAGTACAACTATAGACCCAGGGGAGATAGGAGACGTACAGTGGAGCGATGGATCTGGAGAGTACAAATGGTTAGAAATGACAAATCCGATCGAAGAGGGAAATACATGGAAATAGGATTAATGTTGAAATTCTGAAATTCTGAAATACTGAAAACATCTTTTCAACATTTCAACATCGCTTCATTTCAACATTACTACGGTAGTAGTTTTTCTAATTCCTGTTTCATATTCTCTGCTGCCTTCTGTGCAGCCTCTTGCCAGTCTTTTCCACTGCTTGCAAAGATAATCCCTCGTGCAGAATTGACAACAGCACCCGTTCCATCTGGAATAAAGCCATGCGCAATATCTTCCAAGCTTCCACCTTGCGCTCCAAAACCTGGAATAAGGAATGGAACATGCGGCATGAGTGTTCGTAAGTATTTCATTTCTTCGGGGTAGGTTGCACCGACGACTGCTCCGATGCAAGAAAGGTTTGTCTCGGGACCGATATGCTGCGCGGCCATTCCCTCCACTATTTGTGCAAGGTGTTCATGGACTACCTCGTCTCCAATCGGTAGATCTTGCAGTTCACCAGAACTGGGGTTACTGGTTTTAACGAGGATAAAAATTCCCTTCTCATTTTTTTCGCAACGTTCTATAAAAGGGGTAATTCCATCTGATCCAAGATACGGAGACACAGTCAGCGCATCTATAGGGCTCAGCTCATGTAAATACGCATCTGCGTACGCTTCACAGGTGCTACCAATGTCATTACGCTTTCCGTCGGCAATCACGAGAAGTCCGTTTTCCTTGGCATACGAACATGTTTCCCAAAACACACGCATCCCTTCCCATCCCAGTTGTTCAAAATACGCCATCTGTGGCTTTACACAGGCCGCAGTGTCTTTGACGGCATCAACGATCCCTTTACAAAAGAGAAGCATCCCTTTGGCGTCCTGTGAGACTCCTTCCGGAAGCATAGAAACGTTTGGGTCAATACCCACACACATCGGGGATTTTTCTTTCGTGGCCTGTGTCAGAGCATCTGCAAAGTGCATCGTGCGAATAATAGGGGGAAATTGGGAACTAGGGAACTAGGGAATGTAAGTTTTTCGTTCCTGAGAGTAGATTAGTCCTGAAAGTAGCTTTCCTACTATGTGACACTGTTCAATAGCTCTATGAATTTCCTCTGGCTTTCCTAGTGATAATTCAAGCGAGACAAGAAGATGAGCCTGTGTTTCAGTGCATTCACTTCTGCAAATGATGTATCTATATTTTTTATCTGCTGGTGTTACCCTGCTAAATCCTTCGGCAAGATTAGCAGTGATACTTGTAGAAGCTCTTCGTAATTGCGATGTTAATCCGAATCGTTCATCTGGAGGAAATTCTTTTGTAAGTTTGTAGATTTGCTTTACAAGGCTTAAGCCTTCTTTCCATGCCGTCAGTTTTGTAAATGATTCCATAATAATCCTATTTCCCTAGCCTCCTAGCCCCCTATTTCCCTAGTTCCCTATTTCCCTATTCCCCCCTACTCCCTACCTCTCATCCGTAATATTCTGCCGATACTGCAATGCCTCTGCGACATGCTCTTGGGCAATGTCTTCACGGTCTGCAAGGTCTGCAATGGTGCGTGCTACTTTAATAGTACGATGATACCCTCTTGCCGAAAGCCCCATGCGGTCTACGGCCATCTTTAAAATGTGTTGTGATGCGTTATCCAAAGAGCACAATGAATCTATTTCTTTCACACTCATTTCTTTGTTGGTGGAAATGGACAAATGCGCAAAACGATCTTGTTGTCTTTTGCGTGCGCAGACGACACGGGCAAGAATGCTTGCACTGGACTGCGCTTGCGTATCTGGTTTTTTTTGAAGGTCTGCAATGGCAACGGGTTGTACATCTATAGTAAGGTCTATCCTGTCTAGTAATGGTTGACTGATACGTCGTTGGATCTTGTGTGCGGAGGCACTGTTGTATTTCGGAGGATTCATGGCGGCAATCATAATAAAGTCCGCAGGAAAGGTAACCGAACCATTGGCACGCGTAATAGTAATAGTCCTGTCTTCAAGAGGTTGTCGAAGGACTTCGAGTACTTGCGTTGGAAATTCTGCAAACTCATCAAGAAAGAGAACTCCTCTATGCGCAAGACTGATCTCCCCTGGACCTGGAACCTGTCCACCTCCCACAATGCTTACTCCACTTGCTGTGTGATGCACTGTGCGAAAAGGGCGAGATTGTATCAGTGGACTGTCACTTGTGAGTAAGTTGGCAATAGAATAGACCTGACTGACTTCGATAGATTCTTCTTGTGTCAGTGGCGGAAGTATTCCACGAAACGCTTTGGCAAGGAGTGTTTTTCCAGAACCGGGAGCACCACTCATCAGCACATTGTGCCCGCCCGCTGCCGCTATCTCTAGGGCTCTTTTGCAATGCTCCTGTCCGCGGACATCGGAAAAATCAATGAGTGTATCGTTCCGCCTCGCACTAGAAGCAGGAGGAGCAATGGCACTTGGCGCGCGCTCCCCTTGGAGGATCTCTATCAGTTCTTTTAGGTTATCGACAGCGATAACAGTGACCCCTGGAATGAGTGCTGCTTCCGCACCATTGGCGGTTGGCACTACAATGGTTTCTATTCCTTCGTCTCTACAGGCAATAGCTGCAGGAAGAACACCACTGATATGACGAAGGCTTCCGTCTAGCGCAAGCTCTCCTAGAAATGCCATAGTCTCTAATTTTTTTGGTTCGATGCGCACTTGTCCGTTGATTATCAGGAGTCCAAGGGCGATGGGGAGGTCGTACCGAGGTCCAGATTTTCGCAAGTTAGCAGGGGCTAGGTTCACGGTAATAGTTCTTCCAGACGCTAGTTTGAATCCACTGCTACGCAGTGCCATATGTACGCGGCGCTTACTTTCTTGCACGGCGGTATCGCCGAGGCCAACAATATAAAATTTTGGCTCTTCTCCACCGCGTACGGCACCGACTTCGACAGTAACCCTAACGCTATTTAACCCAATATTCTGAAACGAGGTGAGTTTGGTAAGCATGTGCAGAGTGTACTTGCGTTCACCCTTTGGTGTCGATAGTATAGCGAAGAATCGAGTAGACAAACGTACACCTTTAGTATGCATCATATACACGTCGGTCATCGGGGGGAATCGCTTGCAGTTGCCTATCTGCAAGAGAAAAATTATAAAATTTATGACCGCAATGTTCGTCTGGGGCGAGATGAAATAGACATCATTGCCTATGACCCCGACATGCGCATGTTGGTTTTTGTTGAGGTAAAAACGCGAAAACGTTTTGACCCAGACTTTCTTCCTGCACTCAGTATGACACCGCGAAAAAAACGTGCACTCAAACGCAGTGCATGGAAATGGATGACGCGCCAAAGTTACGAAGCTCCATGGAGGATCGACGTGGTATTTGTTATCGGATCAAAAGTATGGACACACATTCGGCAGATGCACTAGGTCTTACGACCAATAGCTCACCAGCACTCCACCACCAAGGTTGAGTACAGCCTTTGCTGGCCAACGAGAAAGATCTTCTTTGTCTGCCATCATCTCTTCCCATACCTGTTTTTTCGCGTCTCCTTTGAGGAAGAAAAATTTCCGATCTGCACTGCCAATAATCACCATGGTTGTGGTGATGCGGTCATGCACGGCAAAACGGTCTGTTTCTGTATGGAGTACAAGATGATCCCCATAGGCACTGTCTGAAACAGGCGGAAAAAGCGAAGCAATATGCCCGTCATCTCCCATGCCCAGTGTGACAATATGCGGAATACCTGCAGAGAGCATGCCTGCCAGTTTTAGTTCATAATGATGAATGCATTCAGCAAGAGGAAGTGATGTATCGGGAAACAAAAAGTTTTCTTCGGGGATAGGTGCAGAAGAAAGCAGGGTATCGCGTACCAGTTTTTGATTACTGTCTGTGTCATCTGCGCCTACATAGCGTTCGTCTACTAAGAAGACCGACACCTTGTCCCAAGGGATCGCACATTTTCCAAGGGCACTGTAGATGGGACGGGGAGTAGATCCACCAGAGAGCCCAACAATAGCACGTCCGTATTCGTCAATATTTTGATGAATACGCTCGGACAGAGCACGAACACTACTGTCGATAAATTCTTGTTCCGATATTGTCTCTATGTGTTCTAAATCCATAGTGAAAGCATACAACATTTTTCACTTCTTTTGATTTTCTTTTTCCACTTTCCACTTTCCGTTTTCCACTTTTTTATATCCACTCTATTCCATCCTTCTCTATCCATTGATCCGCTGCCTCTGGGCCATCACTACCTGCACTGTACAGGTGCAAAGGGGTATCCGATGCATCCAAATGAGCTTGGATAGGATCCACCAGTCTCCATGCAAGCTGCACTTCATCGAACGTAAGGAACCAGTTTTTCTTTCCGTGAATTGCCTCTAGGATCAAAAGAGAATGCTCTGGAAGACAGTCTCCAACACACACCAACGGGTCTTCCATGACCAAGGGTCTGAATGCAGGTTCTGTACCTCCCATCTTGGTTTGCATATGCATGCGCATTCCCGCTTCTCCTTGGAGGATGATGTCCAAACGATTCGGACTAGACCCTTCTCCTACTTTTCGTGGCTCTTGAAATATGATAGAGATACGTGTTTCTTTTCGGTCGAGTCGTTTTCCGCTGCGCAGATAAAAAGGAATGCCTTCGAAACGAGAAATACGAGTCATCAGTTTCATACAGGCAAATGTATTGGTGCGTGAATCTTTGGCGACGCCGTCTTCTTCACCGTATCCATCCACACTCTGATCATTGATTTTTCCATGCGTATATTGCGCCTGCAGCACAAGGTCGTTCATGTTTTTTGCTGGTGGCAAATAGAATTGTTTTAGTGCATCCTTACGCCCTTCAGAGATATCACTTTCTGTTGCTAGTCGCATCGTAAGGAGTGACGACATCATTAATAAGTGTGACTGGAACATGTCACGGAATGTTCCTGCTGCTTCAAAGTATCCAGCCCTTCCAGAAAGCCCTGCAGATTCTTTCGCGGTGATTTCTATATGATGGATCAATGTATTTTTAAAGAGCCGTTCAAGTACAGGATTTGCGTAGCGTAGGTAGTACACATTGCGCACAGCCTCTTTTCCAAGATAGTGATCTAACAGATAGATTTCATCTTCCTGAAAACAACCAAGCAATTGCTTTTTAGTTTCTAAGAAACTGTCCAAGTCATGCCCGACAGGTTTTTCAACGATGCAACGGAACGGTGTTTTAGCTGTATGAATATTGCCTTCGCAGAGATTATGAGAGATCTTTGGAAAGAGTGTTGGTGGCACAGAGAAATACGCCAAGCGTACAAACGTTTCACTTTCCATAGTCTTCAGGCGATCTGCTAGTTTTCTGTAGTCCGCAACGTCATCGTATTCCCCTTGGTGATAATACACGTGCGTCAAAAATTCTTTCAGAGTACTTTCTGTAACGGCGGGCATATGTGTACGAATAGACTCTTCCACAAGTACTCGAAAAGAAGCATCATCCATCGCACTACGCGAAAAACCAATGATGTTATATTCTTTGGGTAATCGTTTTTTGAGAGCCAACACATACAACGCAGGGTAGATCTTGATCTGTGCCAAGTGTCCAGATGCTCCGAAGAGAATCAGACTAAAAGGAGCGTCGGTAGAGATATCAGTGCTCATACAGCTCATTATACAGCAAAATAGCACACAGAGACAGTTGTCCTGTGTTAAAAATATTTGCCTTTTACGGCACAAGAAAGGATACTAACCCTTAACTTCTTTCCCCTTATTTTTATGCAACTCAATATAAAAGCATTTGCCCTTGCCTGTGGAATTCTTTGGGCAGTTGGCGCCTTTATTCTCGCGCTTCTTGCCATGAATGGATATGCACAGCCTTTTGTTTCCCTTATTGGCTCCGGATACCTTGGGTATGAAGCATCGCTTCAAGGTGCGCTCATTGGTGCTGTATGGGGCTTTGTTGATGCATTCATCGGTGGATGGATCTTCGCATGGCTCTATAACAAGTTGGTGTAATAAAAAAAGCCTCAGGGAATCCCTGAGGCTTTGTACTATTCTTCCGAAGTTTACCGTTTGCGTAAATAGGCAACAGCTAGCATATCTTGCACGCCTTCCATTTTTGTGCTGAGAAATGTCTCATGAGGAAAAATGCGGTCAAGAATATTTTCCAAGTCGTCATTTCCACCAAAGAACAGTGCATCATCGCGCAGGTCACACGTCACGCCATATGGTGCATGTGACCACACTTGAATACATTGTTGATTGTGCACTTCTCGTTTTGTAGCAACAAAACCTCCCCCCAGAGCGTGACGCTTTGTCCCAGCGCGGTTGAAGGCACGTACAACAGACTGGAGACTGGTTTTTTTACAGTCGTCTGGCACTGCATGCTCAAAAGCGCTAATGAGACTTTGTAGAAAAAATATCTGCTCAGGAAGTTGCATTGCATTGAGTATCGGATCGTTTTGCACCTGATGCGTGTGCGAAATGGATGGGCCGAGATACAACATGGAAAACTCCTTTTTGTAGAAGAAAAATGAGATGCGAACATCAGCGCGGATGTTCGTGTTTCGGTTTGCCGTTGCACCGAAAGAACTATGTATAAAGTAATACATTATCAATAATAGTCAACTATCTTCAGGGTTATTGCCAAAGAGAAAGAATACCTCTTGCCGATTGATACAAACAGGGTTACAGTCCTCTGTACATCATCGTTCTATCCAGAGTGGCGTATAGGGAACTGGCCCGTTAAAACGCCCCCCAACCTCTTGTAAAAGAAAGGTGGGAAATCCAGCCCTGTATGGGGAAGATAGCTTTAGATCTACGCTTCTCTGCCACAGGAAGCGATCATTTCAGTCAATCTTTTTCCACTCTCCACTTTCCGTTTCCCACTTCCCTATGTCATACCTCTTTACCTCCGAAAGCGTTACCGAAGGTCATCCAGATAAGATCTGTGATCAGATCAGTGATGCTATTTTAGATACCGTTTTAGCAAATGATCCTGAGGGGGCATGTTGTTGTGAATGTTTTACCACAACGGGTTTGGTGGTTGTTGGAGGTGAGATCACCACAAAAGCACATATCGATGTACAAAAAATTGCGCGAGATGTCCTGAAAGACATTGGGTACGACAACGCGGACTACGGTATAGATTATCAAAGTTGCAGCATTCTCAATGCTATTCACGAGCAGAGTCCGCAAATTGCACAAGGAGAAAACACAGAAGACGGAACGCACAAAGCACAGGGTGCGGGTGACCAAGGCCTGATGTTTGGATATGCATGTAGTGAAACGGATCAACTGATGCCACTGCCGATCACCTTGGCACATGCCCTGACCAAGCGTCTAGCAGACGTTCGCAAAGACGGAACGCTTTCGTATTTACGACCAGACGGTAAAGCGCAAGTGACCGTAGAGTATGACGAACATGATATGCCAACGCGCGTCGACACCGTAGTTATTGCAGCACAGCACGACGAAAATGTTTCACAGGAACAGTTAAAAGCAGATATTATTACGCATGTTATTACACCAGTGTGTGGAGAATATATGGATGAAAAAACACGTTTCCTCATCAATGAAACGGGTGTATTTATTATTGGAGGGCCTCATGGTGATACGGGACTTACAGGACGAAAGATCATTGTTGATACGTACGGTGGAATGGGGCGCCATGGAGGAGGAGCATTCAGCGGAAAGGTGCCAAATAAACAGGACCGTAGCGGTGCGTATATGGCGAGATACATTGCAAAAAATATCGTGGCAGCAGGTCTTGCTAAAAAATGTGAGGTACAACTAGCGTATGCTATTGGTTATCCTGAGCCAGTATCCGTTCACGTAACAACCTTTGGTACAGGCAAAGTAGATGACAGCCTTATTGCACAAGTTGTTCGCGCCGTGTTTGATATGACACCAGCAGGCATCATTGCAACATTTGATCTACGAAGGCCAATATACAGAGCGACATCTGCATACGGACATTTCGGCCGCAATGAATTCCCATGGGAAAACACAAATAAAGTAGATGCGATACAACAAGAGGTAGAACGTCTTGCCGCAGTGGCTGCGTAAATAATATTAACGTTCTAGGGTAAGAAGAGAGCGAAGAGAGGTTTGTGGATAGTAGTACTGTAGTATTGCTTCTGCAGTCTCTCCAAGGGCAGCCTGCGCCTTTGCGCCACAGCCGCTCATACCAACGCCATGCCCGCGCAACGCCATTCCCTCACACCAAGGGTCTTGCTTGCTCGAAAATATTTCTGCAAATGGAAAGTTGTTCCATCCGTTTTCAGCGGGAGTTCTAGTACGACCGTCATCCGAAGAGAAGTACGCCGCTTTCACAATCTGGTTATCTTTGGTGATCACTACATGTTCTGTGGCACGCACAGCCTGTGCCCACTGTGGATTTTTTTCTGCAAAACCGACACCACTATATTTTTGAAAGCTCACTCCAGTATCACTGCCGTCATAGGGCATACCTGCAAACTTTGTGTATGCATCTTGCATATAATATGCAGCGTAACTACGTGCAGCGACGGCGAATGATTTTTGTTTTTCAAAATATTCTGTATCAGGTTGTTCGGAAATTCCAGCCATATAGTCCTCAAGAGGAAGTTCGTTAATCAATACCAATTGTCCATCGATGACTTGGCATTCCACAGTGCCAACAAACCTGTTCCATGCAGTGTTCCAACTATCGATGCGAAGAATGCCATTTCCTGCGTCGATGCGAACGATTCCTTGTCCAAGAGTGCGGTTTCCACTGATGCCCACACAAGAATTTCCCTCTTTCCCAAAGCGAATGGTTTGTACAGATGTTCCATTGACCATCGCAGAAGACTCTGCAGAAATTTCTGCAGTATTACCAGTGTATGACAAGCGAATACGAATGGATTCATCTGGGGTAGAAGTGCGAGAAGATGATGTGACAATAGGTACTTGAGTTGCAGGGGCACTTTGTGCAGCAATACGTTTCTTGCGTGCTTCTTGCGCAGCGCGTTGCCTTTGGACATTTGTTGTATTGGCTATTTGGTCTTCCATCATTTGTAGTCTTGCATCAGTAGTGTTCAGGCGCCCCGCAGTACGTACCAATCTTTTTGCTCTGTAATAATTTCGAGAGAGTGCCGCTGCCCCTGCTTCTTCTATACGTGCAGCTAGTCGTGTGACAGTGTTATCTACACGTGGTTTTGCCTGAGCAATCACAGGAAAAGTGACGTCATTGTCGAAGGCTCCTGCAAGGACATTGCTGCGCACTTGTCCGATGGCTGCACTCATGTAGTAACCAGGACACTCTGTAGCAATAAGGTCTTTATGTCGTACGATAGGCGGGATACTTTTTCCGTGAAAGGTAACATTTTTATGTAAATCAATATCGTGTATTTCTGCAAGGTCATCTAACAACCATTGCAATGCGTGGACTTGTGCTTGGCTTGGTTCTTCTTCGTTAAAGTTTCCGATGAGAGCGACACCAAGTGTGCCAACATTTCCGCAATACACGTGTCCTCCTACAACATTGTCTCCACCGCTACGCCCTTCGTAAATGGTTCCCTCTTCATCGATAAGATAGTTGTAGCCAATGTCTCCCCACCCTCTGTTGTTTGCATGAAATGCATACAGTGCACGGATGCGTTCAATGGGAGTGCGTGTATCACCTGCTATCTTTTGCGCAGTGTGATGCACAGCAAGTACTTTAACTTCGGGGGAGTATCTGCGTGGCCAACGAAGACGATTACCTGACGAATCATACATTACCGTTTTAGTAGTGGTGAAGTCAGCAGGGTAGTTTCGTTGCGCATTTTGGCAATCCACTTCCCGTTGCGAAGGGGTAGTACTTGTTGTGGTACTTGTTTCTGGCTCCGAGCTCGTGACTGTATTGTGTGACTGAAACAAAAAAGATTCATCCGCACCCCATTGATCACGAGATAAAATACGTGGATGACCAACAGGATTGATAGATGCTACCTCATACGATGCGGGTGCATTACTCACAGCAATAGGGTGCAAGAGCAGTTGGTCTATATTGCCTTGTAGTCGTACTACCGAAGTGGGACGCGAAAACATAACCAAATTACTTTCATACAGTGTGGGATCATGTTCATCTTCCACAGAAAGCAGAGTCCATGTATCCCCAGTACGCACAAAAGCAGTGCTCCCTTTTGTTGGAAATTGCACACTCAATGCATCTATAGGATGGTCAAAAACCACAGTTTTTTGCTGCATGCCCGATGCACAGAGCAGAAAGAGGAATAGGAAAGAAAAGTATTTCACCTCTTCATTCTACATGGAAAATACGTCGATGTATTGGTCAACCATTCTTTCTAATGTGAAATGTTTTCGTGCAGTATTTTTTCCATTTTCAGAAAGACGATTTCTGGTTTCGGGGTCTTGCATCATTTCGATGGCATCACGCAGTGCAATAACAGAACCTGCCTTCACGACCAGTCCATCTTCTCCGGAGTGCAGATACTTACTAATGCCACAGGCACCAGTGCAAATAATGGGAATACCTCTAAGCATTGCCTCAGCAACGACCAATCCGAAAGGATCATTTTCCACTGAAGGTAAAACCAACACATCAATCTTCCTATAGATATCATTGATGTCATGCACACGGTCGATGAGCTCAACTGTTTCAGATTTTTTGATTTTTTGGGGCCCTCTTCCATTAATAAGGACATGCACGCGTGGCATATGTTCTACCGCTTCCAGAAGAACATGCACACCTTTTTCTGGGCTGAGTCTGGCAATGCATCCTACAGTAATGTTTGTACCCTTTGCAGAAGGTGCGCTGTACTGTGGTAGTGCAACGCCGTTGGGAATACAGAGTACGTTGCTGTACCCCAGGTCTCTGTACATTTGTGCACTAAGTTCAGACACGCAAACTGTCGTCACGCGAGCACTGAGTTTACGAACAACAGAAAGCCACGGGTTTCCTTTTAGCCATCTTCCAACGGAATCATGTTCTATCCAGACTACCTTTATTCCTTTTTGAAGGGCCAACGGTGTGAGAAGAATCTTTTCACTCAGGCTAAGCATACAGAGTATATCTGGAACATCGTTCATGGATTCTAAAGCTTCTTCCATACATTTTTTCATACTATATTTTCGCCATACAAAACTGAGTGCATGACGTTTGCTGACAGGTGGAGGGCCGATGTCCAACATGGTTGTTGCAACACCGTCTTTTGGAGCTTCTGCAAAAAGAATGGGACAACTGCCTAAAAAAGACACAGTGTGTTCGCGCGTGCTCAAACCTTGCATCAGACTAAGAGTCTGTACTTCTGCTCCTCCTAAAAGAGACTCCAACGGAAAGCGTGTAAAAAGAATATTCACCGTTTTATAGTACGGCATTTTTCATATTACTCAAACGCTGAAGCATGGTCGAGTTGTTCAATGAGAGCAGTCAACTTTTGCATTTGTTCCTGCATTTTTTGCATTTCTTTCTCTATACGATTTTTTTCATTGATAGCAGATTCTTCTGTGATGGAATAGCTGATGGATTTCTGCACAGAACCAAAAAGATTTTGCCAACTGGTGGCAATAGGAAGCATAAGTAGTATGCTTAGACTTAAAAGAATAGTTTTTGGGATTCTGTGTGAGTGTTTCATATGTACATTTATTATTATAACATATAAATATGTATATGTAAACATTTCTCAAAATCAAAGATATATGCAAGATACAAGGTACAAAAACCAAGATGCAAATAGTAGTCAATCATCAAATATCAATTGGAAATTGTGGTTTGGAGCTTATTTGTTTCTTGAAGATTGGCATCTTGTAACTTTTCTCAAAAATATCGCTTCAATTGGCTTACCATAATATATGGGTACCTTCCCGCTCTGATGTCCTGAAGGATATTGTATACGCGCCGTCGTTCATTATCCGTACCGCGGTCAATGGCTTCATGTAAGTCTGCATAAAGCAGATATTTAACCTGTGCACACTCCGAAAGAAGGTTATGAAGTTTTTCACTGGAAGGAGCCTGTGGTTCACCTGGTGCGAGTGATTCCATAAAGGATGAGTAGAATTGCATGCATAGTAATGACGACATGCTTCAAGAGCAATACAGTTCAGGGGGATCATTTAAATGGCTATTAAAAGCCTAAAAGTATGATTTTTAATATTTCTACACCGGTTCTGTCTGGATGATATCTTCCAGGGTTTGTTGAATCTCTACGATAGACTTGGATGCACTATCGATAATGTGATTAAAGCCGTCGGCATCTTCCTTTGCACCAAGAAATACACTAACGATTGGCTCATCTAACTCGCTGTAAATTCCTTCCATCATCTCGTTTTCTGGACAGGTGATAATAACATGATTTCCTGCATCATGTGCTTCCTTGGCGCATTCACAGGCGACCATGGTCATAAACGTTGTCTGAATCCCAAAGATATCCTCTTCTTCTCCTTCAGTGTTTTCCGTTGGTTGAATATCTTCCAAGGCCAAATGACGCCAGTCGTTATTGCCGCCGAGGAACTCGTCGACTATCAGTGCTCTGGCCATTTCTGTGGATCCTGCAAGGAGGAGAAACATGGAAAAAAGGTTTATGTATGTATTACATAATTATAGCACAGAAACAGATTTATGATAAGAGTCAAGTTATGGCTTCCATAAGCCAATTTGCCAATTAGTCCTCTATTGAAAGGGTATTAGAGAGATCAAAACGTTGTTCTGTTATGATGTGGCGGCTGTTATTTTCAGGAGTCTCACTTTCTTCAGTACTTTCTGCATACCCTTCAAACGCTGTAGATGGCCACCCATCGCTATCAACATACCCTTCGTCGAATAAATTTTGAGTGTCTTTATTTGTCATAATAGAGGGGGAAGTATGTGAAAAAGTACACGCATTGTGCGGATGGTATCCGTTGAGTGCAATGACTTTCAACGTACCCGATTCAGCGCTGTATACAGCGAAAATAATGAAACACAAGTACTTCGGAATATTTGTAAAGTGACACGGAAATACCTTTCCGTTATATTTACAAAATCGTTTCCTGTCCGTTCATGTATGGACGCAGTACTTCTGGAACGGTAATAGTTCCATCTGCATTTTGATATTGTTCGATGACGGGGATCAAAATACGAGGACTTGCAACACACGTATTGTTGAGTGTGTGACAGAATTTCTTCTCACCATTATCGTCGTAACGAATATTCAGCCTTCGTGCTTGATAGTCTCCAAGATAACTACAACTATGCGTTTCACCATAGCTATCCCGACTAGGCATCCACGTTTCTATGTCTTGCATGTATACCTTTCCTTTCCCCATATCGCCTGTACAGACGTCGATTATCCTATAAGGCAGCTTGAGCGCTTGAAGAACTTCTTCTGCATTGTTACGGATCTCCGCAAAGATTTTTAACGCTTCCTCACGGTCTGCTTTGCAAAGTACTACTTGTTCTACTTTTTCAAACTGATGTACACGATAAAGCCCCCTGGTATCTTTGCCATAGGTTCCTGCCTCTCTGCGGAAACACGCACTGTGGCCTGCGTAGCGTCTTGGTAGAGTATTGCTTTCTAGGATTTCATTTTGATGATAGCTACATACCGTTACTTCGGACGTTCCTATCAGATGCAAGTTATCACTTTCCATTGCACCGCTTTCTTCGTTTTTTCCACCGACAACGTAGATCTGGTTTTCATCTGCACCGGGGAAAAATCCTGTTCCCATAAAACATTCATACGTTGCCATGAGTGGTGGTGCAAATAGCGTCCATCCTTTTGCGTGCAAGTGGTCAATGGTAAAATTCATGATCGCCTTTTGTAGTCGTGCGCCGTCTCCTTTCAGGAAATAATTGCGTGCGCCGCTCACTTTTGCCCCTCTGGGGATATCGATAATGTCTAACTCTTCTCCAAGAGTAACGTGATCTTTCGGTTTAAAAGCAAATGTCGGCTTTTCTCCCCACGTCGAAACTTCTTTATTTTCACTGTCATCTTTTCCTACAGGAACGCAGTCCAGTGGAACAGATGGAAAAGTGTATTGCATGGCCTTCCACTCCTCTTCTACAACTTTTAGTTCTGCTTCGGATTGCTTCAAAGCGTCGCTTAGTGTTTTCATTTCTCCGAGCAGCTTCGCTTTTTCATCGCCACTCATTTGTGGAATCTTTTTACTGGCTTCGTTTTGTGTCGCTCTTTTTTCTTCAATCAGTGGAATCAGTTCTTTGCGCTTATCATCTAGAAAAAAAAACGCATCGACATCTATAGTTAAGTTTTTATCCTTTGCTGCTTTTTTGTAAGCATCGGGTCGGGCACGTAAATCGTTTAAGTCAATCATTATTCGTAGTATAGAGCTGCAGTATTGGCAAGGCTAGCGAACGTCCGAAGTTTCTTTTGCCGGAACACAGCCGATGAAATATGCATTTTTCAAGGGGGAGTTTTCTTTGGGCAGAGTGATAGTATGCGGACCATGATCCACCACTTTTACGGTCGTATTTCCACAGATTATACCTCTTTCCGACCATTGAAATATGCTCATAAAATGTTCTTTGCCCTCTTCAGAAGGCTCTTCAGAATGGAAGGATGCTTCATCAATCTTCTGTAGTGACGATGTTTGCGGGTCTACTTTATACACTGTGCCAGAGAATGCACCAGCATCTCCAAACATTGATTGTACAAAAAGTCCTTCTGATGAATGTTTACGGTTGTAAAAAGACATACTACATTGTCCAGATGCACCTATGGATTGTTCAGACATATCCATGATATAGGTATCTTCTTCTGTTTCGATATCGTAAGCATACAGATAACATCCAAATTCTTTTTTGCTGTCATCGTATGTACCGATAATGTAATACACGACACTGTCCTGCACAGAAAGGTCCATAATGTCATTCGATGTGTATTCAGCAAAATCAAGAATTCCTTGTGGGTGAAAATCTCTAACTGCATTATTGAAGAGATTTAGTGCGGCAAATTTTTTATGATGATCGGTAGAGAAATATATGCTGTCTTTGTATATAATAGGTGCAGTAGCCCATTGCGTACGGCCTTGATATTGGTAAATCGGCGTGCTTGTTTCCGTAGCAGAGGAATAAAAATTGAACGTATTTGTATAATGATATGTATTAAATGAATACACATTTGTCGCATACAAAATGCCGCCATTTTCTGTGTTCAAGCTGTGAAAAGGAACAGGAATAGCCAAAGACTCCGTATGTTGCTGATCCAGTTTTTCTTGCATTTCTGACTGTGAAACATGCGTTTGTTGTAATGGTTGATGTTCTCTTCTCTGATAAGAAGGTGTTAGATTTTCGTGGTGCAATATTGCGAAAGAAAGACCGATCATACCCACAGCAAAAACGATGCATGCAATGATATTTTTATATATCCTCATAAAGCTACGATACGACAGAGCGTTATTCCTGTAAAATAAATACCCTTTTTCAAGGCTTTTGATGGATTGAAACCAAACGCATGGCAGCGCTCCTCAACTACGGTCACTGCGTTTGCCTGTGGGCAACGTAGCATTCGTCGCTGTCATACTTTCACGCTAGATAGTTCTTCGCCCTCAAACAGGGCAGTCTGCCCAAATGATCGTCTAACAGACTGTCTTCGCAATCCTCGCAGTCCTTGTAATCCTTGTCATCCTCGTACTCCTCGTACTCCTCGTACTCCTCGTACTCCTCGTACTCCTCAATCCTTTATATCTTCTACCTCCTCTATGCCCTCTTTGCAGTCCTTGAAATCCTCGCAGTCTTTGCAATCTTTTCATACACCAAGAAAAACCCCCTTTTTACGACGATCGGTTGGAGGAAGTTCCAAATAGCGGTACAATAGTCCGACATGTCCAATGACCAAAAAGACCAAAAATTCCGGCTTGTTTCAGACTTTGAACCAAAAGGTGACCAACCTGCAGCTATTAAAAGCTTGGTACAAGGGATAAAGGATGGTGAAAAGCATCAAACACTTCTAGGGGCTACAGGAACAGGAAAAACCTTCACCATTGCCAATATGGTGAACCAGTTACAACGTCCAACACTGGTACTTGCGCACAACAAAACACTTGCCGCACAGCTGTGTAGCGAGTTCCAATCCTTCTTTCCAGACAACGCTGTTTCGTACTTTGTGTCCTATTACGACTACTATCAACCAGAGGCATACATGCCTGCAACAGATACCTACATTGAAAAAGACGCATCTATCAACGACGAGATCAACAAGTATCGCCATGCAGCAACGCACAATCTACTGACTCGAAAAGACGTACTGATCGTTGCATCTGTGAGCTGTATTTATGGACTAGGTAACGTAACAGACTACGAAGCACTGGCGATAAAGCTGGAAAGAGGACAGATGTTGCAACGTGATAAGCTTTTGCGCCAACTCACCGATATTCAATACACACGCAGCGGACTGGAATTTAAGTCTAGTCAGTTCCATGTGCTCGGAGATACGGTAGAGATCTATCCACCAGGAGGAGATACCGTTTTCCGTATAGAGCTACCATTCGATGAAATAGAAACCATTCAAGAGGTAGATAGTTTTACAGGAGAGCTGATCACCGAGATGCAAGAAGTGACCATCTTCCCTGCCGCGCATAACGTAACAACGCGTGAAAAAATCGAAGCGTCCATCGCAGATATTAAGCGTGACATGGAAATTCAAGAAAAGATTTTACATGACTCAGGAGAGCTAGCCAAAGCAGAACGCATTCGCACACGAACAGAGTATGATATGGAAATGCTTATGGAGACAGGGTACTGCAGTGGAATCGAAAACTATATGCGCTATTTAAATAACGATAACAAGCCAGATCTTCCACCGAGTACACTGTTGGACTACTTTCCAGATGATTTCCTCATGTTTATCGATGAGAGTCATATTTCCGTTCCGCAGGTTGGGGGAATGTACGAGGGAAACCGTTCTCGTAAGCAGACGTTGATTGAATACGGATTCCGTTTGCCTAGTTCACATGACAACAGACCCCTGAAGTTTGAAGAATTTGAAAAGCGTCTTGGTCAAGTGGTTTATGTATCTGCAACGCCAAGAAAATACGAATATGAGCATACAAAAAAAGAGCACATTGTAGAGCAAATTATTCGTCCCACAGGTCTTCTAGATCCCGTGGTTACGGTAAAGCCTAAGAAGAATCAGATCGATGATATTACCAAAGAGATCAACGAAACTATCGCCAGAGGAGAAAGAATATTGGTAACGACACTCACGAAAAAATCCGCAGAACAACTAGATGAATACCTTCGAGATCAAGGATTCTCTGTTCGGTATTTACATAGTGATATCGATACTATGGAACGTATAGAGATTTTACGTCTTTTACGCATAGGAGAGATAGACATCGTCGTAGGGATCAATCTCCTTCGTGAAGGACTCGACCTTCCAGAGGTAAGCTACATCGCCATTTTGGATGCAGATAAACAGGGGTTCCTTCGCAGTCGTGATGCTCTGATCCAGATCATTGGTCGTGCAGCGCGTAATGTAAATGGACATGTGACGATGTATGCAGATAAAGAAACAGACGCCATGGAACAGGCTATCGGAGAAACCAACCGTCGTCGTACCATTCAGGATGCATACAATAAAAAGCATGGCATCACTCCAGAAACGATTCGCAAAGCAGTAAGTGATATTTCTGAAGAACATAAAAAGTTGGAACTCCGTCGACCGAAAAGAGACCATCAAAAGATTCCAAAAGACGAAAAGAAACGCCTCATCGAAGAGATGGAACGTCAAATGGATATCTGTTCAAAGAACTACGAGTTCGAGAAAGCAGCGGATCTTCGAGACGAAATAGAGAGCTTGAAAAGAGAGTTGTAGTCATGGTGAATACTCGTATTCAAAAGTGACAAGATTCCAATCTCCAAGTAGCAAATAAACCCCAAAAAACAATTCTCAATTGGTATTTGCTATTTGGATCTTATTTGCATCTTGCTATTTGCATCTTGTAACTTTTACTGTGTCTTAGTATAATAATGTCAAATACTATTGACATTAATGTCAATTATTCTATAGTGCCTCACTATGTTCAAAACTCTCGCACTCACCACAGGCCTTTTCATAAGCGTTATCACTGTACCAAGCGTATCAGCATCCAATTATGCTATTGGACAAGAGGTCATTACAAATGCACTTGCAGGTGAGCACCCATATGAAACCAGAAAAAGAGAGGAAAACCTCCGTAAAGCACAGCAAAGAGCACTGGACAGAATTTCTGCATATCGATTTGACTCCACAGCCTACTACCACCCAATATTTGCAAAACGAAGCGTATTGCACCCATTTTTCCGTAAAGGAGGAGTATCCAATTACTCTGAAGGACGATACGGATCTTGGCGTGGATATCAAGATCCAGCATTAGCACAAGATCTTTCACCAGATACGTATTGTTCAAATTTTGCGTATCAGAAGCTGTCACACGGATCTGTGCCATCAAACTATCAATGCTTCTAAGAAAGTGCGGCGAATATACGATATAATAAGTGTAATGCCTTGTGTTTTAGCGTGAAAACAGTCACAATTCGGTTGTATTTATATATTGACTAAGATATTAAAATATTGTATTTTATCACTCAATATTATGCATATTCCTCCATTTTTCATTGCGCGACGCAAACAGCTGACTATTGCAGTAGTTGTTGTAGTTTTTCTATTACTATTACGCAGTTGTGGTTCCGAGATCGGTATGGAGAAGACAGAAGAAACACTTCCTTCTGTTACAGCACTCGATATTACATCGGGACTACAAAGAGAAATGAGTGCCACTGGGGAAGTGGAAACAGAGAAGTCTGCAAACTTTATTGCAGCATTCAAATCAACTGTGCAAGAGATTGCAGTAAAAACCGGTGATACGGTCACAGAGGGGCAGTCACTGGTCACATTACGCGCCTTTGAAGTTGAGCAAAAGTTCAATACGGCAAACGCGTATTACGTCAGCATAGGCCAAAATTATCAACAGACAAAAATCCAGTCTCAATATAATGTGAATGAAGCACAAATTGCACTAAAGACTACGCAGATCAATTTGGAAAAACTACAAAAAGAGAACGCTGCCAAAACGATTCAAGCAGAAGAAACGCTAATATCAGCACAGTTAAACCTAGGATTATCCGAAGCATCTGCGCAAACAACGTTGGATAATGCAATGCGCAAAACACAAACAACAGTGCATGATGCATTAACACGTGCAGATGAAATACTGGAGTTTTCTCCAGAGCAAACAGGGCTCACCTACGATAAAGAAACACACATTGGTGTGCGTGATCCGACACAAAAATTGAAAGTGCGTGACGCAATGATCGACGCATATAACGCGTATCAGTCCTTGCAAATGCAATATAAAGATACGATGAATGTATTAACAAAAACAGAAGCAGCACTAAGCATGTTGGTTACCACTCTACATAATAGTGTCACAAGTACGATATACACTGTCGATGATTTGAATACAGATATCAGTGATATCACAAAAAACGTAAGCAGTGTACGTGCAGTGATTTCAGAGTTGAGTACCGCAAAGGTAGCATTGGACAGCGCTAAGAAAACTATAGGAGGCAAGTCTCAGGTTATGATAGATGCGCAGGCTGCATATACAACAACAATGGCACAATTAGAGGCCTCTATGCGCAAAGCCGAGCTAGATGTCGAACGTGCCAGAGGAGCGTTGGAAACAGCAATTGCTTCCGCAAAATCCAGTGAGATTTCTGCATACAGTAATATCACTACCGCAAAAGGAGACCTTGAACAGGCTCGTATCTCACAAAATGAGTTGAACATTGTGGCTCCGTTTGACGGAGTCGTTACGGATGTACCATTGCGTCTTGGAAGAGAGGTGCAACAAGGTGACGTTATTCTGACAATGGAAAATGCAGATTGGCTAAAAATCACCACATATGTTTCTGCCGATGAGGTTCGTCAGATACAAGTCAGAGACAGGGTAACAGTAAATGGAACGCAAAAAGCGACTGTTGCGTCTGTTGCTCCGAGTGCAGATCCTGCGACAAAGAAGTTCAAAGTAGAACTTCGCATGGATGGAGATACGAATCTTCAAGTCGGATCATTTGTACAGCTCACATTTTCTTTGCACTCAGATGAAGGTCAACAGGATGCACGCATCTTCCTTCCTGTAACCGCTGTGCACGTTAGTGCGGCAGAGACATTCGTATGGACAGCGCAACAAACAAACAGTGGAGCTACTGTTTTCAGTGTACATAAGCAGCCAGTAACCATTGGAGATCTTTCTGGAAAATATATCGAGATTATAGAAGGTGTGAGTCAAGGAGACAGAGTGATCACCGAAGGAGGACGCGCCCTAAACACCGAAGGTCAAAACGTACTTCTCCTTCCTTAAATCTTATGGAAAGACAAGCATTGCTACAAAAGGCAGAAAATATGCGTCGTAGTCCGCTGTCTTTTTTTATGCGCAATGGTCACTTGACCATCATCGCGCTGCTAGCATGTTTGATTGGAGGGATGTACGCGCTAAGCCAGATGCCCGTGGAATCTAGTCCAGAAATCAAGATTCCAATTGGTGTTGTTTCCACTCCATACCCAGGAGCGTCTCCAGGGGATGTGGAAAAACTGGTAACAGATAAAATGGAAGATGAGCTGAAGAATTTGGAAAATCTCAAGAATCTCACATCATCTTCTACAGAAGGATTATCTTCTATCACTGTAGAGTTTGAGGCAGATGCAGACATAGAGGATTCTATCCGTAAATTGCGTGACGAAGTGGATAACACACGTTCCAAGCTCCCCGCACAAGCCGAAGATCCTATTGTTATTGCTGTGCGTGCAGATGATAGATCTATCATTACATTTACCCTTATTGGAACACAGCCGCAGGATGTCTTTAAGCAGGAGGCAGACAAGTTACAAGATATTCTTGAGGGCATTACTGGTGTAAATGAGGTGCAGATTAGCGGTCTTCCACAGCGTGAAATGCAAGTTCTTGTGAACCTGCAAAAACTGGAAGGTTTCGGACTGTCCATTACCGATGTATCTCGGGCAGTCAGTAGCAATCACATAGACTTTCCTGTTGGAAGCATCTTAACCGATGACTTCTATTATCAAGCGTCTCTGAAGGCGCAGTTACAAAGCCCAGAAGAAATAGGATCACTTGCCGTCGCTTCACGTAACGGACAGCCCATTTATCTCAGGGACATTGCAGAGGTTCGTTATGCATTTGCACAAACATCTACAGAAACAGAGCTGTACACTGCCAAGTCCGATACGTATCAGCAGGCAGTATCTTTGGGGGTATTTAAGAAAACAGGAGAAGACCTTGTCCGTATGTCTGACGCAGCAAAGCAAGCTGTTGAAGCATTCAGTGCGCAGTTACCTTCGGGTATGCAAGTGATCATCACGGACGATGAATCCGATCGTATCCAACAAGATATTTCTTTATTGTTGCGTAGTGCATGGCAAACGGTTTTGATCATTGCAATCACTCTCTTTTTAGCCCTTGGCGCAAGAGAAGCAATCGCCGCTGCGTCTGCGATTCCTATTTTGTATCTTATTGCAGCTGTGGGACTGTTCTTCATTGGTTCTACATTTAACTTCCTGACATTCTTCGCATTGATTTTGTCGCTTGGTGTTGTGATCGATACATCGATTGTGATTATTGAAGGTATACATGAAAATATGCATTCCCATGATATGGATCCAGAAGAAGCTGCACTGGCATCCGTTGCATCATTCAAGGCGCCGTTGATCTCGGGGACACTGACAACATTGGCTGCGTTTCTACCACTCGGACTCATGACGGGGATTATGGGGGAATACGTAAAACATATTCCGATAACAGTGAATATCACATTGATAGCATCACTCTTTACAGCATTGATGTTGATGCCGCCTGTAGCTGTATGGATTTTGAAACGTGCAAAAAAAGAGGAGAAAGAACCACTACTGGCAGCATACTTTGAACGTCTTGCCGTGTGGTATAGCAGAAATATCAAGCGTATATTGCATTCCAAAAAAGAACGAAGAAGGTGGCTATGGGCGATGGTTATTGCCTTTTTCTTGTCTGGTGTTTTGTCTGCGACAGGGATCATCAAATTCAATCTTTTTGCATCACAAGATATTAACCTTTTTTACGTCAATATCACCGCTCCAGAAGGAACAGCTTTGGATCATACAAAAGAGATCACAAAAAAAGTGGAAAATATCGTGGAAGACACTCCAGAACTCGTTCGTTTTGTCACGGTTGTGGGTGGTGGAGGTGTGAGTCAAAATATTGGAGGTGGAGGTGTAGGAGCTTCGCATAAAGCCAGCATTACCGTTACGCTGACAGACCCTGCGGATCGTACAATGAAAAGTTATGACATTGTTGCTGATCTGCGAAAGAATTTCCGCTCTATTACAGAAGCAGAAGTACTGGTGGAAGAAATTTCCGGCGGCCCACCAGGTGGTGCAGATATTGAGATTCGCCTCATAGGAGACGATGTAAAAACTGTACAAGAGTATGCGGCAGTTGTGCTGCGTACTCTTCATGCCATAGAAGGCACTTCCGATGTAACCGATGACTTGGAGCTGTCTCCAGGTGAGTATCACCTCACACCAAAGCGTGATCGTTTGGAATACTTTGGTATGAGCGCTCAGGATCTCGGATCCATTTTACGTACGTCTGTTTTTGGAGATAGTAGTTCTGAAATTCGTCGTGCAGGTGAATCAGATGACATCGTTATTCGTGTCGACTATCGTGACCGACTCTGTCTACAAGATCCAATAACCAAGCTGCTAGAGACACGCGATGCAGTCACGATTTGTCGTAGTAATCCAGAAAATATTTCAGAGTTGCTCAGCATGCAAATCCCCACTCCATCTGGACAACAGGTCTTGCTCTCCGAGCTACTCAATGTAGAACTAACTTCTGCGGTAACGACCATTCGTCATTACAATACAGACCGTGTGGTGAGCGTGCGAGGAAATGTCGATGAGGGGTATGTACTAGCAGATATTTTACAAGAACTCAGCACGCGTTTAGACAATATGGAAAAACCAAATGGCGTGCGCCTTGAGTACGGAGGAGAAAACGAAGACACAGCAGAGTCTATGGCAAGCCTTGGGCGCGCATCTATTGTTGCTATGCTTTTGATTTTTGTGATCTTGGTGTATCAGTTCAAATCATTCCGTCAGGTATTTATCGTACTGACAACTATGCCTCTTGCGGTCATGGGAGTACTCTATGGATTGGCAATTCTTCGCATTCCACTCTCTTTCCCTGGAATGATAGGAATGGTTGCGCTTCTAGGAATTGTAGTCAATGACGCCATTGTGTTGATTGATAAAATCAATCAAAACCGTGAATTTACAGATAACATTCCAGACGCCGTAGAAACAGGTTGTACACAACGTTTGCAGCCCGTCATTATGACAACACTAACCACAGCGCTGGGTGTGATTCCTTTAGTCTTTACAGGAGAAACATTCAGAGACCTTGCGATCGTTATGGCGATTGGTATTGTGATCGCAACCATATTTACACTCGTAATTATCCCTGTGTTGTACGTATTATTAGAGCATGGTATTTACCAAAAAGATGAAACCGATGTTCCGAAAAAACGTTTTGGAAGTGTACGAAAATGGTTGCATGCACTGCGCATGAAATTTTGGCCACCGTATACAGAAGATGTAAAAGAAAATGTTTCGACTGATGAACGTGCCCATCGTGTGGATACTATGCAGGAGGGTTTGTAAATCTGAGACTTGCACTTCGTTGAATTTTTGTGTTAGCGTACTCTTCCTATGAACACATTCACACGAACATTTTTTGGAATGGCACTTCTCGTCACCAGTGTGACTCCAGCATACGCACTATCGTATTACAATCCGTACACTCAGCCTGTATACAGTCAGCCATTGTATAACTCCTACGCACAACAGGGGTCGTATTGCTTATACCAAAATCCATATGGAGAGTGCATGGTAGAACAATCCATTTCGGCTCCAAATTATAACGGATACTATACCTCTGCACCGCAGTACAATACGTATCATTATTCTGCTCCAACGACATATAGCAGAAATTATTTGTATTATGAAAGTCAGTTCAGCGGACGCGGACAGTATTACGACAATGATCGTTATGATAACCGGTACGATAATCGTTATGACCGATACGATAGAGATCGTTATGACAACTATGACTACGATGACCGCAGGTGGGAACGCATCAAAGATGATTTTTTTGACTACAACTACTAAGGAAAAACGAGGAAAACAACGCTTTTTCCACTTTCCACTTTCCGTTTTCCACTTACCTGTTGCCGAGTACTGCCAAGGCTTTTTGGTAGCCTTCGGGTGTTCCTGTATCCAGCCTCGTTCCACTACACTGCAGTCCATAGATAGGGACAGAACCTAACTGTGCTGTCAGAGCATCTATAAGGCGGATCTCTCCACCGTGCCCTGCAGTAATATGTGGAAGAATATCGATGGTTGATCTGGGGATGATATAGCGTCCGACAATACCAAGATCAGATGGAGCGTCTTCAAGGCGAGGCTTTTCTACCAATCCTTTTATCGATTGCAGATGGTTGATAGAAGGGTGCGCTGCGTCGATCTCTACAATACCTTTTTCGCTGATATGTTCGGGGGGAAGTTTTTCCAGTGCAAGCAGTGCTCCTTTTTCATTGTTTTGCAATTGATCATACGCGTCCATAAGTTGTGCGATTCCCGAACGAGGGCCTGCAAAGATGTCATCTCCAAAGAGTACGGCAATGGCATCGCTGTTTACCCAGTCGGTAGCCTGCAAGATAGCATGACCATCTCCAAGCTGTTCATCTTGGTATACCACATGGAAATCCGCATCATCGTACTTGCGAAGCTGTGCCAGCTGCTCCAATTTGCCCCTTTTTTCGAGCTCTGCTTCGAGGGAAGGGCTTTCATAGAAGTATTGAGGGATCATCTCTTTTCCACTGCTTATAACGAAGCAGATGTCTTTTATGCCTGCATCGATGCATTCATCAACGATTTTGGCAATTATGGGCTGATTCCCAATGGGAAGCATCTCTTTTGCGACCACTTTTGTCCACGGCAGAAAGCGTGTACCAAGGCCAGCAACCGGTAATATTGCTTGTGTAATTGCCATTAGCGCAATAATAGCAGAGAAATGTGCATGGTTTATACAAATCTTTCGTAAAAACTGTGGAGATCCTTGTACACACAAAAAAGAAAAAAATAATCAATTTTCTTTGCATTTGCCAATTCTGATGTAAGGTTTGCGACCTTTTCAATTTCATATTTGCTCAAGAATTGACTTTAAATTGAAAATTGACTACAATGATCTGATTTTTCCATTTTATATTCTATGTCTACCAAAAAAGATTCACCGCTCTCCAAAGTACAAAACCTCTACCTTATGCAGGTGGAACTCTGGAGTTTTCTCGATGCAAAAGAATGCGATTCAGAAAAAGTGAAGAGTGCACAAAAGACATTGAAAGAATTCAATGCGCTTTTGAAAGATGCAGATTGGCAGCTTATGGGTGGAGAAGATGTGCTACAAAGCTTGCAGATGATCCCCAAAGCGGTCAGCAGTAAACTGAAAGCTGCACCAAAAAGAAAACCAGCTGCGGTAAAGAAAGTAACAAAAAAACCAACTGCAAAAAAAAGTGTGAAGAAGAAATAGGAGTACAAAGAGTACAAGGATTACGAAGACTGCGAAGAACGCAATACGAAATACTTAATACGAAATACTTAATACTTAATACTTAATACGTGATCACCCTTCGGAGATCCTTACAATTTTTACTTTCTCCTCTTTGGGAATAAGAACTTTCAAAATGGAGTCTTTGCTAAATGTTGCTTTTACTTTTTTAGGATCAATGCTAATCGGTAGCGTGATAGACCGTTGAAAATCTCCCCAGAAACATTCCTGAAGATAGTACTGATCGCTCTCTATGTCATCGTTCGGATTACGTGTACCAGAGATAGTGAGTACTTTTTCATCCACTTCAATATCGATGTCACTTAACTTCACTCCTGCAATGGGGGCACGAATGATGTAGTAATTTTCTAGTTCGTAAATATCCACGGCAATCTGTCCTGTTTGGCTTTCTCCAGCCGAAGAAACAGGTATGGAAGCCTCTTCTTCAGTAGCGATATTCAGCGGAGTTACAGCAGGGGCAGAAGCATCGCTTCCAAAATTACTGAAGATTCCATGGAAAGGGGAAGGTGTCATTTCGTGCAATACTACAGATGAAATATGTATTTGTGCAAATAGACTTTGTTGACGGAGGCTAATCCTTGCAGTCATTGTAGTTTTTTTTCTACACTGCATACTCATGGTGAAATCAACAAAACGGTACATCGGTCTTCTTCTACGTGGCTTTTGTATGGGGACAGCAGACATTGTTCCTGGTGTATCCGGTGGAACCATGGCATTTATATTAGGAATCTATGAAGAGTTGATTGATGCCATTGCCCTGTTTGGTCGAAAAGAATTTTGGAAAGATATTCTTCACGGAAAGATCCACCATGCTTTTCTTCTTCCTCGATGGGGATTTCTCATACCTGTTGGTACGGGGATCTTGCTTGCTGCAGCATTACTCTCTGCACCACTAGAGCATGCACTGGAAACAATGCCTACGTACGTATGGGGATTTTTCTTCGGCTTGGTAGCCATTTCTGTTGTGCAAGTTGCAAAACGCATTAAGCAGTGGAAAATATCTCACGGTGCTGCATTAGCGCTAGGCGTTGTTGTTGCATATATCATAGTAGGACTAGTCCCAGTACAGACACCAGATGCTCCATGGTTTCTCGTTTTATGCGGAGCTATTGCCATTTGTGCCATGATCCTTCCAGGTATTTCGGGAGCATTTCTTTTAGTACTCTTAGGAAAGTACGCCTTTGTACTTTCTGCAGTAAACGATAGAGACATCGCTAGTATCGCATACATTGGTATCGGCGCAGTTATCGGCATCATTGCATTTTCCCAAGTGCTTGGATGGTTGTTCACGCAGTATCATGACCGCACAGTTGCGCTTCTGACTGGACTGATGATTGGTAGCCTGCGAAAAATTTGGCCTTGGAAAATGGGAGAGAGCAATATTCTTCCCGAGTGGAATACGCAAACAATGTATATTATTGGAATAATGCTGCTTGGATGTTGCGTGGTTATCGGTATAGAATTTCTTGCACACCGTACCCACACACAATCATGACCATGTTCCACGCATTTTTTCTTGGCATCCTACAAGGACTTACAGAATTCTTACCAATATCGAGTTCTGGTCATTTGGTTTTGGCAGAGCTATTTTTTGGTATACACATAGCACCGGAAAATTTGCAGGGTTTAAACATTATGTTACATGCAGGAACACTACTTGCATTGCTGATGGTGTATGCAAAAACGTGGTGGACACTTCTGACTGCACCATTTGCTACAAAGAAAAAAAGTGACAACACAATAGTATTGTTAGTTATCGCTACAATACCCGCGGGTATTGTTGGTGTGTTATACGAAGACGTTATTGCACAGTATTTTCAGTCTTTGATGAGTGTCGGTCTCGCTTTTTTTGCAACAGGTTTGGTTTTACTTTTGGGAGAATGTTGTCCAAAGCATCAGAGTTTTCTACATAAAATATTGCATCCACGTGCAAATGCCACAAAACATTTTACTATTCGTAGTGCATTTGTCGTAGGTGTTGCACAAGCACTTGCCATTATTCCAGGGCTCTCTCGTAGTGGGCTAACCATCAGTACGGGCCGCATGCTTGGACTGGAACGAAAACAGGCATTGGATTTTTCATTTCTGATGGTTGTCCCAGTCATCGGAGGAGCGACAGTGCTGACACTGAAAGACGTCATTACAGGAGCGGTGATACTTCCGAGTATGTCTATAGTGATGATGGCAATGATCATGTCATGTATCTCCAGTATTTTTGCCATTCTTTTCTTACGAAAGTACATCGTGCGTAATGGATTGGTATGGTTTGCGCCGTATCTTTTTGCACTTTCTCTTGTGATAATTTTTCTTGCACTACGATAACGTTTCGTAAAATAAATGCTTCAGCATTTTTTCTTGCACAACAAAAAAGAGTCAGTACAATGCGTGAACTAAGGCAAACAATTTTTTACTTTACATTTACCTCTCACACTCATGTCAACAGCCGTTCTCAAAAACAGTATTCGTCGTCTCCGCTTTGAAAAATCTATGACACAAGAGGAGTTGGCACTGAGAACAGGTGTGAGTCGTCAAACAATTATGAGCATCGAACGTGGAGATACAAACCCATCTGTCTTGCTCGCATTCAAAATTTCTTCCGCACTGGAAATGCCCATTGTCGATGTATTCCAAATGGAGGGAAGCTTGGTACCAGTCTAAGAAGTGGAAAGTGGAAAACGGAGAATGGAAAGAGAGGTTTGTTTTTCTGGTGAAAGATATATTGTGTATATCAATCTTTTTCCACTTTCCACTTTCCGTTTTCCGTTTCTGTGCTTTCCACTTTCTTCATGTCTACGATAACCATTTGAGGAGACTTTTTTCCTTGCCATTCATTAAGAGTGACTCGAACCAGTACATCAAAATTTTCGCCTTCTGAAGCAAAGTGAGCAAGGTTAAACCCTATACATTGAATACCATCTATGCGGCATTGCAGGTGTGTTTTCTCTGCACCGCATGCACGAATATTTTGTAGGCGCACGTTGTCTAACAAAAAGATTGGTTCGGTATTACCTTGGCCGAACGGTTCTAATGCGCGCAGTTGTGTACAAAGATCTATAGAAACATGTTGCGGCGAAATTTTCGCATCGATGTTTATGGTGGGATGTAATTGGTCTTCTGTGGTATGTGCACGGACATCTTCCAGAAGTGCTGCAAAAAGTGCATCACTGTTATGTAAAGAGAATGTACAGCCAGCTGCTTGTGCATGTCCTCCGAAACGTGTGAGTAAATGCGCACAGCGTTTCAATCCATCAGCGATGTTGTAACAGGCAGGACTACGCAAAGATGCTGTACACAATTCTCCGTCACTGTATGCAACAAGACTAGGCCTACCAAACTGTTCGGTGAGCCTTCCTGCAATCAGCCCCACGATTCCTTGTGGATATTTTGGAGAAACACGGCACAACATTTCTGGTAATGGACGTTGAGTAAAAGATTCCACCGCAGCATCCACAAAACGCAGAGTCAAATTTTTACGCTCTTCATTGAGTAAGCCCATCTGTGTAATGTTCTGCCCTCCATCAAGAAGTGCATGCAATGCGATGTCGGGTTCGGCAATGCGACCCGTTGCATTGATGCGTGGCGCAATACGAAAGGCGACGTCACTACTCGAAACCGTTCCAGTACCACAGCACTGTGTACGTAGTGTATGTAGGGGACCGCTTTGTATGTCATTTAAGGCGGAAAGTCCTGCGATGGTCAGTGCTCTGTTTGCCCCTTTGAGTTCGACAAGATCTGCAACAGTACCGATCATAGCCAATGCAATATCTTCATTCCTTCCTTCCCAATTGCCGCCTTCCAATCCTTGTACCAACGAAAATGCAACACCGCTTCCAGAAGGATAGGGAAGAGGATGTGTACTGTGAGCGGGGTGAATAAGGGCGAATGCTTTGGGCAGTGTGTCATGGACAGTGTGATGATCAGTGATAATGACATCGATACCCTGTGCTTGCAGTGCGTCAATTTCATTGATGGCGGTAATCCCAGTATCCGCAGTGATCAATAGTGTGACTCCAGCTTCCCTGCACTCCTTCACAATGCCGCCGTGAAGGCCATAACCGTCATGTTCCCTATGTGGCAAGCGAATAAAAGGTTCAACGCCTCTACGGCGGAAAAAACGGACAAGCTGTGCAACGGCAGTTATGCCATCACAGTCATAGTCTCCGAAAATACCAATAGTCTCTCGGTTGAGCATTGCCTTATGGATACGTTCAATAGCGATCGGCATGTCGGTATATGCGGAAGGTTCACTGTGCACAGCATCATTCACTGCTTGTAATTTACGTCTGATTTGCAAAGAAAGCACAAACGCAGACACATCGAGTGTATCCATATTGTTCTCAGGAAAGATCCAGCGTTTTTTTGTAAGCGAAAGCATGAACGTAGTATTGCGTATTTTGTATTGTGTATCATGTATTCAGAGAAAAAATATATACACAATGCACAATACTGTATACACAATACCCTTTTGGTAGTTCCACTACGTGGAAGAACTTAGGCTTCGATGAGTGCTGTTGTGTTGCGTGATTTTCGCACAATAGCGAATATAGCACCCAACAGTGCCATCAGAACAATGACAGTACCAGCACCAGTTGGTGCCAGATCTGGTGCACCCGAATGTAATGTTTGTCCTTGAAACTGTGTGGTGGCAGCGACTTGATTTTGATTCACACGGTCAAGCAATCGTACGGTGCGTAGGAGTTCCAGGTTTGCTGCGTCTTGAGAGTTTTGTTGACCTGGAGCAGCGCCGTACACTTGTTGTCCGTTGTATGTGGAATTAATAGGAACGGCAATATACCCTTCTGGGACAGCAGGTTGTTGTGGAGCTGCACCATGGAGTGGTTCCTCAATAGTATCAGCGGCAGGTACGGGAGTCGGGTTCTGTGCTTCGAATGCACGCTCTTGTTCGCGCTCACGTCGTGCGGCAGTTTCTTGTGTTTGTAGTGTTGAACGAGCTTGTGCTTCGCGTGCACTTGGAGGAAGGTACAAGTCTCTATTCAGCAACACATCTTCTGGGCTCAGGTACGCAAAGGTACTCTGTGGAAGAGCGACAAGAATGAGGGCCGTAAGGAGTGTTAATTTCCGAATCATCATAGTATTATACAGGAATTTTAGTTTTTTCTCAATGTCTCTTTTATAGCTTAATATAGCGATGATTAGCAGTTGGTTCCTCCATTAATAATGCAGAGATACACTTCATGCTCATCAAGGACACCATCACCGTCACTGTCTTTGGTACGGGGATCGTATTCAAATAGGTCAGGCTCGTAGATCCCGTTAAGATTTTTATCTTCACCACGTGCATCACGTCCTTTGTTTACCGTACACAGTCCGTCACACAGTCCGTCTCTATCGGTATCCCATTCCATAGGATTTGTTTCTCCAGCTTCAAAGAGTCCGTTACGATTGGCATCTTCCAGACCGTCAATAATTCCATCTCCATCACTGTCTCGTTTTGTAGGGAACGTTCCTGCACGGAATACCTCCAGTCCGTCTGGTACACCATCGGCATCCGTGTCGGGGTTATGCGGATCGGAACCATGCGCACGTTCCAGTGCGGAGTTTAAATCATCTTTATCGTCGTCTGTTCCAATGGGAATGGACTGCTCTGTCATGATGTAGCACGTGTCTCCACCAGTAAAGATTTCTTTCTCATGACGAATATACGACTGAGAACCTTGCTGTGATTCATTGAGGTCTTCTTCAGTTAGGTTTTGGAAAATAGAAAATGTGCGACGGCGTTGTGCAACCAGTTCTTGGCGACGTGCTTCGCGTTCTGCTTCGGAAAGAAAGAGATCACCAGGAAATCCGTTACGACTTTTTACCGATGTATCTGCTGACTCATCGGGGAAACAGTATCCCCAATACCGTACGGTATCACCTGAACGACCAAATAATACTCTGCGTGTAATGCGCGTAATTTCTTGCGGAATATGAATAATAACATTCGTATCTTGAGGGATCGTTGTGCCTGAAAGGACTTGAGACTCCGAGATAGTGACCCATTTCATTGCTACTTGGCTTTGTTGCGGCAAGAGTCTTCCTTCCATATTTGGAAAAGGATTTTGTGAAAAACCATACACAACAAGAGCCAGCGAAAGCGTGCCTAGCACCATTGTGCTGTATTGCATGGCCTGACGTGCTTTGTGTGTATAGAGTAAATGCATCAAGATATGATACCACAAATACGCAAAATATGCCATAGAACGATAAATGGCTAAAACCCTAGATTTACATACATATATAGCGGTAGGATACCGCTACTATGTCCAAAGACTACTACGCCGTACTCGGATTATCGAAAAATGCCTCTGAAGCAGAGATAAAGAAGGCTTATAGGGATATGAGCAAAAAGTGGCACCCAGATAAGCATAAAGGGGAAAAGGAAGCGGAAACGAAATTTAAGGAGATTAACGAAGCATATGAAGTAATTGGTAATGCAAAACGTAAACAACAATACGACCAATTTGGCACAACAGGAAACACTGCAGGAGGCGGTGCTGGTGGAGAAGGGTTTGATTTTTCAGGGTTCCAACAAGGAGATATGGGGGATTTGGGGGATATGTTTAGTAGTTTTTTTGGCGGAGGAATGGGGGGTGGTCAAGACCGTCGCGGACGAAGAAGTAACCGTGGACAAGACTTACAAGTACGCATCACCATCGATTTTATAGACATCGTTCATGGTGCACAGAAACATATTTCTTTGGATAAATACAATATTTGCAAAGACTGTGCAGGGTCTGGAGCCGAGGATAACGGTAAGCTCGTTGCGTGTAGCGATTGCGGAGGAACCGGGCAAATAACGCGTACGGCACAGTCATTTTTTGGAACCATCCAACAAGCGGTGGTCTGCCCGAAGTGCCAAGGGGCAGGGCAAGTACCAGAAAAGCCATGTCCAACGTGTCGTGGAGAGGGGCGCAAGAAAGAAACCGTACAAGTGACTGTCGATGTTCCAGCGGGAATCCATGATGGGCAAACATTGCGCATTCCAGGACAAGGTGATGCAGGTGCACATGGAGACGCATCAGGAGACTTGTTTGTACAAATACGCATTAAGGCAGATGCAAAGTTTGTACGAGACGGAGACGACATCCGCACAGAGGTGCATATTTCTGTTGTCGGTGCGGTACTTGGAACAGAAGTAGAAGTAGAAACAGTACATGGCAATACAACACTGAAGATCTCTGCAGGATTGCAACCCAACCAAGTGATGCGCCTGAAAGGAAAAGGACTTCCCGTCTTAAGTTCTTCACGGATGGGGGATCACTTTGTCACCATAAAAGTAGATATTCCAAAGAAGCTTTCCAGACAAGAGAAGAAGTTGTATGAGGAGTTAAAAGAGGAATAGAAGTGGAAAACGGAAAGTGGAAAATGCAAGGATTACGAGGACTGCAAAGACTGCGAAGATTCGTTGTATTTTTTGTGCCTTGTATCTCCTTTGTTTCTTTTCATCCCTTCTCTACTTGCAAAGTGTATGGAGATGGGTAAAGTATTTTGTAATTGGTCCTTAACAGAATGGTGAATTGGCAAGCATTGCGTAGTCCGTGAAGGGCTACCATGTGCAGACCTCCTGTTATGGATCCAAGAATCCTTGGTTGGATTCAAAAATTTATTTTCTAGATGTAAGGAGAATTGCTACATGGCGAAGTTATTTGCATTTGGAGGATTGGTAGTTGCCATTATATTGGTAACGAATAGCCCTCCGCAGTTTGAAAAGATGAATGCAGAAAAGGTGCCCGCACTCGAAAGCGCGATGGTACAAGAAAGTGAAGCCATCCAAAGTACTATGGCTCCTAAGTTGACATCAATAACCGCCAACAATATCCCGATGATCAGTCTGGTAGGGATGGCAAAACCTCAGGAGGACTCGGCTTACGCCAAATTCATTGCAGTAGATTTTAAAAAGTTTTCTGCAAGAAAAATTGAAGTCTTACGTCAGGTATGCTGACGAGGATACCATTCTAGGATCGATGATCCGCACTGGAATAATTAATTTTGTTCCAGTGTTTTTTAGTAATCAAAATACACAGGCACAAGAAAAAAACACCTTATCTTTTTCCACTTTCTTATATGTCCAAATTATCCAAACCATCATCGGAAGAAGACTCGATAACAGGAGAAAGTTCTTGATCGTCTGCGTTGGAGGTTGCCCCTGGTTTTTGCTTTAGGATGACTTGTCGGTAGTCACCCTCTCCAGAGCTTTCTGTTGTCAGGTCTGAAAGACTTTCTGTGTTGGCAACGTGCAAATGCACGATGCGTCTAAAGTATGGACTCATAGGAGCAAGAGCAACACGACTGCCCGTCTTGCGAACAAAATCGGCTTTTTGTTCTGCAATGCTTCGTACTTTATCTTCTTGGGATTTACGGTATCCGTCGATATCCAGCACCAAAAAAGGGCTACGGCCTAGCTTTGCTTTTTGGCGAATGATGGACTTTGCTAAGTGTTGAATGGAGTTCAGTGTTTCTCCGTGCCAGCCAATAATACGACTAGCAGTGCTAGACACAATGCTCGCACGCATCATATCTTCTTCTTTGGTGACGGTTACGTCATCAAAATCCAGATCCAACTGAGTGAGTAGTCCGCCAACGATTTCTTTTATCAAAGCTTCTGTCATATTGGAGATAGAATAGCGCAGCACAGACTTTAATGAAATTCTTTCTCAAGAAATATTAAAGAGTACAAGGAGTACAAAGAGTACGAGGAATCGTTGTCATCCTTGTAATCCTCGTACTCTTATTAAAAAAAGCCTTCAACACTGAAGGCTTTTTTTGTCATCAAACTATCAGACTAACGAACAGCGTCCTTCAGGGTCTTTCCTGCTTTGAAAGATGGAACGGTCATCGCAGGGATAGAAATGCGCTGTGTGGGATTCCGTGGATTCACACCAGTGCGAGCAGCACGATTGCTGACTTTGAATGTTCCGAAACCAGTAATGGTAACAGAGTTTCCTTTCTTAAGTTCTTTTGTTACCAAGGTAACAAGAGCCTCAAGAGAAGCTGCAGCGCTGCGCTTGGTGATTCCAGCGGCGTCTGCGATGGCGTTGATGATATCCTGCTTAGACATAGGATAATGGGGAAAGAAGTAACTCAAATGGTAGTGTACGGTGGCATTGCGCTAGTGCAAGCCAAAAATGTACACTCATCATAAAACTCTGTGCGTAAAAAGCAAATAAATGGCTTGGTAAAGAGAAAAACCCTTGAATACGAAAGATGATCAGTATGGTAAGTAGACTTTACTCTTTTGCAATATTCTTTAAGTGATTGCAAGTCTGCAAGCGGTTTTTTTGACAACACCCTACTCCCACGCCTACCCTCCCTTCCATGTCACACCTTGTTATTGTCGAGTCTCCAACAAAGGCCAAGACTATTAAAAAGTTTCTCGGAAAAGATTACGTCGTGCAAGCAAGCATGGGACATGTGCGCGACCTACCAAGTTCCGGACTGAGTGTTGACGTCGACGGAGATTTCGAACCTGTGTACGAAGTCCAAGAGGAAAAGAAATCGGTGATTAGTAGTTTGCAAAAAGAGCTGAAGACTGCAGAAGATATTTGGATCGCAACTGATGAAGACCGCGAAGGAGAAGCCATAGGCTGGCATCTTCTGGAGGCATTGAAGATCAAAAAAACGCAGAAGGTCCATCGTATTGTTTTTCATGAAATCACCAAAACAGCCATAGACGCAGCAGTTGCATCTCCACGCGAACTGGATATGAAACTCGTAGAAGCACAACAAGCACGTCGCATTCTGGATCGCCTTGTTGGGTACACATTGTCACCTTTTTTATGGAAGACAGTGTATAGAGGGCTATCTGCAGGGCGTGTACAATCCGTTGTTGTGCGAATCATTGTAGATAGAGAACGAGAAATTAAAGCTTTCGATGCCATCGAATATTGGACGATTGATGCAGAACTCAAAAAAGAAAATGACGAAACGTTTACAGCAGGGCTCAGACAAAAAGATGGAAAGAAATTTGTTCCGTCATCGAAGGAAGAATCCGACCAAGTGCTCAAAGACATCGATGGAAAGCAGTGGTCGGTGTCAGACATTGAAGAAAAAGAATTAAAGAAAAATCCACCTGCCCCATTTACTACGTCCACACTGCAACAAGAAGCTGGAAGGAAGCTAGGGTTTTCTGTTAAGCAAACGATGGTGGTAGCACAACAGCTGTATGAAGGAATGAGCCTAGGAAAAGGAGAAGAGACCACAGGACTGATTACCTATATGCGTACCGATAGCGTGAACTTGAGTGAAAAGGCTTTGGCAGATGCCAAAGATACTATCGAGTCACAATTTGGTAGAGAGTATGTCCTTTCTGCTCCACGCAGTTACAAAACAAAAAGTAAAGGAGCACAGGAAGCACACGAAGCCATTCGTCCAACAGAGATGTCTCGGACTCCTGCATCATTAAAAACAGTGCTCGACCACCAACAGTTAAAGCTCTATACCCTCATCTGGAACAGAACCATGGCAACACAGATGGCCGCCGCAGAACTGAAAAGAGTCGGTGCAGATATACAGATCGTCCAGTATACATTCCGTGCAACGGGACAGACGGTAGTCTTTGACGGTTACTACCGTGTGTACAGTGAGAGTACAGACGCATCGCAAGATGCGCATCGAAAAGATGATGAGGAAGGCAGCGAACAAAGCGGGGACAAGTTCCTACCGCAGCTCGTTGTTGGAGAAAAACTGACACAAGAAGAGGTCAAACCAGAGCAACATTTTACAAAGCCACCTCCACGATACACAGAAGCTAGTCTGGTAAAGAAGTTAGAAGACGAAGGCATTGGCCGACCAAGTACATACGCACCAACCATTTCTACGGTTCAACAGCGAGGATATATTCGAAAAGAAAATAAGCAGTTAGCCCCCGAGGATATTGCCTTTACGGTAACAGATCTTCTTACGGAGCATTTTAGCGATATTGTAGATTTAAAATTCACAGCAACAATGGAAGACAAGCTCGACGATATCGCTGAAGGAAAAGAGGAACGTGTTTCTTTCCTGAAAGGATTTTATGGGCCGTTCAAAGAACGTATTGACCTAAAAAGCAAAGAGGTAAAAAAGGAAGACGTCCTCAAGGAAACCGTAGTCGGGAAAGACCCAGAAACAGGGCTAAGTATTGTTATTCTTACTGGACGCTTCGGTCCGTACATTCAGGTGGGAACACCTGCGGATGTTAAAGAGGGGAAGATAGAAGGAAAGCCAAAAAGTTCGTCTCTTTCCACAGGAATGACGAGAGAATCTGTCACGTTGGAACAAGCGCTTGCATTACTGAGCTTTCCGCGGAACTTAGGAGAAAAAGATGGAGAGGATATCACGGTGAATAAAGGACGCTTTGGTCCATATATTAAGTGGGGAAAAGTCACAGCGACTATTCCAGAAGACATTGATCCTATCACAGTGGACATGGCACAAGCGCAGGAGCTCATTGCCACAGCAAAAGACCGTAAGAAAAAAGAGGCAGAGCCACTAAAAGAGCTCGGGAAAGACCCAAACACCAAAGGGGAAGTCCTCATAAAAAACGGTCGCTACGGCCCATACATTACCGATGGTATTACCAATGTTTCTGTACCAAAGCGATTCGAGATCGCAGACATAGACCTCGTTACTGCATGTGAATTGCTGGAGAAAAAGAGGACTGCTCCACCACGAAAAGGTGGTTGGGGGGCAAAGGCAAAGGCGAAACCGAAGGGAAAGAAGAAATAGATAAAGGCATAAAGGGGATAGAAGAAAATATTGAGGAGTACAAGGAGTACAAGGCTTACGAAGACTGCAACGGCTGCGAGGATTGTATAATGCTTTTTGGAGGCACACAGCATGCTGTGTGCTCTGCAATAGAAAATCCCCCAGTGCAATGACTGAGGGGGTTTGTTTTCACAGAATAAATTGAGAGGACAGGTCGGAAACAACGCTACTGTACCTATTGTATGCAGCAGCATAATGACCTTTTTGTTGGAGATCCCAGGTGCATGGCTTTATGAGGTCTCTCCATAGAGTTTTCATATCCGCATCAGGTCGATGTTGATTAAAGACTTGCTCCAGAATAATAGGTGCAGTCCGATAGTAATCGTCAACAACTATCCTTCCTTGTGGAATGTGTCTCAAGATATACGCATCCCGAAGGTTGCGCATCGCTTTCAGTTCCAAGCAATCATCAGCAAGTCCGCGATACGCGACACATGCTGTGGTAAGAAAGCATGAAGAGTCTGGTTCTTTTGGCGTTTCCTGATAGATCTCTACAGAACCAAGTCCTTTGCACACTGTACATTTATCCCCAGGTGGAATCATATTGGGGTGGTCCACAAATTTAACTGTTATCTGGAAGTGTGTATGTCCTTTACCCTTACATGTATCACAAGTTTTATAGCGTAGCATTGTATCCTCCTTTTACTATTCTGTGATGTGAAAGCCCTATATTGGGCACAGTTTTGCAATATAAATAGACTGTATGTATACAGTAATTTATTTTCTTATCCTGTCAAGATTATTGAATTGTTATCGTACGAGGCCAACAGATAATAAAGTTGACTTTTATAGATGAATTTGATACACTTTAACTATATTTTCACCTATAAAAGGGAAAAACGCAACAACTTTCCACTTTCCACTTTCCACTTCCATGCACGGAACCACACTACAAAACATCGAGGAGCTGAAAAACAAGTACGACACGTTATGTACAGGAAAAGATTCGCTACTCAGTATTCTAGAAGAAACAGAACTTCCGGAACTGATTTTCAATAGCAACGCTATCGAAAATTCCACACTGACGTTGGATGAGACAGAACAGATTCTCATGCACCAACAGTTGCCACCAAACAGTTCGCAGCGTGAAGTATTCGAGGCGATAAACCTTGGAAAGGTAAATGAATACCTTTCGGTAAAATTGCAAAAATGCACACCGCTTTCCGAGGATCTTATCCTCATGATCCATGGAACATTGCTCAGTCATATCAATGACGATTTTGCAGGATGTTTTCGCAAGACCAACGAGTACGTCAAAGTGGGAAAACACATTGCACCACCACCAGAAAAACTGCCGAGTCTTATCGGACATCTTTTAACAGATTACGCCGATGCAGACGTGCATCCATTGGAACGTATTGTGCAGTTTCATTTAGCCTTCGAACATATTCATCCCTTCTTGGATGGAAACGGACGTGTAGGGAGGTCTCTGGTGAATTTTCAATTAAAACAAAACGGGTATCCGCCCATTATTATTCGCAACAAAGAAAAGAAAGACTACTACGAAGCACTACATACGTACGACGCAAAAGGAAGCACCAAAATGTTTGAACTGATCTTTGCATTGCTCCTCAAAGAGAGTCTCCATAAACGCATCGCGTACATGGAGGGGGACGACATCGTCTTTGTGAGCGACATTGCTAAGGGTCACCCTATGCATTCTCCACAATCAATACTTAATGCTGCAAAGAAACAATCTCTGCCCGCATTCCGTGAACGTGGTCGGTGGAAGGTAGGCAAAAATGGCTTTGCTCAGTGGGAAAAGAGCCATGTTCATGCGGTATAATATTCAAGATAATGCTTGAAATTATATATAAAAAAACTAAAATCAAATTATGGCAAATAGCTATCTATCAACGGTGCGTTTCTTTTCAGAAAAATTGGCTCAAGATCTTGAAAGTGGAATACCTCCAGCAGAAGCTGTGCAGTGTGTGCAGAGCACACTGATGAAAGAGAAATATTTACATAGGAATAATATTGCAGAAGTGATGAATGGAGTAGGATGGGATCTATTAAGAGCAAAAAAGATGCATGATGCAGCCGCTGTTATCGAGGCTTTAGAGCCGGAAATATGGAATGATTCAACAGAACGCTTGAGAATACATTTGGAAAATATGGGCGTGTGTGTACAGGCAGAAAAAAGGAAAGAGTCAGATTTAATGAAGGCAAAAAGGCTGATTGCAGAAGGTTCTATTCAGGAGGGAGCGGATCTTATGAAAAGTATTACAGGGTGCAGTAGAGGGCATTTTGTTTCAGTGGGCTATGCTTTATTGGAGGCTGGACACCCAGTAGATGCAGTCAGTGTTATAGAACCAGTATTAGCTGCAGGATTCATAGTTGATCCATCTGGTGGAATAGATATGGCTGCAATAAATTTGTTAGCAAGATGCGCCAGACAAGACCCAAAGAATCTAAAAGGCAGATTCTATAAAGAAATCAATATCATCAAAACAAAAAAGGGGTTACCTTCTGAATGTATTACAAAAGTAATGCATGTATTTAGAACTGGAAATACTAAGTATAGAAAGATGAGCAGCAAACAGACGCAAGGGCACAAGGCGAATGTTTCTGATTGGCAAAATGTCATTGGAAAAGTGCCAGAACTAGATGATACAGGAGAAGCACGAAAAAAATTTGAAACGTATATAAAAGAAGGTCAAATTGCACAGGCTTTATCTTTAATATTGCACTATAGAGATGAAGTAGAAGGAAGGATAATAAGACTGTATGAACAGCAAATATTCAATTCTATTGGTAGAGAAAAATACGGTACAGATACACTTGATGCCATGGTAAAAGTAGATCCAAAAAACGAAAAATTACTGATGGCCGGAATACTGAATTTATTGAAATTTTCTTCATTTGAAGAAGCAGGAATTTATTACTGTAGACATGGAAGAGACAATATTCGAATCTCAAGGGCATTTGGACAAATGTTGTTACAGGCGCAAGGGGAGGATGATGCATTTGTGATGCAAGTCGCTGAAACATTACTGAAAATGAATCGACCGATATCCACATTGGAAATCATAAAACCATCATTATTAGAATGCCTTAGAGGCAATGCGTATATTACGAGAGATATACTTATGATATTTGCGAAGTGTGCAGCAGTTGATAAGGAAATTCGTGTTGAATTTTTAGAGCAAATGTATGAATACAAAAGACATAACAAGGTAGACCAAACATACTTTGCAAAAATAGTAGACATTGCATTTTCCGATGATGAGAGTGCTGTATTGGAGGCTCAAAAAACAGTGCCTTCTCTAGAAGTTCTAGAGTCGGAAGTTATCTTCTATGGAAGAATGTCTCGTTCAGGATTTTTCCAAGAACCACATGCTATTCTCAGGGCAAAGCCGATAAATGATACCGCTGCGCGTGTAATGCGAAAAAGAAGGAACGGTAATAACGAAAAATAAAATCTTATTCCTGACCGTGCTTACCGTCTTCGCATTCGCATGCGATGAGTGGTTCACCAGATTTATCGCAGTCTTTTGCCTGACAAGTTTTAATATTCTCGTCGTTGGTTTCACCTTTGCAGGTACCAGTACAGATGTAGTGTGTCATAAAAGAGTGGTAGTAATTATAGTTACACTAACAGGAAAAAACCCTCTGACCAAATGGATCAGAGTAATCATGACAACAAAATAGAGTGTTCGTTTATTCTGAGGTGGCATCCTTCTAGTTTTCTTGTGTAATTGCTTCTGTGATCCATTGATCAATATGTGATGGCCAGTCGGTTGATATGATCTGCTTGTTTGTTCTTTCCTGAAATATACCACTAAGCTTTTGTTCGATGCTATGTCCCACTTCACGCATGACGTCAAATGTTTTTCCTTGTATATGTTCCAAACCTTCGTCGTGTAGACGGCTGTATTTCGGTGCATCGATGTGTGTAGCCAGACGATAATCCAGTACATTGGCTTCGATGCTTTGTGTCTCGAGAGTATTTGGATTGTTGATATCGACACACCATGCATCGTTTTGAGAGATGGCATCGGTGTAATACATAATTAACTGTGCAATTTCCGTAGTGGTCAGGGTCTCTTTTTTGAGTATTTCCTGAATACGCTTTAGGCTGCCATGACCGGAAAATGGTGCGATGGATTGTGTAACAGGATTGATGTTGTTGTCCGCAAGGATTTTTGCTGATTCTTCACCAGACTGTTCAAACACTGCCCACAGCTTTTTTCCGGTTTCATTTGCCTGCTTTACCAGTTCTATTTCTGCTTTTTTGTGAGCATCGTGCACGATTGCTGCTTCTACCAGATGGTCTATAATCTGTGAATCCATATGGAGTTTTTCCGCCAAAACTTTGCAACGCGCGGCAACTACCAGGCAATGGTGACTAACATTTCTCCAGTCATCCATAGTATTTTTTTCTCCCCAAAGAGTCGGCTTATGTAATTGAAGTGCACGTCTGTACTGTAGTCCTAATTTGGTGAAATATTGCTGTTTTCTTTCTTCAAAAGAGGATTCTGTATTGTTTGTATGCTCTATCATTTGTTATATTATAACAATAAAGATAAATATTGTAAATATTTGTTTTCAAATGCATAATTCTTTCCTATATGAAAACACCTCACCAGCTTTCGCATAGTGGGGCAAAAAAGGGAAAGTTAAGGGAATTTAAACTTTCTGAACTACTTTGTTTGAAATACCTTCAATGAACGAATGCTGAACACTATTCTCTGGAACAAGATTACACTCTAAGACATTTCGTAATAGTTCAATTATTTTAATAACATCTCTCGGTTGAATTTCTTCCTGTATTCCGTGTCATTTCGTCCTAGTTGCCACTGGTAGTGCTAAGCGAAGACGCTTGTCTGCCTGCAGACGGGGATACTAGCTAGTAGAAATGGGATGTGAACATTTTTAGGAGTGGATACATAGTTTTTATTTGATTGTTTTCCACTTTCCGTTTTGCACTTGATTGGCAGGCGCGGCAGGATTCGAACCTGCGACCCCCGGTTTTGGAGACCGATGCTCTAGCCAACTGAGCTACGCGCCTATTAACGTTATTATAGCAAAAAACCAGTTGGCTAGAACAAAAAACCTTTTATATGGCTCGCTGGCGCTCGACCCAACTGAGCTACGCGCCTTTGTGTCGATGCTATACAAGGTGAACTACAGAGATCTACAGGAATTTGTCAGCAAAATATTATGATATACTTTGCGCTGTTCATGTCACTGCAGATCGAAATCACTCGGCCAGTTTCTCTTCTCGTTATTATTGGAGGGGTTATTTTTGCTCTGTCGTCACTAACAACAGATTCAAATGGAATAGCGGCAGATCTAACGGGAAAAGGAGGGTCTGATACACCACCACAGCTGGCGATCTACACCGCAGAAGACGAAATGAAAAGAGTACGCATAGAACAGGAACTCACAGAACGGCACATCGAAGTGCTGAAGTATCAGCTGAAACGCTTGGAGGAAGAGCGCGTCATTATGAAGCCAGAGCTCACACCAGAGCTCGACGAGCAGTTCCGTAAAGGGCTGCGCAACCTGGTAGAACTCATCGAAGGAAAACGCAGAGCAGATGACAAGATGGTAGAAACGTTCCAACAGATGTGGGAGGCCAGAAGAGTAGGGTTTGCTGCAGCGGCACTGAGCGACAAGAATCCTTCTATTTCCATTCAATGGCCTCTGAAGCCAGTGTACGGAATCTCTGCACTATTTGATGATCCGGAATACGAAAAAATATTCGGTATGCCTCATAACGCCATCGACATTCCAGCATTACAGGGCTCTACTATTGGCGCTGCAGCCGCTGGTACAGTGGAAGAGGTGGTAGACAATGGTCTGGGGTATAGTTATATATCCGTACGACACAATGGCTATGTCACATTGTACGGGCACATAAGCGCCTTCCTAAAGGCTCCGGGTGACAAAGTAGCTGCGGGCGAGGCAATCGCGCTTAGCGGGGGAATGCCAGGCACGAAAGGGGCAGGAAACTTGTCCACTGGTCCGCATGTACACTTCGAGTTGATTTCTGGAGAAGGGCACATAAACCCATTACCATACTTGCCTGCATCTGGGGCACAGCTACGGAAGTAAACAAGTGTAAAACGGAGAGTGGAAAAAGTATTTTTTATTCCTTTGTTTTCCACTTTCCCCATCCGATCCGGCACGGGCGGGCACTTTCCACTTTCCATTTTTGCATCGCGAAATCATCCGTCATCCCGGAGACGTAATCTTTCACTGCTTCGACTAGCGTGCCGTTGGATCTTTTTTGCAGATTCAACACTTCTTGTGTGGGATGTTTTTCCAGATGGGTACACAAAGAGGTAACGATAACTTTTCCTTTTTCTACTTCCTCTAAAACACTTGGATGAAAGTACATATTCTGTCGGAGGAATCCGCGCAATGATGAAAGTTTTTTCTGCATGTCTTCTGAAAAACGTACGGGCTGATCTGCATGGGTATAGACATCTTCTAGCGTAGCAATATTTTGTGATACCAATTGGTGTTCTGTTTCTGCATATAAGTCTGTGATCAATGCATTGGTAATAGTTGTACCTAGTTTTTTTTCTGGTACGTAACACTCTTTAGCAAGAGGGATATCCATAAGGTTTTCTATAGAAAACAACCCTTCTCGCATACCGTCATCCACGTCATGACTGGTATAGGCGATCTCGTCTGCAAGATTCACAACCAGTGCTTCTAAAGAGGGAAGTTCAATACTCGTGTCTGCTGGGTGGTCATGTGGCGTACGATGTTTCATGAGGCCATGCAGCACCTCTTGGTTTAAGTTTAGCCCTGTAATTAGCGGAGAATGCAAAGATAAATATTCAACAATACGCAAAGACTGTTGGTTATGTTCAAACGAAAGTCCATGAGATTGCATCCATGCATCCAGTGCATCTTCTCCACTGTGTCCAAAAGGAGGATGACCGAGGTCATGGGCAAGCGCTATGCACTCTGCAAGGTCTTCATTGATCCCCAGTGTACGTGCAATATCTCTGCTCACACGGGCGACTTCCATACTATGGGTAAGACGTGTTCTGTAATGGTCGGTTCCACCCCCAGCAAAGACTTGTGTTTTTCCTTTTAGACGACGAAAGGCATCACTGTATTGTATACGGTCGATGTCTCTTTGAAATGGAAACCGTGTTGCATCTGGATCTTCTGTATATACACGTCCAAGTGTGCCTTCGTGTGGAACAGCATACGGCTCTAGGAGCGTATTTGCTTTTGCCATTCGCTCTGTAAGGGATTTCATTGGATATAAAGTATAGGACTGCGAGGACTGCGAAGAAAGCAATGACTGCAAAGAATACAAGGATAATGAGATCATCTTTGCCATCGTTGCACTCTTCGTAATCCTTGTAATCCTTTCATGCATTGAAAAACCTCACCCGGCAATAATTGATCCGCAAGATGAGGCTGTCCGTGTACGTATTCCCATAAAGTAATGGGAGAAAGATAATCCGGTAGATCGTCGGCCGATTACGCCTGTCCCCTGTCAGTGAAGTGGGTGGTAGCAATGTAGGTCCACGAACCTGCATGATTATACCTCCCTGGGAACGGTGATTGAGAAGAAACGTAACCGCCTCAAAACGTATCTACGAGAACATCAATTATGGTAATGATCGAAGAGGGCCATGTCCAAGAAGAGGACTTGCTAAACGTGTCTTCCACGAGGCGAAATAGGCTTCTGTTAGGTGTGAGTGGCAGTAACTAAAGTAAACAATATGTTTAGTATATTTTACTTATTGCGTATTCAAGAAGCGATAGTGGCGATAGACGCATTAGCTTTTAGATGTCTTCTGTTAGCCACTAAAAGCTATCGCTACTCATAGCTATTCTATAATAAAGTGATAACCAACATATTACTTATTCCTGCAATAACTACCTCCCGATCTCCACCACGATAGCTCAGATATTTTGTCGATGTGCATCGAGTACAATCTGGATGACGGTAGAACTTGTTGGGTGATATCCCAGTAGCAAAAAGTTGCATTTCGGCAATGCCTTGGAGGTCTACATTACGCCCAGAAAAGAACCGAGGATCGATGCCAACAAGCTCTGCAATAGGGTCTGAAAACTCTGCACATACGGTACAGAGACTGGGCCCTGCTGTGACGTGTATATCTCCGGGGGTAACGTTCCAATGTTTGCAAAAGGTATCGATGCATTTGGGAATAGCACCACAGAGAAGTCCGCGCCATCCTGCATGGAGCACGGCACAGGCATGGACGTCTGGGGCATACAATGCAAAGTTCTGACAGTCTGCCGCTTGAATAGTAAGATCCAGACCAGAAATGTTCGTCATAACACCATCTGCTTTGGCGAAATATTGCTTGGGCATTCCTGCGAGAACGGTCGTATTACCATGGACTTGGTCTAAGGTAACGGCGTTTTCAGAAAGAGTACGGTCATCGCTGCGCCCAAGAAATCGACAGTGGATGCGGTCGGAAAACTGAGGAAAGAGTTCGATCATGCGTATTGCTTTATATTCGCCGCAATAAGCCTGATAACATCCAGTGCGCTATATCCATACCCTTTTTCCTTCAACAGCTCTTCTCCAGCCTTTTTGACAATGCTGCAGGCATCTCTGGCAGCGTCCAATGGTGCAAGTCCCTGTGCAATCAGTCCAGCAATAAGTCCTGCAAGAACATCACCTGTTCCTCCTGTCGTCAGTCCTGCATTTCCACCAGAAATTTCGTCGGTGCTGTGACTACTAAAGATGCGATCTGTTTCACCCTTTAACACAATAATAACTTGGTATTCATTGGCAACGTCTTGCAGATCATTTTCTTGGAGTCCCATACGTTCCAGTTCCCCCAAGTGTGGGGTCAACACTGTTTGTTTTCCACGGATAAGATCTAGCGTATTTTTTTGCAGTGCCGTTGCGTCCAAGACCATAGGTGTTGTGGACGATGCGATAATCTCTTCCAGTGCGGCAATACGTTCTCCTGTTCGCGCAATACCAGAGCCAGCAACGATGCAATCTAATGGTGCAATAAGCTCTAGAATAGGTTCGATGTCTGCATCGGATAAAGTCTCTCCATGAAACGGATAGACAAAAGCATTCAGCATCCATGATTTTGCACTGTCTGCATGATGATGAGGAAGGCATAAGCTCAGTGTGTCGATACCACTAGCTTCTGCGGCAAGTGCATTAAAAAGTGGTGCACCGTGAATATGGCGACTACCACCGATAACAGCTACTTTTCCATTGTCGCCTTTGTGGGAAGAGGGGTCTCTGTGCATTGATGTCATAGTAATGGATTCTTCTTCTGAAAAGAAGTCATAAGCGAGAAGCGATAGAGGTAAAAAGGAATGCTTCTAAAAGCTAAAAGCTATCGCTACTACAGCTTCTTTTCATGCTACAATCAGCACATGATACAGCTTGTCATTGTTATTTTTATTATCCTTCTTCTCTCTGGTTTCTTCTCGGGATCCGAGGCGGCGCTCGTCAGTATTTCCGATGCTGAGGTATATGATCTCGTTGACCGAAAGGCAGTCGGCGCGAATGTTCTCAGTCGTGTGCATAATCATTTACACCGTTCCATTATTGCGATTGTTATATGGAATAATATTGTCAATATTGCAGGATCTATTTTTGTTGGACAGATTGTCATCAAATTGTACGGCGATGCGGTGTTGGCAGTTATTACGACTGCACTGACATTTGGTATTATTCTTTTTTCGGAAATCCTACCAAAGGCTATCGGTATTCATTATGCGGAACGCATTGCACTGATGACTGCCCCACTCATTTTAGTATTAACGACACTGATGTTACCGCTTATTGTTGTGTTGGATTACCTGACAAATTTGTTTAAAAAAGGGGAGCGTAAAGTGGGAACAGAGGCACAGATTCGCTCTTTGGTGACCATCGGAAGACGTGCGGGGCACATTGAAAGTGATGAAGGGCAACTGATTCACAGAGCATTCATTCTTAATGATAAAACTGCATCGGACATCATGACTCCCCTGAAAGATATCATTGGCCTCAGTGCGGAAGATACCATCGGTGAGGCATGGCAGAAGATAGACCACGAACCGCATTCCAGGTATCCCGTGTTCGGAGTGTCTATGCATGAAGCGGTCGGAATGATCTTGAAGCAAGACGTCTTGGAATCGTTATATGAAAAACGAGGAGGGAGCATCGTATCGGACATCACACGAGAGATTCTCGTTGTACGTTCCGACATGCGTAGCGACGAACTTATTTCCTTGTTCCGAGATAAGCATATTCACCAAGCGGTTGTGCAGGAAGATGGTCGTACCATTGGGATCGTTACTCTGGAAGATGTGTTGGAGGAACTAGTTGGAGAGATAGAAGACGAGACGGATGTTGAGGATTAAAAATACCCCCTAAATATAGGGGGCTGTAGTTTTCGTTAAAACAATAAACTCGCATCATTTTATATCGCACTTTCTTGCTTAAAAAAAAGAGAGTCTACTTTTAGAAGACGATATGCCTCCATAATACCGTCGGACACGTTTGTTTGCTGAAGGGAAACATGTTGCTGATTTGCCGCTTTGTAAGCATCAATAAGTACTCCAGCAAAGCATCCATCTACTATTTGTACATTTTCCATATTCAGAATCAGGGTCGAAACATTTTCTTGAAGAAGAACATTTTGCAACTTGTGATGCAAGATATATTGCCACCCCCTATCAATAACCGAGGGCTCGATAAATTGCAGTGTTAGCGTGGATTCTACATGTTCTTCATGGCACTGAAAACTTGACATTAGATGTCCTCCTTGCGTATGTAAAAAGATCGAAAACTACCTACTCTTTGTACTCCTTTTTTTGGCTGTGTAAAGAGAAAAAGCCCTCTACAATGTGCAGGGGCTTTATGTGTAGTCATATGCCTTTTTGCATTTGCAATGCCAATTCTCCTGCTGAAGTTTCCATGACTGTAAATATGCCTCGTTTTTCCAAGAAAGCGTACCGATCCTGTATGGCAGGGTGCAATGCGGCAAGTACGAATGCTATACCTACGCGTTTTGCCGCCCAACGTATATCCCATAGTACTTCAGTGATGCCATATTGTATGCTTGATATTTTGTCCATTTCGACAATAAGCATGTGCACATCCGCAGTAAGTAATGCTTGCAATGCTTCTCTCCACTCTTGTACTTCTTTACGATTTTCTGGAAAAGACAAGGTGTCATCTCCTAGTACAATAGATGAAACGACGAGCATTTTTCTTTCTTCTCCAAACGTTGATACAGATAGTATGTCTTGTTGCATGGCTAACTCCTCTATTTTAAGGTGTAAAAAGATCGAAAACTACCTCTTCTTTTTACTCCTTTTTCGCAGTATGTAAAGAGAAAAAGCCCTCTACAATGAGTAGGGGCTTTGTGTGTAGTTTCCTGATTTCTAGGTATTACCTCTTTCTTAAGAAGAATTTACAAACCGTTGATCATATTGACTGCTTCGGCATCATTTTCTGCAATTTCAAATACCTTGTTCATCTTGACGAGACTAAGAAAGTTCATGATATCATCATGAACTCCCACTAAAATAAGACGATGTCCCTCACTTTTTTTCTGATGATGGATCTCCATAATAGTGGTGAGCATCGGTTGCGGAAGCCAGTCAAGAGAAGCCATGTCAATGACTGTATGACCACTGTCTGTAATATCTTCGGAGAAATTTGCACAGAATTTTTCCATCCACAAGTCATAGTGACTTCTGTTATGAGGATTGATTTGGACGAAGGTAATGTCGCCTTCGTGTGTTACATGTGTGGTTTTTAGTACAGGCATAACCATGTCGACTCCTTTATGTGCTATGGAGAAAAGAACAGAAACTACTCACTCTTTGTACTCCTTTTTTTGGCTGTGTAAAGAGAAAAAGCCCTCTACAACGCAGAGAGCTTTATATAGCTTCCAACAACATTCAGACCTCCATGTTTTTTGCTTCTTCTATGTTGGTTGCTAGGTGATACGGTGCGTATTTTTCTACCACTCTGTAGAAACACCGTTCATCGGATGGCACATTGCATAGAATAAGAATTTTGCCGACTCCTTTGGCAATCGCACAAAGCGTAGTTAATACCTGTATCAGATGAAGAGTGGGATTGGAAATGCGGCTCATATCGAGGATGAATCGACGAGCATTCCAAGAGAGTACACACTCAAGTTCTACTTTCCAGGCATTAATAAGATTAACATTTTGTGCATTGATTTTCTGCATAGAGATGATGACGATATCATCTTCCTTCTTGGGAAAAATGGTCGTGTAGGACAATAAATAATTGTGCATAACAACCTCCTTTCGTGTTGATAAAAAAAAGAACAGAAACTACTGTATCAGTTTTACTTTTTTTTATTAGTATGTAAAGAAGAAATGACATTTTGCATACGTTCTTGAAAGCGCGTTGAACGGAACTGTTCTGCAAAATGCGATACGTTTTTTGGATCAAAATGCATGGATGCAAAACGGTCTATGGCATCGCAAATACTTTCTACTGTTTGTTCGCTAAAGTAGATGCCTGTTTCACCGTCTTTGACGGTGTCCAACACACCTCCTTTTCCATAAGCAATTACCGGTGTGCCACAGGCCTGTGCCTCCATGGGGACAACACCTGCATCTTCAAATTGAGGAAAGAGCAGTGCTTTGGCATGGGTATAGAGCTCTGGCAGTGCGTCGTCAGGTACAAAGCCGAGCATTTCGACCGTTGGTCCTGCTATGGCTTTTAGTTTGGCAAATTCCTGTCCTGACCCTGCGATCTTCAAAGGAATTTTTTTTCGATTCGCCGCCTCAATCAACAAGTCAAAACGTTTATAAGGAACCAATCTTCCAATAGCGAGATAGTACGGTTGGGGTGCCGAGACACCAGACGTGAGTTGTGAGTGAAAGAATTTTTCGCTGACGGGAGGAGGAATGACGATGGAATCGCGGTTATACACGCGGGCTATGCGCCCCTGCGTTGTACTAGAATTTGCGATGAATGTGTCGACACGCGCGGCACTGGTCATGTCCCATCGCCGCAGACGGTTGAGCTGTACTTTGATTGCTTTGCGGAGGATGTGCGGAATGCGAAAATCATCTAAATATTCCTCTTCCATTTCCCATGCGTAGCGCATCGGCGTGTGACAATAGCAAATATGTTTTGCAGTACTTGGTGGAATAATCCCTTTGCCAATAGCGTGTGAAGAACTGAGTATCGTATCGAATCCACGCAAATCCATAGACTCCATAGCACGTGGCATCCACGGAAGTAGCCATTGATGGTTTCCACTGAGGCGATACCATTTTTGCAATGCTCCAGTACGAATGTCTGCATTACGCAGTGGTCCAATCTTCTCTGGGTTTACAATAGTAGTATATAAGGGAGCCTGCGGCCAAAGAGAATGAAATTCTGCAATAACATGCTCCGCTCCACCGAACACAGGTAGCCAATCGACAACAATTGCAAGATTCATAGATAAGAATATATCCCAATTGTAACAGTTTCCCTGAGGACTGCGAGGGATATAAGGATTTCAAAGACTGCAATGATTGCGAGGATTGCTAAGAATCCTTGTAGTCCTTGTAATCTTCGTAGTCCTTGCAGTCGTAACAAGACAAAACAACAAAAGAGGACAGTGAAAGATAGTGTGATAATATACTTGGGTGCCACGAAGAAAACCTTCCAGAATTCCGAAAAAATACGCACGACGTATTTCCCCTGATACTAAACGCTTTGTGAAGCGGAAGATGGAGCGAACAAAAAAGAAAAAGAAAGATCAATGGAAAAGAAAGGTACGAAAAATGAACATGCATTGGGATGCCGTGCGCGCATCTGCTTTTCGTTGGACTGTGATATCAGTGTTACTCGGGGGAATCGGTGTGTTTTCTTTTTTCTTATTTTCACCAGTTATCCAAGTGCGTGAAATCAAAGTGGAACGCCTGAGTCCACGTCTGGATGTTGAGGAAGTCCAAAATGCATTGTCGTCATTATTCGGAAAGCACTTGTTTTTTCTCTCCTCTTTTGAGGTGACCAGTTTACTGGAAAATAGCATTCCAGATATTCAGTCCGTGACTATTGGAAAGCAATATGCATCAACATTGAATGTGCGTATTGCACTAGATCCTCTTACTGCACGACTGCGCATCATTGATCCAGATACAAATCCTGATGCCGTGGGAACTGGGACAACAATCGATTTTTTGACCGATCAGGGAATCTATATTCAGACAACAGCTGCAAAAGACACCGAAACATTACCAGAGATCCAATTGGTCGACTGGGGAGTGCGCCCTAGCCCTGGAACATTACTGATTCAGCCAGCATTTATTGAACGTATTAATGCGGCAGAAATAGCATTCTTGCGACAATTTGGAAAAGATGTACGCAGACGTACGATTTTTTTGCGTGCGCAAGAGTTTCATCTACGTATTGATAATACGGAGTTGTGGTTCGACTTAAAAAGCCCGCTTGCTGATCAGCTGGAACGCTATCGCACATTTTTGCGTGCAGTGGGCACAGAAGAAACCTACAAGTATATTGATCTGCGTATTTCCAATCGTATTATCTATCAATAAGAGATTTTTACGATAATTCACAAGCGTAAACACTTGACCGCATACGGAGAATCACTCGACAAAATGTGGCGAACTGCTTCCAGTTTTCGCTGTACTCCCATAAAGTATATGGGATGTATAAAACATTGATTGCTAGTTTGTTTTTGGGTTTATTTCCAACAGTTCATCCCGCACATAGTGACGGCATGACGTTGGAGAGTATGTCGATTGCACCTCCCAGTGAATCAGTTTTTCTTGATGAGCATGTATCTGCGTCTGGTGTCGTTATTTTTAACCGTGATACAGGGCAAATGCTCTATACGCGTGAAAGTAAAATTCAACGGCCCATGGCAAGCTTAACCAAGCTTATGACTGCACTGATCATTGTGGAAAATCATGATCTTGATGAAATGGTGACTATTCCTCAAAGCGTGGTGGATGTTGTGGGTACGAAGGCATATTTACCACCGGGAGAGAGGTTTACCGTTGCAGATGTGCTCTCTGCGTTGTTGATTGATTCTGCAAATGATGCAGCATTGACTTTGGCACAATTTCACAGCGGATCATCTTCTGCTTTTGTGACGGAGATGAATAAAAGAGCATTGGAATTAGGCTTGCGCAGTACATCTTTCCATAATGCTTCTGGTCTGGATCATCCAGCGCATTGGTCGACACCACAAGATGTTGCTTGGCTTGCCATGTTTGCACTGCGTTATCCAGCAATTGCTGAAAGAATGGGAACGTCGGGCAGGCGTATTACCAGTACCAGTGGAGATAGTATTCAGCTGTATCACACACATGCATTGCTTCATAAACAAGGCGATACAGCGGCACAGATAGTTTCTGGTAAAACAGGAACAACCGATGATGCGGGACAGTGTCTTATGTCTCTTGTTGACCTGCATGGTACACAGTATATTGTTGTTTTATTGAATTCCAATCAACGGTATACAGACATGGAAACAATTTTGACTGCTCTTAGTAATAGCGATCCTGCTCCCATCGCATCTGCTCACGCTACTCATAATGAACTCTAATGCATTTTCCCATCTCTCCAACACACCGATGGATTTCTACTCGTGTACGCACGGTGTCCCTTTTCGTCTTTGTTGTGGGTTCATTGCTACCGCCATATATACCAAAAGCAGCTTTAGCGCCTGATGAAATGTCTGTGACATCACAGCAATTCCTTCTGGTTGAAGATGGGTTTATCAAAAAGACATCTCCTCTTACAAAGCAAAGCGAACGACGTGCATATGCAAAGGGGATTATTCATATCGTACAGGAAGGTGATAGCTTGGAACGATTGGCACGGTGGTATCCTGTATCTGTTCAAACCATTCAATGGGCAAATAATCTACAGTCTGGTCAATCCATTAAACCTGGTGATGAACTGTTGATCCTACCAGTGGACGGAGTATTGCATACTGTGGCACGTGGACAAACACTCAGCCGAATCGCACAGATGTATGACATATCGCAGAGTGATATTATGCAGCAAAATGAACTGCAAAATGAATTTATCATTGCAGGAAGACAGCTTATCATTCCAAATGGAAAACCTATTGTGCAGGTTGCATCTGCAACGGTCGACAATCCGCCACCGCAAAAAGAAGACGGTACACCGACACAAGGAGGGGAACCGAGTGTGACAACGTCAAAACCTGTTCCACAAAAAGACCGTGTAGAGGTGGTAGCGAAACCAACAGGAGACTTTACTTCGACGCCAACAGGGGGTGTGCTGCAAAAGCCGTGTGGAGAGGATTGTTTCTTCACACAACGTTTCCACCCAAGTCACTTTGCAGTGGACATGCAAGTCCGTGGGGGAGGCCCGATCTACGCTGCAGAAGACGGTACGGTTATTCGCGCAGATACGGGGTGGAACGGAGGATATGGTAATGTAGTAGAGATAGACCACGGAAACGGTCTGGTAACCCTGTACGGCCACAATAAAGAGCTCTACGTAAAGAAGGGGGATACAGTTTCCCGTGGGCAGACCATTTCTTGGATGGGAAACAGTGGAATGGTCTACGGACCTACAGGGATTCACGTCCACTTTGAAGTGCGCTTAAATGGTGTAAAAAAGAACCCAGAGCTGTATTTGGATTAGTATAGAATAATTGACATATCTCAAAATACCACTACAGTACCTTTTAGTGTAAATGTATGAATACATTCACTACTGTTCTTTTTCTTTTTTGATGTAGAAAAGAGGTTTGCTATGAAGTTTATAACCATTTTTTGTGCATGTCTCTCTGCAGTAGTATGGTATTTCATCGATGAAAAATCACACACTATAGTATTGCCAGACCTGACAGGTGCCCCACAGTTGGAAATTGGGTGTTACCAAGTAGGGTCGGTGCAAAATATCCGACCGCAGTATTCACACTATAATGGTTTTCCTTTCTCTCAAAAGGAAGAGGAAGTGGAACTGTGCAGTCGAAATTTTATCAATGCAGTGGTCAGCAGTGGTATTAGCGCAAACAATGCAAGCAGAGTACATATATCCTATACCAATGAAGAAATATTCGTGATTTTTCATGGATTGGGACCTTGGCCAGACTCCGATTTTACAGTTGTTGGAAAACAGCTAATCCATTTAGTAGATGGATTAGATGAGCACTCAATTTCTGCTCTCGTTAAAGAAGAAAAACAAGGAAGATGGGTTATGCACGCTAAGCGCATACCCTCAAATATTCAAGCCTCCACACAGTAATGTGAGGAGGTTTTTTTATTCAGATAAATCGTGAAGCATGTGACCGAAGATCTCAGAAATTTGCTGCACAGCCTCACTATTTGGATCATAAGATCGTACCACTTCTACCGGTGTTTCTGGCATAGTTTCTGCATTGAGTATTTCATGGAATATAACGGCTGCCTTGCGTGTATTAGAACTTGTAGGATCGTATGGAATATATGCTTCGTTTTCGTCGGGTGTATGGGAATTTAGGGTCATATCGGCAATATACGCTTTACAGTTGACGGGTGCAAATAGACGACTATAGTGGCGCCACTAAGTGCAACTGTGCACTTAGGCTAAGCGTATTGGAACGCTTAGTTTGTTCTTTTATAGAAGCGTAAAGGAGTGTTTTCTGTGACAACTCAGTACATTCTCTTGTTGAATGGAATGCTTTGGACTGTTCTTTTATGGGATTACGCTCTGCCTCCAGAGTCCATAAAGAATCTGGCAAATGCTGCTGAACTGGAAATTAGTATTTTTCCAAAGTTCAGAGGTCGGCAAATGCTATCCACTGCAGAGTACCACCATTCAAATTTTCCTTTTGAGGAAAAGAGGAAAGAGGTAGAAGACTGTGTACAGTCCTTTCAGGGAGCGGCCGAAAGGTCGTTTACTGATGCAGGTGACTTGATGCAAATGCGCCTCAGTTATCTGAAAAAAGATGTGTACATCTTTATGTACGGAATAGGAGATGCCCCACTGGCATTTCACCGTGCAGCACATAAGATGTTATGTCTTGTAGATGGACTACAGAAGAATTCCATACGTTTGTTCTTTGAAAAAGAGCGTGGAATCTGGATTTTCCACGCAAAACGTACGTGAATCGTTTCTATTGAAGATTCCCCTGCACGCTTGTGTGCAGGGGTTTATTTATAGCATCCCCAATCGTGCGAATCGCATGGCAGTGTATTGTTACATACGTGTGCCTGACTGCACGAACATACCGCACTACATGTATATGCTGTGGATTCTATAATCTCTAGGATCGGTAAAGATACCTCGGGCAGTGTGTTTTCAGTATCAAGCTGCGTGTCGGTATTCGGAATAGTATCTAATGTAGTCGTCATAAAATATAGGGTATTAAGTACGTAAAATTACTCTTTTGCGCAGGTGTATGTCAAAAGTATATTTCTTTTTAATGATGGCGGGGCTGACCCACCTTCACTTCTGGGCTACGGACGGGCAGTCAGTATTATAAACTTTGCTTGATTCTTTTCATAAGCGCACCCCATACTGCTCCACTTTTTTTGACAGATGATTCTCTGTGTCTTGCAGATTGTTCATGTAAGTATGCTTCGTAGTAGACAAGCTGAAATGGTCGATGAGGTGCGGAAGATTCTACGCTTCCATTTTGATGTTCGGCAAACCTTCTTCGAAGATCATTTGTTGAACCTTTGTAGAAATAGTTGTAGGTCTTTTGGCTTTGAAGTACATAAAAATAGTACATATCCTTTAGTGTAAATAAGACATGGCACATATATGTTGGTAGAAGATTTATTACAAAAAACAGTATGAGTATTTTCCTTATCATTAGCTAAAAAAATTGTTCCATTGTCATGTGGAACTGTTACATTAATGACAAAGACAAGAGGTGGTGAGGCCACGTCAGTTGTAAGTAGGCGGACCACGTCAGTTGTAAGTAGAGTGGCGGGCCACGTCAGCTTAAGCTGACGTGGCGGGGCTGACGAGACTCGAACTCGCGACCTCCTCCGTGACAGGGAGGCGCTCTAACCAACTGAGCTACAACCCCACTAGGGGAATATGATATGTTTATTCGTACACTCCGATTGTCATCTCAGAGCGGGAAAACGTTACCAGTTTCCTTTCAAGGAAACAATAAAAAGAACATTACATTTTTGGCTTGTACGCCTCTATAAGGAAATTGTATTTTGGGTCATGAAGGCCAATATCCAAGGGAATACGCTTCGCTTGTGTAAATCCGATGCTTTGGAGGAGTTCGACCATCTTTCCTGCGGGGAACATGCATTTGTGCAGATCGAGGTCTTCGGTGTCGTCGGACTTGTATTTTCCAAACAGATGTTGGTTGAGATAATCCAGATCATCACCGTCCAACACACCCTTAGCAATGGCCTCTATGTCTGGTGTACAGATGCGTACGCGACCACCCGGTTGCAAAATACGGAAGAATTCTTTGAGCACATGAATGTTGTGTGGTTTGCGCAGATGCTCCAGTGTTGCTGCAGAGAGAATCTCTGCAATGACATTGTTATCAATTGGAAAAGATTTCGTGATATCAAACACTAAGTCTACCTGTGGAAAGTCCACAGCATCGACATTCAGATATTCACCTGGTTTATACGGATTTCTTCCGCCACAGACATCCAGCTTTGCACCTTTAAAACCTTTTTCTTTCCATTTCTGTGCACGTGCAGCACACCGTGCTTTTGTCCGTGCATCTTTTATATTCCCGTAGAGAAAACGGAACGGACGAATGTACTTGTAGTAGCGATCAAAAAGGCTCATGGTACACATTGTATGTGATGATGTGCGTAGAGCATAGAAAAAGAGTTCGAGGATTACAAAGAATCATGATTATTCTTTATGACAGCACTGGTTTCTTCTTCATCCAGTCCGTTGCTTTTTCATATGCATCTGCAACGCGTAGTACTGTTCCTTCTTCCCACTGTGGCCCCATGACTTGCAGCCCAAGAGGGAGTCCTTCTGCAGTGAATCCACAGGGGACAGAGAGAGCAGGAATACCTGCCATAACTTGTGGGTCAAGAAAGACATCTTCCAGATACATGGAAACAGGGTCTCCAGCATGTGCACCAATGGTAAATGCTGCACTGGGTGTAACAGGCGCAATCAGTGCATCGACTGTTCTGTAAACATCGTCAAAATCTTTTTGAATAAGTGTGCGTACTTTCAGTGCTTGTCGGTAATAGGCGTCGTAGTACCCTGCAGAAAGTGCATACGTACCGATCATAATACGTCGCTTCACCTCGTCACCGAACCCTTCTGTGCGTGCCTGATGATAATACGAAACAAGGTCAGACATCTCCTCTTCACTTTCACTTTCCACTTTCCACTTTCCACTTTCCACTTCCAGTGTGTGCCCGAAACGGATACCGTCGTAGCGTGCCATGTTGGAACTCACTTCTGAAGGACAGATGATATAATACGCAGGAGTAGCGTACTTGGTATGTGGTAAAGAAACTTCTACGATTTCTGCACCAAGACTTTTCAAAACTTCTGCACTATCCATGACAGACTGTCGTACTTCTTCATTCATTCCGTCGGAGAAGTATTCTTGTGGAATACCAATCTTCAAACCTTTGACGTCACCACTGAGCATCGAAAGATAGTCTGGTATTTCTTTGTCTCCTGTTGTGGCGTCTTTGTCGTCTTTTCCTGCAATGGCAGAGAGAACAATGGCCATGTCTTCTACGGTTTTGCAGAGCGGGCCGTTGGTATCTAGGCTGCTTGCCATACTCATGACACCAAAACGACTGGTACGGCCATAGGTAGGGCGAATACCTGTACATCCACAGAAGGCTGCAGGCTGACGAATGGATCCTCCTGTATCTGTTCCTAGTGCAAACAAGCACTCGTCTGCAGCAACGGCTGCGGCACTTCCTCCAGAAGAACCTCCCGCTACACGCGTCGTATCCCATGGGTTTTTGGTAACGCCATAGCATGATGTTTCCGTACTTCCTCCTTGGGTGAATTCGTCGGTGTTTACTTTTCCAAGAGAGATGGCTCCTACATTTTTCAAACGAGCAGTTGTTGTGGAATCAAATGGTGGAACATAATTTTTATTGCGGAGCATGTTGCTACACGCAGTAGTCTGCACACCCGCTTCACAAAAGACATCTTTGGTCAGGTAGGGAATACCAGAAAGGGCATGGTCAAACGTTCCTGATGCATCTATTTTTTTGGCTTGAGTTAGGGCTGAATCGAAGTTCTTAAACACGACAGCATTGAGAGATCCGTCCACCTGTTCGATACGGTCTATGCAAGACTGCGTCAGCTGCGCACTGGAGATTTCTTTCGAACGAAGTTTTTTATGTGCCTGTGCAATGGTAAGTGTGTGGAGTGACATTATCCGTGTGCGGATGGTGTTTGAATTTGATTGTCGACAATGGGAAGACCACTGCACTCTAAAATATCTTTTGGATCGATCTCGTCCGTGCAGAGTACGTCTTCACGAAACCTATTGGTAATACCTGTTGCTTGTGGTGTCGGTTCGACGTTTGTGGTGTCCACTTCCTTTAGTGTGTCTACAAATGACAAAATAGAAGTAAGCTCTTTGGCAAAAACTTCTAGCTGATCCTGTGCAATGTTTAACCTACAAAGCTTTGCAATATGCCGGACGTCGTCGGAGGTTAGGGAAGTCATCGGTGGGAGTTTAGCGTAGTATGTGACACGTATTAAGTATTTTGTATCTTGTATTTTGTATGAGTTTTCAAGAAAAGCCTGTTTTTTATACGCAATACGCAATACGCAATACATAATACACTTCTATGAAACTATCCCGTCTTAGTGGCAGAAAGGTAAACGATTCCCTTCGAAGGAAAGGAAACGTATGGAAGAGTAAAACAATGACCATACGATGGCTGCCTTCTGCTCCACGAAACCCCAATGTCAAACCAGAAACAATGGCTCTCTATGTGGGAACTGCAGCATCTATTAGGCTGCATAAATCCGCAGTAAAGCGCAATCGTATGCGAAGAAGGTGCAGAGAAGCTTTGCGCATCCATGTGAAAGATATGAATAAAGTATCCACCATGCAGTTGTTGATTACACCGAAAATCGCTAGTCTGACTTGCGATTATAGCGAAATACGCCGTGACATCGCATCATTTCTTTCCAGCGCACTATGAGTTCCCCTTCCCGCCGTTCATCTCTCTTTCAGTTTCTTTTGATTTTTATTCTTGTGTACCTCATTACACAATCCACATTTAAATACTTTTTCCCAGATCAATACGGAACAGAGAAAGCAGCGGTCACTGGAGTAACTATGCAAGCGCAGGATAGAACGGTAAAAGGAGATCATCATCCTGTACTGATCGTAAAAAACGCATCAGAGAAAGACGTATTGCTTGATGACCGTTGTCCCATGCCTCCTGTGGATGTGTGGAAGATCAATGGAAATGATATCGCGCTACAGTTAGTCACAAAAGAGACAGCACTGCCATGCACACCACTTACGGTGGTGAAGGCAGGGGAAAGTGCAACGATCAGTCTTGCACCATGGAAGTATTCCTTGTTCAAAGATTACGGAACATACGAAGTGCAATTACCCGTGTCCGATGAAGTAGAAGTAGGACCACGCGAAAACAGTCAATACAGAGAAGGGATCATCGCACGTTTTTCCACGTATGAAGCAGGAACATTTACACAATTGTTCCGAACGTTTATTACCAAGCCTCTTCTAAACTTTCTTATTTTGATCGCATCACTTGTGCCAGATCATAACTTGGGATTGGCGATCATTATTGTGACGATTATTGTAAAACTCATTCTGTTTATTCCAACGCAACATGCTATGGAGGGGCAGAAAAAGATGCAGGATATTCAACCGAAAATGGATGAGCTCAAAAAGAAGCATAAAGAGGACCCAAAGAAACTTCAAGCAGCAACCATGCAGCTCTGGAAGGAGAACAAGGTAAACCCTATGCAGTCCTGTTTGCCTATGCTTATTCAGTTCCCTATTTTGATCGGTCTCTTTTATACCATTCGTGACGGGTCTGTCTTAGCGCTTTCGCAGCACTTGTTGTATACACCGTACCAAGACCTTTCTTGGACATTTGGTATGAACTTTCTGGGGATAGATTTGGCAACTCCAAATGTGTACATCTTCCCACCAGTGTTGATGGTATTGCAGTATATACAGATGAAACTCAGCTTCGCGATCTCCAATAAAAAGTTGGAACAAAAGAAGCCTGTGAAGAAGAAAGAAGAAGAAAAATCTGCAATGTCTCAGCAGGAGATCCAACAAAAAATGATGTTGTACGGACTTCCATTGATGATTGGATTCTTCGCCATCAAGTTCCCATCAGCAGTCGCGTTGTACTGGGGAATCTCTACGCTGTTTGCAATTGGGCAGCAGTTGGTAGTGAATAGAAGGGTGTTGAAGTAATCAGGAGTACGAGGAGTACGAGGAGTACGAGGATGACAAAGATTACGAAGACTGCAAAGACTGCAAAGACTGCAAAGAATGAAGTTATTATCTTTTCGGAGGCACGCAGCATGCTGTGTGCGTACTAAGCGGTCGTTATTACTTGTAGTCCTTCGCCCTCAAACAGGGCAGTCTGCCAGACGTTATTTTCCACTTTCCACTTTCCGTTTTCCACTTCTAGGTGATCGATGCCTCATAAATACTATCAATCGCACTGTTGAGTGCTGTGGTAAATTCTTCTTCTGTTTGGTCGATGCGAAGGTCTTGTACAAGCGCACGAGAGAAGCTGGCAGTGACACCATGGTTCGCTGCAAGCTTTGTGTTTGCCTCTTCCCTACTGTATCCACCAGAAAGCGCAACAACGCGCAACACACGTGGATGAGAAACGAGGATACGGTAGTGGTCTGCAGTTTCTGGAAGCGTGAGTTTTAGCATGACTTTCCTGTCTTCAGGGAGAGCATCTAGGCAACGGGTGAGTTCACGAAGGAGAGTCTCTTCAGATTCTGCTTTCTCTGTGGACTTGATGTTTACTTCTGGTTCGATAATCGGCATAAGACCTGCGTCGATAATGGTATTTCCAATGGCAAACTGTTGATCCACAAGAGCGGCAATACCGTCTGCATTATTGCTGTGAATAACAGAACGCATTTTTGTACCAAACACACCGTTTTTGACAGCACTTTCTAGTCGTGCAGTCAGACCTTCCATAGGTTTCATACGCTGTACGCCGTCCTCTTCTTCCATGAGTCCTTCGTCGACTTTTAAAAATGGAACAATGTTTTTCTTTTCGGAAAGATACTGTGCGGTAGGCACACCGTCTATTTTGCTATTCATAGTGCGTTCAAAAAGAATGGCACCAGAGACGCGTTCATCAAATGCACTATTGATGATGATGCGTGTACGCATGTCATGAATCAGTCCAAACATTTTTTCTGTGTCACCATTCCATGCACTTTCATCAATACCGTATGCAGCAAGAGCTTTCGGGCTACTGCCTCCACTTTGGTCAAGTGCAGCAATAAAACCAAGACCGAGAATACGAGAAGTAGCGGCAGATGTATCCATAAAAAATGCGAAAGAAATAGTGGCTGCACACTACCGTTTTTGGCTTATCTGTGCAACGAACAGCCATAAAATGGCATTGCATAGCCAAAAAGTAGGAGTATGATGAAGGCATCCCTTGGGACTTTAGCAAAGGAGCTGAAGCAGGGATGATTGTTCATTTCATTTTTCACGGAGGTAATGTCATGTCTGTGCAAATGCACCACAAACAAGAGTCTTTGGTCTTTATTCGTGTGTTGAATGGTGCGGGATTACCGCATAATTGTAACGAAAAAACCATTCAATGGTTTAGAGAACACATGCAAAAAAAGATGAAAAAAAGACAAAATGTCGGTGCCACCTCTTATTTGCCCCAGTTCAGTCTGAACTGAACAACAATCTCACCTTACTCTTGAACGCTCCCCCCGAGCGTTCAGGAGTTTTTTTAATCCATCTCTCACCTCACACCTTAAGCCCCCTCTCCTTCCACGTCACTTGCCCCGCCTCAATGATGAGGCGTGGCTTGCCTACCAGGAGAGGGGGAACTACAGTAATTGCCTTATGCCTATTTCTGATCACAAGATTCGTTTTGCCAAAAAACTTCGAAAGAATATGACTGAAGCAGAAGTTGTATTATGGAATGCTCTTCGTGGAAGAAAATGCAATGCACTGAAGTTTCGCAGACAAGTTCCCATCGCATGGTACGTCGTTGATTTTCTTTGCATGGAAAAAAGTTTAGTTATAGAGGTAGATGGAGG